>Ga0114959_10000135_pt1 | contig 70099 bp, 65 predicted proteins | sample C_130625_EF_Meta_FD_87317 | JGI IMG/M metagenome (GOLD analysis project Ga0114959, IMG submission 87317) | Freshwater microbial communities from Lake Croche, Canada to study carbon cycling - C_130625_EF_MetaG | ecosystem: Environmental > Aquatic > Freshwater > Lake | place: Lake Croche, Canada...
ATTATATACTTCTATATTATTTTTTCTTTTCAGTAAAAATAATAAATATTGCAATATATACATGCAAATGAATTTATTCTTCCAACAATCTCGTCCACTTATCTCACATATTTTCCAACGCGAGAAAAAGAATCAACAATAAAAATTATAAAAATACCCAAGAAGGAATACAATACTACTTCTTCAGTGACATTGTTAGTTCTCTCGTCTTGTTGCTCTTCCAAAAGGTTAATCATGTAGTTTAATTTCTCAATAAGCACGTCATAGTTTGAACCGACATCCATTGATCCTGATCCATGCATCTGCATACCCATGCTAGATCCCGCGCCAGTATATGCAGCCGAATCCATTCGCTGGTAGTAAGGACGATTGTGAGGATTTTTAGTAGGTTGGTAATTAGGAATAAATTTTTTATAGTATTCTTCAGCCGTTTGCCCATTGCCATAATTTGAGTCCAAGTTATTCAAGTCAATCTCGTCGCCAAAACTAGATTCTTCCTTTTGCTGAGGTTGAGGGGCAAGCAAAGAAGATTCTTTAACCTTGGTATTTTCTGCCCCCATTGATGTAGGGGGAGGCGGAGGATTAAAATCTCCCATTTCGCCGCCTTCACCTTCAAAAGTATTGTTGTGAATAGATTGCAAAATAGAATTTACTTTATCAGAATTAAAGTCATTTTTTGAATACCTTTTCTGCGTTCTATTATTATTAGAAACTCTTTTCTTATTAATGATGCTATCATTTGTTTTATTTATATTTACATATGATGAATCCATATCAAATGGTGCGGCATATATTGCTAAAGACATTCTTAATAAAAAATAAGATAATTATTTAAAAAACAGACTGAAATAGTTGATATTTTGATTTTCTTCTTAAATGATCAAAAAAATATATTTATGTATTATAAATGGCAGTATTGAGCAAAATGCACAGGAAGAATGCAATGTATGGACTTTTTGTTTTATTGACTTTGGTTTTATTGTTAAACCCTGTCATTGTTAAAAACATGTATGGAAGCATTTTAGGCAGACTTGTATTCCTAATTCTTATTATTTTCTTTGCGATAAATAATGCAACCCTTGGACTTCTACTTGGCCTAGTTATTATTGTTGCATCACAAATGTATGTTCGCGAAGGCATGGAAACTGCTTTACCTGATGAAAAAAAATCATCGGTAACACCCCCTTTACCTGTAACTGCACCAGCATCTGGCACAACTGTTGCATCAACAAATGCTACTACTAAAAGCTTAACAGATACACTTAATCAATTGCAAGGTGTAATAGCTAATGCTAAACCAACTTCTTCCGCTTCACCAACAGTAAAACCAGATACTGGTAAACCAGCTGATCTCCTTTCAGCAGAAAACTCTATGAAACCAAAGGAATCTTTTACAATGATGGGCACAACCTTCAAAACACACAATCCCGACGTAGCAGCATATTCTCCTGTAGCCTCTTTCTCATCATTCTAATACTTATGATTTGCTGAAAAAAAGGCACTACAAGGTAGTTTTTTTCTTTTCGCCTAATATAATAAGATGAAGGGGCAGATTAGTATTAATGGTTTGTCGTGTGCACTAATTTCAATCTTTATGATCATTTGTGTTATTTTTATACTAGTAAAGTGGGATAGCAAATATACATCTACTAGCAACATAGTAGGTAAAGAAGGCTTTACACAGTTTGTTCCACCAATTCTTTCGCAATTTATTCCGCCATCATTTAAGCGCGCAATGCATCCGCGCGCTAGAAAAATGCGATTATATTTGGAAAAAAAATATGGCGAAAATAATATTGCATTACAAAGATTTTTAAGGAAATCTGGGTTTTATTAAATAATAGGAATTAAATTTTATATTATTTAATAGTATGACAAGCTCATTAGCAAATATTTCTCATTATATTCATCAACATGTATTATATTTGAATAATAACAAATTTTTTGCAGGTATTATCATGATTTTGCTCAATGTTGGATCAAAGTTTATTTCAATTCAATTTAGTAAATCCGCGGAGGAATACATGAAATATTCTATTGGCAAACAATTATTGGTCTTTGCAATGGCTTGGATGGGTACTCGCGATATATACACTGCGTTAGTTTTGACTGCAATTTTTGTGGTTTTATCCGATAATCTTTTTAACGAAGAAAGTCCTTATTGTATTGTTCCTGAAAGATACCGTATATTAGATACATTGGTTGATACAAACAATAATGGCACAGTAACCGATCAAGAATTAAAAGAAGCAGAGGCAGTTTTAGCAAAGGCCAAAAAACAAAAGGAGAAACAAAACCAAAAACAAGCATTTTTAATGTTTCACGAATATACAAATAAATATAATTAATCTGGTAAACATTAGTAAAATAAACTGCAATACATTTTATATTTTGCAAATATAATATGTATTGTAATCTAGTTGTGGTAATAATATGACAATAATATCTAACAATATAATAAGAATGTCTAATTCTATAAGTGTTCCCAATACATTAACCATTTATGTAAGAACTCGTTTACAGGATGAAACAAAGTTTAAATATAAACCCTCAAATACAATCCTTAATTATGATGGAAAGACGGTATATTTTAATCCTCTTGTTAAACTAAGTAGAAATGTTATTAGGAATATACCAGACAATGTATCTAGAAATTATCTTTATACTCAGTTTTTTAGTGAAAAACAGTTCAAAGGTTTATTACAAAGGACATTAAGTAATCCTTCAACCGCTCAACCCAAAAGAGATATTAAGGATCCTGCGGTATCTGGCATAATAGACAGCAATATTGAAGCAACTTTGAGTACCCTATTTTCACCTAATACCAAGTTTTACATTGGCAAGAATCTGTATACAATTTATTCATATGGATGGGAACCAGGAGCATGGAAAGTGGATACAAAGAAGACTTTAGATGCTAATAAAAGAATGCCAAGAGGCCCTTATGGTTATGGGTATCCTGGATATGGATATCCTGGTTATAAAGAGTTGGCATATCAAGACAAAATTGCTCAAAAAGAATTAGCAAAATTACAAGCTATATCACCATCTGCAGTAACAGGAAAAAACGCCGAATTACTAGAATCAGCAAATCAATTTTTAAGCACCCGAGGAAGAGGAGTAAGCGAAGAGCCTGTCCAGCTAAATAGAAATCTCCCGCCTGAGGTTACAGATGCAATTGTTAGAGAACAACGCGAAGTTTTCGACAAATTAGATGATAACCCGACAATGAATGATAATTTTCCTGAGCAAAGAAGTCTTACATTAGATCCCATAAGTATTTCCCTATTTTATTCCCAGCAAACCGATGGAGAAGTAATATCATTTGAAGACTACTTAAAGAAATATCCTGTTCTGGAATCAACTTTTAAGAAAGTATTGGATGTTAGGACAGTGTTAACTAAAAGTGAGTCCAATTTTACTAGCAAATTCATGTCGTTATTTACCTTTAATAAAACGTTTACGACAACAATTGACAATTTTTTTCAAAAGATTGATGAGTTTCGTGGAACCAGAGGTAGTCCATTTACTTATGAAGAATTGTATAGCGAGAAAAAATCGGCATTGATTGAAATGTTTGAAAGATATATTGAAGGCATTGTTGAGGAATACGAGCTAATTATTGCAGCATATGCAGCACTAAAGACATTTTTTCAAAATGAATTAGCTTATTGCGACTCAATGTCAAAATTTATGTCCATGCTTTTAGATTTTTTTAAAAAAGATACATCATCATCACCTTTTTCCATTTTAAAGAAAATGACCAATGTTGGTTATGGATTGGAAACAGAAGCGTACAAGTCAGTATTAAAAATTTGGGAAGACGCAATAGCATTTGATGTTGCATATTTTCAAAACATATCTCGTCTAATTAAAACCAACGAGTTTCTTAAAAAAATAGATGATAGGGTATCCGGAATGCAGATTTTATTGCAAAAATACAAAAACAGGAAATATAATGCTCAAGACAGGATTAAAAAATATTATGAATCTAGTGGATTGTTATATTGCGAGGAATACCAATTTCTTGTTTATTCTAATGAGGTACTTTTAAATTATGAAAAAATATCTTATTACATCTGGAAAATATGGCATGATATGACGCAGCAATTTTTTGAGAGATCAACTTCCGCGATAAAGATATCAATGAATTCGTGTAACGATCGGCTTATTTCATATGAAGACAAATTTACAGTGGAAGAAAGAACTAAATTAGAGGAACTACTTAAAGCCGATAAAAATGCAACTGCATTAGCATTACCACTTATGGTAAATGCTCTTGTTAAAAATGATACCCCGGCCATTAAAGAGCAAAAAAAACTGTATAGTAGATTGCTTCTATGTGCATTAGAAACATATGATTTAATATTATATTACTCTTATTTGAGTGAAATCAACTGTTTGCGATATAGATCTTTTCTAGTTGCTAGTAAAAATGTATTAGAAGTAGAGCTTAGCATCAACGGATTTTGGAAACAATATTTTATAAGAATGGGTTATACAATTAGCGATTTGCCAGCTACTGGTGGCTCTGGACTATTATTTGTCCCAGAATCCTTAATTATAGATGTTGGAAGATTTACTGGAAATAAGGCAAAGGCTACAACAGCATTAGGTGAAATGCAAGACAAAAATACAAAAAATGCATTTTTGTTGTCAAAACAGATTGCAATGTTAAAAGAACGAGAGATTGAGGTTATTGCAGAGTGCCAACAAACATTAGACTTGTTAGTTCCAACAATTGAAAAAGGAGGAGTTCAGGCTCAATGCTCCAAATTAATGGGGGATCAGGGGGACGAAAGTGCATTTACAAGTAGCTTCAATAGTTCAGTGAATGCATTGCAAGTTGCATTAAAAACAGCTGCCGTTGATTTTGAATTAACGCCAAAATTTAATCGTCTAATGGATGATTTGAATTATACAATGAAAAGAATGCTTGATGTTGGCACTGGAAAAGAAAATAAATTAACATTAGATTCATGGACGGTTGTTGAACCTATAGGTGTTGATGATGTCTCGCTGTTACAATGCGTATGTGATGCATTTAATGGTGAGCTTACATTGACAAACTCTCAGGCGGTTGATGACGTTTATACACAAGAAATTGATGGAAAAAGAGTTTTTACTGTTCAATCTTTGCAAACTGGTATACAAGAAAAGTATCCAGAAATAGATCTTAATCGTCCAAATTTTGTTATTGGCCTACTTGAGATAATATTTCAAGTTAAAATAATTGTATTTAATTTATGTAAAAATAAACCTCCGTCTAGATCTTCAGGATTTGGCATGTTTCAAGAAGGTGAATCTGTGCGTTTTAGAAATCCAGATCCTACAAAAGATTGGCAGCAGGGTGATTTACACATTTCAAGAGTTGATAAGAAAAATAGTGAATACTCAGTTCGCAATGAAGTTAGTGGAGAGAATATCTGTTGTGTTAAACAGGGTGAATTAGAACGTATTAAAAATATTTTTGATGAAGTGCGAATTGTAGAGTCCGCAGATCTTAGCAGGATTGGTCAATTAGAGAGTAATATAAATAGTTTTATCTTACTAGTTTTAACACCAGATGTAAAAACTTGTGCAACTGGGCACGATAGTAGACCAAATGATTTTGGTAAATACAAATTGCTTTTAAATAGCCGCATTGGTGATTTTGTATTAAAGTATGAACAGATTCCAAAATATATTCAATTTTTAATTTGGCATTCAGTTTTTAGAATGAGAAGAAATCTTGATTTTAGAGAAATTGATACGGTTGAAAGAAATTTGTGGAAAATACAAGGTGAAAAGCTTGATTACGAAGAGGCCATGAAATCTAAAGAAAAAGATCGCTCCGCAGATGAAGACTCTCTTGCATCTACATCTAGTAGAGGTGGACGAGTAACGCGTAAATTAAGGGATCGCGGTCAACGTGGTGGTGCATCAACAAGACGACACATTACATCTAGTTTAGAAAGCTCATCAAGACTCAGTTATTATGTTGTTGTTGATCTTGAGTTATATCCTGGTCGCACAATTCCAATTACCCAAAGAGTATCGCTATCATGTCAAGTAAAGAAAAATAATATTCTTGATCTGTTGTCAAAAATAATGGGGACTCAATTTGTACCCTCTACCATGTATGTTTTTGACCCAAAACGCATTGCAAAATACTATAATAACCGCGGCGTAGAACAGAAAAAAAATGCGGAGAAAAAGCGTCAACAAACGCGCAACGCAAGACAAGGTTATTATTCTGGAAATAAAACTCGCAGTTTGAGACGCCCTGCATATGGATATGGAAATAATTATGGTTATAATGCTGGATACAGATATAACCCTGGATATAGATACAACCCTGGAAACAGATATTACTCTAACTATAGACCAGGATATTATTAGATTTCCCCGCCATAATGATTTTCGCGGTGACAAGTTATTATTATTAAAAGTATGGGTAAAAGGCAAAGCATTGATAAGACAAATATTTTTTCCCATACACTAATCTCTATGGGATCCATTGGAATGCAATTCTTCTGCTGAAAATCCCAGAGCTCTTTTGCTTGGTCTACAGTGTAAATGTTCTTGAAATTCGTGGGAGGAGGAACAGACGACGTTCCTTTTATAAAAGGGAAACGTTCATTCACATAATTGCACTTCAAACGGAGTTCTTTTGCCTTTTTTAGAGCCTCTTTTTCTGCCCAACTATTTCTGGATCTGCTAACATACCCTCTTGAAAGTACAACGCGGCCCATTGGACTGCTAATAGCAAACCCATTTGCTACGGAGGCAAAGACAAAGGCAATAAATACAATGACAAACGTGAGCATTTTTGCTGATACTATGGGTGAAAAGGTACCATTGTCTTCTTGTAATAAAAGCTTTCAATTTTTCATAAAATTCACAACTATTTTATGAAAACTACTGTAAATGATATAAAAGATTTCTAATTGAAATATATAACATTATAGCATGTTTATAAAGCTGGTTATATATTTTTTATTAATGCACGTGTTTCGCATAGCCTCAGTATTAAACTATCAATTTAACCTTATTAGCAGTCCTATATTTCATTTTATTCCATTTGTAAAGTTGCATCACATTATAATGGTAAAAAAGGGTCAAAATATTATAAATTGGCCCATGGATAAATTCCGCGATGTGTATATGATTGATTATGTACCAAGAGATTCTATTGTAGATGCTCGCGTTTGTTTAAAGCTATTAATGGGAAAAAATATTACTGGTGAATATCGTGTACTGCATTTTAAACATTTAAGCAAGAAGAATCTAATAAATGAGTGGCACAAAAGAACGTTGACTGATAGGTCTTATAAAAGAACTCTTGGGCGCCTGGGTAGCAAAGAAATATGCAAAATACTAGATGGTTGGTCCTCTCCATTTAATTTGTATAACCATAATTGCCGTCATTTCAGCAATTATTTTATAAAAAATATAGAAAAGATTGATAAGCAAGGTTATGTGTAAGTCTTTATATTTTTATAGAGATTGTTTGCAAAAGTTTGCCATGAACTCGGCCTTTAAATCCTCTGGAATGAAATCAAAATTGACTAATCTTTGGTTTCTTTCAAATTTCTCCCATGCATCCTCCTTTTTCAACCGTTCTTCAAATTTTGCGCGATCATTGTAGAGCTTAATCGCCGTCTTGTCTCCACACTTTGACAAAACTTGTGGAATATTGTCGCTTGGGTCGCCAGTAACAATCTTGCAAAACAATTGCAACTTGGGATCACCTGGATAGCTCTTTTGCTCCTCTAGGTTTTTAAATGCAAGGTTGAAGATTTTGACCCTTGGTTCCAAAAGTTGCAGATAGTCTTTATCACTTGTAATAATATAGATTTGACAATCTTGATATTTTGCAAGAATGTGTTTAACAGATAACGCAATGCAGTCGTCTGCCTCCAATTTTGGATGAGACAAAATGGCTCTCGCCCCCGCGACTGCAAATAAGTTATCCTTGTAAGCCATTTCAAAGAATGGTCCGCCCATAAATACGTCTTCCTTGTAATCTCTATTTGCCTTGTACTTGTCAAACAATTGGTGTCGCCATATATTCTCGCGTTTACAATCCTTGCCGACAATGATAGAATGCGGTTGCTTGTGAACGTTTAGCTTCTGCGGAATCTTTTCAATGTGTTCAACAAAGGTTTTCCTGAACTTTTCAACAAACTTTTCATTTGCAAATGGATCTTTTAACTCCTCCTCTGGGTAAGCATTTTTCCACCAAGTCAAAAGGGAGTAATATCTGTAAAAACAATAGTAGCTTCCATCAATAAATATAAATATGGGGTTAGAGTTTGTGACCTCACTATTTGCAGGTTTCATTGCTTCAAATGCGTTCTTCATTTTTATATTCATACATTTTATGTTTATCCCCTTTCAATTTTATATTTATTTTTATTGTCAATATATATAAAATGCCAAAGAAACATACAAGGAAGAGACGCACTTCCCATTCTGGTGGTGCTGTAAGTTACCAAAAAGTAAGGGTTAAGCCTGCAAATACAAGGCAAACTAGATCAAAAGCAATTGGTAAAATATTTAAAGACTTCAAAAATTTTTTTACTAGGAAACAAAAAGTGCAGCCCGTTAATTATGAAGTTTCTAGTGAAAATCTTGGTGGTTCTTCCCCATTTGAATTAGTTATTTCTAGTAATAGCAATCGTGAGGCAACCCCCTTTATTATTGTTGATATGCCAAAGCCTCGCTCATCAAAAGGCAGCAGAGTGTCGCCCTATGGCCAAGATTTTACTTCTGCAGTTGTAGTTGGACGCGGATTAAAAAATAAAAAAAATAAAGGATCTAAAAGGCGTTTACGTGCTTAAGCATTTATACATTTTACAAAACTCTCATTTATTGTGTAATTTATATTTAATAAAAATAAATAAAGACATGTTATGCTAATAAATAATGATAAAAGCCCCATATATTCCAACTGAATTATTAGATATAATATTACAATATGACGGAAGAATTAAATATAAAAATGGAACATTTGTAAATATAATACATAAAAATGATGAAAGATATGATATTGTTAAGCCACTTATAAGTAAAAAAATAGAAATATTTAAAACAATAACCACAACTTATGACCATAGCTTTTATTTTCAATTTGGATTTAACACAATTGATCATGTTGGTTTATGTTATGACCTTGGCTTTAACGAATGTGGTGTTTTTGAAATATGTTATTATGATACGAGGAATGCTGGCTGGGAACAAATTAGAACATACATATAGATTGAGAGTTTTGTAAAATTTTGAAATGTAAAAAAATTGATTGATATTTTTACATTTTACTTTCTGTAACACAGTACAAGGAAGGATGGGAATGCGCACTGATTTTCTTGGCACCCTTACTACGAGTCGCCCTCTAACGCCCGAGGAATTGGAAGAATACGAGAATGCACAAAACAATAGTGATGACATGTATTTGACTTTTAGCTCAAACAATCAATTGCAAGGGCCTAACTATGAAAAGGTGTGCGGCTATGTAGACATGGAGCAAGGTTTTATGAATACATTGCATTGGTTAAAAGGTAAAGGCATTACATTGTCTGGGCGGATCAATTATGTATATGAAGATGTCTTTGCAGATGGTGTAGGAGATGGATTTGGCGCATTTGTGGTAACACCTGAATGCGTAACATATCATAAACTAGACTTTAACAATCTAAAAATAGTTTCAAGCGTAATCCGTGGAAAAGAATAAATTTGAAAATGGCTTAAAGACGGGGACCGATTACCTACATGATGTAGTACGAGTGTTAAAAATATTTTTTTATTTTCTACCTACATCATGTAGGTAAATGCGAATTTTTCAAATTTCCAAGACTTTTTTCGACAAAGTAATTTTGGACATTTATTTTTGTCCATTTTCAAAAAGTTATTTCACTTTTCAGCTTTTTTTGCAAAAAAATCAAGGGAGAGCATAATGCTCTAAATTTCTTTTTTTGGTAAAAAAATTTATGATTGTAAGTTTTTTTATTTTTTTCTGATCTTTGCAAAAAACTATTTAGGAACTTTTTTGTCAGTATATATACACTGACAAATGACTGACATTTTTGAACAAAAAAGTTCAATTATTTTTTATTGTGAAAAATGTGACTATAAAACATCTCGCAAAAGTCAATATGATAGACATTTATTAACACCAAAACATGAAAAAAAAGAAAAATACTTACAAAATACTGACACTTTTGAGACAAAAAGTTCGGGATTACATGAATGCAAATGTGGTAAGACTTATAAACATAGACAAAGTTTATTTACACATTCAAAGAAATGCACTTCAAGTTTAGAAAAAGAAAAAGAAAAAGAAAAAGACCAAGATTTGCCATTAACACAATCTATTGTAGTTGAGCTTATTAAACAAAATCAATCCATTATGATGGAAAACAAAGAATTCAAAGAGCTTATCATTGAACAGAATAAGCAATTGCTAGAATTTGCCAAGAAACCCTCAAGCATAACAAATAACAATACTAATATTAATAACAAAAATACCATGAATAATCATTTTAATTTAAATCTTTTTTTGAACGAGACTTGCAAAGATGCAATGAACTTGACAGATTTTGTAGACTCTCTACAATTAACATTAAAAGATTTGGAAGACACTGGAAAACTAGGTTATGAAGAGAGTATTTCAAAAATTTTTATAAAAGGATTGAAGCAGTTAGATTTTAGCAAAAGACCCATTCATTGCACAGATACCAAACGAGAAAGATTATATGTAAGAGACAAAGATGTCTGGGAAAAGGATCAAGAAAAAGAGCGTGTTAGAAAAGCGGTCAGGAAGATTGCCAACAAAAATGTGAATCAGATTGTGGACTGGATAGAAGCCAATCCAGAGTCTCAAGACTATCATTCTAAGAAGAATGATCAGTACTTGAACATTGTACTTAAATCCACTGGTGGTAGTACAAAGGAAGAAGAGGAAAGGCGCATCAATAAGGTGATTTCATCTATTGCAAAACATGTTGAAATTGATAAGAGTATTTGTACGGATGACGCAGATGTATAAGTATTTAATTAATTAAATAAATGGGGAATTTTGCATCTAGAAAAAATTGAAACGATAATTCAAGAACTTTTAATTGACACAAAACGTAAAATATGGACAATCAAAAGATTGTAAATGCAATGAATTATGCCGAGTCTCTCGTAGGCATACCATTTAGATGGTACGTTAACGGAGAACTAGAAACATTTGCAGGAGACAATGCATTCTGGTGTAAAAATTCTCCCCCGCCATCTGCAGCAGAAATTCTGGCGCAAGATAAGTACATTGTTTGCAGTGGATTGCCAAACTTGCTGCGCCGTTTCTGTAGCCAAACTATACCTGGAATAGGCCCAAAAATTCGCGGTAAATATGGCGATGTGTACAAGCAGTATCCAGGCGGAACAACTGCATGGTTTGCATATTTGTATCAAAATAAGCGACTTCAAAAATTTGACATTAAAGCGCGATACCCAAGAGGCACTCTTTTAATGGCTCGTTACAAACCTAAAGACAATGGTGAAAAGGATCAGGGGCATCTGGCAATCGTATACGATGACGTTGATGAGGGAAAGACAATTGCAGATCAGTTACTTATTCATTCAACACCAACAGTTGGGTACAAAGACCGTGATAGTTGCAAGAATCATGGCAGCGTAATTGTGGAGCCATTTCACATTTCAAATAACTTGTTTAAGTGGGATAAAATAAGTTATTACAAGTGGGTTTGCTTGCCTGAGAACTGGCTGCTACTGAATTAATTGCAAATGCAACTACATAAACGTTCTATTTTAATGTTTCAATAAACCTTTTGGTTTTTAGAAAGACGTGTTTTAAAAGCATACCAAATGCTTTTTCAACAATATATGTAATTTTTCTCTTTGTTTCAGTTAATTCAATATCTAATATTAGTTCTAATACGTGATTGCTTTGAAGTTGAGCAATTATAGTAAATTTGTCAACAGGAATAATTTCAATTCCATTTCTTTTTTTTGGATCAACGTAAGATTGAATAGTTTCAGCATCTTTTTTTCCTAAAAAGATAAAGGTAGACTCGCTGGGTTCTACTTTTGTAAGCTGCAAGCTCAAACATTGTTGTTTAAATCCTATTTTCTCAAATAAATTTCTTAGCATAAGACATAAGTATGCATTGTCTCCTGATGCGTGTATATCAAGATGTATTTTTTCAAAAAACTCTTTATTAATTTCAAATATAAGTTGTATTATATGGAAATCAACAACTTTCTTAATTTGAATATTATTGTTTTCTATTCTAGTAACAACCCTATATTTATTTTTTTGAACTCTTGAAAATGTAAAATCTTTTTTTTGCACAATCGGTTGCATTTGTGTCAAATCATCTGTTTTTGATGAATATTCAATAAATCCATCAGTTTCATTTATTAAATCGTCCATATTAGACTTATTTTATATAGTACTAATTCTTTATAATATATTAATTATAACACATTATATTGTTTTTATAGTTTTTATTTAAATGCTGCTGCGTACATTGCCAATGTTTCTTCCTTTTGTTTTGAATAGTCAACAATGGGCGCAGGATATTTTATACCTTTGTATTCTGGAGTATTAAATTCTTTATACCAAGAGTGGATGACTTTGGCTGGAACATCTTTCAACTCTGGTATCCATTGCTTAATGTATTCGGCATTTGGATCAAAATTTGCACCCTGTTCCCATGGATTGAAAATTCTAAAATATGGTTGAGAATCTGCACCAGAACCAGCAATCCATTGCCAATTACCATTATTAGAAGCAGGGTCGTAATCTGTAAGTTTCTTTGCAAAGATTTTCTCTCCCTCTTCCCAGCTTATAAGAAGAGTTTTAGTTAAAAACGAAGCAACTATAAGGCGCCCTCTATTGTGCATATATCCCGTGGTATTAAGTTGTCTCATGCATGCATCTACTACAGGGTATCCGGTTGTTCCCTGGTCCCAAGCCTTTAACCATTTTGCATTGTGATGCCATTTAATCTTGTTATAATTTGACTTCATTGCAGAACCAAGGACGTGTGGAAATGAAAACAATATATTCATATAAAAATCGCGCCATATTAACTGTCTAATAAGATCATGATTTTTTCTAAATGCTTCATACATTTCGCGAATACTTATACAACCAAATTTAATTGAAGCAGAAAGTTGCGTTGTTGGTTTGAAAAGATCATTGTGGGTTCTAGAGTAGTGCTCTTGTGTTTTAACAGCTGACTGCAACATTTTTAATGCTTCTTTTCTTCCTCCATGAACTAGGATATCTGGGTTTACTTTGGTGAACTTCTTTAATGCCACGTCCAATCCAATCTTATTAGGCAACGATTTTCCTGTACTAGGCTTCACAAATTTAATAGATCTTGCATTGGATGCAGGCTGTACCTTCTTTTTTAATGCAGTATTGTAATATGGTGTAAACTTTTGGTAAGGTCCTCCACTTCCATTAAAAATAGTCCCTGGCTCATGTAAATAATAATCAGCTACTCTTGACAATGTGACTCCAGATTTTTCACACAAATATGCAATTTTTGCATCTCTTTCAAGAGCATAAGGAGTGTAATCTGCATTAAAGCACACAAAATCTATTTTCAATGCATGAATAAGTTTTTTAATAACCGTTTCATTGTCCCCGTAAAATACCATGAGTTCTCCACCGTTGAATTTTATTTGTATCTGCAGATCCTGCAAACTTTCAATCATAAATTGGACAGAATTATTTGACTTGAATGGATTTGCATTACTGACTTGTTCAGGTGTAAAAACAAACACTGTATACACTTGTTTGCAATTTGTATTTGTTAGATAGAGGCCATTGTTGTCAATAATTCTAAAATCTCTGCGGAATATGAATAATCCGTTTTCAAATGTCATAATATACTTTCTTATATTATAACACTACAATAACCTTGTTCTTAAATATCTAAACTAACAGTATTTTTATCGCTCTTTTGGCGACGCTTGCTTTTTTTAGGAATGCTTCCTTCTGCCTGTAATTCTTTAAGATCGCTGATACTTATTGTGCTGTCATTACTTTGTGGTTGAGATTCCTGAATATTGATAGTTTTGGTCTTTAATCCAGACAAAATATTGGAGATATCACTTGGACCTTTCATTTCTGCTCGCATTGAACGCACATTGCGCTCGGGTTGCTGTGCAGGAGTGTTAAAGTTCTCGCGAATATTGATTCCATCATCGGCGATAGAACTGCGACCCATGCTTAAATCGGGACGATTAGCATAATTGTTGTTGCCTGGACGGGAAGTTGGAACGGGTATAGCACGGGGTCCCTGAGTGGCCATGGGAGGAGGGGGAGGACCAGTCATATTTATTTGGGGTTCAGGGTTCATTAAACCGTTCATAAAACCAGAAAATCCAGGATTAGATTGCCCCATGGTATTCACGGCAGCACTCTGGAATTGACGCATTAGGTCAGGATTTTGACGTAAAATGTCATCCATACCAGGCATGGCAGACTTGAACATGGTATTTGTCATGTGAACCATCATTGCGCTTCCACCGAGTTGAAACAATAGCTTTAACTCAGGTGCAATTGCCGCCTTGGACTTGTACTTGTCGTGCAATTCGGCAAAAATCTCGTCATAATCGTTAATATTCTCATTCAATTGTTCACCCCAACCATCAAGCTTCACATCAAACGGGTCAAACCGGTTGTTCATAAACTCAATTGCATTGATTGCAGCCATTAACATATTTCCTTGAAACTTCACGGAATTCTGCTTTGACTTTTCCTCCATAATCATCTCATATTCACCCTGCATTTCTGCTAAAGGGGACTCCATAGTGTATTTCTTTGTTAGCTCAATACCCTTCCTTTCAAGTCCCTCAAGCTTCCTTAAAAACTTGAATTTCTCGCGCAACAATTCCTCCTTTGACATTTGTGGATGGGAAGACATATGCTTATCAGGGTTAACTGGGATATTGTTAAACTTACTGTAACCATCCCACGTCTTTGAATTGCTATCGGACTCTGCAGTGGCTTGGCCAATGGAGATTCCTGGTCCTTCATCAAAATGGACGTATGATCTTTCCTCATTTCCACCTCCGCCCCCATTAAATAAATTGGAACTAAACTCATGGCTTGTGGAAGGATCCTCGTCAACTAAATCATTAAGTTCGTTTTCTAAATTATTGAGATCCTCAATATCAATATCGCTTGAAGGACCTCCACGAGATTCACTCTTTTTTGTATTCATTAATAATTCAATTCCTGATCCAAAATTAGTAGAATTTTTGCCACCATAAGATCCTTCTAAATCATTGCCAAAATTCATGTTTGAGATATCAATAACTTCAGGTTCCATCTTATAAATGAATAATATCATATAATTTTAAGTATTACGAATCCCAATATATTATTTTAAAGTTTTTGAAAGTTCCTGAGGTCCTAAGTTTATAGACGATGCTTTGTAAACCAAAGTCCTTGCAGAAAGCTATCTGCTAAATCATCCTTTTTTTGGTGGCTACTGAAAAAAGAGTTCCACTCTTGGTATTTAAAATCTCCAGATACGAGTTCTGCGCAAGTTTGAATTCCAAGCTGTTTTCTTTGTTTGTAATCTGTTTTGCATTCAGCTCCAATAAAATCCTTGAGTTTATTTCCAGCATTTACAAATTCAATATTAATATTATTATTGCGCATGATAAAATACTGGGAAATCATACCTTGTAAAGTTTTCATTTTGTTTGCAATGGGTCCAATTTGATTTTCAATGATTACGGTGTTTATTGTTTCTAAATGTTTTCCCAATAATTCATCAAATCTATGTTGAATATTACGGCCAATTGTTACAAGATCAACCTTGCTGGTATTTTGCTTTTCTATTTCTTGAAAGCAATTATTGAATGCAAATTCTGTAAGCCTATTAATTATGTCAGCTTTTTTACTATTTTGTTCAATAGTAATCTTGTATTTAGCTGCCAAATCCATTAATCCTAAAATCTTTTGCTTGTTGAGAGAAGCAGGTTTAAAATCTGTAGAAGGCATTATAAATTCGCATTTTTTTGCATGCTTTGAACAGTAGCATTTTCCGTCTTTTGTATATTTTATCGGTTTGTTGCATGCGGCACCTTTTTCTAAAATTGCGCACTTGTTTTCTGTTTTTTCTGCTAAATTAATTACATTCCATTCATTAATAACATATTTTTCAATGTTATCAGTATTACTAAGCAAACAGAATGCTAAATTTTTAATGCCAACATCAATGCTCAGTATTTTCATTTATATAGATAAGGTTAATTTTCTATGTCCATTTGAATAAAAAATTCATTGGAATATCATATAAAAATATTGACAGTTATTATAAATTCACCCTCTTTGAATGCCAAATTCGCAGGTTAAAAAGATCTTTGACAAGGTGATTGCTGATATAAAAATTGCCAAATTTAGATTAACAAACATCATTACTCATGTTGCAGTCATTGTTTCGCGTGGAAAAATTATAGCAGAAGCAACCAATCGCATAGGATTTAGAAGCAGGGATAGTCGTAGTTATTCAAATACATATGTTCATCCAGATAAGAACATTCATGCTGAGAGAAATGTTATTAAGGCTTTGGGCAGTCATAGTAAACTTAAAAATGCGGACATGTACATATTGAAATTTGGAAGAAATGAATGCAGTGATCAATTTATAAATTCAAAACCATGTGCAAAATGTGAGTGTTATTTAAAAAAATGTATAAGATTATATGGCTTGAAAAATATATATTATTCATCTTCGCCTTGGGTAAATTCGCCCATGCATTCGCCCCTGCATTCGCCCCTGCATTCGCCCCCGCCATCATAAAGAGATCAAAAAATTTTTGATATTTTTATGAAAAATTAAAATGTTAAAAAATTTTACATTTAAAAATTATTTGTATTAATAGAAGGAGAAATCATTCGGGCATTTAATGCCTCTCTTGATAAATAAGGGTTCTTAAGCTCATTGTTATTATATCCAATAGCAGGTTTTCTAGTATCATTTGTTCCAGAGAAAAGAAAAGGAACATTTGGCGTTGGCGTTGTATTTACCGTGCTACTGGGGTTAACGCCGCTAGCATAAACAGACTCGGCTGTGTTGTATTGCATAATTTGAAGAGCATTATTTTGTAAATACTGTCTATATTCCCAGTTTGATTGTATTTTTGCATCTTTTTTAATTTTGTCATTTACTTCAGCATCTGGTGTGTAAGAAGAATAGTTTCTTCCATCGTTCATTAATGGAGGTGACGTTTTATCATAGTTATTTGATCCTGAATAACAAGTTGCCCAACTCATGGTATAATAATACTAGAGAAAACTTTATTCAGCTTCTAGCATTTTAAGAAGTTTTTGTTTATTTAGCTTGCTAGCATCGGTGGTTATGCCTTTTTCAACAACAATTGATCTAAGTTTATTCAATGACAATTTCTTATAGTCAGTTGGCGAGGCTAAATCATTTATACTAATTGTTTTAAGTTCACTTAAATTAAATGGGGATTTGTTTGTATCTTGTACATTGTTACTAATATCAACATCATTATCATCTTCCTCGCTGTTATCCAAATCTTCTAAAGTCAACTCTTGCAAATCTTCGCTGTTATCTTCCTCATCATCTCCTCCACTTTCCTCTTCACTACTCTCATCTTCCTGTCCCTCCATATTTAAATTATTATTAAATTTAATACTTTTAATATCGCCTAGTATCTCTATATCACCGCTAGCAAGTTCTTCATCTGGTACAATATCCTCATCATCATCATCATCATCTTCATTAGAGTCTTCGTAATCTTCATCATCATCTTCATCATCATCATCATCATCTTCTTCATCATCATCTTCTTCATCATCTTCTTCATCATCATCTTCTTCATCATCATCATCTTCATCTTCTTTTTCATTCTCACCATCAGATACATCAATTAAATTTTCGCTAGAATTTCCTAAAGTTGCACTTCCATTAGAATTTACAAGTGAACCTTTACCAATAACATTTGTTAACATATTAACACGACTTCTACAAACATTCAACTCTTCTGCCATTGTACTAATTAATCCAAGCATGGAGGAAATTTTGTGATTTTGATCTGCCATTTTTTGGTTAATATAAATAAAAAGAAAGCCAACAAGTAAAAGAGATACACTAAAGGTAATTAAAAAGGAGGTTGAGAAAATATCGGTTAAGGCCATTATTACAGATAAGTTATATATTTAATTTTCACATAAAACGAATAGTTTTATTATTTCATTAATTTATTTGTTTTATCAATAATTTCCTTTGGATAATTCATGTCGGTAAGTACCTTTAAACCACCTTTTGTTTTTGAAATTCCTTCAATTAAAGAATACGTGTATTCAAAATTGTCGTTTTTTTTAATAGTTTTCATGTTGTAATTTTTAATTGTTTTGATTTTTCCAAGCTGCTTGCAAAGTTTAATGTAATGTGTTGTTAAAATACATTTTACATTTTCATTTTTTACTAAATACTCCATAAATGCACGAGCACTTATTACAGCCTCTTCTGGGTTTGTTCCAGAGTACAATTCGTCAAAAACGGCAAAATGTGACTCTTCCTTATTCTCGTTTACACAGTCAATAATTTCCTTGCATCTTCTTGCCTCGGCTTGAAAAAGACTATCTCGACCAGAAGTATCAGGAATATTTAAGTAACAATGAATATATTTGAATGGCTTAATATTTGCAGTTTCATAACATCCACAACCCCATTGTTGAGATAACACCAAATTAATAATTGCTGATTTAAGAACAGTTGTTTTTCCAGAAGCATTAGGACCGGTTATAATTAAATTTTTTTCAAGTTTATAGTCATTTTTTACAGGATTTTTTGATATGAGTGCAGGATAGTATGCCTTTTTGAATTTTGTTTCAGCCTTTGTTTTAGTTTTTGTCTCTGGTTTATTCTCGCGCGCAAGTTTGTCAAAGGTTGCATATGAAATATACTTTTCATCAATATTTTTCTTTAATCCGTCTAAATTATTCATGTACCCATGAAAACCAAAAGAATACAAGAATACCTTGTTATATGTTGGATCCTCATAAATGTCATAGAAATGCTTCATGATAAACCCAATTTCGGTAATCTTGTTAAAACTCACATTAAATTCCGTTATTTTTTCTAAATGTCCTTTTAAATCTTGCATTATGTACAAACTATTCTTCATATTTTCAATAAAATCTTGATATGTAGACAATGTACCATAATTCTCAATAAATTTTGTCATTGAAAAAATAGAATAGTCCAAATACCTCTTAATTTCAAACATATAGTTGTGTATTTTTTTCATATTATTGTAAAATCTTATACAAACAAGAATATTTTGGTAGATTGAAAATACATAGAAAGCAGCAGATACTAGGAGATAAACTTTCTGGCTATTGTCTACACTATTAAATTGCGTAAAGACCTTGCCAATTGCGTGGTTGCTAATAATGATTTTAAGTATTTCAATATATTCATTCATAGAAAGTTTGAGTCCACGAATTTTAATAATGAAAAAGGGAACTATTAAAATAAAAATGGGGAATAATAGTGATAAGACAGGTGATGACAAATTATATAGACTCATGATTTGCAAGAACCAATCATGCTTATTTAAAAACAAGAGGAAATCCCAATCCATGTACATGTATTTTTCCTTGAAACCTGTATCGTTCTTAATTTCATCCCATATTTTTACAATATTATCTAGTTCACTGTCGCTATAGTTATGTATTTGTTGATCTTCAAATCCAGATTGTTCATTAATTGGAACATGATGTTTGAGAACAGTTTGGGTTTCTGTTAAAAATATTTTATTTGTTGTATAGTGCTTTGGGATTTCTTTATTAATTGTCTCGCCTAATACATTTGTTGGTTTAAATACATGTGAATAAATAGGATTTGCAGATGGATCAACACATTCTACTAATTCCAAGTCTTTTTTAATGTTGTCATTTAACTCCATTTTGTTCTTGCAATACGAAATAGGGAGTCTAAATTCATTATTAATGTATTCTAATTTGAACATATTTATATCAAATTAGAATAATAATCATTTAATTTTACGAATGTATATTTTTATAATGTAAAAATTTTTACTTTTCAATAACTGTATTAATACATGCAGGAAGCTCGTTGATCTGACAAGAATAGTATTGCTCAATTTCCTTAATTTTTGCCAAATCTCTTCTGGTAATAAAATTAATACCCGTCCCCTTTCTGCCCCAGCGTCCACTGCGTCCAATTCTGTGCAAATAGGTGTGAGTATCCTTTGGAATATCAAAATTAATAACAACACTTACTTGTTGAACATCAATCCCGCGCGCAGTAATATTTGATGAAATTAGTACACGGAACTTGCCCTTGATAAACTCATTAAATGCTTGCTTTCTAGGTTCCTTGTCCATATTTCGGTGAATGCAGCATACAGGAAAACCATCCTCCTTCATTGCCTCGTACAAATCTTGCACTCTCTTTACGCTATTGCAATAAATTATACATTGAGAGAGTGAGATAAACTGAAAAAGATCCTTAAGCGTAGCATACTTTTGCATATCATCCTCAACAGCAACATAGTATTGAGAAATACCCTCGAGCGTTAATGCTTCTGCCTTTACACAGATTTTTACAGGATCTCTCATGAACTTGCTAGTTATTTCATGAATATGAGGAGGCAACGTTGCACTAAACAAACAAACTTGAACATCCTTTGTCAAGTACTGAAAAATATTATAAACCTGCTCCTTGAATCCAGATGATAACATCTCATCTGCTTCATCCATAACAATAAGACTAATATTTTTTGCCGCGACATGGTTTCTCCTCATCATATCATATACGCGACCAGGACAACCAACAATAACATGAGGCGTATTATTTTTAAGCAAACTTGCATCATCATCAATAGATGTGCCTCCAACTAAAACTTGAATTTTAAGCCCTTTCATCATACTACCAATCCCCTCCATTACTGTAGAAATTTGAATAGCAAGTTCTCTTGTTGGACTTAAAATTAATGCTTGAGTAATATTCTCTGCAATATTGATTTTTGAAAGGGTTCCAATAGAAAATGTTCCGGTTTTTCCAGTACCTGATTGAGCTTGGGCGATCAAATCCTTACCAAAAAAGATTGGTTTAATTGCTTTTCTTTGAATTGGGCTTGGTTTCTCAAAACCATATGCATAAATTCCACGCAAAAGATTTTCATTTACTTCAAGTTCGTCCCAATTTTCTACAATGTATTTTTCATCAATGTTTTCATTTGAATCAGGAATAAATGAATTAGTAGGTTGATCAAAATTTTCATCACTATTTATATTGTTATTATTTATAATATTTATAGGTTGGTTAGTATTTTGCTGTGACATTGTATAATAAATACGCGTCTTGGTTTTAAGTGTATTTACTTGAATATATAATAATCTAAAAAAATTGATATAAATGAAATGCAAATAAGTATGTATAACACTATGGCAATCACAGCAACAATGGCAAAAAGATACACATTGGAAGATTTTACTAATATCTCCTTTGCTGGGTTCAACTTTACGATCCCAGAGGAGACTATCGATGCAATTTCCGCATTGGCCATAGAAGTTGGTTCGCCGACATATATTAAAACACCAAATTTTCAAAAGAGAGAAAGACCTCCTGTATCAAATTCATTTGCTGAGCCAGGGTCAATAAATAGAGATTCTCATAGAAAAAAGAGGGGTAATAAGGCAATGGAGGTTAGTAGTGAAGATTGGGAGGCTATTAGAACATTTTCGGCTACAAAGATTGAGAAAAAGGTTGGTGTTGATGGTGTTATTGACAAAGTTAGATTGCATTTGAATAAACTTACAGATAAGACGTACGAGGATATGAAGAATAATATTGCGGAGATTTTGAAGGAAACAACGGACGAAGAGATTGAAAAGGTTGGCACTGCTATCTTTGATATTGCATGCAATAATAGATTTTATTCCAAGTTGTATGCAGATCTTTATGCTGATTTGATTGATCGGTTTACAATTATGCAGGAGATTTTTGAGAAAAATTTTAGCGAGTTTTTGAGATTGTTTGATACAATTCAATATATTACTCCAGAGGAAAACTATACAAAATTTTGTGATATTAACAAGGAGAATGAAAAGAGGAGATCAATTAGTCTGTTCTTTGTGAATCTATGTATTTCTGGCATTGTAAGAAAAGAAAGAATTGTTTCCCTTTCTTGCAACTTGCTAAGACAAGTTGTAACAATGATTTCACAAGACGACAAGAAAAATGAGGTGGATGAGATTACTGAAAATGTAATCTTATTGTTTAACAAGACTTTTATTGAATCAATTGATCAAACTTTGGCTGACTATATGATAGGTGAGCTTACCATCATTGATACTATTCATATGTTGGCAAAGAGCAAGGTAAAGAGCTATCCTAGTTTGACGAATAAGACAATTTTCAAGTATATGGATCTTATTGAAATGTAAATATATATTTTATGTAAACATATAAAAGTAAATTTCCTTATTTATTATAATATGCCAAGATTAAATACAAGAAAAAATAAAACAATATTAAATAAAGATTCAAAAAAAACGGATGAAATTTCACAATTAGAAACAATGGAAAATAGTTGCAGTATGGCTTACTACTTGGATGAAAATAGTTCTTTCCAAGAACAAGAACAAGAAAAACAACAACAAGAAAAAAAAGGAGAAGAAGGAAACATAAGTTATTTTTTTAATGATGATAGTAATTTTAGTGGGGAAGCAAACTTGTTGGAACTCATGAAAGAATTTGAAGATATGGAAATTAAACAGGCTATAGATGAAACATCTGCAGGAAATATAGAAGATGATTTTTTATTTGCAGAAATACAAAATTATACTGAAAACTATACGGTTAAACAATTAATGCAAATATGTGATTATTACGGTATTGCAAAAGATATAAAAACATTTAAATGCAAAAAACCAGAGTTAATAAATTATTTGCTAGTTTTTGAAAATGATGAAATCAATTTTGAATTGGTTATGAAAAGAAAACAAATGTGGCATTGCATTGAAGAGTTGAAAAATGATAAATATATGAAAAAATTTGTAATATGGGACTAATGTCTATAGATTATACTTGTAGTTTTCTCAATAATTTTATTATTAGAAAACTATTTGAAATAAGTTCAATACTTTGAATGGAGTCATGTATTTTACAAAATATATGTTTGAAACAGAAATATTAATTCTCATTATAAATTAGATAAATTAAATGGTATTGTCAAAAATAAATGATGAAATAAGTTATCCTGAGTTAAAAAGCGTTGATCCTGGAGATTTAAGTAAAAAGACAACTCTTTATCAAACAGATATAAAGGGTGTTGAGATTATTTTTGCTGTTGGAAATGCAAAGAATACATTTGCTGATAGCAATATAACATATTATCCAGTTTATTTAGTAAAAAATAACAAAAAGGTTATACAAATTGGTGTGTACGAGATTTTTTCAACTGATGTACTTGATTATACTGATGAAGATGGAAAATTAGAGGTGGAAAGGCTACCTGATCCATTAATTTATAATTCATTTGTTAGTAAGCAAATGTTGGAAAGGATCCGTTTAAATCCTGATACATTTCTTAGCAAGGATGAAAAGGATAAGATGGAGCGCATGAGCAAAGAGTCTGCAAAGATGGCTTTACAAGAGAAAGAGGCTGGTGCCGAAGAAGAGGAAGAAAAAGGACAGGAAGAACAAGGAGAGGAAGAACAAGGTGATTTGGAATTGGTACCTTCTAAAAAATCTAGTGTTAAGAAAACCAATTTTATTCTAGCCGAAGATGTAAAAATTCCAGAAAATATTAGAAGTCTCTTTGAAGTAACAAGAGGAGTAAGGGTTCCAGGTAAGTTGAAGGAAGAAACTGATAAGCTTGCTCAAGATTTGATCATTAAATACAGAGCTTCTGCATCATCAAACGATAACTGGGTTCAAAAATTTATGGAAAATAAAAATTATGCAATTGTTGAGAACCCTGGCAAGGGAGACTGCTTTTTTTATGCAATTTGCGATGCATTTTCTGGAATGGGCAACAAAACAACTGTTAACAAGCTGCGCGAAAAGTTAGCTGGAGAAGTAGATGCAGAATTGTTTAAAAATTTTAAAGGGCAATATGATGATATTCGGTCTTCTATTACACAAGATACTGCAAATATTACTAAATTGCAGAAACAGTATGAGGATATCCGTAATACATTGCGTCAAACAATTGATCATGATCGTCAAGTTAAAATTGTAGAAGCTGGTAAAGCCGTGGAGGCGCAATTTAAACGCGTTATGCACGAACGCGATGTGTCAAAGCAAATGTTTGAAGAATATAAGATTATGAAAGACGTCACAACACTTGAGAAATTTAGAGAAAAAGTAAAAACGTGCGAATTTTGGGCTGACACTTGGGCTCTTTCTACTATGGAAAGAATGTTAAATGTAAAATTTATTGTTTTATCTAGTGAGGCATATAAGGCTGGTGATCAGCGCAATGTGCTTCGTTGCGGCCAATTAAATGACACAATTTTGCAAAATAAGGGAGAATTTGATCCCGATTTTTATATTATATTGGATTTTATGGGTTGGCATTTCAAGTTGATAACATATAAGAAAAAACCCCTGCTCACTTTTAAGGAGTTGCCATATGATTTGAAAAAAATGGTTGTTGACAAGTGCATGGAAAGGGCAGCAGGACCATTTGCCATTATACCTGAATTTGAAACATTCAAGGCAAAGCTTAAAGGAACATCGGTGGAAGTGCCAAAGTTTGCAGAGTTATCTGAGGCTGCCATGAGGAATTTATATGACGGGAATATTGAGTTTTCTTTTTACGAGAAATCTGATAACAAGCCTCTTCCTGGAAAGGGGGCTGGAGAGAAGATTCCTCCTGAACAAATTCGCGAGTTTTCTGAGCTTCGGGCAATAAAGGATTGGAGGCGCAAATTGGCTGACATGTGGACAAAGACTGAAGGTGGCGCGCTGTTTTCATTGGACAATCATCAATGGGCAAGCGTGGAACACTATTACCAGGCGTCAAAATTCAAAAAACAGAATCCTGATTTTTACTTGTCATTTTCATTGGATTCTGGAACGGAACTATCCAGGAACCCAGAAATGGCAAAGAAGGTTGGTGGATTAACAGGCAAATACAAGGGTGAACTTGTAAGACCTAAAACCGTTGAGGTTGATCGTGATTTTTTTGGCAAAAGGCGGGATATTGAGTTGGCTGCAGCTCAACAAGCAAAATTTATACAAAATGCTGATCTAAAGGATGTGCTATTGAAAACAAATAATGCTCGTTTATTGCATGCCAAAAAAGGAAAGGAACCAGAGGTGTTTGATACTCTCATGATTTTGCGCGATGATTTTAAGACTGGGAAGAAGTAAATATTGAGAAAAGGGTTTAAAAATGTAAAAAAGATGATATAAATATATGTTACAACTATAACATATATTTTGGTAAGATGTTTAATTATAATCCTGATCATAATCAATATATTTCATTGAATAACATAGAAACTGACTCTAATGATGGAGAGAGCTATTTCACTAGTTATAAAATTACATATTATTTATTTATTTTTTTAACAATTACGTTTTTCTTTGCTCTTGCAATTTATTTGTTTACACTTTATATTCATAAGTAAGTAAGTTTATTGTTTTTATTTGATTACAGGATTTATCAAAAAATTGAAAGCTTTTAATCAACCTATTCTAATGTTACCAAAGCACGCAAATCAATAACCAAGCAAAATGGCGGAAACAATAGAAAGGACAACATGGACTCCTGTTGTTCCTCTTGTCACAATTGAGGAAATGTTCAAGTCGGCAGGTATTACTAGAGACACATTTACTGGGCAAGGTCCCGTATTACCAAGCGTTCTACGCTTAACTACCAATCCAAATCTAGACAAATGTAAATATGACTATTACGACCACAATGACTGCTACTTTTACGAAAAGGGAGGCAAAAATGAGTACATCAAAGGAGTCCGCATGATCGTGCAATTTGGAAAGCTTACGCGCGACGACTTTTACTTCTTGAGGGAAGAAGTTGGTACCTTCTTCAAATATGAGATAACCATTCACGGGAGAAAGATGTATATTGTTATATCTTATGCAGACTATCAAACACTTGTACATAAAGATCGCGTATATCTTGCATCTTTGGCTCGGGTTTAAAAATAAAAATAGAAAAACCTTTTTTGTTTTTAACAGTTGGATCCAATCTGGTTGGTCTTTGGAGTAACACCATTGGGACAACAACCATAACGAGTTCCCGCGCATCCACCAATTAATTGCTGAGTGGGAACGGGAACAGGCACGGGATATGGTTGGGGTTGGGGCGTAGGAACTGGAACTGGCTTAAAAATAATAAATACGCTATGAAATAATGTGTAAATAATGACGAGCAAAAGAAAAACAATAAAGACTTCAGTAATGTTCATATAATATACTAAAAGATTATAACATTCATGTGTAAAATGCTTAAATTTGGTAAAAAGATATTAAACACAAAGTTATAATACACTAATAATATAACTAAATGAAACTGGCAAAGACAAGTGAACAACTAATGAAGTTTTTTTTGGACAACAAATGTATAAATCATGCAGAACAGACTAAAAAAACAGATAGGATCCTAGAACAGTTGTACAAAGATGTTTACAATGGAGACAAATATCTTAATGCCTTAAAAACTGCAAATACAAGCGATAGCAGTGGCGTATTTTATAAATTAGATATTACTAAAATAACAACTGTAAATGATCTACCAAAGCCTGAAAATTTTAACATAAAGGCATTTCCTACCCTTATAAGAAAACATATAGAGCTCACTGCTACATATGATATTTTGTATACTTTTTCTTCCTTTGGTAGAACAGTAAGAGTACATTTTATAGTAGAGGATCCCGACCCAGAGCTTCATTTGGAAAAATATAACAAGCATGTTGAGAATATTGCGCTTTTGTTGTATATCGTAAATGAATATGGATCTAAGACATGTGCAAGAGAGTTGACCATCTATTTATATTTTACTTCTTTGCCAAAGATTCTGCCAAATTCTAATGTAAACGTTCTTGATGAACACAATGTTAACACTGCTTTTACGACAACTTGTCCTAAAGTATCAGAGATTGTTATTTTTCGCAAGGAAGAATGGTTCAAAGTGTTGATTCATGAAAGCATGCACAATTTTGGTCTAGACTTTTCAGATATGGACAATGAAGCTTGTCATGGAAAGATCTTGTCTATTTTTGAGGTAAAATCTGTTGTAAACTTGTATGAAGCTTATTGTGAATTTTGGGCGTGCATAATGAATTCTGTTATATGTAGTTATAAAAGACTTGTAGACAAATCTAATATAGACGAGTTTTTGGAGAATTGTGAGTTTTTTATTAATTTTGAAAGGACATTTAGTTTTTTCCAAGCAGTTAAAACGTTGCAGTTTATGGGGTTAAATTATTATTTACTTTATTCAAAGAATCGGCATGCAACAATGGTTCGTCAAAATTTGTACAAGGAGAATACAAATGTATTGGCATATTATGTGTTAAAGTTGATCTTATTAAACAACTATCAGGGATTTTTGTCTTGGTGCAATACCCACAATTTTTCTTTGTTGCAATTCAAAAAAACTCAGGCAAATCAAATGGAATTTGTAAAGTTTATTGAGAAAAACTATAAGACAAAATCAATGCTGCAAGGCGTTGCTTGTATGGAGGCATTTTTTGAGAAAACTTTGAAAAATAAGAAAACAAAAAATGCAAAGAATGTTTTAAATACCATGCGTATGACCATATGTGAGATGGGATAAAAAGTATTTGAAGTATTTTAAGAAGGGGGTAGGGATTGCTTCTTACAATTTATAATTACAGGTTCATTAAAAAATTGATACCGAATAAAGACCTCTTGTTTATTAGTACTAAAAGAACCTCAACCTCCAAGTTCAATAATGGGTATTCGCTACTTGAACCGATTGCTGCGAACAAATTGCGCCGAATATGTAAGATGTGTTAATCTGACAGATTTGAGCGGCAAGAAGATTGCAGTGGATGTAAGCATATATATGTATAAATATGAAACAGATGATCTGTTGATTGAAAACATTTATCTAATGATTTCAATCTTTCTACACTACAATATTACTCCTATATTTATCTTTGATGGAAAACCTCCTGATGAAAAAAAAGAACTATTGAAAAGGCGTCGCGAGGAGAAGATGGATGCAGAGAAAGAGTACAACAAGCTAAAAACTCAATTTGAGGACAATGATGCAGCATTGGATGAAGAACAAAAGCAAGAATTAGTAAGTAATATGGATCAGCTGAAGAAACAATTTGTGTATATTAACAAGGACAAGATTCGTCGAGTGAAAGAGTTGATTGCCTCATGTGGGGTTACTTACTACGATGCACCCGGAGAAGCTGATGAACTCTGCGCTCTCTTGGTCATCAAGAAGAAGGTGTGGGCTTGCATGAGTGAGGATATGGATCTGTTTGTCTATGGCTGCACGAGAGTTCTTAGATATTTTAGTTTAGTAAATCATACTGCAGTTTTGTACTACATGAAGGGAATTTTGACAGAAATCAATATGAACCAGGACGAGTTTCGTGAAATTTGTGTTATTTCGGGAACAGATTATAATATAAATGCAAATGGTTGTGAAAATAAGATAACGATTGATGGATTTGTCAAGTTGTTCCGCAGATATAAAAATTCTGGACAATCGTGTGGTTTTTACCAATGGTTAATGAATGTAGAACAGCATGAGCATGATATAGATTTGTTGAAAAGAATTAATGAAATATTTGATTTATCTTCAAAGCATGAGAACTTGAAAAATTTTGAAAAGATTAGAATTGCAAATTGTCAAGGAGATCGTGATGCAATGAAGGCTATTCTAGAAGAAGAGGGGTTTATCTTCTTGGATTAAAATGGAAAAATATATTATTATTTTTTTATCGAGTGGGTTGGGTATATAAGTATTTCAAAAATGTATAGCATAAACTATAGATTTTTATGATGTTTGGGTTTTATTTTTTGTTGTTAGTGGTTGTTGCATCTAGAAATTTATTGAGCTTACTATTTAAGCAGTGGCAACAGCTTCCTTCTCAACCTTCACAGTCTTGGTGAAGTGAGGGCTCATGAAGCGCTGGAGATTGAAGTAGGTGAGCTCGTCCTCCTTCTTGAGCTTGAGAAGAGCAACAAGCTTGGAGTCGGGGTTGATCTTGCGACCATTCTGCTTATCCTGGAGGTTGTTGGAGCGGATGTAAGCATTGATCTCGCGAGTTACCGCCGTGCGAGCCATTTCAACACCCTTCTCCTTTCCAAGGAAAGTGGCAAGCTCGTCACTGATGCGGGTGGGCTTAACAAAGCCCGAAGGCTGACGGTTGCCAGACTTGCGCTTGCGCTTGGAGCTGGCCTTCTGGGCAGCCTTAAGCTCGCGTGACCAGGCCTTCTCAAGATTGCGGAACTCAGTCTTAAGAGAGGAGAGGGCAAGTGTGGCCTGCTGAAGCTTGGCAAGAAACTCAACTGAACGATCAGCGAGTGCAGCCTCAACATCAACGGAGGCATCAACTGCTCCCTCCTCAACAGGAGCGGGAACAACCGGAGTAACAACAGGGGCAGCATTCTCGGCTACCTTCTTGGAAGTCTTAGTCTTCTTAGGGGCAGCAACCTCAACGGGTGCAACAACTGGGACCGCAACAGCGGTAGTATCAAGAGCGTCAGTGGGCTTAGTGGATGTCTTCTTTGCTGGCATCTTATACTATACTAAAGTGGGTTCCTTTTAAACCGTTTAAGAGCTTAATATATATATTTGTGATTGGAAAAGGTCTTAGATCCTAAAATTTTTTAAAAATACGCGACCGATTGAAAAAGCCATGGCAATGATAATGCAGCATTTTCATTTACTAATGTTAATGCGCCAAGTACATAATAGGCTCCTAAAGAACGACTATCTTTATCAACCCCGGAATTTACCATTTTTTCCATTACTTCTAATATTGGTTTTTGCAAATGTTCTAATCTGGTTTCTTGGCTAATTGACTGCAAACAAATATTCCTAAATGGATTTCCTACTGGTGGACATATTAGGCGTTTTGTTTCATTTGTTAATTGAGCGCGATAACTCCAAATATCAAGTAATTCTCTTAAAAACTTGTTTAATTGTTGTCTATTTAAGCTCAAAAACCACGTAGAATTACTATAATTTCCTAAAGAATCTATATTTTGAAACAAATCTAGTGTTCTTAGTTCAATATTTTTCTTATTTGTTAGCTCACTAGTAATATCTTTTATTTCTGTATCAATTTCAATATTAAAAACTTTTCCTAGTCGCAATACTTTCCTTAAAGTTCCTATTATTGTTAGAGGAATTTCATTGCGATTATATGGGTTCAATACTTGACCTTTAGTTTTATAAATGAGATTGTAAATAGAAACAATATCAAAACCATAAATAAACCCATCAGTATCTTTATAACTAAAAAAATTAAACAAAGGAAGATCTTCAAGGGGGTCCATTGTAAAAAAATCTGTTGTATTAGTACACAACTTATAATTTTTGTACGCAGGTCCGTGTGCTTCATTAAAAATTCTTTGGATTTTTCCTCTCCAAATTTTTTGTAATTTAACAGCAAAAGAGGAGAGTTTGAGGAAGACAAAAATTCTGTTGACTAATTGTTGTTTATTTCCAGTTACCTTTAACTTGTGTTTTTTGGCAATATCTTTTAATTGTTGTGCATTGTAATTGTATTGTAAAATTATTTCATAGTTATTAAATGAAGGGATCTCAAAATTTTCATTGTTAGCCTTTTTCATTTTCTTTTGCACTTGCATAGTTTTTTCGCAGCCTTGATGTAATTTTGTTAAATAATCTTCTAAGTCTAAACAAAGTGTTTTTTTAGAATGGACGCTTTGAATCATTCAAATATATATATTATGGAGATTTCTTTTTGAGCCATTTATACTATATATATATAAGATTTTAAAGACCATTTACGTGTCAATTTTTGGAAATTAGGTGTGAATTTATGATTCTAAAAAAAATTGATTTAAAGATAGTCGCTGTATATAAAGTACAACACAGCCATGGCAGAGACGATCGTTGACGGTACCCATTTTGATTCTAATAATATTAAGTACTCCGCACCCAAGGCGAATGCCGCGGGAGGTAAGGGGGTCAATATTCTTAATACGCTTACAAGCACTGGTTTGCGTATTTCCACTCCACTCATGCTAACGTGGGGGGCAACTGATTTTGAGGGAAATGGAAAGTTTGAGCTTTCTATGCAATTCCCTTCTGCCGAATATCCAAATGAAGAGGCGTCGGCATTCCTAAGTAACATGCAGGCACTTGAAGCCAAGATCAAGGCCGATGCTCTTACTAATTCCAAGACTTGGTTTGGCAAGGTTCATACAATTCCTGAGGTCGTGAACGCGCTTTGGACTCCTATGCTCAAGTACCCTAAGGACAAGGCAACTGGTGAGCCCGACTTGACCAAGTCTCCCACGCTTCGCGTAAAGGTTCCCATCTGGGATGGAGTTTGGAAGTGCGAGGTTTATGATGAGGATGAGAACAAGCTATTCCCCAGTTCTACTCCTGGAGCAACTCCTATTGAGTTTATGGCAAAGGGCACTCATCTTGCAGCGGTTCTTCAGTGTGGTGGTCTTTGGTTTGCAAACGGCAAGTTTGGCGTGACCTGGAAGCTGATCCAGTCAGTTGTTCAGCGTCCTAAGGGGTCACTTACTGGCCAGTGCCTTCTCAAGCTCAAGCCCAGCGACAAGGAGCGTCTAAAGAAGCAGGCTGCTCCTCCAGCGGATGATGAGGTTGAGGTTGACTCCAGTGCTCTCAGTGCTCAGGTTGTTGACAGCGATGAGGAGAGCGAGGAGGAGGAAGAGGATGATGAGCCTGCACCTCCTGTCCCTGCTCCTGCTCCTGCTCCTGTGCCTGTTCCTCCGCCTGTAGTGGAAGTTGCCGAGACAAAGAAGAAGAAGGTTGTCCGCAAGAAGGCAGCTGGCGAGGCTTAAATAAAAAAATAAAAACAAATAAAATATATAAAAATTTTTTTTATATATTTTACACCCTTGAAGATTTACACCTTAGGACATTGAAAATGTCCTAGGTAACGTTGCCTCTGTGACTAATAAATCGCCGAAAATCCGGCGATTTAAATGTTCATCGGTGTAAAATCACATTTGAATTATTCTATAGCGACAAAGATTCAACGATGTAGTCTAAAATAAAAAATTGAATGTTTTTATAATTTATAAATATTTGTAACTGTAAAAATGCTATCTTTTCAAGAAAAAGGACGATATTTTGGATATCCAGAATGTTGTATAAAACATTTTATGGATATAAAATATAAAAGCACAATGATAAAAAATTATATACCAAATAACAATACTGGGTTTTTACCCTGTAAAATTTGTGCAGATAAAGTATTAAATGAGGGATTAACGCTAGCTAATTTATTAGTAAATAGGGAATGTGAGACTACATTCCCCATTGGAAATGGTAAAAAAATAATAGAAAACAGAAAAATACTGCGTGAAAAAATAAATTATAAAACTTGAATTTTACATTTCTAAGAAAACTCTATTATAAAAATAATATCTGCTCGTTGTGAAATATTATACATATCACTTGCATTATCAATAACATGTGCAATTCCACATTTTCTCATTGTAAACTGTTGGGTTGGTTTTATAAAGAGCCTATTTACAGGTATCCCAAATTTCTGCTTCCCTATATCAATATAAACAATCTCTGTCTTTAAAAGCAAGGAAGAAAAAGGAATTGAAACTCTAACAATTAGGTTGTTTTTTTCATCTATATTCATATTAGATGGTAAATCTGGAATGCATTTAACAATGATATCTTCCCCTGATAATCCATCAAAATATAATTCATTATGCCACAATGGTACTAAATATAATTTTGGACCTATATGGAGCTTGTATATATTACAATCAAGCAAATCATCAATGCTTGGATTTACTACAATTATTTGATCATCTTTTATTTTTTCTATAAGAACTGTTTTCACTTCTTCAATTGTCTCATCACTTATATATAAAATACTTTTGTAGCGCGTTAAAAAAGTATAAACCTCAATTGATCTTTCTTTATCAAGATCTTCAAATAGTTTTATTGTAACTTTTTTGCATCCAACTACAATATCCTTTATAATATTTGATATAACTTGAGAGCAATTTCCGGTTATAATAGTTTGTATAAAGATTTCAAGCATTGGAAGGTATCCATTAGACCCTTTTTCCTCTTCTCCAGGAGAATCAAAGGAAGAAAAAGCATTTGATTCATTATTTCTATCAAATTCGTATTCGTCCCCCACAAGACCAAATCTTAAATACTCGTGTGCTTCTTTAATTAATTTGAATTTTTCATTAGCTTCAAGAGTATTACCATTTTTATCTGGATGATATTGTAAAGCAAGTTTATGGTATTTTTTCTTTAAACTTTCTGGTGTTATATTCATAATATTCAAAAAATCTAACTCCAAGACATCACACGCTAGCTGAATATCCATTTTTTCATTTGAAGTCATTTGATTGCAAATATAGTTGTAATAGTTGCAATCATTTTAAATACTAATATTGGGATATCATCTTTAGATTTATCATTACACTTTTTATTATTCAAATCCATGAATAAGTTTTACTAAATAAAACAAATAATTTTCCAGATGATAAATGGGTCTATAGTTATTGTTGTAGTATTGTAAAAATGAATATGTCTTTAAAAGAACGTTGGATAAATCTTCATTTTTAATTTTTTTTTGTGTTAATAAGGTAGAAATAATATGCCAAATGCAATCAGTAATATCTAAATTATATATAAATTTATCATATAAAAGATCTCTAAACTTGAGAAATTTTAAGTCATCAATATTGATCATTTCATTAATAATTTTATCACAAATTATTTTATAAGGTTGTGTCAAGTCATGAATTGATGATTGGATATTTTTAATATTTGTAATATTCTCTAGAGTTAGACCAGCTGGGACCTTTGTTACCAAACATTTATTGTAAGTTAATCTACTTGGGCGTGGGACATGAATTGTTTCACAACAATTTATAATATTATCAGGTATAAAGCTTATCTCTTCTGTCAATAAAATATATTTTAAATCTACTAGATTATTATTAATTTGTTGCATATAACTATAAAAAATTTCCAATAATTCACTATGTATCTCGTGAAAATTCTTGCAAACTATAATTCCCTTTTTTTCTGTTTTTGCTGAAATAATGTCAATTATTTGCATGTAAATTTCATTCCATAATAGTTTTGAATTGCATCCTAACAAAGAAATATCTACCTCAAAATGAATATCACTAATTTTTAAAAAATATTGTTGCTTCAAAAAATTCACGCTTATTTTTTTTTCATATTTTAAATCAGTTGGACTATATTTTTTTATAGATGACAACATTTGAGTGTATTTTCCAACTCCTGGAGGCCCATAAAATATAAGATTTTTTAAATCGTGGATATTTTCGGGAAATTTACTGTATATTTTTGTCAATTTTGGATGCAAATTTTCGCGATGATTTGATCCTATGTATTCTTCAAAGTGGGTTTCATGAAATTTCATTTTACTTCACAAGACTATTAATATATACAATATTCTTTTTATTGCTTTTATTACTCAAATATATATAATGTTAAAAGTTAAAAATAGAAGAATATCAAATTGTATCATTAGTAATTCAAATTTTAATTGAGTATTATTACTATTACAAAAATATTATTAAATGCGTTTACCAAGAGGTAATAAGTGTATATTATTATAGCACTTATTACTTAAAAACAAAGACTTTATATATATAACCGTCAAAGAAAATGAATATTGTTAAAAGATTGGATCAATACAAAGAAGGATGCCTATATTTTTGTGAACCTATTAAAAATAATGTCATGCCAGATGGAACTTTTATTAGAATTTTGTATTCAAATACATTATTTGTGTTAAATGGAATATATATTACATTTTCATTAGATATTATATCAAATGAAAAATATTATAATAAACACAAATGCAATTTTGATTTAAATTTACATAGGGAATTAATTGAAAATATTCGTCAAATTGAAGAGGGTTTACTTAAAAAAGTAAATATACGAAATAAACTACCTCAATATAAAATTACAGAGCAACTTCGCAATGGAAATATTAAAATTTTTGTAGATAATAACGAAAAAATAAATTCAACAAGTGAATTTTTATTAAAGATTTCTGGAATTTGGGAAATGGAAACAAGTTATGGGGTTACTTATAAATTTATTAGAATGAATGGTGAACAGATTTAATAAGGTATCATATTTTGATATCCGTCGGTTGAATAATATTTAAGAGCAATTCCAAGTGTAACGACAATAATTAAGTTAAGTACCGATAATAAGTAACTTGAAGAAATGCTTGTGTTGCTCATAATTCCATCTTCCCTAAATTTTGCAGATCTTGAACTTTTAAATAAGATATAAACTTGTAATGAAACAAATATAGTAGAAATAACAGTAAAAACATTATAAAATCCTGTTACTTTTCCAGAAGAAATTCTTTCTAGATATGTACCAATGATATAAACAGACATGAATATAATGCTTAACAATGTGATAAATGGTGTCAATCTATAGATAACACTTCCAAATGTAAATTTTGCTTGATTTTCTGCAGTAGACAATGTGTAAAATATATATCCTCCAATCATTGCAATACCAACTCCTGCTGCACAATAACCCAATATTGATCCTATTAAAGATGAATAACTAACAGTAAATGTTGTCATTAAAACTAATACAAGACCACCAGCAATAAAAGCATATGCAATTGAAAAAAATGAATCATATACCCAATTTCCTTTCTTTGCATTTACAAAATTGCTACTGGTTTGATCTATAATACTTTTAGATCCGGACATTATTAAAATAGTTGTATATTTTATTTACAAATGTTAATAAAATATACTTTATCAAAAATATTACTACTATAACTAAGTTAACTACAAATTGAGTTGAATTTACACAATTTTTATTAACATGCTCAAACATCAATGGTACCTTTCACTTATTTAGAGTCACAAAGTGGAAGTTTGAATGTAAAATAGTTATTATTTTTTACACCATTGCACATTCAAAGCGGGCAATTATGAGTGGCATGGAACGGTTACTTTGCGCATTTCGTAAACTTGTGAAATTTGCAAATATTTAAAAAATATAAATATGTTATAAATATATGTTCCCTTCTTCAAAAGAAAGAGATGTCAATGAATGCTTTGAATTGTCAAGTGTTACTCGTCGTCCTTCAAAATTTATAACTACGGTATCCGGAATAAAATATAAAAATATTGTCACTGGCAAAGGTGCAATTTGCAAATCAGGCGATAAAATTACAGTAAATTATAATTTATGGTTAGGTAAATTTAATGCAAAGCAAAAGGTTGATAGTTCAAGTTTTTATGAAAAGCCTTTCCAATTTATACTTAAAAAAGATAATAATATGATATCGGGGTGGAATGAAATTTTTTTTCTTAATATGAAGATTGGAACAAAACGATACGTTATTATCCCCCCTGATCTAGGTTATGGAGAAGAAGGAGTAGAGGGTATAATACCTCCAAACTCCACATTATATTTTGAAATAGAATTATTAAGCATTGACAATAAAGCTTAAAATTATTATACCATTGTACATTCAAAAACTCCCGCTATTACAAGTTTATGAAATGCGCAAAGGTGTAAAATTGTTAATTTTTTAACCTTAGTTCATCAATCTGCATTTGTAAATCTTGAATTTTCAATAGTAAAAGTGGTATAAATTCTAAATAATTAACAGCCTTTTTTTCTTTTTTTGATGTAACATCTATGTTAGTTTTTACAAGAGCAGGAAATAGTTTTTCTACTTCCTGCGCAATAAACCCATAGTGTTGTCCTTCATCAGCTTTTCCAATAAATTCATATTTACATGGATTAACGTGCATTAACAAGTCACATGCGTCTTTATTAAGGATTTCAATATTTTGTTTAAATCTTTCGTCTGATAATTGTACAATGTTGCCTTCTATATATAAATCCTTTTGGATATACACATCTGTTTTTGGAATGGCAGTTGTTATTATTTTACCATTATTATATTCGCCGTAAATCCATGTTTGTGTTGGTATATTTGGATTAAATGTCTTGACATACGTTGAAGTTGTTCCTACCTTTCCACCATAATTACTAATTGCAAACTCTAACGACATAATAATAATGTATATATTAAAATTTTTATTACTTAATTTATAAAATTCATATTATTTTTTAATGCGACAATTGCAAATATATTACAATAAAGTATTTAGATTTAGAGTAATTTTAATATAAAATATATACAATAAATATATTATGAGCAAATTTAATACGACTTCAACACATCCATTAATACCAAATTCACAAGATTATATGCTTTATAGAAAATATATTTCTATTCACTCAGAAGATCGTGATATAGTAAAATATCCAGTATCTACTGAATTTGAGATAGAACTGCCTCAAGATTACTGCAATGTACAAACCGTAAAATTAAGCAGTTGGACATTTCCATCAAATTACAGTACTTTTTCCGAGTTGCAAAATAATATATCTATGGCATTTAGAATTATTAACCCTTATTGCCCGGGTGAATATGGACTTGCGGATCCATTACAAGATGCAATATATGAAATTTTGTATTCTAGTAGAAACACAGACTTTTTAATTGTTATTGATGAAGGTTTTTATAATCCATTCCAAATGGCAACTGAATTAACTAATAGATTTAATGATGCTGTTTCAAAGCGTATAACAGAAGCTCTAACTACTGTGCCTAAATATGTTGCACTAAATTTAAATTCTCAATTTAAACTAGTTGGTTACACTCAATTTATTATTGTATACAATTCAGTTGCACAGAAACTTTTTTTTGGCAATAAAAGTTCAGAGTTTTTAATTAATAATAATTCTGTTATATTTGATAAAAGTGTAATTATAAAATCAGAATGCAATAAAAGAGCAATATATCCTGAATTTAATAATTGGGGTCTACCTTCTTATTTGGGATTTACAAGGTGTTCTGCACCATCATTTAGTCCTCCAAATGGTGAATATCCTAGATTTTTCTACGGAGAAATAAGTCCAGGAGATAATGGTTTTTGGTTATTACCCGAACCAACTTTACCTGGTGCAAAAATATATTATGCGGTAGCCCCACTTAAAATAAATGTCATGGGACCTTCGCATTTTTACTTGGAAATTGCTGGAATGAATTGCATAGATGAAACTATGCCATGGGCACTTAATCAATTTACAACGCACACAAATGAAACAAACGGTGTTGTAAACTCTGCATTTGCCAAAATTGCCATTCCAACTACACCTATATCACAGTGGTTTGATAATGATATTGACTCATATATGTTATACAATCCACCCGCAGAGCGTATTAGAAAACTAAAAATAAAACTTAGATATCACAATGGTGCACCAGTTTATTTTGGTGGATTTGATTTTTCTTTTACATTAGAATTTACATTGCTAGTTCCACAAAGTCAAAGAAAATATAATCTATTTAAACCAGAAATCTAATTTGAATTATTCTATATTGTACTTTTCCTTTATCCATGATTTTAAAACCTCGGTATCGCAGGTTTTATAATCTTCTGGAAAGCCTTTTAATTTAAAAAATTCTGGCTTTTTCATTTTTGCCGTTTTATGGTATATATAATCCCCGTATTTTCCCTTTTTAATACACGTTGTTTTATTTATTTGTCTTTCCCCTGATTGTTTGTCGTTATCACCTTTAGTTAAATATCCATCTTTATCCAAAATACTCATAACCTCTAAATAGGTAACATTTTCTATTGGTCTATTACCAAAATGAAAAGACAATGATTTGCTATGTTCGCCCCACGTTACATAAAGACCAAATTTTCCCTTTTTAAGGTGCAAATCATGACCATTGTATTTGCCAAGTAGAATATCTGTAGTCTTTGGGCTTTCTACAATTTCCTCCAACTTGTATCCACCTCTCTTCAACTTTTCTAGATCAATATCGGTCTTTACGGGAAGAAAACTGACAACCTTGTCGGCATTTGTGCATTTAATTACTGGACCATACTTGGCAATCATATAAGAATGCGAGGCATCAATTACTATTTCTTGTTTTTCTTCCTTCTTTTCTTCCTTCAATTTGTCAGTAAGAGTGAGCATAGAAGAAAATGCTGACTCGCACAAGGTGTACCAGAGTTTCTTATTTTGAGCTATCTCATCCAAAGAATCCTCCATTTCCTTTGTATAGTCATAATTGAAAATATCATTGTAATATTTTATCAAGAACTCTATTACCATTATTCCAGTGGGTTGAATTACCAATTTTGCATTCTCGTGACCAAATGTTCGCATCGTTTTAGACTCTACCAATTCATCATTTTCCAAAACAAAATCTATACATTCCATGGTTTGACCCTTGACTTCTTCCTTCTTTACATATCCCCGTTCTTGAATCTTATCTATAAGCATAGAAAATGTAGATGGACGCCCAATACCCTTCTCTTCTAGAAGCTGAACAAGCTTTGCCTCCGTATAATGCGACTTTATATTTGTCAATTTAAACGATGCAGTAATCTTTTTATATTCCAATACGGAATTCTGGGCCAACGTAAGTAGATATTTGTATTCTTTTGTAACCTTTTCATATTTATTCTTCACCAATTTCCATCCTGGGAAAACAATTTGTTCACAAAAGTACTTAAAGACCGCCGCGTCAAATCCTTGGATCTTTGAACTAATTTTGTTGTATTTTGCGGGAGCCATGCAGCTTTCAACAGAGTTTTCCCAAATGATTTTGTAAATGCGGCGCTCCTTGGTTTCACACGTCTCTGGAATATCTTTTAATTGTACATTTGTTGGGCGAATTGCTTCGTGAGCCTCTTGTGCTGCAACTTTTTGTTTTGATGAGGTTTTTGTTTTTAGTACTTTTTTGACAGACTCTTTTTTGACAATCTTCTTTTTTATAACAGGAGTTTCTACATCTTCTCTCAATTCTTCTTCCTTAGTAGCTTCCTCCTTATAATTTGTCTGCAAAGAGGCCAACTTGGGATTTAAGAACTGATCTAGTTGTGATCCCATGTCTGCATAGTTTGCTGAAATGTATTTTACTGTTGAGTCTATGAAATCCTTGCTGTATTTTTTACTATCTGTTCTCATATAAGTTATATAACCAGCCTCATACAATTTTTGGCAGTGTTTCATCGTCTCTTTTGGAGATATGTGCAATTCATTGCTTATAGCTTGTTGCAATTTGGAAGTTGTGAATGGCTCAGGTGGTTGTTTTACAATTGGCTCTGGTTGCGAGCATGTAAAGATATGATCATGATTTACCGAATTCTCTAAAAAACTTTCAACTTCTTCCTTTGTTTCATAATCCTTGTCTAGTTCAAAAGGAAGAGAAAGGTTTGTAAAGTAACCTTTTGTATCATAGCAAGGCTTTCCTGGGGCAGCCTTGATTTCTACATAGTTGTCATATACAATGCGTAGTGCGGGCGTTTGACATCTTCCTGCAGATAAGCTATGTTCTGCGGTTCTGGAAATATATTTCCATAACACGGGAGAAATTGTGAAACCCACTAGTAAATCCAGGATTTGACGAGATTGTTGTGCATTTACCACATTCATATCTATTGTTTTTGGCGAGGCAACTGCATTGCGAATAGCTGTTTCCGTGATTTCATGAAAAATAATGCGCTTGGTTGTTTGAACTGGTAAATCAAAAAGCATGCATATATGCCATGCAATAGCCTCCCCTTCGCGATCATCATCTGTCGCCAATATGACTTCGTCAGCTAGCGCAATCTCCTTTCGTAGAAGTTCTACTTGTCGCGTCTTTTGCGGGTTATCAATAATAGTATATTTGGTTTGAAAATTATTTGAAACGTCAATAGCATCAAGTGAGTTTATTTCACGCAAATGTCCAAAACTTGCTACGCATTTGTATCCTGGGCCCAAATATGATTCTATTTTTCCACATTTTGCGGGAGATTCTACAATCACCAACGTTTTTGTAATTTTACTTTGAATCATTTTCTTGATCTTAAGTATATTTAGCAAAATATATTTAAGTCTATTTTCTATGTTGAAAAATTTATAGCAAAGAAGACATTGCTGGCGAAGAAGAATTTATTTTCTTAAACTGCCTCCATGAAATGTTAACAGCTGGCTTAACTTGCTCTTCCTTTTCTTCGTATTGACTGTTGATCTTGTCAGCCTTTCTAAGTGCGCTATCAACGTACAACTTCTTTAACAACATTCCTACCTCGTATGAACCTTCATGCTGGTCCAAATCGCCATCCTCTATCTTTTTTAATACGTCCAAGAACTGAAACAGAATTTGAAGATCAATCTCATCCTTTCGCACCTTGTTGTAAATGTCTGTGTAATACGTGAACAAGAATGTGCACTCTACCATTGCTTCTAAATTCAATTGATCTGGGTCACTACCAAACTTCTTCTTCAACATAATCAACGTATTCACATCCTCGCGAATTTGTTGACTGTGCTTTAAATTGCGTATATTTTCAGTCTGGTCGGCAGTATCATTTGCCTTGATCATTTGTTGGAGTTGTAACTTTTGAAATTCATCCATTATCAGTTATGATATATTTTAGAATACTATTTTTAAATCATTGAACAAAAGTATATATTTATTTTTGCTGGAAAGTATATTTTATAGTAATATTATATAAGATGTCCACACCTACAGTAAAACCAATGTTAATGACTGCGCCTCCCCATGGTGCATCATCTTATAGAGACGGTGCGGTTAAGACAGCCACTGCAAATGATAAAGCACAGGTTAATGTAATCAACCTTTCTGGCGGTAAAATACGCAGAAATAGACACGGTGGAGCTCTTCAAACTGTAATTTCACCAAAACTTGTTTCTGTCCCAAGTCCAGTTGCAGGAAATCAAACTGCCCAAAATGTTTCAAATAGAACCGTAGAAGGTGTTGTATCAAATCAACAAAAAAGTGGTTTTGATAATTGCATAGGACAAGGTCCTAGTTGCACTGCTGCAGTTCAAGCTTCACAAGCTCAAGCAGGCGGAAAACGCCGTTCAAAAAAATGGGGACGCATAAGCAGAGGCAAAAGTGGAGGAAAAAGTCATTCAGTAAATTGGGGGTGCATGAGTGGAGGTAAAAAGAGAAGAACCAAGAAAGTAAAAAAATCCAGAAAACACCGAAAATCAAGAAAATACAGGAAATAGATTGTGTTTATAGATTTGTATTCTATATTAGTTATTTATTTAGAATACAAATAACGAAGAATTATATATTCATAATATAAGTTATGCCAACAGGGAAAAACTGGATTAATTTTATATATATAAATTTAGGGTTCCTTGCTCAAATATTTGCCCTATATTTTTTTACAATGATGAATGAAATTCAAAAAGACTGGCCAAAATATAGATGCAATCCTATGTTTATGCCATTGTCAAATAACATCAGTGAGGATTTTACTTATTGTGTTCAAAATATGCAAACCAACTATATGGGTTATTTGCTTTCTCCATTGAATTACATCACCTCTGGTCTAACAGACCTTGGCAATGAGCTTTCTACTAATATTGCAGGAATTCGGGATATGCTTAGTGTTATTAGAAACTTTATTGGTAGCATCGTTGAAAATGTATTTGGCGTGTTTTTAAATTTGGTAATTGCCTTTCAAAAAATCACCATTAGCATTAAAGATTTGGTAAGCAAAATTATTGGCATTGTTGTAACTCTTATGTATGTATTAGATGGTAGTAATAAAACCATGGTTAGCATGTGGCATGGTCCTATGGGACAAATGGTTCAAAACCTCGCCAAACCAAATCAATGTTTTCACCCTAAAACAAAAGTAATATTAGAAAATGGCAAAATATGTTTTATGAAAGATGTTCCTTTGGGAAGTATTTTAGAAAATGGAAGCCGCGTTAGAAGTGTTATGCGAATAGATAATTTTGGAAATGAAGATCTTTATAAAATTGTCGGAAAAGGAGTTTTAGGAGAATCAATATTTGTAACTGGTTCTCACTATATTAAAAATAATTTTGGCAAGTTTATAAAAGTACAAGATTATCCTGGTGCTATAAAACAACACGAGTTATTTACAGAGGAATTTTCTTGTTTGATAACAGATGACCACAAAATTTGCATTGGCGATTGTACTTTCTGGGACTGGGAAGATTATTTTTTACACCCTTGAATATTTACATCGATAAATATATAACCCAATACAAAATTTTAATGTATTTATTGTAGAGCTATTTATTTTAATTATTATTTTTGTAAATTTTAAAATATAAAAATAATATATAATAATGAACAAGCGCGAATTTGGCGACCATTTGAAATTAAATCACGCTCCTTCACGTTCTAAAGATCACATTGAAGAACATAAAAAGATAATACAAGCTAAGTTACAAAATGAAAAAGATGATAATATTATAAACGAAAAAAAAAGAAGAAATTTTAAAGCAGTAGTATATCCAGATAATTATACTCTTGGAAGCAAATTTAAAATGCCCATTGTAGATCAAGGTACTCTTGGTTCATGTGTGTCAAATTCATTTGCATCAATAGTTCAAAGTTTAATTGGAGGAGAGTTGCCTTCACGATTATATTTATATCACAATGCATTAGTAGCAAGTGGAGAAGATTATAGGCAGGATTGGGGATTAGATGTATTAGCATCAGTTCCAGTATTTTTGAAATATGGAATAACAAATGAATCAAATTGGGTTTATAATGAAAATAAATTTGGAGAGTTGCCAAATATAAAAGCTTACCAAGGTGCAAATCTTGACCATAATATTACAAAAACTTCAATCCCTCAAACTGATAAAGCTATTAAGAATGCACTATTAAATGATCAATTTATAACATTTGGAATGAATCTTTATACCAGTTTTTTGTCAAATGCTGTCGCAAAAACGGGTATTGTTCCAATGCCAGTTGTTACAAAAGAAACTATTGAAGGAGGACACTGTATGCACATTGTTGGCTGGACAAAGTATAAAGATGGCGACTATTATATAGTGCGCAATTCTTGGGGAACTGGTTGGGGAAATAATGGAGATCCTATTAATCCAGTTTCAAATAAAGGAAACAACGGCGGATTTTGTTTTATACCAAGTGAATACATTTTAAGTGATGTGTTAGCATTTGAATTGGTTGGTATTTCTATTTCCAAAAAGTAAGGTGTAAATAGTCTAACAATTATGATGCATATTTGCAATCCGTATTTTGGACAACTGTTTCATAATGATACTTTTGCGCATTCAAGTAATTTGTAATTTCAGTTTCATAATACTTGGTATAATCATCTACATTTCTAACAATTACCCATAGTGAAATTTGTGATGGAACTGTAATTATGCTATATTGATACTCATTGTTTTTTTCCTCTCCAAGCTTAACAATCCAATATGGTCCATCAAATGGAGTACCTTGTAAATAAACTGTTAGTTTCCCAGGTTCGCTTGCATTCTTGTAATAAGCGTAACCAGAAATTTCTTCCAAGTTGCCATTTTTGTCAACCTGTGCGTTCAATACACTAATAGTTCCATTAGAATTTACACCATAATCTGCAGTTAAGCATGTTCCTTTTCCTTGAAATATTTTATTGGTAGGAGCCTGCAAAACCTGATACCATCTTCCTGTATACTTAGCAACGTCTAATTCTGCAACAGCTTCTGGATCAAATGCGCTTATGAATGCAGATGCAATGAAAAAAAGAGAAACTAATACTCTAAACAACTTCATTACTATATATAGTAAATAATAACAAGAAAGTTTTATATTCTTTACCAATTAGTTATAAGATGCGGTTAAAAATTGCACATTATAACATATACAATAATATAAAGCAAATGTCTGCAAATTTAGTTAATGAAATAACATTGGAGTATTTAATGAGTAAAGAACAGCATGCTAAATTCATGAATAAGAAAAAAGAAGGTATAAGTTCTTGCGAGCGCAAAGATAAGAAATTTTATAGAAAACGCATATTAAATTTGTCCAGAGATCTTTTGTTGAATCAGGACCCAGAGAATTTGTTACATGATGTTAAAGTTTCTTTTGACAATTATGTAAAAATATGTATTAATTATTTTAAAATTTTAGATGAAACTGATATTATTCAAGAAGATTATCATGAGATTAAAATATTAAACGATGCATTAGGCAAAGAAGACATTTCTACAACAGCAGCAGATGCTGACAAATTATTGATGCGTACAATTAAAACAAATAAGGGACCTCTTGACAACTTTGTAAAGATTAAGACTACAAAGCCGCCAAATCCACCAATTATTCCACTTCAAAAAGATATTAATTTAAAGGATCCTGAGCTGAAGAATAAAGGAATTTGTAAAAAGAATAATATCACTAATAAATATGAAGAATCTACAAAAATTTCAAAAGAAAACTCTAAAAAAGACAAAAAGACAAAGAAAAAATCACAAGCATCCAACAAGGAAAAACAGGAAAATGAAAAAAACAATGACCCAAGTATCGCGTAAAATACGCACAGGAAAAGATTTTATAAAATTACAGTGTAGTCCAAAGGTTGATAAAAATAATTTTAGCTGTTTTAATGATGAATCTCTAAATAAATTAAAGGATCTCTGGAATAAAAGACATCCTGATAAGGCTATAACTACAAATAATGCAAAAGATATATGGGAACAATTAAAGAATTATATGTCTAATATTTGCAACAAAGAATCGTGTTGGTTAAAACAGAATTTTGTAAAGGGGGATGCAGATGCTCAACTATTAGAATCATTTGCTCCTGCTTCTCCAGATGAATGGAAGAAGAAACCAGATGATTGGCTATCTAGCATGGATATATTGGATGTTATGAAACAATATGAAAAAGCCTATAAATGCTTTGAATTTTTAGGCCCATCACCAATTGATTTTGACACATCTAAGCTTTACGGCGAATGTGTTTGGGAGGAGTTGTGTCATTTTAATTTAGAGGAGCAAATTTCCAAGGGTAAGAAAAAATTTGGTGTTGTTTTTAACCTTGATCCACATTATTTGAGTGGTTCGCACTGGGTTTCTCTATTTATAAATGTAAAATCCAAATCAATATTTTACTTTGATAGTGGGGGCGATGAAATTCCTCCAAGAATCAAAAAATTTGTAGATCGCGTTATTGCACAAGGAAAAACATTAAAACCGTCAATTAAGTTTAAATTTGACCAAAATTATCCAGTTGAACATCAATATAATGATAGTGAATGTGGTATTTATACTTTGTATTTCATTTCCAATATGTTAGAAGACAAGATAACAGAAGAATATTTGAAAACACACATTTTAAATGATAAATATATGGCAAAATTTAGAAAAGTTTATTTTAATGATCAACTTTAGAATATTTTATTTGATGTTTAGCTTTTAGCATTTATTATTTTTTAAAATTATGATATAAAATTATTATTAAATGTAAGTTTATATTCAATAATAATGACGGGCGTTAATAAATTTTTAACAAATAAAAATGCTTCAACCTTGTGGGAAGTATTAAAGGAAGATGCTTTGAAAAATAAAACTTCTCAGGAAATTACTGAAATACATTCTAATTTTGATAAAATAATGACAAATTTTTTTGATGAACAACGCATAAATTTCAAAAACCTAATTGACATTAATAAAAAATTTATCCTAAGTTTTATGAAAATAACCGAAAATAAAACACAATTAAATGATGCACAAAACGTAAAAGCTGGGTTATACAAGGTTGAGGACATACAAGAAGCCAGAATGCAACAATTTGACAAGAAATATGAAAAAAGAAAAAAAGAGTTTGAAAATTCAATGATGCATAAAATACCAGATTCACCTAATTTTGCAGACAATGTTAACGATACTCCATTAGAAAATATAGAATCATTAATAGCTGAAACTATGCGTCAAAGAAATTTTGAAATTGATCAAATTGTAAGCGGTTCAAATACCAACAAGGCTGCGGTAGAAAACTGGTTGCATCCACAAGAAACTTCTCTAAAAACAGAAAATAGGGTTTCTAATGAACAAAATTTTAAATTAATTAAGATTGAAAATGAAGAGGTGGGAAACAGGGTTTTTGAAAATGATGTAATTAATCTTACTGCTGCAAATACTAATGCAAATAGATCTACTAGCACAAATGAACAAAAAAAACTTTCATGGGCTAAAAATAATGAAATGCGCATTTTTGACAAGGATGAAAACATATCCATGGATGTACGAGAAAATTTATTTGATCAAATGAAACCTGACTCAAATTATGCAAACATCCCTTCTACAAATGACATTTTTTCTAAATTAAAACCTATAAACACCTCCTTATCCTTTTTTGAAAGTAAAGCGAGGGAAGAAAAAGGAATTGAAAATGAAAATTTATTGCAAAATATTTTACAATTGGATAACAAAATTGATATAATTATCAAAAATCAAACCACATTAATAGAATTTTTGCAAAAGATGCAACCGCCAACTGTTCATGTTCCTTCTCCCACATTAGAGGCTGAACAATAGATTATTTAAGAAAAAGAACTTAAAGACCGCGGAAATGGTTATTTTGCGGTAAATACATATTCACCATCTTCCTCTGTTAAATATCCCATTAATATGGGCTGAGATCTACCATTCTCTAATGCAATTTGAACTGAATCAAAATCGTAAACCTCTTCGGTTCCCTTTCTAAGAATATATTTCTTTCCATTTAATTCAATTTCTACTGCCTCCCAGTCAATAGTACGTTTATTAATAGCAGCAATCTTATCTGTTTCGTCGGCACTAATAGAGGGCGTATAAGAAAATTTTTCACTTGTGGGATTACCAAAGTTGAGGCACACCAAATTTTCACCAGAACCAGCTCTTGCATGGACTGCACAGTCAATGGATGCCTCCTTTATAGCCTTTGTTAAATTAGAGCTTACTTCTTCCTTTATAGTAGATATTTCAAAGAGAGCTTCGTCACTTGTAAATGGCACATATTGAAGTTCTTCTCTTTCTGCCTTCTTAGCGGAGGATTGTTTTTCTTCTCCTTTTTCGCCTTCCTCTTCTTTACCTTCTTCTAGTGCTAATTTTTTACCAGGATTTACCATGTAGAGACGTTTGCTGCGATCTTGACGCTTAAGCTCAATGGATGCATCACTTGCTATCTGCTCAGGTGTAAATGTCATTAAATATAAAAACACTTCTACAGTTTGTAGTGCTTTGGGCAATCCCTGATGACTACAAATACGGCGAGCTCTACCAACCACCTGTTCAACGCGAACTGGATGCCAATAAGGTTCCATGATATGAACATATCTGGTATTTCTCAAGTTAATGCCCTCTGAACCAGAAGCAGTAATCATAAAAACCTTGATTATTTGCCCCATGTTATTATTGCTTGACATCTGTTTTAAACGATCCACAATTGCAGGTTCTTTTACAAGTCCCCAATCACCATTATAAATATTACGAATAATTTCTTTTTCCTCGGCTGATTCCGTACCAGTATAAAGTGCAAAGGTTGGTTTACCAAGATCTTTTTCTTGCATATCAATTTCCCATGCTCCAAGGGAATTCTTCTTAATTTTAAACTGGGCAAAGCCATTTTGGATTAAAACCATTGTAAAAATGCCGATACCCTCAAGCGTTCTAAACTGACTATAGACAAGATGCAATCCTTGGTACTCTGGATCCTGAATATTATCCAATATGTGCAAATATTTGCGGCTATAAACCTCTAATCCCTCTTTTGACAAATATTCGGCCGAATGCTCGCTCAATTGTTCTACGGCGGCCTTGATTTTTTCTTGATATGATCTATCGCCAAATTCGTCAATTATTTCGTCGCCTTCAACCTCACCTTCACCTGTAAAATCTACATCATCGTGCTGATCTTCCACTTCTTGCAGCGCAGCTTCAATGTTTTCTATTTTTCCATCTCCTGGCAAAGGTCTGCCAATTGCCTTTGGCATGACAAAATTGCAATAAAGACGAGAAAAGATTCTATAGGTAGAAGAAGGTTCCTTGTATATACCATCCTTGTCAATCTTACCCTTCTTCATCTTGGAATTCTTTTCTATTTTTCTTTCCTGTTGTCTTGCTTGCTCATATACGCCAAATTGATAGTCGCTCATAGGAATCTTTATAACGTGAAAATCCCCAGCTTTGTTAAATGAGGGCATTAGACCCTCTTGGGCACTTCTAAAATAAGAAGTTAATCCAATAATACGGCGCTTAAACAGCTCAACATTTTTTACCTTATTGGTTTGACCATCTATAAACCATAGTATAAAATCGTCCAACTTATCTGGGAGAGCCTTATTCACTTGTACTGTAATGCCAGTTGGTAATACGCTTATATCATTTTGTCTTAAAATGCGTATAATATTTTGCTCAAAACTTTCGTCGCTTATTTGACCACGTTCATCCAGTCCCCCAATTGATACTCCCTCAACACCTTGATACCCTTTTCTTGCATCAGTCTTGTTCATAAAACCAAATGGATTTCTTGTTACAGTTAAAACTTTGGATGCAGGGGAATAACTAATATAATCAAGAACTCGTTCTCTTTCAAGAATTGTTGATAGCGTCTCACTGTTAATCTTTGCAGAGGTTTTAACATCCAATGGGAAATTCCATGTTTTAATATATCCGCGAAGAATGTTGAATAGAATGGCAATCTCATTGGGATAGTTGATGATTGGAGTTCCTGAGAGCAATACTACGCGCGCATTTGATGCACTTAGCAAGAATTCATACAACTTTAATGAAAGCGCGCTAGCCATGCCTCTTTTTTGTCCCCTTTTATCCACTTCTTGCGCCTTTTCCTTGCTAATTTTATTCACAATGCGACTGATAAAGTTGTGCGCCTCGTCAATAATGACAACTGCATTGTCAAAAAGATTAACCGTATAATTTTCCGTCATTTCCCGAAGTCTTTCACTTCTTAGACCATTATAGCTAATAAACTTGTATTTATTTTGGATCATTTCGTCTTGTTGCTCTTCTAAGCTGGCTTTTTGTTCAGCTGTTAGCACATCATAATTTGATTTGAGACCTTCTTGATTTGACACATTTATTAACCACGCGCCTCTCCTCCTTTTAACATATTGCTTGGAAAGACCAAGCACACTTGCCAATGTATCTAAAGCTTCTGGGTTGGTCTCTGTTGAAATCCACTCCCAGTAATTATTTTTTTTGTATATAACATCACCGCATTTTTTTATCTCCTCAATGTAGTTTCGCTTGAGTGATGCGGGTGTCATAATGATGACTTGTTTGCCAGATTTCATCCCTTCTGCAATTGCAATTGATGTGCATGTTTTACCGGAGCCAAGACCGTGATATAAAAGAAGACCACGATAAGGCGTGTACAAATTTAGGTAGTCGCGGACAATTTTTTGATGCGTTAGCAATGAAAAATCCTTGGACTGATTTCCAATGTTTTCACATGAAATGCCCGCTTCATCATCTAATAACTCTTGACGATAAGGTTCAAATAGATCATTTATGAAATTTACAAATATCTCGCGGTTATTGAGGTAGTAATTGGAAGAAATAATATTTACTGGTGGTTTCGGTTTTGGGAATCTTTTGGAAAGAGGAACATCTCCAATTTGAATCATAGAACCAGGACCAAAACGCTCTGTACCCCTTTCAACCTTGGTTGTTCGTCTTTTTCTGGCTGTTGCACGACTAGTTGTTGGTAATTCAATTGTAAATTCGTCTTCTTCTGCTGCCGCTTCTTGTCCCTCTTCCAGACCTCTTAATGAAGCTTCAGTAAGTTTTCTAATTTTCCTTGGTTTAGCTGAAATTTCAGTTTCTTTTCCTATATCTATTGTTGCTCTTCCTATACCCATTGATTCTTTAACACTTACTTTTTTCATACGACTTTTTTTAAGCCGCTCCTTAAAATCGTCATCATTGTATTCTTCACCTCTTTCATCTATAATATCGGGGCCTCCTATATTTACATTTACTGGGCGACACTCTAAATCGGTAGGTTTTATTGCTAATTGTTCAGTATATAGGCCTAAAGGGTTCATATATATTTTCAATATAAAAAACTATTTAATTTTCTCCAATCTCTGCAAGTGCCTCATTACAAGCAATTTGTTCAGCCTTTCTTTTAATCTTATGGGTGCCTTCTCCCATGAACACAAAAATTTTTCCATCATTCTTATCCATATATTCGTGCATTGCAGCAAATGTTTTTATCGTTTTAATAGGTATAGCATCCTCGTAAGAAACATTATAAATTTGTTGTCCAATGCATAAGTATACTCCCATTTTGTATCCATCATCTACATCATGACTAATCTCAATATAATGAGGCGTGACCTTGAACTCCTTCTGGATCTTCACTTGTAGAATATTCTTGTAATTATCATCATTCTGGATCAAGGCAATCCAGTTAATATGCTTTTCAAAGATGGTTTCAATGAATTTTTGCGCCATTTGAAACCCTGGTCCAGTTGAGAAAAATCCAGTAAACCATCCCTCATCATCATGTATGCTAATCTTGTTGTAATCTAGAAAGAGTGCTCCAATAAATGCTTCAAAAAGGCATCCCAGCTTCTTAAGATTGGTTCTCGTCTTTTTTTCCTCTGCATTTCGTGAAAGAATTAACCATTTATTTAGGGACATTTCCATGGCGATTCTACCAATAGCCTCATTTTTGACAATGGCGATTTTCTTCTCTGTCATAAATCCCTCATTCTCTTTAGGAAAACGCTTGTACAAGTAATATTTTGTTACCAACTCAAGAACGCCATCTCCAAGAAATTCTAGGCGTTCATTGGACTTTGTTTTTAGCGGAAGACAATTTTCCGGACGATCACTAATTTGAATATTTTGCTGTAGATTCTCATATTGAGGTCGCTTTGTATAAGAACGGTGGACAAATGCTCTTTTATATAGTTCCAAGTTATACACTGTTGAAGGTAGCCCATAATGAGTGAGAATAGATTGAACTTCATTCAATGTAATCTCAGCATTTTGCGGATTATATGGATTCCAAATCAAGCCATCTTCACCTTTAATTATGTCGTCGTCGTGCAAAAGAGATTTTACGTCAGTCATTGTAATATATATTAAGCGTGGTTAACTTTATATTGATTTTATATTGATTTTAGAATTGTCTTATTTTCGTATTTTTGCAAAGGTAAAAATTCTATATAAGACAAAATATTTAGGGTTTTTGATTTTTTAAATAAAAAAAATATTTGGGTAGTATATACCATGGTGTACATGAGCGGTAGCAAAATGAGTCGCAATGCAGCGTCAATTATCAATCGTCCCACGTGCGGTGGTCCTAAGAAAGGCGGTTTGGCCCCAAGCGTTGGTTGGTTTTTATCAAGCAACCCTTATTTACTTAGAGCCACTAATACTTCCATTCAATCTCGTTTCTGTCTTTTTAAATTTAACAGAACCATCCAGACACAGAAGTATGGATACAGCGCCGTTCACGGTGGAAATATGGGTTAAACCTAATTATAATATTGACGCCTGTCGTTTTACATATATATTATTTAGTTTTGTGCAAATTAAATAATATATGTAAAAAATAATATAATAACTTTGTCATTTACTTACTATAATGATCATTCGTTTGGATAACCGAGAGGCAGAGTTATTAAATGCTTGTAAATTTATAATTAGCTGCAGCCCATCGTTTAAAGATTTGCAAATAGAAGTAGTTAACTTGCCAATTGGCGATATTATTTTACTAGATGAAAAGGAAGAAAATGAGAATCTTAAGGAGAAGGTTATTATTGAGAGAAAGTCGCTGAATGATTTGGCTGCGAGTATTAAAGATGGGCGTTATGAAGAACAATCTTATCGTTTAAATGGTTCAAATACGCATAATCATAATATTATTTATTTAATTGAGGGAGATTTGACTAAATTCAATCTTTTTAAGCAGAGAATGGACAAGATGACACTATATTCATCTATTATTTCATTAAATTATTATAAGGGATTTTCAGTTTTTAGAAGTAATGACATTCAAGAGACTGCGCTAATTATTTGTAATATGGCGTATAAATTATTTAAAGGAGCGCGAGACGGAAAGATGCCTTTTTATAAGAATCAAATAGCACATAATATTAATGTAAATCATGATCAAAATCATGATCAAAATGCTAATGATCAAAATGATAATGATCAAAATGCTAATGATCAAGAGGAAAAGGATTACTGTAGTGTAGTAAAAAAGGTTAAAAAAGAAAATATAACTGCAGATAATATTGGAGAGATTATGTTGTGTCAAATACCTGGAATAAGTTCAGTATCTGCTATTGCAATAATGAAAAATTTTAATACTATTGGCAATTTAATTTCTTGTATTAAGGCGGATAAAAATTGTCTAAAAGATATTAGTTATACAAATTCAAAGGGTCAAACTAGGAGGATAAGCAAGACGGTTATTTCAAACATTTCAAAATATTTGGATTATTAAATTTATTTAGGGGAAAAATATATTTTTAAAAAATTTTAAAATTTAGAAAAATATTATCTTTAGCTATTATAGGAAAGAAGTTTTTACGCTGCTAATGAACATTTAAATTCTCGGCTTTTGAATGCATATTTATTTATATGTGTATATTGCATTATAACTTATAATTTGCGTTAGAATAAGGTAATATAAAAAGAGGGACTACCTTCTGCACACGATGCATAGAAAGCAGTTCATCTTAACTGCACCAATATAGTATAAAATTTATTTTTGAATGTGTTGGACCCAATTTATTTTTTATAAAAATAAATTGGGCGTCCAAAGTTGGTAGAATGTGAGTTGTATTTGGAGTTTTCTAGAAGCTAATCCTGAGGTTGGCTGCAACTAGAGCAAAAAAAATACTAACTTGTAGATTTTCCTTGGAAGATGCTACAAGATAGTTTCTAAAATACCGAGGTTTTTCGGTAGCCATTTTGAGGTTATGCTGGACTGTTGTCATTATGGAGCAATTCACGTAGTATGCAAGTTCAATTCTTGCAACGCCTACATAATATAATATTTTAATATTATTATATTATCTATATATTATATACTATGTCAAATATTACTTTAGCTTTAAAATGTGGTTCACAAAATAATACTGTTAAAGCAAACCCTGGTTCTTTTTCTAGATCACTTGTAAGTTCATCCAAACCAAATATTTTGAATAAGGAAAAAGCTATTATTAAAGTTAATCCATCTATTGCAGTTCAAAATATTGAACATAATTTTAATAATGGGTCTCTTGTTTATTATAACAAATTGAATACTCCGTTTAATATAACTCTTTGTGGAAAGTTTTGTAAAATGTCAAAAAGACGCGGTTTTTGTGGAAATAAATATATAGAATCTATTAAATTTGCAGATAGTCTTGTAACAAGAATTGGGCATTATTCATTCAGTGATTGCGTTAATTTAAAAGAAGTTTATCTTGGAAAAAATGTATCAATTATTAAAGAATTAGCATTTAATAGTTTTTCAAATATTAAATTTAAAGTTAGTGAAGAAAATCCTAAATTTGCGTCATTTGAAGGAATTCTTTTTAATAAAGATTATACAAAAGTCTTGCATGGAGATTTTCCTAGTATTTTTGAAAATGGTTATCGTGTTCCAAATCAACCAGACAAATTATTATGGGATCATATTACCAGTTTTGGCGGACATGTTTTGACAAATTATAGTCATTCTTTTAATATGACATTTCCTCCAAATTTAAGAAGCATTGGAGACTCTGCTTTTGATTTATTAACTGTATCCAATTGTACTTTAATAACCCCAAAAAATCTTAATAATCTATCTATGTATTTATTTAAAAATTTATCATCTAATTATACAGGTGGTTTAGCAAAAGGTGCCTTTAATGAACCTATTAATATATATATATCAAAAGGAATCAACCAAATTAACGAGACTGCATTTGATTTTTTTTACGGAAATGTTACTGTTGATAAAAATAATAAACATTTTTCTTCTTATAACAATGCCATATTTAATAAGGACAAATCAACATTAATACGGTATATTAGTTTACCTCCAACATTAAAGAAATCTATTACTAGCTTTTCTATTCCTTATGGAGTGGTTAATATAAAAGGATATGCCTTTTATAATAGTTTATTGGAAGAAATTCTTGTTCCAGAAACTGTAAAAAATATTGATGTTGGTGCTTTTAAATCTTGCAAAAATCTTAAACGCATTATTTTTTCGCCAAGAATTAAATTGTGCAAATTTGGAATTTTTACTTTTAAAAAATGTAATATAAATAGATGCATAGAAATTATATCGTCTAGTCAATATAGAAACTGGGACGATGACGATAAATTTGGTAGCGATATGTTTTTATTTTCTGGTGATGTACGTATGACTGATTATATAGCGGGCAATGATAAAATAAAATTAACGCCTGATGTTCCGTGTTTAAGGGATTTCAAAAAGATTGTCAAACATATATTTGTATCAAACAAAGTTAAAGTTTATGATGTTGAAGATGAAAATGTTAAAAGTCCATTTAAAAGCACTATAACATTATACGAGGATGTTTGTGATGAATATAAAAAAGTTGCAAAAAATTTAATTTCTAATGGATATGATAATGCAAATGTTCAAAGAAATGCAACAATGGCGGCAATTGTATATTTAGCTGTAGGATCAGCTAGAATTTATTTTGAAAAAATTAATAATTCTAGTGCGCCTTCTAATAACAAAGTTAAAGAAGACAAGCTTGCTTTTAATGCTGCAAATAAAGCTATATTGAATGAAGATTTTAGTAATATATATAATATTGCATACAATGCTGCATACAATGCTGCATATAATGCATATATAACTGCTCCCGTTTCTAAGAAAGTTACTACAATTGTTGAAAATAATAAAGTTAGCGCGGCTATTTCAAATAATAAAAATGATTGTAATCAATTGACTTGTTTTTCTGGAACTAATTCTTTTAAAGAAGCTATGGTTGCATTTGCAAATAAATTTAATATTGTTAATTATGATGCAACTATTAGTAAAAGCGTGAAAACACAAAAAATTAGAATAAGGTTAAAAATTGTAAATGGTTCTATTATCACTGGTAATAATATTTTACAAAATTTTGGAAGAAACTGGTTGCTAAAAAATAATAAAATTTCTATGACACCAATTGAATTGATGGATTTCGCATGCAATTCTATTGTAAATACTGCAAAAAACACTGGTGCAAATGTTATCGGTCCAATAGGATTTCCAAATAAAAGATTAGTGGCAAAATTTTATTCAAATTATCATTTTGATAAAAAGATTCGTGAAAATTATATGATTATTAGTTATAAAAATTTTGGCTCCCGTATTGCACGATCTTTTACTGGAAGAGACCCGTTTCGCAATGTTCCAAGAAAAATTAGGGAACGAATGCATGGCGATCGAAATCCTCAAGATGTTGACGTGCTCTCCTCTATCAGTAAAACCGACAATATCGCATGTTTTACCATTTATGTAATAGAACCAACAAAAAAAACACTTGATTGTTTAAAAAATTTTAAAATAGCACCAAATCTTATAAAATTTATTGCAAAATATGATAACGACAACGAAGATAAATGTATATATGTTAAAATATTTTTATTTGGAAATTACGCAACTTATTTATTAGATGCAAAAAAAAAACTTATAAAACTAATAAATCAAAATGGGGCGCTTGCTATATATGGCCCTACTAATATAGCCGGGGGATTTTCTTATATTAGCAGTTCCATTTCATTTATTCTAAACAGTAAATATGTAGACAAAATGACAAGAGATCGGGCAAAAAAAGAACTTTTTGGTTTTCGTAAATTAATTGATATTCATGATCCTACTCCTAAAACTGTAGAGGATTTAATGGGTCTAGATTTACCGCCATTTATTGATATAGAAATAAAATTATAATAGTAGAAAGCCTTTCAGGTATGCCATTTTACACATTTTATAAACTTGTAAAATGTGTAATAATTGTGAAAAGGTGCAAATGTCTAGGAATTTATTTTCTTTAGGTAATATAAAAACTGTTTAATTTTTTGCGCCCTATTTATTTTTAATAAGAATAAATGGGGCGCCCATGGCTGGTAAGATGTGAGTTGTTGGTCTCTAAGTGGCGCAAATCCTTCAAGGTTGCTAATCTTAGAAAAAATTTGGAATTTGGGTTGGAAGCCCAGTTTGCTAGACACGGTTAGGGAAGAATACAAGTTTTTACAAAATTTTGTTTGACGGTACCTGTAAGTACGATGGTGGTTTAGAAACCACCTTGTGTACTACCTTTATTGCATAATTTGATTGTTCTTTGCTTAGAGTAGTAACTTTGGCATTGTCTGGGATGGTTGCAGGGATAGCTCAGTTGGTAGAGCACCCCCTTTAAAAAGGGAGGGGGTCGGGAGTTCGAGTCTCTCTCCCTGTATTGTTAATGCGTTTCTTGCATTATGTAGGATAGGTGGTAGACTTTGAAGCGAGGGCGCCAGTCTTCGTGTAGTCGTTGGTGAAATACCACTTTTTGCAATAAAAATGTATTAATACCACACCACTTCCAAACTAAATTTCAAATTTTAAATCTCTACCGGGGGATCCGGTAGCCGCTATCATATGCAAGGAGTCTGTGTCAAGGTATCTATTTTGGTATACAAGATGAAACCTCTTGCAAGATGAAGATATTTTTGTTGCGGAACAATTCGCATGTGTGCCCGGTGTCTTAGCGATTCGCTAGCGATGCCGGCTGATAAACATGTACGTGAGAAATTATTTACGTGGCAAAACAGGGTGAGCATGCAAAGCTGGTTCGATTCCAGTAGCGCCTCGATTAAGATATATTAATTTCAATGTTACAAAAATAAAACAAAAAGAAAAAATCTATTATGGTCCCTATTTATTTTTAATAAGAATAAATAGGGCGCCCATGGAGGTAGGATGCTAGTTGTAGTTAGAAAGTCTGGAGTATAATTCTTAAAGAAATGAAGTTATATTGCATATAGTGCAATTAGTCTTAAACTCTATCAAGGAATTTGGTAGCCGTTATCAGCGTATAAATTGGATCTCGGGCCCCCCTGCAAGACAGTGGGAGGGAAGGTAAATCTGAACTAAAATGACGTGCGTTGAGATATGTTCTGTTGCGGAACAATTAGCATAATAGCGGGATCGTTACCCGTAGCGCCCTATTATAATATTATATTATGTTATATTATATTATAATGACAAAGATTTCTTTAGCATCAATGCCACGTACAAATAATTATACGTTATTGAAAAATTCAAGATTAGATACTTCCTTGTCACATAATTCCAAAGATGGTATTTTTAATATGAAAAAACAGAAAATACTTGAATGGATGCAAAGTTATAGATCAAATAATCGTGCATTTTTGCAAAATTCAAAATTAGCTAACAAGTCCAAAGAGGGTGTTTTAAATATAAAAAAACAAAAAATTCTTGGATTGGAGCAAAATTATATAGAAAACACTATAAATAATGAAAAAATAGTACCGTACACCAGTACAGACATTGACACTAGCATTAAAGGAACTAAAGACATTCTGGTTGATTACTTTGAATGCGAGATTGGAAAAAATCCTAAAGAGTATATGCCAAAATTTCCACATAAACCATTTGGTGCAAAGATTTTAGGGAACTATTGCGTAGTTAGGAACGAGTTTAAAAATAACAAATACATAGAATATATTGAATTACCTGATAGTGTATATAGAATTTCACCATTTGCATTTTACAACTGTCCAAATTTAAAAAATGTTTTTATTGGAAAAAATGTAACAATCATTGCAGATACAGCATTTAAAACTTTCTCAGACGTCAAGTTTCGCGTTGATAAAAAAAATAAAAACTTTGCATCAGTTGGAGGAATGCTTTTTAATAAAGATTTTACAAAACTTTTGCATGGACCATTCCACATGCTTCAGTCAACTGGTTATCCTGCTCCAAATGACAAAGATAAAGCAAAATTAATATGGGATCGCATTACAAGTTTTGGTAGCCATGTTTTAACAAATTATGCATATTTAGAGAACATTGAATTTCCACCAAATTTAAGAAGCGTTGGAGAATCTGTATTTGAGTTATTTTCTAGTGATGGAGTTATAACAACACCAAAAAATCTTAATAAGTTATCACCTTATATGTTTAAAAACATAGGTTTTAAAAATTGGATATTGAATGATGCTAGAAATTGCACAGATTGTCCTAGCAGACCTTGTCCCTCAATATATATATCAAAAGCAGTTAGCATCATTAGTGAAACAGCATTTGATTCTTTTTTTGGCACAGTAGAAGTTGATAAAAATAATAAAAATTTTTCTTCCTACAATAATGCAATATTTAATAAAGACAAGTCAAAGTTGATACGTTATATTAGTCCAACTTTAAATCCCAATGACAATCACGGTTCTGCAAAAAAATTTGTAGTTCCGCACGGTACAATTTGTATTGCAAATTACGCATTTCATAATAGTTTGGTTGAAGAGATTAGCATTCCCGAAACTGTAAAATATATTGGAGTTGGAGTTTTTAATATGTGCAAAAATCTTAAACGTATTAATTTTTCACCAAGAATTGATTTGAGAAAATTTGGAACATTTACTTTTTACAAATGCGATATAATTAAATGCATAGAAATTATATCATCTTCCACATATAAGCATTGGACTGACAATAATTTTAGCAACGCTTTTTTATACGCGGGAAACTTAAGACTGACAAATTACATAGAAAGTGAGGGTTTGCTTCCTGATGTTCCAGCTTATAAAAGTTGCACGGAGATTGTAAAAAATATATTTAAATTAAAAGAACTTGAAATAGATGAAGAAAGTTCATGGTATAAAAAAATTATCAAAAAATGTAGAGATGTTGCCAAATATTTTATTAGTAATGGAAGAGATAATAAAACTGTAGATACAGTTATAAATTATTTTGCAAATATATATATTGCTGTAATTATAAGCAAAAAAAAATTTATTAAAGATGATCCTTATCCCTATCCTAATGAAAACCACCAATATATTAAGAACTATGATTCACATACTCATAATGCTTTAACTTATGCAATAAATGCAACTGTGAATGTAGATGAGAATCAGCTATACGATAACGCATATACAGCTGCATGCAATGCATACAGTTCATCAAATGTGAATACATATGGTCCTATTGACATTTCAAACCATTATTATGTTGCTGGTGAATCTCCGCGCTATTTTGATAAAGATCTTGATAATAGACTTAGAATTAGATTGACGTTTAGAAATAATAGCATTATTTCAAATAATAAAGAGTATCCATTAACAAACAAACCAAATGATTACTTTATGATGATTGCATGCAACCTTATTTTAAGTGCAGTAAATGAAACGGGAGCAACTAGTGTTGGGCCAATTAAATTGCCAAACCGCACGCTAATGAAACATTTTTATGTAAATTATCACATAGAACCAAAGGTTAAAAATACTCACCCACTATTGTCTTGTACAAGTTTTGATAATCATTATCATTTTATGAAAAAAAATCGCGGAGGAAATGGACTTAATAATACAACATCAACATTAATTTATATAATAGAACCAACTCAAAATACTATTGATTATTTAACGCCCGATGTTAAGTCAACTTTCATAGTAAGTAATAATCGTAATAAGGAAGTTGGATTAAAAGTTTTAACAAAATATAATAAAGAAAAATGCATGTACCTTATAGTAAAAATAAAATCAAAGTGTATTAATTTAAGAAGAAGCGCAGAAAAAACTATTCTTTGCAATGTTAAAAAATATGGTGCTGTCTCAATGCATGGGCCATTGTATGGAAACTTTAAAAAACAAGGAATTGCGTTATTAAACAGTAAATATGTTGATAAAGAAACAAGAGAAAGGGTAATAGAAGAAAACTTTCTTACGAGGATCATTTATATTATTAATCCTACAGAGCAAACATGGAACACCTTTGGAAAACTAGTTTTCCCAGAAATTATAGATGTTAGAAGAAAAGTAGGTCTATATGATTCATAGACGAGAACTCTACTATATATATTCAAATGCAACTTTACCAATAAATGAAATAAAAATGCAAACTTCTGTGGATGATTGTCTGATTACAAATCTTCATCGGTGTAAAAATTTAATATTAACATTTTTATAATGGACGTTTTGTTTGGGTTGGTTTTGCTTTGGGCATTTTACACATTGTACAAATATGTTATGACTGCAAATTATAGTGCAATTATTGTGTCAATTGTAATATATTTTTTACTCTCACTCTTAATAAAAAATAAAACTACTGTGCTTTTATTAACAATTACATTCACAAATTGTTTTTTGTTATGCAAATTGTTGAATCGCATATTTTCAATTATAAAAGTTTTAACAAAGAAACCAATGTAAATAATATGGAAAATAAGATGAATTAAAAAAATAATTCATATTATATATAAATGAAAGAAGACCTCTTTAAAATGATTGGCTTGTTTTTTGCAGTTCTATTTTTAGTTTATTTAGCAGTAAAAGGTATGAAATTGCATTTTCAAGTTGTAGAAGGGTTAACAAATAAGTCTGCAACTGAAAATAAAAAAACTGATTCTTATGGAGAAGCCGGAGATGCTTCAGGGTATGCAGCTGCTATTAAAGCGCGATCAATCCAAATTCAGGATGGTCTCTTAATAGACAAGTACAGAAGTGATTATGAAAATGTCCTTATCAATATGGACGATCATTTGAATCTTCTTGCTCTAAAAGAGGCTTTAAATTTGAAGAAAGACGGACCAGAACATCACGAAGGAATTGCCAGAATAAATGCTTACCATAATGCTCGCACAAATTTGAATCATTCAATGAAGTTTTTAGACAGCCAATAGGCGCTTTGCATTATATTCATGTAGGGCAAAATTTTCAAAATTTGCAAAATCCATGCTACATCCATGTAGGCAACGCCCTACATCAATGTAGGTAAATTTTTATAAATAGTTGAAAACTTCGGCCCTACATCATGTAGGTAAATGCAAACTATTTGGGTCCCAAGACCCATGGACAAAAAGGCCTTTTGGACATTTATTTTTGTCCATTTTCAAATTCTGAATTTACTTTTGGGAATTTTTTTCTACTTGTTTTCGAAAAAATGAATTGAGAGCATAATGCTCTAAATGCAGATTTTTTAATTATTAGTTTGTTACTGAACTTTTTTAAAGAAAAAAAATCATCTTTGAAAAAACCGTTTAGGAATATTTTTCAATGGATACATTATGGATACATTGGATACAAAAAACGCGCCAAAAAGCGCTAAAAAATATTATTGTTGCATATGTGATGTAAATTGCTGTAAAAAAAGCGATTTGGAGCGACATATTTTAACCGATAAACATAAAAAAGCGCAAAATGGATACCAAATGGATACAAATGGATACGTCGGCGTCGCCATTTTGCGCTATACGTGCATATGTGGCAAAGAATACAAATATAGTCAAGGGTTATCCAAACATAAAAAAACTTGTTTTAAAGCGGGAAGTGTATTTCCTTTGATTAGTAATGATACTCCAGTAACAAGTGAGGTTTTTCTTGAAATTATAAAGCAGAATCATGATTTTAAAGAACTTATTATAGAGCAGACAAAACAATACCAAGAATTGCAAAAGCAAGTACTACAAATTGCAAACAAGTCTTCAAATGTTATTAACAACAATACAATGAACAATAGTTTTAACCTGAATTTCTTCCTTAACGAGACTTGTAAAGATGCCATGAATTTAACAGACTTTGTAGATTCGCTTCAACTCACCTTAAAAGATCTTGAAACTACTGGGAAACTAGGTTATGAAGAAGGCATATCCAAGATTTTTATTAATGGTTTGAAAGAATTGGAAGTAAATAAACGTCCAATTCATTGCACGGATACAAAGAGAGAAAAACTATATGTTAAAGACAAGGATAATTGGGAAAATGATCAAGAAAAAGAACGTATACGAAAGGCAATACGAAAAATTGCAAATAAGAATGTCAACCAGATTAACGATTGGATAGAAGCTAATCCAGACTCTCAAGACTACGATTCAAAAAAGAATGATCAATATTTAAACATTGTTCTCAAGGCTACTGGAGGAAGTACAAAGGAAGAAGAGGAGAAGCGAATTACTCGCGTTATATCTTCTATTGCAAAACATGTGGAAATTGATAAAAGTGCTTTGTAAGGGTTAAAAATATTTTGAAAATATTTTCAAAATATTTAATATTTGTTTTTATTATACGGAAATGAAACACAATATAATGAATTTTGCAGATAATCAATATATTATAGGTATAATATTAGCAGCAATTTTAATTGTTTCGTTATTATTATTATTACATGTAATTTTAAAAAATCAAACAAAAAAACACAAATTTACAGTTATGCAAGAATTGGAAAAAGAATACTCTCCAGAAAAATCAGTAATACCACTTAATATTTTTCAAACATGGCATACAAAAAATCTTCCACCTAATATGGCTAACTGCGTGAAAAAATTAAAGGAGGATAACCCTGAGTTTGAACATTATTTATTTGACGATAATGATTGTCGCGAATTTATAAAACAGCATTTTAAAAAAGATGTTTTAGATGCATTTGATACTTTGATCCCTGGTGCTTACAAAGCAGATTTGTGGCGTTTATGTGTTCTTTATATTCGCGGTGGCATTTACATGGATATAAAATTTGAGTGTGTAAATGATTTTAAATTAAAATACCTGACTATGAGTGAACATTTTGTTAAAGACAGAATTTATTCTTTTATTTATTATTTTGGATATTATTATGGAATATATAATGCATTTATGGTATGCAAACCAGGAAATCCTTTTTTAATGAGATGCATACGCATTATTGTTAAAAATGTAAAAAATAGAAACTATGGTGTATCTCCATTAGACCCAACTGGTCCCATGCTTTTAGGTAGAGAATATAAAACTAAAAATTGGAATTTTCCAGTAGATATGTACCATAGCAATGTAGATTCAAGCATAATTTATAGGAATATTTCAATTGTATCATCTTATAAAACTTATAGGGTTGAACAAAAAAAGAATTCAAAAAAAAAGTATTATGGAGAATTATGGAGATCTGGAAAAATTTATACACCGACGAAGATTTAAAATGGGACAAGCGGCTTATTTTTTAATTTATTTATCGGCAACGTTGGTCTTGAATCTCTGCTGAGACGTCCTTCGGGCGTCCCATTATAAATATTCAAGGGTGTAAAAATAGTATCACCTTATAAAAATTTATATACGTTCTAAAATTGTTAGCCCGTTATTATTTGTAAAACGTTCGCGCAATTTCCAATTTGTATTATCGTGTAAAAACTCTTCAATTGCTGGCCACAGTCCTTTATTAATTTCATTAAGTAAAAATCCTGATTGAATACTTTGATCATATGCATTCCATCCATTTCTTATTGATTCGCCCAACCATTCGTCAACTGTAGTATCATGCATAATAATATATTTTTTTGTAATTTTACTAAATTTTGCTAATTCTCTTTTTAGTTGAGCGTATACATGCCAAGTATCAATAAATGTTAAATCTACTTTATCATCTAAATCTAGAGCCAAATCATTAATCCAATAATAATTTATTTTTAAATCTGTATTAGCAGTTTTATACAATAATTCAAGAATATTGCATTCATCAATATCATTCATTATTAATTTTTTATTTGGTTTATTATTGTTTAATAAACCATGTGAAAATGCCCAAGAAGATGTTACTCCACGAACCCCCAATTCAAGAATTGTTTCACATTCTCTTGCATACTTTTCTAATGTGGGCAAATGTTCATTTATATCACTAGGAATATTAGATAGCTGTATAAACTTTTGATTAACTAAATCCATTTTATTATTTTTACTAATAGTACTTTTAAGTTGTAATTATAGACATTAAATATTAACTTTATAAAATAAAACGTTACAATATAAAGGTTTTATTTTAATTAAATAATGTCATTTGGAAAATATACATATGGTAATCCAATTGTACACTGGAAAAATGATAATGCTAAATTAATAGTAGGAAATTTTTGTTCAATTGCAGGAGGGGTAAATGTATATTTGGGAGGAAATCATAGGACTGATTGGGTGACAACATATCCATTTGGTCACATACACAACAATATATTCAATAATTTTAACGGTTCTGGTCATCCATCAACAAAAGGAGATGTAGTTATTGGCAATGATGTATGGATTGGTAGTAATGTAACAATTATGTCTGGAATTACAATTGGAGATGGTGTTGTAATAGCCAATAATAGTCATGTTGTTAAAAACGTAGAATCATATAGTTTAGTTGGGGGAAATCCAGCAAAATTAATTAAATACAGGTTTACCCAAGAACAAATAAACAAATTACTAGAAATTAAATGGTGGAATTGGGATGATGAAAAAATTAATAAATTTTCTACATTATTGTGCAATGATAATATTGACGAATTTATAAAATTAGCATTAAAATAATTTACTATGAAAATTCTTAAGATTTTTTCAAAGATTTAAATTATGCAACAAGAATGTTGACTTCATTGCCAGCATATCTTCCTTCTTCTACGTGTTTTTCTGTATAATTTTGACCCCCCCAATTATCATCCATTGCATTATCACTAAAAAGCATATTTTCATTAGATTGGTTTTGTAGTTCTGGATTTGTTTGCGCGTCTATATATTGTGATGTGTTATCAAAATCTTGAAATGCAGTTTGACCTGTTGAAGAAGGAGGTAAACCGCCTTGCAATTCAGTAACGCTTGGTCTTACCTTGTATACGCGATTTCCTTGCGCATCATATGTATTTTGCAAATACAAAACAGGACATCTTATTCCAGCACCATGCTGCCATTCAATAAATTCAACATATTCTTCTAAATTATTAAATTCTACTGGATTTACGCCAGGAACCTGATCTAATTTAGAATTGTATAAATAGAATTTTGCCCCTTTTTGTATTAAAACATTTGGACATCTTTGTTTACCATCCATGCTTGTAAATCCTTCTCTGCACCTGGAGTAATATACCCCTCCAATCAAAAACACAAATAGTATAAATATAAATAAAATGGAATTCATATATAATACAATGCGATAAAATAAAAACGTGCTCTTAAAGTTTTGTGAATTTAATTTATGCTAATTTATTTTTATCTACTTTTATTATAAGAGATATATTATGATTTTTTTGCATATTAATCCTTCAAAAAGAGATACTGCGTTATTTAATAAGTATATTGAGTCTGGTAAGCAGATTTTTGTTTTATTTTATATGGAAGGTTGTGGGCCATGCAATGCCACTCGCCCAGAATGGTCTAAAATTAAATCTGTCTTAGAAAAGAAGTATGCACATAACAATAATATAGTTGTTGCAGATGTTGATCAGCAACTTTTAAATGAGATTAAATACGTTTCTGGAGTTTCTGGTTTTCCTACGATGCGTTATATAGCAAAAAAAGGAAAGGTTAGTGAAGAGTATGAAAAGAGCTCCGTCAAATCAAAGGATCGTTCAGTAGATTCCTTTATTGAGTGGATTGAATCAAAGGTGAAACCATATAATTTAGAGCATTCTAAACATGTAACAAAAACTCGCGGGCATCATGTTTCAAGAAAACGTGCGCGTGTTCAAAGAGGCGGAGGTAAATGGTCGCAAAAATATAGAAATAGTATTAATTGTAATAGACCCAAAGGATTCTCGCAAAGACAGTTTTGCAATGCAAAAAAGACTCGCAAGATGCGTAGATAAATTGAAAAATAATAAAAATAATTTGTAAAAAAGTGCAATTGTGCAGTTTTATACAAATAGAAACGCAATATTAAATGGATCTAATGTTAGAGATTTATAGTGTTCAGTTTCAGGTTTAACTGGTGCTGTGCTATTATCATCATCATCCAAATCCCACGCAATTTCTCCACATTCCCAATCTAGTGGCTCTTGCAGAGGCTCAAATATTAAAATTTTTTTACCATTGGCACCAGTTTCTGGTACATTATTATTTTTTTCACAAATAGTAAATTTGTGCATTTCTTGTCCCTTGCTTTTGTACAACTCGTAAATAATTGGAAGTCTCCATAAGAAACAATTTGCCAATTTGATATGCAATAGAGCAACTAATAGCAATTTGGTGTTTGTTCGCATTATATACTATATAATAATGTAAATAGTGCTTTGAATTGTTTTTATATATATTTATATTTGCTGTCGCAAAATAGAAAAATACAACATAAACACAACTTGTTTATAAGAAATAGGTTGTAATCTTTAACAAACAATGGAAGTTGAAAATCCATTGCAAGCAGATGTACTACATATAATAGATATAGAAATGCCTAATGCAAAAGAAATTATTTCAACAAGTGCAATTCCAATAGCAAAATGTATGGAAGGAGAATCTAATGGGAGAGAATCTAATGGGAGAGAATCAAGCGCGGAAAGAGATTCATCTAGTGAAATAGAGGATACAAGCAGCAAAAAAATATGTTTTTTTCTTGAAATGTCTGCAATCGTTTTTGTTGGAATAGCTTTTTTAGGTGGGTTTATACTATTTTTGGTGTGGTTGTATAATCCATGTATATTTGGATCTTAGTAATTCTAGCGCGCAAACATGAAGAATGCTCCAATTAACATTGCAACTACTAGTACAAACGTTGCAAATGATAACCTGGGTGGCACATAACATTGTTCTATGTAGTATTGAACAACATCGTCAAAATTTTTTGTAATATTCATATTTTCATCGCGATATGTATTTGGAAAGTTCTCCTTTGTGTATATTTTAACTGTGTACCAGTCGGTAACATTTTTTGCAATAATGTCCTTTGCATTTTGTGAAAGATTTTGCATAGCATTGTAAAGCATCGGCTTGTTGGTTTGCTTTGAAAACGAGTTTACAATCACCTCGCACAGAGGCTTGTAAAATAGAGCGCTTGTTTTATAATAGTAGTCGCTGTGCAAAATGCTTATACTTTTAACAACCATTGACTCTGCTACATATTTTGCTTGTAGAGCCATAGCTCTTTGCTTTTCCACCTGATCCCTTGCCGCCCTTGTTGCACGCGCGCGTCTCCTTCTCCGTCTGCAAGCAGCTCGGCATCTTGCTTCTACAGGCGAGAAGAGTAATGCTAATAGAAGAACTGTGAAAATGATTGTGATATTCATTATGTATGTTTAACTACGTAAAAAGATCCGTTGTACTATTATTTTATTACTAGCGACGCCTTTCAATTTTAAGTTTAATTTTAAATGCTTATTTCAAAATATAATACGTCAATTTTTACACATTATTTATATTTTATTTTTTCAAACAAAAAATAAAAAATTGAGTTAGAAATAAGACGATATATAAGAGTAAACACTATAATATGGAACAAGTTTTCAGGCTATTTGATTTTAACGTATATAACAAGAATGCTAGTGAAGCAGAAGCTAGCAGTGAAGAAGATGGAGAAAAGAAAGAACGCGTTGACAACTCCAATTTTGTCATGCAAATCTTTGGAATTAATGAAGAAGGTGAAACATGTTCCATTTTGGTGAACGATTATAAGCCATTCTTCTATGTCAAAGTAGACGACAACTGGACCATGTCAACCAAAGATATGTTTTTGGTGCACTTGAAAAATGTGATGGGAAATTATTACAAGAATTCTATTGTAGAATGCAAGCTTATCAAGCGAAAGCGTTTGTACGGGTTTGATGGTGGAAAAGACTACAAGTTTGTCATGCTAAAATTCAACAATATGAATGCTTTTAATAAGGCAAAGAAGCTTTGGTTCAAGGAGATCCAACGTGATGATGGTACGACTGAACTGCGGCTCAATTCAAATGGGTATCGGTTTAATCCAACAAATACAAAGACGGAACTCTATGAGTCCAATATTCCGCCCCTGTTGCGATTCTTTCATATTCAAGAGATTAGCCCTTCTGGATGGGTCGCATTGCCAAATAAAAAGACGCACGAGGTTCCGCGTGAATGCAAATCTACCACTTGCAATTACGAATTTACCATCAGTTACAAAGACATCATCCCGCTAAAGACAAAAGAAACGCGAGTTCCTTATAAGATCTGTAGTTTTGATATTGAGGCCAGTAGTAGTCACGGTGACTTTCCTATTCCAGTAAAAACGTACAAGAAGCTGGCTGGAAACATTGTGGACTACTTTGGTAAATTGTCTATGGAAATAACGCCAGAGCTTTGCAAGAATATCTTGAAGAGAATCATGTTGACTGCGTTTGGGTTTGCTTCAACAAAAGATAAGATGAATGAAATTGATGTAGTTTATCCTAAGACTCATGTTGAATGCACAGATAAGTTGAACGAGATGGTTGATCGTTTGGTTTTGGTGCGCGTTCGCGATAACAAGAATGATGCTGCTCAAATGGAAGGAAGCATTGAGTCCATGTTTGAAAATATGGCAAATGCAACCTTGGAAGGAGGTGGAGAGGAAGGAGAAGGTGAAGGAGAGGGAGAAGGAACCCCATCCTTTTATAAAAAGCTAAATGAAAAACCCAAGACCACAGTTGACAAGAAGGCAACAATCGTTGACATTCTTTGTAACAAGAAGATGGAGCGAGAGCTAAAGCTGCAAGAAGTCAACCAGGTCCTTACCTTTTCAAAGATCTTTCCACCATTGGAGGGTGACAAGGTGACATTCATTGGTTCAACCTTTGTAAAATATGGTGAACCTGAACCCTACTTGAATCACTGTATTGCACTTAACACCTGCGATCGCATACCATCCGCTAATACGGAGATTGAGTCTTACTCTACGGAGAAGGAGGTTTTGCTAAAGTGGAGAGACCTTATTCAAAAAGAGAATCCTGACATTATTATTGGTTACAATATATTTGGTTTTGATTATTCATTCATGTTTCAGCGAGCCCAAGAATGCGGATGCGCCGAAGAATTTCTAAAATTGTCGCGAAATATTGACGAGGTTGCTGCCTCGCGCGATTTCACGACAAATCGTCTTAAAATTGAGGAGAGCAGCATCTC
>Ga0114959_10000138_pt1 | contig 70006 bp, 75 predicted proteins | sample C_130625_EF_Meta_FD_87317 | JGI IMG/M metagenome (GOLD analysis project Ga0114959, IMG submission 87317) | Freshwater microbial communities from Lake Croche, Canada to study carbon cycling - C_130625_EF_MetaG | ecosystem: Environmental > Aquatic > Freshwater > Lake | place: Lake Croche, Canada...
GATTTCGCGGACAGGTCCTCTGTTGATATTGAACAAGTCGGACTCTACATCCGTCTTGATATAGGTATCCACCTGGGCGTCGCCCCATCTCTGAACACGAACCGTAGGCTCCGGTGCGAACGTAGCATTGCAATAACCATTTGGTGCTTCTAGTACATAGCGTCCGGGACCCGTCGTGACACGAGTATCATCCGTAATATGACAGTCGTCTGCGCGATTGCGGGTCCAGTTTCTTGTAGTAACCGGGGAAGCCATCTCTATTCTTATAGATTCCTATTTTGTATTAGCAATTTCTAAACAGATTCTGTTTAGAAATTAATAGATATACCATTATGACGCCTAGAAACGGTTGATTTCGCACGTCTCCTGACCATATGGGCGCGGCACAGGTGTACCGGGATATGACCACGTTTGGCAACTGGGTAAGTGTTTCGCGCGAGTATCGACGTTGCGCACTTCACCTGTGGTTTTCTCCTTGAAAACGATATTTCCAAGAGTATCGGGGCACTTATCGCCGCCGAGCGGGCAAGAAGGAACATACTGCTTTGAGTTACACTTGGAATTGGCGCGAGTTATGCCCATCAGTTCAGATTCAACGTCAATCAGATTTCCTGAGGCGTGGGACACCTCGGATCCGCCGACCAAGCCGAGGGCGTTTCTGCACTTGTTTGGGTTCTCCCACTTCTGTGGAATCAATACATAGGAATACGCATCAGCCGACTGCTGGTCGCGTACATTTCCTCCTTCCGTAGCTCCGATGCGTGTCCAGTTTAATGTCCACATAGGGGACTCAACACCGGTAGGAGTTTGCGTGCTCATCTCTGGCTTTGTCGTTGATTTTTCTTTTATAGAAAAGCAAAATCAACATAAATAATACTCTTTAGCAGTTCAAATCGCGCACGTACTGGCGGCTGGGGATTCCACCGTGAATCCATCCTACCGCCGCCACTTCGGGAACAAGATTGCGGGGGTTCTGGACATTCGCCTGTAAATGGGGGATTAGTGGAGTAAACTGCGTTTCAAAAAAGTTTTCCGTAACAGTTCCACACTCTCTACCTGTTCTAACAAACTCGGACTGCTGTAATTTAGACTCTAGCTCCTGGTTTCCGCGTCCACGTCCCATGAACGGCACCGTCGCGAAGGGCCGGGACTGCACACGTAAAGGGCAGCGCGACCGACCCTCAAGAGTCGGGTTATTGCGCAAAACGCTGTCTGAATCAATATCCTGTTGGTCGATACCGTAGCCTTCAGCCGCAATTACAGTAGGATTAGATAACGCCTGGGGTAAAGTCTTAGTGCGGTCGGGTACAAGATTTGTTACAGCGTAGCGTCCGGGACCAACAGATTCGCGGTACTCGTGGTTATACGAGCAAACATCATCCCTCTCGCGTGTAAATCCGTTAACTTTGAATTCTGCAGTAGCAGCCATTTGCTTCTACTGAAGAATACTTTTATCAAATGAGCGCCTAATGTCCACGGAACACATATTGAGAACCAGACGAGCCGTCAGTGGTACACGCAGCCGTATTTCCCTCCTTACACGTCTTACCGGGAGTGCGATACAACCAATTTTGGTAACTATCGCGATCGTTGGGAATGCTTGTCGAGGGCATTGTATAAAACTGTCTCTGCCCCTGATTCTTGTTCCATACATCACCAGGGTCGCCGTATACTTTTGTTTGGAATTGCGTTTCAAGATCGTTTTGTACTTTTCCGCTGACTGAATATTTAGCAGGCGGTTTTGTGGGATAGTCGGCAATCTCGTTAATAAGCACATTCATGAACGGATTGGGAGCATTAGGCTCGGTACGAGAATCTTGTCCAATAATATCTTCAACAACCTTATCCGATGCAGCAGAACCTTCTATATTAGCAAATCCCTCACGAAACGTTGGTTTATCTAGTAGCCCACTCGGGAAGGCGCCGCTGCGCAGCGTCCCCTGATTCTTCATACCGTAGTATAGAGATACAGATAACACCACTGCTAACACCGGGACGCCTAAATAATAGGTGTAGCGCGTAATAGCGAAAAGCAGAATTCCTAAATAGAAACCAAAGCGCGTTAACGAGTTGAGCGCCGTGCTTGAACAAATTTTAGCTTTTTCGCTGAAAGGGAAAAAATCGGCAGCATCATCAATAAGGATTCGCGGATTATCAAGCCAAAATGTCGGGCATTCATTAATTTCAGCCATTTACTGAACTCCTATTTTCAGGCATTGTTTAAAAATTATCAATATAACTATTTTTAAACATATGTAGAACACTAGAATTAATGTTAAGAGCACTTAGGTGTACATAGACCGACATGAAATTGTCTGTATTCATCAGGAGCATTAACATAATCGCTCGGTTGTAATCCATGCGGTGCTGGAATTAATGATATATCTACATTTTTTTCAAGTAACATGTCCCTGATTTCATACTCTAACTTTGTAAGGCGCCCATCAAGATCCATTTTCTCATTAAATAGATATCGAGGAGGATTTGTACAGTTATACACAACGATATCCGTCTGTAAATCTTCGGTAATCCCAGTTGAACCTTCAAACATCAAATATTTGAACATACGCTTTTCTTCATCAAGTGTTTCCATAGTGACTTTTGAATATTTGTCCTGTAAAATGGAAAATAACGAATTCTTGAGCTCATCGTCAATAGGCTCACCTGAAAAGAGAGTCACAGAAAAATCATATTTCGCCCCTCCACGGTGGCGGCGGGTACCGCGTTTCATTTTACGTGATTTTCTTGATGTTCTAGCCATCTATATAGTATTATTTATAAAAATAGACATGTTTACCTTACTTCTTTGCATTCTTCTTTGCCTCCATCTTCTTGCGTAGGCGCTCCTGAACTACACGGCGGCGGTCCGATTCCGTTTGACCACCGCCACCACCAAAAGCCTCGCCGCCGGCACCCTTGAGAGTCGCACCGAGCTGCTCAAAAATATCCTTGAACATAGGGTTATTCTGAAACTCTGCCATAAGCTCCTCCGCCTCACGAACAAGGTCTTCACGCTTCACTTCGCCGCGCTTGAGTTTCTCCTGGATGCGGTTAGCAATCTTCTTAGCGCCCTGCATGAGGAGTTCGGGCTTCTGTGTAAAGACTGTCTGTAGATATTCAAAAATCTTACCTGTATCGGCAGACTCGAGCATTTCTGGCGGGATGCCAAAATCTTCGGGATTGAAATCCTTAGCAAGCTCCTCGGCTATCTTCGCAATATGACCCTTGAACAGACGTTCTGGTATAGGCGGCATTTCACCGCTTATACCCATTGCGCCGCCGAATTTTTCCTTGAAATTTTCAGCAGCCTCCTTGATACCGTCAAAGAATCCACTAAAAGACTGCTTTGAAAACTGGTCACCGAGGTCCTTGAACATCTTCTTAAGGTCAGCATCTGCGCCGCTAACATCAAACATGCTAGAAAAATCACTGTCTTCGGATAAGATGCTGTTTCTCTGCTCGTGTGCGGCAAGCAGGACGAGAGAACTCAGATAATCCCAGATTGCTTTCTTTGTTGACTTACCACAGTCGGACCACAGTTTCTTGGTCAACTTAACTCCAGGAGCAATTAATACACCCTCCTTAGTAAAAGTAGCATCATCGCGCGAGGCGATGTTATGCAGGATTGGAGCAACAGACTTCGAAAAATCGACGTGTGACTTGACTCGTGCGGCGTCACAGCCCTTATCTAACTCAGGAAAAGTCAGCCCAACTTCCGAAAGATATTGATTATAAACCTGATTGAAATTTGCCTGCGTTGAGCTCATCTTTGTTCCTGCTCGGGAAATTTGGAAGCAGGTTCATACGCAACTAAACCTTCTCAGCAAGAATGATAAGGACTTTACAGTAATCCCACACGTGTTTCTTATTTCCCTCCGTCATTGTCTTCCAGTGCTTATCGAAGATCCAGAAAGCAAAAGCCATCTCGGAGAATTCTTTCTGTAGAATCTCGTGTGCGCGTTTCATGAGATACTCTTCATCGCGCCGTAGGATAGGGTCTTTGAATTCTTTGTGAACCGTATCCATAAATGTAGCATGAATGAGCTTAGGATTCATCTTTTTAAGAACCTTAAGAGCCTCATATGCCGCCTTGATATCGGTCTCCTCGGGATACGTTTCGGATATCTCTTCAAAGAAGGCGACAAGCTGATTGTTGAATGCCGCGAGAGCTGACATTGTTTATATTTTGTCTGAAAGCAATTTTATTTGTAGTACGCGATGTCAAATTTATCGCCTCGCAATGGGTCCAGGAAGGTCGGCGTCGCGGTTCTTTTTGAAATCATCATAAGCACTATTTAGCGCTCTTGCCTTCTCACTTTCTTTAGTCTGTTGTACGGGAACAGAACCCGGACGTCCGTCATCGAGTACAGCAAAATTGCGTTCAATCCGATTTGTGCCGGTACCCTTCTCAATGCTGAACTGGTCGTCGAGGTACGAATAGGCGTCGGACCATTTGCCGGAACCCGCCATCTCTGCTGAATGATATGCCATAGGTTCGCCGCCATCAGTTTGTTGCTGTACTTGCGGCGCAGCCTGATTCGGAGAACTTCTTGTCTGTACAGGCTCGGGCATACTTCTTGTAGCCGGTGCAGGTGCTGCCTGCTCTTGAGGTGCTGCGTAGCGGGGTTCTTGTCTAGCATACACTTCTGGACGGGGTGGTTCAGTAAATGTAGTTGGCTTAGAAGCCGGGGTTGTGCTCTGAATACGTTTCATGGAGAGCCAATTAAAGACTTTTTCATCGGTCAGCGGGTCGGATTCTCCATCAATCAATAATGTCGGAACACCCTTTAGCCAGGTGGGTAGTTTGGGACGATTTGGTGCCGGGTCGACACATACAAACTGAAACTCGCGTGTATAGGGTGTTTTAGCAAGTTCTTCAAGGAATGCCTTCGAGTAAGGACATTTCTTGCTATAGAAGCAAACGTGTCTCGGGCGACTACTCATTGTTGCTTCGGGCTATTTTTCGTTGGGCGCTTTTTCGCAGGGAAAGGGCATAAAGTTGAGATTTATCTTTTCCTCAGAGAGAGAGAACAAAATGGCGTCAGATATTCTATTTAGCGACTATGTTGAAGGGGGACCGAGTCTGTTGACACAAACCGGTAAGATACAGGCATCGTTTCGTGTTTCTCCGATTCACGTAACTGTTGCTAATACTCTGCGCCGGCAGATTCTAGCTGCTATTCATACTGTGGGATTCAAGACGGAACCGCCCGAGGCATCAGATGTATTTATTGAAACTAATACGACTCCACTAGTGAATGAAATGCTCATGCATCGTATCGGTATGATTCCTATTGCTATTACAAATCCGGCGGATTTCCAGACCGACGAATATGAGTTTCGAATCAATGTTGAGAACGTCGGAAGGACCCCCGTAAGCGTTACGGCTTCAGACTTCACAGTAATCAAGCGTTCTATTGGTGAGGCTAAAGAGGAGACGCTTCCTACAAAGGACTTCTTCCCTGCAGATCCGATTACTAAGCAGACGGCACTAATCACTGTACTGAGACCGCAGTATAATATGGATTCGCCTACTGAAAAGTTGCTAATTCGTGCGAAAGCCTCCGTGGCGACGGGTCGCCAGAATATGCGTTATTCTCCAGTAGCACAGTGTTCATATGAATACACACTTGACAAGGATCCGAGCCGTCAGAATGCGCTGTTTCTAACTTGGATGGCGACGAGCAAGAAGGTCCCCGACCCCGCTGCTGTGGCTCCTGAGCGTGTTCAAGAGCTCAAGCGGGAATTTGAGACGCTCGAAATCCAGCGATGCTATCTTGAAAATGATAAGAAGGAGCCGTATGACTTTACTTTCCACGTGGAGAGTGTTGGTGTTCTCAGTGTTCCGACCATTATTGAACGGGGTCTGAAGGCGTGTGAGGATATTGTCAGCCCGTATACTACGCTAGATGTGGAACTAACGCCGAATCTAACCATTTCTGTAGCCAAGACGCGGTTCTCGGCAAACGGCTACGAGCTCGTCTTTCAGAATGAGGAGCACACTCTGGGAAATCTGCTACAGACATTCATCGTTGAACGCCACATTGAGGGTTCAGAGGAGCCCAAACTAGTGTATGCTGCATATAAGGTGCCGCACCCTCTGCGTCAGGAAATGGTTATGGTGCTTGCTTCCGCTGACGGTGAAGAGGCTACTGTAAGAAAGGCTCTAGCAACAGTTTGTATCTATCTCAAGCAGTATTTCAAGGACGCCGCGACTAAATGGTCGTTGGTCGCAAAGGTGGAGCCCGAGCCAGTGCAAGAGCCACAAGTAGTAGCAGAACCGCAAGCAGCAGTAACAAAGACAAAGGGGCGTACCGCCGCAAAAAAGAAGTAAAGTATAGATAGGGAAATGGTTCCATATGTTTTTTTATTTGGAATTGTGCTCGTTGTAGCCGTAGGTATCTACTTTAAGATGTACCCGCGCTTTCCGCCATCCGAGCGGCGCATTGAGAATTTTGCGAACCCGGCAGTTGCGCCAAATCAACCCAGTTGTGTTCAGCGGTCAGCCGACGCGCTGGTTTTACTAGGTCTATTCAAACCTTGCCCCGACCAACGTAATGCGCCTACTGAAGACGCGGTTGACCGCGTTGAGCTTCAACTCATTCTGAACAAACTAACGTGCCTGGATGCCGATGTATCAAACAATGGTGTCGACGGTTACAATACTCTCAAGTTGCCTTTCAATACAACCCATGACACAGAGCCGCTGACAAACTTTGTTGGGCGCTGCCTAAACAACGGAACCCGTAGCCGCGACCTGGAGGTTATAATGGACCGCTATGAAAGACGTGGCACAACGCTTATCAAGAATCTGTGCCTTCGCAAGGGGATAGACTCTAAGGCACCGCTAGACCATTATGCAGAAGTCACTAAAAATACGATGAATTCGTTGACGACGAATTGTCTCGCAAAACACAGTTCTCTGGACACACCGTTTGGTCCCCGCGATCCAGGATTCTCTGTACCCTTCAGTGTATCAACCCTGTCACCCTATTAATTATGCTAGCCTTCAAATCCAATCATACAGTATATTTGGATTTGAAATAATATAAAGACCGCGGCGGCTACAAACATAATGATTCACTTTTGTACGTTCGGAAATGAACCGGACTATTCACGCTCGTTTTCGTTATAATAGAGAGACGTAATATTAGACCTGTCTATCAAATGGGTTCAGTCCGTATTTAGCCTCTAAACCCAGGTGAGATAGTCCGTGTATACCGACGGCAATCGAAAAAAGCAGTACGATGCTAATTAGATGAAATGAATCAAGCGCCTGTAACTTAGAATAGTTTATAACTGTCAATATAAGTGCTAAAAGCATCAATAGTCCATTCAAAATATGCGCGCCGATAGATGGAGCAAAAATCATAGTATCCTACTTTAGTAAAATAGAATACAATAAATTGCGTCACATAGTCTACGCTACAGCAGAGCACCCAGGACTTAATAGTCCAAGCAAAATAGAGAGTCCAAGGATCTGCCAGATTGACTTGGCGGGCTTGATAAACGGCATCAGAGAGACCAACACAGTGTTCCACAGATACTTGCCGACGAGTAAGAGCAGTAGCAACACTACGATAAGCGTAAGGAATGAGACCAGGGCGAGTTTAGCCGAGCTCTTTTCCGGGACAACATCCTTATCAAATGACTCTGTGGTAAAAAATGGGGTAACGGCGTGGTCAATCGCAGATGAAATAGCGCCTCCGTACATTTCTAATTAAACGCAATTATTTCTTCTCGGCAGGCGGCGCCTCACCGTCTTTCTGTAGCTTGAGGTCGTGCTTCTCCTCTTCCTTGCGCTTTCCCTCAACAAACTCAAAGATCTTGTTTGTCTTATCTTCGTCACCCTGAAAGTACTCCTTCATACACGTCTTCATGAACTTGGCTGAAATCGCCTCCTTCAGCTTACGCTTACGGTCCACAACCGCGCCCTTGTTCGTATTGATTTGCTGAACCTTGTTGCCCTGCATGATACGTAAGATGGTGTCCTTGAGAGCCTTGGACTTCTTCCGCTTCTCACGCAACGTCGTATTTACTGCGGATATCTCCTCCTCAATAGCAATCCACTGCTTCAGAAACTGGGGTAGCTCCTTGATGTCCGGTGTGTCCTGATTAGCCGCCATTATTTATAAAAATCATGAAATCTTTAAGCGCGCCTCATTTTTTTCAGTAAAATCTATGAAAAGAACAGCTTCATGCGTGATGCCATACGCGTCCTACATATATAGCAATTGGTCTGCTGCTTGAAGACACACGAATTACAGAAGGTATGCCCACAGGGGATAAGTGTGTGTGTAATAGGATTGCTTATACAGATTGAGCACTGGGGTAATTGATACTCATCTGTACAGGCGCTGCGCAAATTGAGGAGCGTGCGCAGCGCCGTAAATTCTCTGTGCAGACGCACAAAATTGTTAAATTTATCAACCAAGTTTAAGTCTTTGAAAAAGACCATCAGATACGTGGCAAATGACTTATAAAGTTCACTGCTAGCGGTATTTGCCTCTAAATTGCAAAATTGGTCTACACGGCTCTCCACAATTTTGAAATTGTTCAGCGCGTTGCGCAGCGCCGCATCAACCTCAAACAATTGTGGTAAAATTTCGAGATACCGTGCATTCGCCAAGTTTAGATGTACCTCGGCACCACTGAAATCGTATTTGCTACCCGATATATCACTTACGTTACCGCTAAGGTCTATAGCAAGGTCCCGAAAGTGCTCCTTTGCAGAGGGGTTGAAATCGGGGCGACTGAGGTTCCGTAAAAATCCTAGCATAGTAACCGTATTATCATTGGTGTCTATGGGTTTTACAAGTTCGCTAAGGCTTTTGAAGTGCGCTGAAGCAGCAAATGCCAAGAATTCTTTGCGCAGCTTAAGAACCTTGTACGCCTCACTCTCATTCTCGTCGTTAACAAGATTGATAATTGACTCGTATAAATTAGTCACAACGTTTTCGGCAATAATTGATTCTAAATTGGCTGTAAATAACCCCCCGTTGTTAGCACCAGCGTCGGCATCTGTAAAATTGGCGGCACCAAAAAAATTACCGTATCCGGTGGAGAGCCCTCCTAAATCCATATATTTCATAGACATCAAGTGAGTTTAAATACCATCAAAGAATAAAACTATACTGTAGGGATGTCCAAGATGGAGGCAAAAAAGCTTCTCAAAGAATTGGAATCACATATTGAGGAGATGCCTATGCATATCTATATAATGATATGGGCGTGTTCCGAAATGAATAATCGGTACTCCGTAAATCCAGACAAACCACAATTCGTTAAAATCACATATCCGTACACAACAGTCCCTTTATTTAGTGAAAGTGAAGCAGAATCATTGGAAGGTCTTTGGAAAACCAGTATTGCAAACAACGAAGAATTATTTAAGGATTTACGCCCAGCGCAAAAGGGCGGCAGGGTGCCGTCTTTTTCTGAGTTGAAAGCCAAATCAGCGGAATTTGGACAGGCGCTGGAGGTCGGCGTAAAGGCGTTAGATCCAAAACTCATTTCACCTGACTATTTATTCGATTATAGCACCGAATTGTTTGATTCGGTTGATTCAAAGTTAACAGAGGCGTCCGGCACAATTGGACTCGTCGCGCTAGAATCAACGATGCCAGACCCTACAATAGTGATTCCCACACCGGTACCAATACCAATCTCGGTGCCCGCGAAGGCTATTCTTCCCGTAATAAATGCTATTCTCGAAGTGATTCGTGTTACAATTTCCATAGTATATTTGATAGACCCGTTGGGCATAGGTGTACTTACACGTTCGATTGTGACGCTTATTATGGTTTTATTAGACTTAGGTCGTGGTAATCTCTATCATGCTATCTTCACCTCATTCGGTTTTATAGGTACAACTCCTATGTTTGTTGGTATATTTTTAAAAATTGTACGCGATGCGATTATGTTGACATCGCCTGATATTCGGACAGAGCTTCGTGCACTCTTATTTAAATCGTCAAAGAGTTTTGTTACTGGCTTCGGTATTTGGCTCTTTACAGTGCTATCCCCTAAATTCGTAAAAGAACCATTGCGAGCATTATTCGATAGCGTGGCTGTTACATTAGAAGGTATAAATGAGCAACTTGCGACAGCGGAGGAGGCTATTGGTAAGACGCCGGCGTCAGCTCTAGCAAAAATAACAATGCCACGCATCCCTGGTGATGCTATACCCGATATTAACAATCTATATGCTTTGCGTGAGGCGGTCCGTCAACCAGCAATTTTCTGTGACCCCAAAATTTCTGCGCTGATGAATGATTTACGTAATGTTCCACCCTATGCCCTATTTTTTGATTTGGCTCTTGTACCCGCTGTCGGCTCTCCAGACTTTGAACAACAGTGCGCGCAGTTCCAAGGCAAGACGCTTTCTGACAATCTTGTACAATTAACGACACCACAAATTGAACCACGAACATTTGACCCCGAAGCCGCCCTATCATCTGCTATTGGTTCTCAAGTATAAAGAATCGCGTTATATCGTATTTATGAAATACAATCTCATAAATAAGGTATGGAGCAGGCTGTAAAAGACAAAGATATAGATACCATAACACAGTTATTGCAAGAAGGACACGACCCTAATGGAATTACACATGATGGCGTACCATATATTTTTATAAATCAAGTTCCCTCTGTTGTTAAATTACTTATACAATTCGGCGCGAATCCAAATTCAAAAGACGAATTTGGATTTACAATACAGGATTATAGCGAAACGCCTATCGAAATGCCGACAAATATAGAGCCAAGTGTAAAATTTATCCAGTACAGAGGCACTAGACGTGAACGGGCACCAGGTCGCGCTAAGACTAGACGCACGAAGAGATCCGGTGAATCATTGTAAAATATTCGTCGCTAAATCCGTAGTGGCAACCGTTCGCCTCCTGTGATTCAGGTACGCGACGGCTTGTGGAGTTCTTACCATGTATGAAACTCACAATTATATCTTTGGGTGGCATCTCAGTCCAGTCGCGTTCGCGAAGAAATTGCTCCCCCTCAGCGACGTCTACATTTGGAAATGCGCGTTCGACCCAGAACTGGCGACTAAAACAGAGTGTCGCCTCACTTACACGCTTTGAGGGGTCGAGGTCAAGAGGTGGAACGTTCATCGCCGAAATATAGTGCCGAAGGTCATACATGGGTAACGTCGCGCACGCAACCGAGCCCTTCTTCGATGCTAAAAGCCACGATACACGCTTTGTAAGTGATTCAGGCGGATAATGGTCGTCATCGTCCATGAATGCAAACGCCGAAATCTGATGCCATAAACCTATTGCGGCACGGCATCCCTTATTACGTTTCTCACCAATCGAGGTCTTTGCGGGTAGCGATACGTATTCAACATTAATATCAGGTAGCGCCTTCTTAACCTTCTCAATCTCGGAGTCTACGCGTCGTTCGCCGTCGTCGACAATTATCCAATAAAGCTTGTCGCGCGGATATGTGCTTGTTTCAATATTACGAACGGCATGCCAAAACCATTCTGGGCGATTATGAACAAGTGTAATTACGCCGAGTGCAGGCAATTCTGGAGAGACGTCTACGGGAACATAGAGTGGCGCAGCCTTCTTTACTAATTTTTCAACGTGCTGCCACGTGCTAGCAAAGTCGGTTCTAAATTTTTTAGTCATTGCTAAGGATGCCATGCGTAGGCGCGTCGCCGGAATAGGATTTGCTAGTAATGATTCTACGGCGCCTTGCACAGCCTCTTCGGTAAATACGTGCGGACCCTCCATCATCTGATTTGGCTGCCCGTTCGACGTCTCAATGCGCCCAACGCTACCTAACACATCCGACCAGAGCTCCGTAAACACAGGCAGCGCGGTCCACAGAGGTTGCGCGCCTCCGCTAATCGCCTCTGCCATTGTATAACCAAATCCTTCAGCAACAGACGCCACGCAATGATATTGGGATTCTTCCTGTAAGCGGAGTCGCTCTTCTCTCGATAAATAACCGGTTATCCATTGTACATTTTCCTTAGAAGAGCCGGCAACAGACGCAACCACAATAAGTGGAGGATATTCGGGCTTCCATGCATTAACGACAGTATTCATTGCGGCAATTTTGTTGATTGAACCGCCAACCACATAGAGAACCTGTGATTTACGCACGGGTGCCAAAGCAGCAGTTGGACAGCGCCAACCAATCAAAGCCCCAGGGAGTGAAAACAGTTCGCGCGCCCGTTTTGACCTGTAAAAGAAGAACGCCGATGGCTCCTTTGAAATCCAATTCCATTCAGAAGCAAGCCACCATTCAGGGTTGGGCATAACTACATTAACTTTCGCCCACGGGAATGCGGCGCGGCAAGGTACTTCCAGATAGATATGTACGTCAACAACCTCACCACCCATATATGTATAAGGGTCTTTATGAGCTAGCGTAAATTGAGCCTTACCCAAACTCGCCATTTCACGGAAAGTCAGCTCTAGCAATTTTGCGTCCAGACCCAGTCCGTATTGTTGATTTCCGGCGCCTCTACTAAAAATAATGACAGAGAGCGGAGCCATTTTAGTTTCTTTTCTATGGTTCGTTTAGGTGGATGAAGTCGTTGGTTCGCGATTTAGGATTTATATCCTGGAAGGACGAATTGGCGTCACTCGATGACATGCATACAGCCGAATTCAGAAGGGGTGCGGCTGAGCAGAACGGTATTTATAATTCTGCACCCGTTAGCAAACAACTCAAAAAGATATGGACTATTTTATATAAGGGGCTTCCACATACATATCCGCCGTACTATTCATTTAGATGGGCTGGACACACTATTACAGTATCTCAACAAAATCGTTACATACCGGTGGTATGTATAGAGGTTATGGATGGTAAAAAATATAATTTCGGTGGTGTTATCGCGTACGGCATCTTTGAACAGAAATTTTGGTGTATACAAGACCTGTCACGCGGGCAAGAAATGCTTACATTTACCCTTTATTCGCATATTATGAAAAAACTAACGACGATTGAAAATGTGGGGGACAGCGCAGCATACGCTAATAATTGTGTATATTATACGAACGCCGAAGATATATTTTGGTTCAACAAGATATATCGTTTAGATGAGGCAGGCAATAGAGAGCTTATTTATGAAGAACGAGAGCAAAAATATATTCTGACGATTCTTAAACCAAAGGGTCAAGAGGATATCTTTGTATTACGTCGTTCGGCTCTCAATCAAGATGTGGGTATTATAGAAGATGATAGCATTCGCTGGTTAGTGAAAGGATTCGGGCGCAAAATACCTATAAATCGTAAATGTATTGCTTTCAACTCGTTTTTCTCAAACGGACGCGATAAAATTCAGTATCCTGACGGAAATTTTCTTGTTGATGCATACTCGCGCGGTGAGACACGTATCTTTATATTTACCAAAGATGCTACACAGAGTCTCTATTCATACTACCGCCGCTGGGTCCCAATAATACCATCCCAAGTATGCGAACTGAAATTTAGTGAATATAGTGAGGATATTATAATGGGCGTTCCAAATGGACCTGACCGAGTTATTAATTTAAACAAATTTTTTGTACCGATTCTCTCCAAACAGCTACCAGGACCACAATTCGGTCTTGAATCAGGTGTAAACCCGCTGCCGTGGTTCGCAGTAATTCCGAAAGAGAAACCTAAGGGAATCGTTATATGCGGTTACGGATCCTACGGAATGTCTATGCGTAAACATCAGCAGCGCATCTGGATTCCTTGGTTACTGCGCGGATTTATAATAGCAAATGTCTGTGTTCGCGGTGGTGGTGAAAATGGAGATTACTGGTGGGACTCATCGCGCACAGCGCAGAAGCGCCACTATGGTATACGCGATTTTGTTGTAGGCGTAAATTTACTTCAGAGTAGATATAATTTTTATGAGAAAAACACAATTATATACGGTCGCTCTGCTGGTGGATTTCTTGTAACAGCAGCTATGTACGACCTTATGGAAAAGGTCACAATTGTCTACGCGGCAAAGCCGTACACAGATGTATTACGAACTACGACCAACCCTAAAGCGCGTCAAGCAGTACAGGAGTCAGAAGAATTTGGTCTGGTTAAGAACTCCAATAATGTTACTGATTTTATTGCGCTCGCAAAGGTTAGCCCCTATGAAAATGTACCTGCGAATCCCATAGTGGCACCGGTTGTTATACTTACTGGAGGCACAAATGATTCAGAAGTACCGGCAAGTATGCCCTTGCGTTTTGCGAAGCGACTTCAGCAAAATGGATGGAAAAATGTATACTGTAGAATTCAGGCGGGTGAGGGACATTTTACTGACCGTGATAAGGAATATGCCGAGGCTAACGACGGAGCCCTGTGCGAATCAATTATTAAGCAGATTAACGAACTCGGACATTTTGACGAGTTGTCTGAAACAAGTTACTAGACACGATACATCATATTTCGCGTTATGAAGACTAGCCCCGCTGATATCGTATTCTACTCCGAAAAGTTTATAATATAGCTCACCCAACTTCGGAAACTTGTAGTCTTCTGAGTTAGGAAACCGAATTTCACAATATCTCTTTGTGAGAACCATAGTGCAAATTTGAGTCTTCTTTGAATTCCAGAATTCGGCGGCGCTCATTTTGTTCCCGGCTTCCCTCAGACGCTGTACCTCGCACAGGATAGCATTTTTGTCAAATGACAAATTGTGGGCTACTATTCCATCGCACAGCTGTATATCCCGGTGAAGGTCCGCGAGCACAGCTTCAGGCTCCTTCCCGAACTTGAGCGCAACACTCTCCGGAATTTGATGGACGCGTTCGGCATCTTTATTCCACGAAGCGCGCGGTTTAATAAATGCATCCTGCTCTGCTAGCACAACCCAAGTATCTGTGTCAACAAGTTGCCACGATAGCTGGATGACATGGGGCCAGATGTTCGTATCCGTGTAGGATGCATAGCGGTTCGCGGGTAGTCCGTTTGTTTCGGTGTCAAGGAACAGCAATTTCATATTGATATTTTGTTTTAAGACCCGACCGCTCAATTTTTTCGCAGTTAAAGATATAAAGGCATTATGGACGCCCTCTTCGGTTCTGCCCCCGCTGCTCCAGTCACAGTAAACGCGACGGTCTCACCCGCCGCTATCAACGCCACGGGCAAGTCTTTGGCGAACGCCGTCAAGTCCGCCAAGTCCGTCGCGGAGGCGCTCAACTCCGTCTCCAAGCAGCTCACGGAGGCTGCGAACGCCCTGCGCAAGAATGAGGGCGCGATCGCCGAGACGACGGCGAACGTTGTCCAGACGAACGCCCCCGCGGTCGCGAACGCGGTTGCGCCGATGGTCGGTGGTGCCCGCGCCGCGTTCCTCACGCGCATGCCCCGTTCGTTCATCGTCGGCGGCACGCGCAAGGCGGTCCGCGACGCTGTCCGCATGATCGGCGGTCTCCGCGCCACGGTGAACAACGCCGCGGCGGCGGTCAACAACGGTGTCAAGGCGGCGAACAAGATGGCGAACACGGTCAAGAACAACGCCACGATGGCGAACGCGAACGCCGCCAATGCCGCGCTCAAGAACGCTGCCCCGATGGTCAACAACGCCGGCATGGCCGCGAACAGCGCGCTCAACGCCAACGTTGTCCCCCGTGTCAACGTAAACGCGAACAACGGCGCCAACCAGGTCAACGCTGTCAAGAACGCGGCGAACATGGTCAGCAACGCGGCGAACAGCAACAACATGAATTACATGAACTACAACAACAACAACAACAACAACAACAACAACAACAACAGCGGCATGAACGGTGGACGCCGCAGCCGCCGCTCGCGCAAGAACGGCAAGAAGGGCAAGAAGGGCGGCTTCTTCAGCATGTTCTGAATGTAGAAACAATATTTTTATTGTACACATCTTATTTGTATAATAATTAAAGTCTCCCGAAGATAGTTTATTTTTTCCATAACACCATGTAAAGAGGTTACATGGCTGCTAATCCAAACCATAATGCAATCAATGTGGCACCAGCCCGCGTAAATGCAACAGTCCCTCCCGCAGCCATTGTTAATTCAGGAAAGGTCTTAGCAAACGCGGTCAAGTCTGCAAATGAAATATCGAGAGGACTCAACACTGTTGCTGGCAAACTAACAGCTGCACATGAAGCGCTTACCAAGAATGAGTTAGGGATAGCTAATGCAGCGGTAAATGTACTACATGGCGACCCACATCCGTTCGCCGCTGCCGCAGCGGCGGCAGCGGCACAAAGAGGTGAAGCAGAGCACGTCAATGACCCGGCGGCACTAGGTAACGCTGCCAACGCCGGTCACGCTGCCAACGCCGGTCACCAAGGCAACGCTGGCAACGCTGGTCACCAAGGCAACGCTGCCAACGCCGGTCACGCTGCCAATGCTGGTCACCAAGGCAACGCCGCCAACGCCGGTCACGCTGCCAATGCCGGTCACGCTGCCAATGCCGGTCACGCTGGCAACGCCGGTCACGCTGGCAACGCCGGTCACGCTGGCAACGCCGGTCACGCTGGCAACGCCGGTCACGCTGGCAACGCCGGTCACCAAGGCAACGCTGCCAACGCTGGTCGTGCTGGTCTCGCGATACGGGCTCCTGCTGCAGCAAACGCAAATAACCAACTTATCCCTGCTAATTTAAGATTAACACCCGGATCTGCTACCCCGAACAGTTTAGGAGGTTTATCCCCGTCTCCTGTTGCTAGCCCGAGAGCCGGTCAAGCGAATGGCAACCTAGTTAACGTAAATCTTGCTCCGTCACCAAGACCACGATTCGATCCCAGTCATCCGGCTCTAGGTCTGGGTGTACAAGTGGGCGGTTCGCGCTCGGCAACCCTGTCGCGCACACGTAAGGTGATCCGTACCATCGCTAAAATGATTGGTGGATTCCGCCAAACAGTAACAAACGCCGCTTTGGCACTTGATAATGGCGTCAAGGCTGCAAACAGTCTCGCAACTACCGCGAAAAAGAACGCAACCGTTACAAACATGAAACTCGCTAATAATGCTCTCAACGCCACGACACCGTTATTGAATAACGCAAGCAAAGCAGCAAATACTGTGCTCAATCGTAACGTTGTCCCCCCTGTAAAGGTCATCGCCAACAATGGTGCGGCACAGGTGAAGGCTGTTAATACCGCAGCGAACCATGTATTAAATGCGACAAAATCAAACTACAATTTCCTGAGCGGAGGTCGCCGCCGTAGAATGACACGTAGACGGCGCTAAAAAATACACTATATTTTTATTATACAGATATTATTTGTATAATAATCAATCAAGCCCAATCCATTTCGTTCCCGAAGGCTTCTTCTTCGCACCGCCCGCGCACGGTGCGAAAGACATTCGATGAAGGGGCGTGGGTCCGTGCTCTTTTAGACCCGCCATATGGACCGCCGCCCCATACCCCTTATTGCTGCGCAGCCCGTACTTTTCGTGCCAATCAGGATGCGTATCACACTCAGAGCAGACCCATCGGTCGCGCTCAACCTTCGCCAAAATAGAGGCAGCAGCGATAGCAAGAAACTTTGAATCGCCGTCGACAATCTTATATACGTCTGCCTCGGGATTGGCGGTCCACGGCTTCCAACAATCGCCATCCACAAGCACGCGCTGCACAGGCACAACGAGATTTTCAAGCGCTCTGTGCATTGTATTCAGGTCCGCCTGTAGGACGTTCTCTTCATCAATCTGTGTATTCGAACACCACGCAGTAGCACAATCTACAGCACACTCTTTGACGTAATCGTACAAGATATCGCGCTTCCGCTCAGTTAGTTTCTTCGAATCCTTGATTTCATTAAGAGCTGCGCCGTTATCGAAGAAGCAGTCTAGTTCACTCGGCAGCACAACGGCACCCACATACATTCGTCCGAAAAGCGCCCCACGACCGGCTTCATCAATGCCGACTTCAACGGCATCGTCTTGTAGATAACGTAAATCGTATGACATTCTTGTTAAAAAAGATATAGGGCTAAACTAATCAATTTTACTCACTTTCCTCGGTGCGAACCAAATGGTCGCAGCCGATATTCTTTGCTAGCCTAATATACTTCTGGTTCTTCTCAGGTGACTCAAGAAGAACCATCATGAGCATAAGCGCTAGTTTTGAATTACGAGTAGCAATCTCGTCAAGACTGGGCTGCTTGACCGAACGACGGGCACAAGCAGTTGAAACAAGGATTAGAAGGAGAAGAGCGCCGTAGTATGTAAACTGCGTATACCCAGAAACCATATCATACACGTCAGGCATATCATATAGTGCGGTCGTATTTAGAAAATCCATCTTTTACTTATCATTATCCATAAAATACACCTTCAATTTTGATAATAAAAACGCTCATAGTCATCAGGAGACCATGAATCCCGGTGCAACTTTAATTATAGTATTCGGTATCATCGGATTGTTACTTTATGCGTCACAAGCGCTCAAAAGTGTGACGAAAGAACATTTTGCAGTTGTCGATGAAAGTCAACTATCGACAAAGGCGTCGACTGCTATGGGTGGTTTAGATCCGGCTTCACTTCAATCAATACTTGGCGCTTTTACCACCCCGGACCTACAGACAGACCGTCCTACTACGTCACCCGTTAGAGCCCCCGTAACTGCTCTTCCAGTAAATAAACCGGCTCCCGAACCGCTTTTAAATGAGCGGACAATATCGGATGTACAGGGTGAGCAAATCGTAAAACCGTCAGCGCGCGACGTCAACGCAAACGACAACAGAAAGCCGTATCAAGCGGCACCAAGAGTTATCACAAAAATAAAGAAGGTATATCTTCCACGTAAATGTCCGCCGGTTCCCGATCTAAGTGACTACATCAGAAAGGACAGCATACCTTGTTACGGATGTAATCTCAAGTAAGCACAGGAGGGATGGTCCAACCGTTGCAATTGACCCTGATACTACTTGGAGTGCTCTTGATTGGATTTTTCGTTTATACCTTATACACACGTAATCAACGGCAGACGCATGAAGGATTTGTTGTAGGTCGATGTGGTACGAACAGCGACGCTGTCTTTGATTCGTCGGCAAAAATTCAAACGGGTCCGTTAGCAAATTGTGCTATAGGTTCTAGTGCCTTTTATGCGGCGCTAGCTGCGATTAAGGGGTCCAAAAGCTCGGCTCCGAGTGTTTATAAATTCACGCTACCCGGTGGTGTAGATCCTCTGAAAAACCAGGTGCCCGGCACACTTGCGTATACAACTGCCTTAAAAAGGGTGGGGACTGCCGTTTTGGATCCGACGAATTGGTCTCTCGTTAGCACAAGTAGTATGTTGCCGAACACAGACCCCGCTATGAATATGGGTGCTACCCTACCACAAGCAGCCGGTACAGGTTCTACACCAAACACAATGCCAGGGTCGACAGTTGCGAATTCAAAAGAAGGGTTAGCGAATCTAAAAGATTTAATCGCCTTCCGCGACACACTAAAGACATTCAATCAGTTATATGAAAAGAATATCGTGAAGGCTGCTGCTAATACTGAACTACAGTATTTGCACGCGAATGCTATTTCATATAATGTTAAGATACAGGCTCAGATTGATACAGGTAATATTGTTGATTCTCAAGTGTTCATCAGCGGAGAGAGAGCGAAATACGAAAAGGTTATTATTGGTTTGCGTCAAGGCGTTCTCCCCACGTCAGCAGTAGCGGCAAAGAAGGCGACGCAGGCGGAAGCAAAGATGGAAATATCGTTGGCTGATCTTGAAGACGCGATTGTACGAGCGAAAGCCGAGAAGAAGCGCATAGACTCCTTACGTTCATCATCGACGGATCTCAAGAAGCGTGCCTCGACGCTGGACATGGTATCCATCGATTTACAAGATTTAGTAGGTAAAATACGCCGCGGTGAGCTGAAGATAAGCCAGCTACCGTTCAACAAAAAGCAACTCAACAAGTTCTTGGCGGAAGTCAAGACATCGACTTCTAAGGTGACACCGTTGCCTATGTTAAAGAAGGCGCAGAAGGCGGCAGCGGCTAAGAAGGCGACAGCACTTGCTAAAAAGCAGGCGGCTGGAGGTTTCCCATTACAACCACCAACGAGTGCCGCGTATATTGGAGCATTAAGCCAATTCCGCAGAGCTGTACAAGATTTATCATGGGATGTTCACGTCGGATACGACCCTAACACAACATTACATCGCACAGCACTGGACCGTATGACTCATATCACAAATCAGATAGAGTCTGGTAAAGTTAAGGGTGAGGCACAAAAAGCGCTTCTCATTGAACTGGATGGGCTAAGAAATCAGGCGTCAGCTCACAGACAAGATGCTATGTCCCGCAAACACAGTCTGACGCCATATGAGCCATTTGACCAACAGGCTGCGCCTCTGGGCGATGGTCCGACTATCAATACGCAAGTTCCGGTCAAGCAAGAATTACTTCAGAATCTGCCACAAACGAGTTCCAGTGATTGGCGCATTCGCCCGGGCTACGAACCTACAACAGAATCAATTGCGAATCGCGCCTCATTAGCAAGTTTCGATTATAGTAAAGTGGGCACCGCCGATTACAAGAGCAGAGCCATATTTCTCTGCTCGCAGATTCGCGATTCCGGATTAGGAGACCCCAAGGAGTTTGGTTGTGTGGGTAACCCAGAAACGGATGTGAGCCCCGAATACTCTTGGCGAGGGAATTACAAGATGGTGTGCAATCGGCTCTCAAACACGTGGGGCGGCTGGTACCCTGAAATGTTTGGTTGCCCGAAAGAGGATATTGCACAGATGCAGACGCCGGTCATTCACTTGACGAAATAAACCTTCTCAGTCAATAGGGATGAAGACAAGTGCCTTCTCATATACGCTATCCGCGTTCGTACTCGTAGCCGTTCTGGCTCTTCTAGGAGGCTACCTTCTCGGACGCAAAACTAACAAAGTTGAAGGTTTCGCTATGGGCGGACAATGCAATGTCTGCGGACACACAAAGACGAATTGTAAATGCGAGGTCGCAAAACCATCCGGATGCGCACCGGCACAACAGTGCCCGATGTGCCAGAAATGCGCGCCATCGTGTGGCTGCCCAAAATCTGTGCCGAGTGTTGACCAGGTTACCGGTCCGGACAGCATGAATAAAGCAGCATTATCAAGACTCCCGGCGGTATGCCCTGAGACAAGACCGTGCCCTGTGCCCGATCCAACCAAGTATGTATTAAAATCGACGGTGCCGCCGTGCCCACCGATGCCCGACATGAGCCGTTACATGTTGAAGACGGAGTGCCCCGCGCAGCCAGACATGTCAAAGTATGTGCTCAAATCGTCGGTGCCCAAGTGCGCCCCCTGTATCAGTACGTGCTCTAAGCCGTGCAAGATTGGTGAGTGCCCGCCGTGCCCGCGCCCCCGTTGCCCCACGCCGAACTGCCCTGACCCCAAGCCGTGCCCCGCCTGCCCGCCGGTCCAGGTACAGCCCTGCCCCGAGCCGCGTGTTCAGTGTAAGGCGGCGTACGAGCCGCAGAGCACCGTCAGACCGATGTTGGCGTCCACGACTGCGTTTGGTTTATAATCATATGACCATTTATTCTTTCATTACATAGTAAGTATGGAAAGGATAAAGAAAAAGAAAGTAGCCGTTCTATTTTTCGGACTAACACGCTCTTTACACAGAACAATACAATCGCTGCAGACAAATCTGTTTAATGTCTTGCGCGATAACTCATACGAATATGATACGTACATACACACATATAAGATACAAGGTGAATACAATAATATGTGGGCTCAAGAACACACACAAAACTACATTAACGAGGATGTAGAGGCGCTACTAAAACCTACGTATTACATTTATGACAATCAACAAGATATCGTACAAAATATGAACTTTGAAGAGTATTATACAAAATTAGGCAATTGGCGACACAAGACACCAGAGATGACAAAGTATTTAATACGAAATATGTGTCTAGCTCTCTATTCAAAAAAACAAATAACGAAACTTTTTGAGAAAAATAAAGATGCGTACGACTATGCAATTATTATAAGACCAGATATGATGCTGAAAACGAAAGTAGATATTAAATGGTTTGATGAGCTACGTGATGGTGTTATACTAATACCAGAGAGAGACAGCTATTCTGGTTGTAATGATAGGCTATGTATCGGTACAGTAAATACTATTTTGTACTACGGAACACTCTTTGATTCATTAAAAGAATATTCGGAGCAAACAAGCATTACGTCTGAAGGGTATCTGTTAGACATGTTAAATAAAAAGTCGTTAAAACTAATACAAAAGAATATACAATACGACTGTATACGATATTCGGAGTCACAAACTACACTACCGATTCCACAACAGCAAAACGCATCGGCTCATTTAAAAGCCAGTCGGTCTCGACTGTCTTCTTAAAGATATAGACAGTCAGGGGTGCGTACGTTTCAAACAGTTCTGCTTTTGATGTCGGTCTATCCATATTCAGTATCATAATGGCGGCTCTTATCCTGCGCCCCAGCGGTCCTTCAGGCCGCTTCCGTGAAACGTTCTTCCACTTCCACTCAAACTGTAGAGCCGCCTGCCACGTCGGAAACGGACCCACTGTACAGGCAAGAAGCCATGTCTTACCACTGGGCAAAGCCGCGGAAGTGTAATGCGCCCCGCCAGCCAGTTCGCCATTATGTTGTCGCAAGCGGTGGTCCATGTCAACAGTAGCACCAATATAAGTTGCTCCCGAGTCACTGCGAACAAGACAGTAGCAGACTGCCATTATAGGTAACAAAGACTCTTACTTTATACTCTAATACAATAGTATAATGTCCTCCGCCGGTCGTAGCCCTGCTCAACGGAATACGAATGTTACCGCGGTTGTACCAGTACGTAATGGTTCTAGATATTATGTATCAGTTGAGCCGCGTCACATCGACAGGACCTGCGGCGTGGACACTTTCAAGCTACGCTTGATAATAATTTCTACACAAAAGTAGGGATGGATACTCGTTTTTGGGGTCCAAGTGGATGGAGGTTGCTCCATTTAACACTAGAAGCCCCTCTAGGAGGGCGTTCATTTAAACATATTAGAACAGTATTTGAGCTGGTGCCCTATGTTCTACCCTGTAAATTCTGCCGTAAATCGCTATCTGAATATTATGAGGAGAGACCCATTCCAAACGAGTACGATAAAATGGGAAAATGGCTCTATCATGTTCATAATGAAGTGAACAATAAACTGCGAAAGCAAAGCATATCAGTTGAACCCGACCCCACGTATACAGATATCCAAAATCGCTATGAGCAGTGGACCACGATGCCCTGCGCCTCGACGCAAATACTAGGGTGGGACTTCCTTTTCTCCATAGCAAATACGACACCCTCAAAAACCTCCGCCTCAACACCTATGGAGGATGCGCCCACCGATCTCTCAACACCTGTTCTTAGGAACAAGTGGAATACAATGAACTACAAGGAGCGTCTGCCGTATATACAGAAATGGTGGGACCTCCTTGGAGATGTTCTACCGTTTGAGCAATGGCGAACAGTCTGGAAAAAAGCCGCTAGACTGCATGGAAAAGCACCGGTTAAAAATGGCAAACGTGCCGTTCTAAATTGGCTCTTTAAGATGGAGCAGACAATTTGTAAATCAATGGCAGAAAGCGCACCACATGATTCGTTCAGCGGTCTGTGTAAAGAGGTTTCAACGTTTTCATCGGGTTGCGGTAAGAAGACAAGCCCGAATGTAAAAACGTGTCGCGCAAAGAAGAATGCCGCACGCGAGACATTGCGCCTACAACGCAACGCGCGCTTTTCTAAAGAGTAGCGTTCTTTACAGACATCTCAACGCGGTCAATATAGCGAGTGCCAGCCCATTTCTCTTTCCATAGTTTTACAGAAGCTAGACTTATAGCCTCTGAATCGGAAAGTCCTTCGCTACGAAAGCGGCAATACATATTTCGCATAGACCATATTTCTGATTCGCTCCAGCAAGGATCGATATAGAGGTCTACCCGGATAAGGCGTCCTTTACGTAGAAGCCACATACTTGAATTTAGTCTCTATATCAACCCGTTAAATCATATTTTTCTGAAATGCGTATGTCTTTACAGAAAAATCTGTCAATATGGTAAAATGACCAACTATGTATCGAGTGAAATGGCGCTCTATCTTGGACTAGTCCTCGTAGGTCTCTGGGTTGTCTATCGTGTGTACGTGTCCTACCTGGTTAAAGGTGAGGGGTTCGCCGGCTCAGGCAATCACAAGCTCGTTCTCTACTACGCGGACTGGTGTGGACATTGTAAGGTTTTCAAGCCCGAGTTCGCAAAGCTCGGTTCTACACAGACCATCGGCGCTTCGACAGTGGATATTCAAACGGTAAATGCGGACTCTGATAAGGAGTTGATGAAGGGGGTGAATGTCCGCGGCTACCCGACGGTAATCCTGTACGACCCGAAGGGTCAGGTTGTTGAAGAGTACGCGGGCGAGCGGACGTTACAGGGACTGCAGCTGTTTTTGAAGAAGAATGTTGTGTAACCCAGGCTTCAGTCTCGGTGCGACCAATTGTAAATAATTCATCTCGGTCTTCTTTTTTAAGAGCGAGATGCCATGCTGGAAATCCTACTGCTTTGAAACGTAAAATATTCGGTCCTATTGGTTTTAATACTGATGAATTCCATAAACGTTCACGAAAATGTAAAATTGTCGGTATATATTCACTTAATGAACCAGGTCCGTTCTGCCAACTGTTTGTATGATAATCAAATCCGAGCGCGGTCAATCTGTCATTATCCGAGGGCAACATCATCCAAGGAAAATTATAACCTACCGCACCATCAACCAAAATATGGTTATTTATGGGGTTACGAAAGGGTGTATAGAAGAACGGAATAGATGTTGTGGCACGAAGTGCATCAATAAGTTTGAGAGTAGGTGATGTTTTACTGTCTAGAACGATTGATTTTCCTGCAGTCAAATCGGCTGCAGTAATATGTAGACTAGGAACCTCTTGTAACGTATACTTTGATGAACCTGGTTTTACCTCTTCAAGAATCTCTTTAACATTTTTATAAAATGCTGTCCCAGAATCTAAGCCCCAGTTTTCACCAAACGACATTATATTAGATAGTTCTATATCACGTAGCTTAGTAAAATCGAACGTTTCAAACAAGGAGCGAATTTTTGGCAGGGGTGTGTTTATGCTCAACAAGGTTGCGAGAAGGGCACCCGATGAGTTTCCCCAGTAGTTTTTAACCTCACCTAACATTTTATGTTTAGTTAAAACTTCAATTGATGAGAGAAACACGAGCACACGAGGTCCCCCACCAGCAAAAACGAGATGTTTCGGCATCAGCTACTAGGCTTATCTTCTTGATTTTTTAAGCGGAAAATACCTAATAACAAAATGACATCATCAACTAATGAGCGCGTTGCCGCCGCAATTAGACCCTCAGAGTCTGTATTCAGACCAAGAGAGGCGGGATACTTTAAAACTGAAAACCTATAACAATATACTCGAACAGGCGCATACAAAGATACGAACCATATCCCGAATGCCTCAAAATGACAAATCGTTACTTTTTCAGGTACCCGAATTTGTTATGGGAGTTCCCCGATTTAATATGCGCGACTGTATACTTTATATTGTCTGGAATTTACGCCATTCCAACTTTGAGGTTCAGTATTATCCACCAAGCCTTCTTTGGATTTCGTGGCGTAAGCATGATACATTATATAAAGAAGAGCGGAGCCCAATCGTTGTAACAATGAAAAATGCTATTGAACAGAAGCAGCAGCCCACATTGGAGGCACCCGTAAAACCGGTGATAAAGAAAACGACACAGCAATATGTGTCACCCCCGTCGTCAAATTATGATAGTGTTAAAAAGGTGACTTTTATATGATTTCAATATAGCTATTTTATATCAGTAGATATCACTACCGATATAAAATATTCATTCGACTACAAAAAGAATGGGTTACTATACATTCCACCGAAAACTGGTCTCTGTGCACTCACGGTTGTAGCATTTACAATCGTTCCTAGTGCACGACAGCCCTGCTTCAGCAGCAAATCCAACATAAGAAGGACAAAGATACCGGTCATAACGAACAGAATGATTTCAGAATGGTTTGATTCGGTGCGAGAAACATCGAGTTGGTCAATTTTGGAAAATAGATCGTCGATGCGCTTGCGTAACTCTGGGTCATTTGTAGATGCTCCCGCCATCGTTGTTGGCTGACCTGGTAAAGCTGTCGGGCTCACCATGTTACGTTTAATATCAGTCGCAGATCTGGGTGGCGGGATTTGTTGATATAACGTACTATATCCATCGACCAAAGGTCCGGGAAGGTGTGGCGTCTCGGCACGAGGGCTCGGTGTGCGCTCTTGGAACTGCTCATACCAGTTGGGTTCAAGTAGAAATTGTTTGTCAAATCCGGGTTCAGATCCAGCACCATTAGGATAGGGGAAGTAGTCTTCACCGGGGTCGGCAGCGCCGATTAGATAGGATGAGAGACTCGTTGAAGTTTCGTTTACGGGCATCCCGCCACCAAGAAGCTCGGCGGGTTCCTTGGGTCTGTGCGCCGGTCTATCAGGTTCGATAACACCGGCTTCGGGTGGTGGTAAAGTAGAGCGCTTGTTTCTGCGGGGCTTGAGTCGCCCCCGTTCGCCTCTATTGCTCGGCTCTTCGAGCTGTTGACGTACTGGCGGCAGTACGCTGTCGGAAATACTTGTTTGAAATGCTTCTTCTAAAGTACAATACGACATCCTCCTTCGTGGAAGATTAACCCTACTTTGTGTGTGTATTTTCAAATGAAGTTCCCAAGCACAGATAGAAATGAAGGTCCCTGATTGGCTTCCTGGAGTCGTGTTAGTCTTAGGAATTTGCTTGATTACTGCAAATTTTTGGTATCATAAGAATATAAGGGAGGGTTATGACAATAATGATGTAAATCTCATAACATATTCAATATTAAAGAAGGCTGCTGAACCAGAAGAGGAGAAACCTCCGACAGAACTACAAGTTGCACAGAACTACAGGGCGCTTTTGCTTTTCATAAAAAGCGATTTTACAAAAGGCTTACAGATTGTGTACGATTTGAATAAGCGCGTCTATGGAAAATATCAGACAGTTCCCGATACATTTGACCCACGTAAGGTGCTGGATGATTACAAGAATCCACTAACCGGAATATAACCGGTCCCTTTTTCAGGAATGCAAGCAGTAGGTGGAAAGCAACCGCCAATGTGGTTACCACCAGTCCAGGTAGATTGGCTGGTGGCACTAGCCCTTGTTATAGTCGGCTCAAATATTGAGATAATACCGGTGGAATATCATTCCAAAGTGTCAAATCCACTCATCTTCCTAGTGGGAATGTTAGTTGTCGCCGGTTTAGCATCTATGAAAGAATATCCCATAGCATTTGCCATAGCATTCTGTCTGGTAAATCTTATCAGAATTGCGCCAAAAACGGCGCTACCAAAGACGAGCCCCGGCACGGAGGGATTTGTACCATCTGGTACAATTGACTGGGTAACCACACACAAGAAGTGGTTTGTTGAAAAGGTCTTACATGAGAAGCCAGTCGCTATTCGCGAGAAGGAGGTTTCAACGTACCCCATACAAGCCTAATAAGCAGACATGAGTTGGATTTTATAGTTAACAATCAGAGGCACAATGAGCAGCGGATACCGTATCATAGAATTTACAACTATCCTCGTTCTTGGATGGTTCGTTCTCTTCCTTACGCTCCCGTTTGAACAACACTACGATGAAACACTGCGTACGTACGCCAGAGAGCCCCTCTTTCGTATTATACTTGGGCTTCTACTGATTGTTGTATCTAGATATAGTATTCCTGTTACACTTTTATGGTTTCTAATCGTATTTTTTCTAATAGCAGATGTACACCTAGTGAGCACATCAAAGTAAAACCGAATACCGTAACAGGGAATGCCAAGAAGGGTTCAAAAAAGCGGAGTTCCCGCAATTATTCAAGTTGTTGGAGGGTCTGGGGCGGTGGCGGCGGGATTTATGCCCCCGCCAATTCCCCCTCCGCTGGACCCATTATCAGCTACATTGACCGTTCTGAACGGAAATCCATATATAATTGGTGTTTTCTACATCTTTTTAAACTTGGGTGGTCGATTTTTATCAATGGAACTGACCAAACGTCAAGAATGGTTTTTGGCGCAACCCTACGTTCGCCCGTTTATCCTGTTCGCGGTCATGTTTATCGCTACACGTAATTTAGCAGTGGCGTTCTGGGCGACAGCGCTAGTACTTTCAGTATTATGGCTCTTTGCGAACGAAAACAGCAGTTTGTGTTTAATTCCCGGCTGGCGCACCGATGAGTCTAAAAAAGTGGATGCTGATAAGACATACGATGAGAAGATGAAGGCTGTACAGAAACACGCAGAGGACCACCATCTTCATCACGAAGACGAGCACCATGAAGAGCATCACGAGGAGGAGCATCACGAGGAGGAGCATCACGAGTCCAGTCACGAACCCAATCACGAGGCGACCTGAAGCGGTGGCGGCATCTTAGCGATGTTGTCGAGGCTATAAGGGGACGGAGTCAGCGTATCCAGTTTAACTGGTTGTGCTGCTGCCATAACGGAAAGAAGCGCATGTCCGCCAAGCTTGCGCCCATGCACCTTGATGCGAATGCGAATGCGCTGCTCGCACTTGAAGTAGGGGACACCAAAGCCACACACGTCCTCGCCAGTGTGGAAGAGCCCCTTGCCGTCTACCTGAATGTAGGCACAACCCTTCGCCCTGTAGAGGTCCGAGATGGTGTTAGGCTCACACGTGATGTAGACATCACTGAACTCGGGATTTGCCGCCTTGATTTCGACCCACTCGGGGTAGGTCACGCGGCGCTCGAGAAACGTGGGCGTCTTTCCACCGAAGAGCTGCTTGCTCCCGATAATAGCCTCGAAGAGCTCGCGGCTCGCCGCCGGAATCTTACAGCTATCGGCGCCGCGCCAAACGCCCGCCTCATCGCGATGCAGCTTCATCTGCATCCAGTCAGGTGTAGGCCTCTTGGCCTCAAGCCAGACGTCGTTCGCCTTCTTCCAGTTAAGACGAATGTCGACATCGGCACCACAGCCGCCGAGCGCCAGGTCCGTGTGGAAAGCGAGCGCACAGTGAGGTGACTTGACCTTCGCGCACGCCGCGGCAATCTTCTTCTCATACGCGATTCCGGATACAGAGGCTTTTGAGCCACGGTCAACGCTAGAGGAACTCATTTTCTTTGAATGAGGTTCTTACTGAAATCAAATATTAAATACTATATGATTTCAATTTTATCAAAAATGTATAAAAATAGTTATACATTCAAATCAATCGTGGAGCCAGCCGCGGGCGCGTTGGTCTTGCGCTTACCGCCACGCGCACCCTTACGCGCTACCGACTCGGATGCATTCATTGTGGTGGATGTATAGATGCTTTCTGAGCCATCCAAATCATTACGTACAGGCGGCGAGAATCCGGGCTGCGCAGGTGTGCGATCCTCCGACTCGAATGCACGCAAGATGTCCTCAACACCAGTGGGTCCCTTCATCTCACGGCGCGCCGTCTGCGGCTTCGGACTCGGCGGCGGCGGCTGAGCCACCTCTTCCGCCCACGTGCCGCCGCGCCCCTGCTGCTGATACCCCACAGGCTCCTGCTGCCGCTGCTGCTGCTGCCCAGGTTGCCCCATGCTTACGAAGTTCGCGAAGCCAGGACCGACCGCCTGTGATGCGGCAGCCTGCGCGAACTGCCGTGCAAGCTCAGGATTCTTCTTCAAGATCTCATCCATACCGGGCATCTTAGACTTGAAGAACGAATTGGTTACGTGGCACATAGCAGCGCTGATGCCGAGCGTCATAACAAGACGAATTTCAGGCGCAACCTTGCTTCTGTCCTTGTATTTATCGTAGAGCTCCTCGAAGATCTCATCAAAGTCCTCTTGATTCTCATTGACTGACTCCGACCAACCGTCGAGATTTACATCAGCGGGATTGTATTTCTGATTCAGAAACTCCATACCCGTCACGCACGTCAGAAGAGCGTTACGCTGAAACTTGATACTCGCTTCCAAATTGCGACTATCTACAAGTCGCGCGTATTCAGCCTTGATTTCCTCGAGTGAGTTCGTCAAGTTCATGCGGTTTCCCTCAATACCCTTGGACGCCAGCCGCCGTAGCTTATTCAGAAGAGCCGTCTTCTCGGTCGTCTCCTGCTCCGGCGACATTACGGGAACAGAGGCGGGTGCAGCTTCAGAGCCGCCAAGTTCAGAAGCAAACCCTACATTTGCCGAACGATTGATATGAATCGAATCACCGCCGCTGCCTGCCGGTGCACTCACCGAAAAGGTCTTTTGTGTGTCTTCTAGATTGACAAAATCTATACCCTCAGCAATCGACGGCGCAGAGGGCGGCGGATTATTGATTTGAAATGTCGGACCGGTGGATACATGCGGGCTCGCAGAAACCATGCTGTTACCTCCCATAGGCGTCTTAGGACTACCAACCTTCTTCTGGTTTGCCAAAAGATCCATATCAAGGTTGTGTGTTCCGTTTTGACCTAAATCTGTAATATCTAGGCTGATGATGTCATCAATATTTGCCGTATTTGAGGCGAAATTCTTGAGTGATGAAAGGTCGCCGGGGCTGCTCATCTTTGATTCCTTTTACATATGCGGTTTAGGTGATTTTTTGTCTAAGAACGCAGACACATCAAAAATGCATCGGCAAGGTCGGAGCGCTTCTTTTTGCTCATGAAGAATTCGCGCCACGGTCCGTCCTTGATTTTCTCTAGCACAAGACGCTCGGCAGTATCCTTGCGCGCCTTATAATCTCCACCGGCAGCATCAACCGCCTCTTGTGCCTCCTCCGTTTTCTTAGACGCGTGCACGAAGACAATTTTACCGGTCCAAGCCTTTTCGGCTCGAAGGCGATGAAGCAAAAGGCTGAAAAGCATCATCTGAACTGACTTCATTGTGGGTGCATCGTATGCCGGCTGGTTTTCAATACGAACAATGGAGCATCGCGCAAAGTCTGTGAGATGTATATCCAAAAACGCTTCGAGTGCAGTATGTAAAACAGTCAAGTCGGTTTTCATAGTGTTTTTCGGCTTTGTGTAAGGTAGCAAATACTTGGCAGATACAAACGCTATGTAGTCCTCTTTTTTCGGTTTTGCGCACAGGGTCCAGTTCTCAACCGCGCCGAGTTCTTTTAGAGATTTTACAGTTAGCGAAGTACCCGCAGGCAAACCAGCCTTACTGGTTTTCTTACCTTTCACACACCGTTTGCACCATAACAAGTCGCTGTCAGTCCACGAAGGTGGACCACCACAACTACAACGCGATGCCGTCTGAGAATCGCTACCCGCCAACAAATCGTAGTTGTTCCATGCTAGAACAGAAAAGGAGGACCCGCTCACGTCAGCAAGACAAAAAGCAAGATTCCTTATTCCCATGTCAAATGATAAAATTGTGCGCGCCATTATATTATTAACATGTCGAACTTTTAAGTGCGTCTTTCTACACTACATCTTGACAAAGGTTAAATCTTTGCGTAAAATGCCATACGATAATAAAAATCTGTAAAGTCTGGTCTTGTGTAGTTCTATTTGTTTCCAGATGACCCCTTCACATGTATGCGGACAGTCTTCGTTAAATAACATGCGTATCGACTTATATGTATTCATCACATGTCTCATAGGCTGCTCTGAGCCGAAGAAAAATAAATCTGAAATACATTTTGTTACAAGCGCGTAGCGACCGTCACGCTCAGGCATATAGATAACAGATTTATCAAGTAGACACTCTCTAATATAGTTTGGATCGATGCAATGGTCGTATTTAATATCAGGACGTATACGCATAATGATATCGTATGTAAAATTAGTCTCTAAGGAATGTTTGATAGCCATATCATATACTAGCGACATTTTATATAACATGCTGGCTGCGTTGCTACTTGTTTCTGCGCCAGCCAAATGTGAATACTGAGTCCATTTATCTGTATAGTAATTTTTCATAAAGAAATCTGCATCTTGTATTTCAAATTCGTATTTGGTAAAGTCGTGTATATTAGTTTCACAGCCGGGTTCGGACCATGAAGACAAAAACATGTCTACACGAAGACCGCTGTTAAGAAGCGGTGTAATAATCTTTTCTCTAATATTATCTCTACATAAGTCATACGTCCGTATGTGTCCTGACATGCATAGAGCGATACGAACGTTATTCTTAGTTAGATATGTTGGACCAACCGAATTCCATTCACTACATATATAGTAATCAAAATGCTCCGGATTCTTACAATACAAGTAGTATAAAATATATTGCTCTTGATTAATAAGTCCTAACTCCAACATGGCACTAAATTCGTCATGAAAAAGATCGCAGAGTCTACAAATACTAGTTTTGTCACCGGCTAAGAGACCCGAACTTACAGTCATGTTGTGTGTATTGTAGTAAGTTTCCCTATCGTCTATAATTTTATTCAAACTGAATCCGACCATACGAATTTTATCGGATTTATAATAAATATTACTAAAAACCTTATCAGCGTCCTCTGGTATTAGACTCGAATGGATACCAAAATCAACCCATTGAAAAATCTGCGAGCCGAAAGGATTTTCTAGAGCCACATGTTTTAAAAAATACGGTCTATTACATATTACCAATATATAATCTGGTTTTGTAAATTCAGGTTCGCCAACATGACCATGTATCTTTGTTGAAACATCTCTCTGCACTGCCTCAATTACATCGCGCTTATCGTAGTACTGTAATTGATTAAAAGGCAACACGATAATCTTTGTGTAAATCAAAAGCGGGTCGGTCTTTCTACGTATTGTAGTGCAGCGCTCTCTGTACTCCTCGGTCGTAAAAATACATATAGGGTTACGCTGTTTTAACACCTTTTCACAGTTAGCAAAATATATATCGACGGGGCGCGATAGTACATCCCATCTATCACGACCAATATTATAAAAACATGTTACAAGAGTGATTTTTGTATCAAATACGTTGTTATAGTTTTTATTAAGCCCGCATTCAATGCTATTGATAGATTTTATATTTGCTGTTTTTAAAATATGAGAAAGCATTGTGTGTATATTTTCGTATATTGTGGCGTCACCGCTGTTAGACATAAACATATCTGTAACACCGCGCGTAATTGTTTTTAACATGTCTATTTTGTCACATACAAATATCCAATCACTTATTTTCTCTTGTACAGATTGCATCCCTGTGTATATACAATTATGTTGTAGGACTTCAGGCAATGTATCTACGTTTATATCAAGGTCAAAGCGCGTCTTAACTACATAGTCATATTTGAAATTACCCGCGTTTTCGTAGGTCTCTATTTGTTCAATCGCCAAAGTGAATTTATAAAATTGCTTAAATATATCAATACCAGTCCAGTCCTTTTTACTATCAAATAAATGTAAATATTCACTTGTTATTTTAGCATCTTCGTCATTCTTATCAATAACAGTAAGGCTTTTGATTCTAGAGGCAAATTCTGGTCTAAATTTGGCTTTAATCTGCTCTAGACTTAGCATGGAGTCATTATAAAATTGTAAGTTTTGTTTAATATACGGATGAAGGTCAAATTCTCTATTTGACATACAAATAAAGATATCTGGATCATGCCGTAGGCAGAGCCGCTCAAATGACTCGGCGCACAATTCATAGGTTCGTATATTTCCAGTGACAAGCAGTACCGCTTTCATTGCTACCTATTATGTGGATTTATTTAAGCCATTAAATAAAACTACACATGATAGATGCCGACGGGTAAGACACTCGCTGGGGTTGACGCGTCCGGAGCGATAGTGCTTATCTATAAAACAGGTAAGCCTAACGAATATATAACTGGTGAGGAGACCTCATATGTCGCCGATAACCCATTCTTTAAAAATTTTGAATCGGTCGAAGATATCGATATATTTTCTGCCTTTGAAGCTCCTGGTTCAATCGATTCTTATAAGGAACTGACGGCAGCTAGAAGAAAGTTTATACAATCGTGTGTGGAGCTTGAACAAACGTTTGCCGATTACGATATTGGTCGTGTAACATTTGGTAATCTCAAGAATTCTAGTAAGCCCGGTAAAATTTCAGCGAAGCCGCGGTTTGTTGAAAAGGGTCGGCGGGGCAAATTCGGCTTTCCAAAAGGTTCGTATGAGCTAACAGATAAATCCATCGAGGCGTCTGCTCTTCGCGAGGTGTGGGAAGAGACAAACCTTACATTGGACCCGTCACGACTTGTGGATACTAAAAAACTGGTAAATACGGGTGGTCAATCGAATTACGCAATATTTCAATATGAACTGAAGGACGATGAATATAGGCGTATGGTGGCACATCTGCGTATTAAGAACATCGGTCGTGAAAATGAACTTCACCATCTTGCCTTTAGAACTATACCTCCAAATCGTGATAAATTTTTTACTAATTTGGCTTCAAGAAAAGCCTACGCGGCTTTATCGAAGAATGGGGGCAGAAGAACCCGACGAAAGACACGGAAGCAGTAAAGTAAGGTGATAGATTTTAAAGATATACAATAGGAATGTTATCTTTAAAACATAAGCAGTTTTTATATACCTCGCTAACCATCTTATTTATAATTGCTGTTGCATATATACTCTATAAATATAATGAACACCCCGTTCCAAAAATTATATGGGCGTATTGGCACTCAGAAGCTATCCCCCCGCTTATACAAAAGATGCTTATCGCGCGCCAGCAAATTTTAAAAACATGGCAGTTCCATGTTCTGAATGAGAACACTGTTCACAATTTCCTGCATGACTTTCCAAAAAATTACGAAAATCTGAGCCCAACACATAAGTCAGATTGGATACGCGTGTCGCTACTTACATTATACGGGGGCTGCTGGCTGGACGCAAGTATTATTATTAATTCTGAGCACGATTTTGAAGAGTTGTACAAACAGACTGTACACAATCGTAGCCAATTTACAGGTTTTTATACACCAAGAGCACTTATAAATAACGATAAGAGATCGTTTGTCGAAAGCTGGTTTATCATGGCACCCAAGAATTCAACAATAGTACGCGCATGGGCGAATGAATACAGACGGGCAATCGAAATGGGATTTTTACAGTATAGAAATATAGTAGAACAAACAAGAACAGATGTACCGACAAAACACATTTATAATCAAAAGAATCACGAGGATGTGTATTTAACAATCTATGTTTGTCTACAAATTGTATTACATGATAATTTAAACGCAAATATAGTATTATTGGATTCGTCTAAAACAATGTATCGTTTACATGAGATATGTTGGGACGTAATAAAAAGCGACTATGATTCTGAATGTATCGTTAAACGCATTCGTGATAAGCCCGAAGAAACAAAGAATATACCATTTATTAAGTTGACAAATGCGCAACGGGTCGAACTGGAAAAGGTAGACATATCAAATTATTTCGGTTAAAATCCGCAGTAAACAACTGTTATCATAACAGATGGTTCTAAATTACATAGGCTCGAAACGCTCGCTAGCCCAACGGCTCGTTAATGAGTTTAATAAGGAGTGGACAGACCTATCCGGCTATACTTTTTGCGACGCTTTTGCCGGTACTGGCGCTCTTGCGGTTCAAATGGCGCCGCATGTAAAAGCCGTCATGGTGAATGATTGGGAGAATTTTTCGGTGGCTGTCCTACATGCACAATTTAATCCGCCGCCGCCGCCTACGGCTACACAATTGGTCAACGCTCTTAACTTAGTAATACCAGTAACAGGTGCAATTACTACAACCTATTCTGAACTTGGAAACAGGCGCTATTTTACAACTCTCAACGCGCAGAAAATTGACGGAATTCGTATTGCCTTGCGCTCACAAAACTACACACAACAAGAGTGCAATTATCTTAAAGGCGTTTTAGTGTCCGCAGCAGATTCTATAGCAAATGTAGCCTCAATTTACGGAGCCTATTTGAAGGATTTTAAAAATTCGGCAACCAATCCAATTACGCTGCGCCCAATTCAATCGGCAGCCCGTCGAGCCCAAGTCTTTCAACGTGATGCACAAGAATTGTGTTTGGATGGCGCCATTATTGAGCCAACAACGCTTCTCTACCTCGATCCTCCGTATAATCAGCGACAATACGGAGCAAATTACTTTCCACTGAACGCAATTGTGGATATTTCTGCGAACACATTCGAAGTGGCGGGTATTACAGGTATTCCCACGACAGGTTATAAAAAGTCGGCATGGTGCTCGACAAAAACAGCAACCAACGCATTGAAAACAATTCTTGAGGGTACACCAGCGCGCCGCGTAGCCCTCTCATATAACCAAGAGGGCATTCTGTCGCATGCTGAAATCACTGCACTCTTTACGGCAACGGGCTGGCAGGTTCGCCGCATCGAAATTCCTTATAAGCGTTTCGCTTCGCAAAAAGATCTGGAGCCGAACACGATTGAATATCTGTTCGTCGCAACACGAATCTAAGACCTGCGATACCAATGTCTGGCTTCATAGTAGCCGTTGAATTCGCGGTTACCAACCGATTCATTGAGCCATTCTAATTTATTAATAACGCATTCGCGTGGAAAATTCTTAAGGGTATAATTGAACAGAATTTCGTATTCGGAGGCACCGGATTCCTCCAACGGATCTGCTAATTCTATAAATAGCCGCCAGAATTGTGCTTTATGATGTTTCTCTACACAATTTATCAAATCAATTATAATATGTTTTTTCATAGGCATAAAGTGACATATGCCTGAAAGTGGGACACGCTTATATAAATTTGGGACGAGTCTCTCCATATGGTTAAAATAAGGCATATGGTGTTCGCCACTTACATTAAACATAATTTGATTATCTCCTTGGTAGAATTTCATTGGTTTATGAAATAGTACGTCGGAATCAATAATAACAAAATTATCTAATAGATTTTTAATAGTGTATACACTATATAATTTCAATAATTGTTGAAAATACCAGCCTGAGCGATGCTTCAAATTCAATATATCATGTATAGTTTGTTTACTGAAAGGAAACGTTGCTTCGTCAACAAATTCAAATAATTGTAGTGTCTCCTCCGAGCATAAAGTAAGTAGCTCAGATGCGGCGATAATATAGATCTTTCTATAAGAACTAATATATTTCTTAAAATTCTGTATGACTTCATCGCACAGTGCATATTCATTAGGTCCGATACATGTAACGATGTCAAACTCAATAGAATTATTTCTATCCGATGCCGCGGCGCACAGATTCTTAGAATGTATATGTAAATTTGCAACAGGTATTAATCCGCGCTGTGATTTAAAATACGGTAGTAAAAGTCCATCACGTGTATGCCATTCTAAATCACCGTAGACCCAGGTATTTAGATTTAATTCAATTTTATCTTGCGCCCTCTGTATTATTATATTATGAGTATGAATTTTATCTACACCAAAATTATATTGACCTAGCGCGGCACCGTCAAAGATATATTTAAATGTGTCATAATATCTATGAAAGCCAGTATGCGCGCTACAATGGTGAATTTGAGGAAACAAGAAATCATCTGGATGCAGCAAAAAATAACTGTGTAGGGTTCGCATCTCAGTCATAAGTCCCTTATCTCGGTGATGAATAAAGAAATGAATCAAATCGCGCAGACTATCGGAATCACGTGCATAGAATATAGCAAGACTGCAATGGTCATTATTATGATAGCAATATGCGTAGGGTTTGGTTTGTAAAATCTCAAGAAATTGCGTAGGGTCAACATACATCATAATATCGCACTCCATAAACCATACATTACTAAGATTATGTAGTTTCATCAAATTGTTTAGTAGAAAAAGTCGCTCGTAGGAGCGTTGAAATAGAAATTTACGTTCAGGTATATTTTCAACAACCATAAAATCAGTTTGCTGGAATGTTTCATCGAATATGTCAGATTTAACCTCATCATAATGTACAAATATAACGTTAAATGAAGTTAAAATATGTGACATATCGGATGAAATGTCACTATAGATTAGATATATATCTCCTTTAAAAAACAGTCGCAATTGCTTAATACAATCTACCAAATAGGGTGGTAGTTGCCCTATAAAACTAATCACCACATTCATTGTAGAGTTAAAATAACGAATCCCTTAAGCAAATTATCTCATTTCTAAATTTTAAGAAAGATATTCTATATGTGTAGTCTTCATCAAATATATATGTATCGTACTCTGGAAGCCGATCTACTTTAAATTCACTCCAGGAATCAACTAGCACGCAGGGAATACATGCATTTATCAGAATATCGGTAAATGCTGATTTTTTTAGTATAGGGACCGACCGCATATACAATGCCTCCCATAATCTATGTGTATCGATACCATTCCCTTCAGGACATATACAGAATTTGGAACTAGCTAACGCATCTAAATATTCATTATGATTGTTAAATCGTCGATTCTCTACGCCTTTCTTTGAAAATTCTAAGGCAACGCGAGCACGTTCACTATTTGTATGTAGAGACATACTCAATAATACAGTATGTTGTTTTTCGTTATGCATATTATAAAAACAATACCGTTCAAAATTGTGAAGATTACCATGATTCCACTGTTGATTTGCTATTCCTATAGGAATATATGATGCCTTGGCATGTTGAAACATCATATTCTGGCAAAAAATATGTTTAATTAGTGGCGATTCCAAAAATTTGGCGCATTTTTCTCTGGTCAGATTTTCATCCGAATTTCCAAAAATAATAACACAAGGATTCTTAAACAAGTATAGTAAAACCGATAAGTTCTTCACTCTATGTGAGTAACAAAAGATGAGTTTTGGATTATCCCACGGTTGATTAAATGTTTCTAAATTCTTAAATTTGGGCGCACCTTTTGCTATACGTGGATTCCATTCAAAATCAGCGTTAAATCCTACATAGGCTTCTGCTAATTCTTGTAGTTTTTCACCGGTTGAAATATAGTTACATATTTCATATAGACTCATTAATTATGAAGCATATCCGCGTTTTATATCCATTTTAACAGGCGGTAATCTGTTTTCATAAAGTGAGCGCGTTGCTTTGAATCATATAAAAATCCATCTTCATTACGCAGTGGAATCTGTCTCCATAGCCCACGTTCACAATTAAAATAGAGATTCAAAATTGCCTGGTCACCTCGAGCACTCGGAAACTGCTCGGCAAGCCTAAACAGTCCATCTACAGTTTTTGCCTCTATAATACGAGTATCATATATAAGAACTCCACTTTGAAAATAATCAATATCTAAGCTATATTTAGAAAGTGACAATTGACTGGATGTATCTAACATTTCAAACGAGAATTGACCACGAAGACGCCATACATACGTTGGATAAGCGTCACTATGTGCATATATAATATTGTCTGGTTGACAAACCTCTTTAAATATATGTAGTCGATTGAATACGTGCATACCCGCATCCATGGCAAATACGACATCCCATTTCTTAAAAAATACATCAAATATATAAAATTTCATAAAGATAAATGTACGACTCATCATATAGTCGTAGTTACGATTCCCTTTATTTTTCATCCATACATTAATAATTGCGTCACAATTGTGCGCCGGCAACTCAAAAAGCTGCACGTTACGTTCACTAGCGAAGCGCACCAATCCACTATTACTAATAAGCGAGCGAGGCACCATTAAAACAATGTCATCCTGCCAGTCGCCTATGAACCGGCATTCCGTAATTGTCTTCTTTGCCCGCTCAATATAGGGTTCGTTTGCTAGTAGAACAAGAACCCAAGAAGTCATTGTATTAGATACGATGATTTCTTTATATACATAATAAAATTTGATATACATCAAAGTAGAATTAGCATATACTATGGGTAATACGTTTCCAAAAAAATTCAAATACGACCCACACCAGTATGCCGAATTTAAAACGGAAACCCGCGGTGGATCGCTTCGCGCCTTTCTGTTCTGGCGCATCGAAATTGAATTAAAAGACAAGTCAAAAGACGAGTTCGAAAAAGTCGTAGTATATATGTCAGATATAATTGTACGTCTACAGGAAAACCAAGAAGACTATCATTCGGTGTTATTTGAAATCTTTCAACATCCTGTTTCCGGTGTTATATGCTGCCGCGTCATTAAATTTCCTGGCTAAATAGACTTAATAAACTCCCAACCCATGTCCTCACAAATACACTGCCAAATCTTGTCTTGCATATAGAGTTTTTCGCGCGACTTCAACAAAGGAAAGCACGGTAAAAATTCGTCAAGCTCCAACAATTGGCAAAACTTATACAACACATACGAATACGATAAGAAGTTCGAGCGCCCCTTGGGGCAGTGCTTAATAAAGGACGGCTGAATTTCGCGGAACATGAACCGCAGCTTATCCTCCACTTCACGCGATAGCACCGGCGCCTGAACACCGTTCAACCGATTCATAATGTGCGCAACGTGTTCATAGTATTTTGACAACTTGAGCTTCTTCAGAATCTCGCGCAACTTAGAAGGCTTTAGTTTAATTGTGTCTATAATACGCTCCTTCTTGAGTTCGCTCTGAATGAGTTCAAAGATCTCCTGAGGAATTTCAGTGGTTTCTTTCGCCTGAAACTGCGCTAACCACTCATTCAAGTGGTTAATCTTTTTGTAAGCAAAGTACGAAATTTCGCGTGGGGGGTCCTTATATGAGGGCTTTTCTGAGTCAATCAAAATAAAGTCCTGGTATCCGCATTCAGGGCAACCGAGCAGTGCCTCATTCTGCGAAAAGTGCATTTCACTATCGCAGACAGGGCAGCAACCGTAGTCGGATTCGATACCCGAGCCAGGCATAATACCAGACTTGATTGCTGTAGGCTCAACAATAGATAAGTACTTTTCAAGCGCTTTATCACGACGCAAACCGTCAACTTCTGTGGCGATATCAGACGCCTTTGATTTTACACGGATAGGGCGCTTTTTAACAACAGGCTCGGCGCCTTCTGGCTCAGCAGATGACTTAAAATACGATAATACCGAGTTCGCTGGCGTGCGCAATTTGTTTGACTCGGCTTGAAACGAATTATCGCCGAACGCGATGCGCTGCTGTGTATCATAATATCCAAAGAGAATGTCCCCTACATTCAAGTAGTAATTCAAAAAATCCTTATCGGATTCGATAGCAGCAATCTGTTTGCTCAAATCAGTTTCCCGCTCCAAACATTCTTTATGCTCATCGCTAAAGCGCAATTCAACTTTCCACGACGCTAGACGTTCTCTAAGCGTCGCCAAATCCCTTTTTAGGGTTGGCAGAGAGTCTTTGAGGTCCTGAAAACGCCGTACTTTTGAATTATGGAAACCTTCTAATGTAGTCAATTTATCGGCGCTATTAACTTCTGGTTCATCGTCCAACGACTGTAATGGTTGTAATAGTTCATTGAGCGAAAAGCCCGACATTGTTTATATGGTCTTTCTGCTTGGTTCTTGTTTAGGTGCGATGGACGAAAAAACGAGCCCCCGGGCTGCGTCCGCGAATCCTCCCGGCGAAATTTTTTTCACACCGTAAGTTATAAACAGATAATATGGGTGGCGGTGGTTTAATGCAGCTCGTGGCTTATGGCGCGCAGGACATCTATTTAACAGGCAACCCGCAGATTACCTTCTTCAAGGTGGTCTACCGTCGCCACACGAACTTCGCCATGGAGGCGATCGAGCAGACCTTCAACGGCTCTGCCAACTTCGGCAAGAAGGTAACGTGCACGATCAGCCGCAACGGCGACTTGATCCACCGCATCTACCTCCAGGCGACGCTCCCCGCGGTCACGCTGTCCACTGCGGACGGCTCTGGCGCCCAGTTCCGCTGGCTCAACTGGGTTGGTCACAACTTGATCAACAACGTCGAGCTCGAGATCGGCGGACAGAAGATCGACAAGCACTACGGCGACTGGCTCCAGATCTGGAATGAGCTCTCCCAGGAGCCTGGCAAGCAGGCGGGCTACGCCGACATGGTTGGCAACGTCCCCCAGCTCGTCAACCTGCTCACGCAGGGCGGCGAGGGCTGCGACGATGACTGCGCCCAGGGCGAGCCCAACGCCTCCTCTGAGGTGCTCAGCTGCGCGCCGGAGTACACGCTCTACATCCCGCTCCAGTTCTGGTTCAACCGCAACCCTGGCCTGGCGCTCCCGCTCATCGCGCTCCAGTACCACGAGGTCAAGATCAACCTCGAGTTCAACAGCATCAACAACCTCGTCTGGGACTTGACGGGCGGCTCTGGACACTTGGTCCGTGACCGCGTCTCCTCCAGCGGCCTCGTCAGCGCCTCCCTCTACGTAGATTACATCTACCTCGACACGGATGAGCGCCGCCGCTTCGCCCAGGTCTCCCACGAGTACCTGATCGAGCAGCTCCAGTTCACGGGCGGCGAGTCCGTGACGTCCAGCGCGAACAAGATCCGCCTCAACTTCAACCACCCGTGCAAGGAGCTCGTCTGGGTCGTCCAGCGCGACTCGTTCGTCAGCTGCGACGACACCGTCGTTGGCCCGTGGAAGGGTCAGCAGCCGTTCAACTACTCCGACTGGTGGGACCGGGCGGTGCTCGAGTCCGGCTACTCCGTCACGCGCGTCGAGGGTCTTGCCGGCAAGAACCCTGTAGTCACGGCGAAGGTCCAGCTCAACGGTCACGACCGGTTCACGGAGCGCGAGGGTCGCTACTTCAACTTGGTCCAGCCTTACCAGCACCACACCAACATCCCCGCGGTCGGCGTGAACGTCTACTCGTTCGCCCTCAAGCCGGAGGACCACCAGCCCTCAGGCACGTGCAACTTCTCCCGCATTGACAACGCCACGCTCATCCTCACGCTCTCCAACAACACGGTTGGTGCCGCGTACAGCGCGCAGGTCCGCGTCTATGCGACGAACTATAACGTGCTCCGCATCATGAGCGGCATGGGGGGACTCGCCTACTCAAATTAAGTGCGAAACCACCCAGTGGTTTCCCGGTGTTTCGTATATATTTATTTTATACAAACGCATTAATACGTAAAAATTGATAAAATATATTTCATATTCATACAGTATAACTATTTGAATATGGCTAATAAAGAAGGAAGAAAACCAGGACTAATTGATTACAGAGATGTATGTTATAATAAAAAAGACTATACAGTTGGCACAGTTTTATTTAATGGAGAACCTGTTGAGTTTATCATTGATAAGGACGAATTTTATAAAATTAATGGAATAGCGTTACATGTATCTTCAGGGGCGTATATAGCCTCCACATTTTACACAGAAGAACGAATCAAAAAGGAACTCTATATTCATAACCTTATAATGGATAGAGACTTATTTCAGGGAAAGGGTCAAAAAGAGACTGTAGACCATATCAATCGTAATGGATTTGATAATCGTAAAGAAAATTTGCGGATAGTTTCACAGGCAGACCAGAATATTAATCAGAAAAAAAAGAAACGTGGAGTTATTCTGCCTGAAGATTGCGGTATTAAATCCGAAGACATACCAAAACATATTTGGTATGTACATCCGAATGGATTACATGGAGATAGATTTGCCATAGAATTTAAAACAGAAGATATTCTTTGGAAATCTACAAGTTCTAAAAAGGTGACTTTGCTTGAAAAGTTAGAACAGGCAAAGACAAAACTTGCCGAGTTTTACATTAAATATCCATATCTTAATCCTACTTATGAAAGTGAGAAGATAGAAGAACTACATAAATCATTTAATGCTATATTATCGTTATAAAACCACCTCCCATTCTAGAAGATGCCCAGCAACGCGGACACCAGTAACGCCGCCCGCATCCAACGTCTAAAGGCGAAGACCATCGCCACGTATCACAAACTAAATCCCACCCCGAAGGGTACAGCCTACTCAATCAAGGACGCCTCTATACAAAATGAGCTGCGCGAAGGTGTGATTCCGTATTATCAGCAGACGGATACGCAGACACGCACACTAGTACAGGATTGCTGTACTACATGTGTACCGCCCGGTCAGGTATCAAACGTATACACAGAATATGTTAGCGGAACAAACGATTCAAACTGGGTATACAATCTTATATGGACCGCTGCCCCTAATGCTACATCATACACTGTAACTACGCCAACAACTGGAGCAGGTGTCTATTCTACATCAGGTACACAGGCGTATGTACATTGGAACCAAAGTGGGGACCCGCCCGATCCTACATTTATCATTACTGCCATCAACTCATGTGGTTCCAATCCTTACGTATACACCTTCCCCGCTTGCTTCCCCGCCGGCACCAAAGTTCACATTGCAGGCGGTAGTACAAAGAATATAGAAGACGTTCAAGTCGGTGACCTTGTTATCGGTGCCTTCGGTGAACACAACCCTGTTTTAGCCCTCCAGCATGTTCTGGTGGGGAATTCCAAGATGTACAAGATTAATGACGAGCACGTGACAACAGACCACCACCCCCACGTATCATATGATAAGAAGTTTTACACGATGGACATTAAAACAATTGAGAACAGTGTCTATGGCACCGATATGCCGGTTATTAATGCAGAAGGCAAGACTGAAATACGTCACTTGGATGGTCTAAAGAAAGGCAGAATTCAGAAACTCCTGCTAGGGCTCCCCTTGAAGACCATCGACGGCTCTCGTATTGTAACCAAGATAGAAGAGGTCCCCATGGACTTCGAAACCAAGTTATACAACCTGGTCACGGGCGGCAGTCACACGTACCACGCCGACGGATATGCGGTTACAGGCTGGCCCAGCGAAAAGGACTTTGATTATGATACCTGGTCACCCGTCTAATTTTTAAAAGCATTTATATGTCTACTGTTCCTAACAAAAGACATATTTCCATAAAATTGATTCGCGTTTAAAGATATTGAGTCTGATAAAGAAAAAATGCGGATTCTATCGCTGCTACTACTGGTTGGTACCAGTTTTGGCATTAGAAATCTTCAAGAGATTGACAGCACAGCAAGTGCTAGCGCTAGTGCCAGCGCCAGTGCTAGCGCTAGCGCTAGCGCATCATCGCTCGCATCATGGAGCTCCTACCCCACTTCCTCATCAAGTCCAAGCGGTTCACCTTCGTCTTCACCGAGTGCAACCAAGAGTAATTTCCCGTCTGTATCTAGTTTCGCCACAAGTTCGGCAACTGGTTCTACATCGGTCTCCCCTATGCCGTCATGGAGTAGTATGCCGACAAATTCACCGAGTCCAAGTGGTTCGCCATCTGTATCGCCGAGTTCTACCGCAAGTAATTTCCCGTCTGTATCTAGTTTCGCCACAAGTTCGGCAACTGGTTCTACATCGGTCTCCCCTATGCCGTCATGGAGTAGTATGCCGACAAATTCACCGAGTCCAAGTGGTTCGCCATCGGCGTCACCGAGTGCCACCAAGAGTAATGTCCCGTCGGTATCTTCTATGGCTACACCTTCAGCTTCTACTATGCCCACAACGAGTAGCCAACCGACCTGGAGCCCCAGTTCAAGCGGTTCACCTTCGTCTTCACCAAGTTCTACTAGGAGTAATGAGCCAACGACGTCGTCCGTGCCTACATCGAGTTCTACCGGTCTACCAACACCTTCCGCTAATCCTTCGGCTTCAGCGAATCCCTCTGTCTCAGCAAACCCTTCTCCTTCCGCTAACCCTTCTGCGTCAACAATTCCTTCCGCATCAGCGAATCCTTCCGCATCAGCGAATCCTTCCGCATCAGCGAATCCTTCCGCATCAGCGAATCCTTCCGCATCACCAAACTCATCCCCTTCCGCAAATCCCTCCGCGTCAGCATACCCTTCGTTCACAACGAGCCCATCAGCTTCGCCAACTGTATCTAGTTCTGCCACTAGTAGCGTTTCACCGAATCCGTCAACTTCTGCACTACCCTCCTCCACCAGTTCATCTACTGGAACAGCCACCTACAGTTCGCGACCATCATCTTCCGCGCAACCAACAAATTCACCTGTAACAACAGCGAGTGCGACGAGCACAACTACGGCTTCAGGAAGTGCCACAGCAACCTCTTCCAGTTCTGGAACTGCCACAACGTCAGCGCAGGCTACGGCAACACCAGCCTCTTCAGGAAGTGCAACAACATCTGCACAGTCAACACTGACACCTTCGGCGAGTGCTACAGCATCTGCGACTCCTACAGCATCTGCGCAGGCAACCAAGACTTCGTCGGCAACTTCGACCGCAACTGTATCCGCAACTGCAACCAAGACTTCGACAGCGCAACCCACTTTGACCCCATCAGCAACGTCGTCTGCATCGTCAACCACCTCCGCTTCAGCAAGCGCCACCCCATCAGCGCAGGCAACAACGTCGTCGACAGCCTCTCCTTCGTCTTCGGCGACGACCTCTGCCACAGCAACTGCGACAACCACTAGCGGACTGACCACTACAACGATGAGTATCAGCATTACGAATGTAGGAATTAGCCCACAGATGTTTATGAATGGTGCCGCTACCATGCTCCGTTGTAGTCTTGCACGGGCGATGGGGACAAATGCGATTCGTATCAGTTCACTAACGGACCAGTTCAGCGGCAACGTAACAGTGTTTTCACGAACGGACCCAATTAACGGCGAACTGAACTGTCATCTAGGTCGTCGCCTGCTCGCGCCAGCAGGGACAGTAGGTATCAGCGTCAGCGTAGATATTGATATTGTTGGAGATACCGGTCCGTCTATGACGTTGCTAACAAGCATGTCTCGGAACGCAACGGTGCTGAACCAGGTTCTCGCCCCCTATGAAAATAACCTAGCCTCTGTATCAGGTCTTTCGCTCACAATGATTCAGTCAGGAATGATTCTAGTACCTCCACCGCCGCCGGCGACACCAGGTCCGCCCCTACCGGTAGCCGGTATCGCGGTAGGCGCCGTTCTGGGAGCCCTTATGCTCTTTGGTGCCGCCGCTGGACTGTCGCGCCGCCGCCAGCAGGAGCGTCTCGCTAAACTAAAGAAGGACCTCACTGCTACACCCATCGATGATAAGAAAGCAGAGACTATCTATTATACAAATGTACTCTATAATCAGCAAGTAATCGAAACTAAGAACAAAAAGATTCGCGTAATAGAGAGTTCGCCGAAGCCGAGTCCACGAACGTCAACGGATAGCCCGCGGTCGCCAAGTGAACTGATTCTATAGGCGCAAACTATAACAATTTTCTAAATCTTTTTCTACCAAATCGTAAACCCACTACAACTGCAACGAGAATGAAAAACAACGCCGTTATGAGAGAACTATTTGTATTATTAAATATGAAACGGCAGACATTTACGATAAGCGCGACAATTTGTTCAAAAAATGTTTGTGGGTCCGCCGACATCCGCATAGTTACGCGCGAACCAAACGTCCACTGCACATTTATATAGCGTACAAAATCAACCCACGTTCTCGATACACCGTTAGGTATAATAAGATAATGCATTTTTAGCAGAACCCGATACGTATCGGGTAGAATAGAACCGTCGACACAATGCCAATCTTTATTATAGTCTAGTCCGTGGAAATCTCCCTTGTTCATTTTAACCTTTTTGTTTTCATCGGGAAAGATAGTTGTAACAGTATTATTTTCATTGATAGCGATAATAATTCTGTAATACACTACACCACCTGTCGGTATAATGCTAAACGGCGCGTCATAGTGACAATCAACTAGGGCGCGGTCAGACCCCTTAGCCTCCTTTGGACTTGCCGACCAGTAGACTTCATCGCACTCAGTAACCGGTTCAATAGTGCTATTTGGAAATTTTTCATGCATCGCTGAAAAAATCTCATCTTTTGTGCGAATCTGGTTTAGCGCATTACGATATTTACCTTGTTCAACTTCGTTTATCCATTCATGGTGTGCCTTTTTATATTGTCCGTAACGTTCTTTGCTAACCGAAGATATATAATCAAATGTCTCATTGTCTTTCAATGAAGCAGACAGAACAGCGAACGGTTCCATCCTTCTACTAATTAACACTATTAATATTCCAATGCGTATCCCAGTGCATGATAGTCCTATGATAACCATTATTCATAACCGACGTATCATTGGGCATAAATCCATAATCATTACTAGCACAGCTCATCCAGAAAGCCCACTCTCCCTGAAAGGAGGGAATCAGCGTGTGATACGAAGTGCCTGCGCCCATATTAGCGCTGTCGCGAATAATATTGAGACCCTGGTGGCAACGAGGTTCTACCGGTCCTGCGTGTGTAACGACAACACCGTCCGTGCTCAGCGCACCGTGAATCTGATTCCAGAAGTTAGAACCATATAGATATTGCTCGCTCGGATCCGGGTCGGGAAGGTCGAGAATAATCACATCGTAATCCCTATTACCGTTTTGAAGAAACACATTGATATCGGCAGCATGATAGTGCACAGAGGCATCACCGTAAACCGAATCCGGCGCATACCGAAGGTGCTCGCGGCAGACATTTACAAGCTGCCCATCGATATCAACCCAGTCGATATGGTTGACCTGGTTATAGCCCCAACGCAGAACTTCGCGCACGGTGGCACCCTCGGCGCCACCCACAACTAGAACCCTCTTATCGGTAATATTAGACATTGTACGCATTACAGGATGGACCAGTGTCTCATGATAGATAGCCTCGTCATAGGAAGCAGACTGAAGTTCGTTGTCTAGAAAGAGCATACGACCATAGTCATGGTTTTCAATGATAACCGTCCACGCATTGCCAGTCGGTCCAGCAAATAGACATCGGTCTACCTGATACCGCGTGCTCGTCTGCTGAAGCGGCGCCCGCTCCTCAAAATACCCCCTTTCCTCGATTTCGTTGCTAGAGAAATCAACACGCATTTTCTTATTGAAAAACCAACAATAACCCAGAACGGTTCAACTTTTTACCTGGTTTGCCAGATAGTGCCGCCGGCATAGGGGAACATATGTATCGGGTCCACCGATTTGTGGCTTTCCCTCGGCTGTAGCAGCAGACGCAGCTGCGCTCAAAGCGCACGTAAATCGCGCGGCCGTACCATCGCCACACATCTTACAAAGCGCATAGAGTCGCTGGACCTCATCCGCTAGAGGAATCAAATCCAAAATCTGACCGAATGGTTTTCTATGTGCATCACCGTCCAATCCAACCACCACCACGTGTTTAGTAGCCTCCTCAACAGCCTTCAAGACAAACTCCGTGAGGTCGCCGAAGAACTGCCCCTCCTCAATGATAATAAGTTGCGCTTTCTGAAAATCTTCGCCCCCGTACAGTTCCATCAGTGTTTCAACGGCAATCGCGGGACACCGCTGTTTATCATGATTTACCACTTCATTCAAGCCTTCATAACGGTTATCTATGTTAGGCTTGATGACTAGCACTGTCCAACCGATAGCCGTTCGTCGTCGTACAATACTCTGTAGAGCCGACGATTTGCCCGCAAACATGGGTCCAATGATGAGTTCAAGTGACATATTACAAACAGGCAGCAAAACAACAGACAACTCATTTTTAGCCTAAAAACCAATCAATTTGAAATCCACACCCCATTAAAAAAAGCACCTTAAAGAAGGTTAGAATAAGCAGATAGCGAAATGCCCTATTTACAAAATTCAAGTGAAACTGAAACAATAGTAGGCATTCAGTTCGGCGTCTTCAGTCCCGATGAAGTAGTACGACGCTCAGTGGTAGAAGTAACTAGCCACGTTGCAGTTGAGGGAAAAATAGGTGGGCTCTTTGACCCCCGGATGGGAGTACTGGAAAACGGGAAACTATGTCGCAGTTGCGGTCTCAACAACCATAATTGTCCAGGACATTTCGGACACTATAAGTTGGCACGCCCCGTCTACTATATCCAGTTCTTCAAACTAATCATGAAAATTCTGCGCTGCGTCTGTATCAAGTGCGGCAAGCTGAGAATCGATAAGAGCCGTTACAAGCATCTGTTGCGGCTAAAGGGTGAGTCGCGCTGGAAGCAGGTTCTCGAGCACTGTAGCAAGATTACGCGCTGCGGTGAGGACATCGAGGATGGTTGTGGCGCGCGTCAGCCCAGCAAATACCGCGACGATGATATCTGCCGTATCATGGCGGAGTGGAAGGACATCGAACTTCCTGAGGGCATGGCGCTCCCCGCGGATGTGAGCAGTGGTATCAAGGATGGTGTCATCGAGCGTTATCTGGAGCCCGAATATGTCTATCGGTTGATGCGCCGCATTAGCGACGAGGACGTCGACTTTATGGGGTTCAGCCGTTTCTGGTGCCGCCCCGATTGGATGATGTGCACGGTTCTTCCGATTCCGCCGCCGCAGGTGCGCCCGTCGGTGCTCCAGGACAACAATCAGCGGTCAGAAGATGACTTGACGCAGAAGCTCATTGATATCATCAAGACCAACAACAACTTGGCGCAGAAGATTAGCACGAATGCGAAGAAGAAGGCGATTGACGAGTGGACGAACGTTCTTCAGTATCACATTGCGACGCTCATCGACAATGAGATTCCTGGTGTAGCACCGTCAGCACAGCGCAGTGGTCGCCCGCTGAAGTCTCTTCAGCAGCGTCTTGGTTCTAAGGAGGGTCGTATCCGCAACAACTTGCAGGGTAAGCGTGTAGAATACTCGGCGCGTTCAGTTATTACGCCAGACCCGAATATCTCTGTCGGTGAACTCGGTGTCCCGCTCAAGATTGCGATGAATCTCACCCACCCTGAGCGCGTAACTGCCTACAATCTTGACCGTATGTATGCGCTGATTCAGAATGGACCGGATAAGTATCCTGGTGCGAAGACGATTATCCGCGCTGCCGACGGGCGTATGATTTCGCTAAAGCATGTGAACGCCAAGGATATTCAGCTGTACAAGGGCGACATCGTTAACCGCCATCTGATGGACGGTGACATTGTCCTCTTTAATCGTCAGCCGTCGCTCCACAGAATGTCTATGATGGGTCACCGTGCCAAGATTCTACCGTACAACACGTTCCGTCTGAACGTCAGTGTTACCGCGCCCTACAACGCCGATTTCGACGGCGACGAGATGAACGCCCACATTCCTCAGTCGATTGAGGCTGCGATTGAGCTACGCGAAATTGCAGCGGTTCCTCTACAAATCGTCGGTCCCCGTGAGTCCAAGCCGATTGTATCCGTAGTTCAGGACACGCTAGTTGGCGTAAACCGCTTTACGCGTCCCAATGTATTGCTAAACCGCCGTGAAGCGATGAATCTCCTTGTCTGGGCGCCGCGCTGGAACGGTATCCTCCCTGACCCTGTTGTCAAGGAGCCGATTCCGCTCTGGTCCGGTCAGCAGCTGCTGTCAACGCTGCTACCGCCCGTAAATCTTGAGATGCGCAACATCTCATTCGACGAGACCAAGGACACGACGGACTCACCGAACTACGTGAAGATTCAGAACGGTATTATCAAGCAGGGCATCCTGGACAAGGACGTGTTCTCCAAGGCGCTCATTCACGTTATCTACAATGACTTTGGTCACGATGTTACGGTGGATTTCTTGGATTCGCTTCAGCGTATGATGGCGAACTATCTGATGAACTCCGGTTTCTCCGTGGGTATCTCAGATTTGATTGCCGATGAGGATACGAAGGGTAAAATCAATAAGGAGCTGTCCGTGCTGAAGGGACAGATTGAAGACATTCTGCTCCAGGTTCACACGGGTCTGTTTGACAACTCGTCTGGTCGCAGCAATCACGAGGAGTTCGAGTCCAAGGTCTTCGCCACGTTGAACAAGGTTATCGACCGCGCGGGTAAGGAGGGCAGGAACTCGCTCGCGGATGACAATCGTATGACGAATATGATTAAGGCGGGCTCCAAGGGCTCGAACACGAACGTGGCTCAGATGATTGCCGTTCTGGGTCAGCAAAATATAGAGGGTAAGCGCATTCCGTACGGTTTCCAGGACCGTACGCTGCCGCACTTCAAGCGCTTTGATGACGGTGCGGCGGCGCGCGGCTTCATTGAGTCCTCGTTCATCAAGGGCTTGACGCCGCACGAGTTCTTCTTCCACGCTATGTCGGGTCGTGAGGGTCTAATCGATACAGCCGTTAAGTCAGTGACTGGCGACACTCCTATCGTGGTTATTGAAAACGGGCAGACGAAGACTGTTCCCATTGGTGACTGGATTGACGCACAACTCGCCTCTAGGGAGACCGAAGTTGAGCACTTTGCAGAGCGCCGCCTCGAACTCCTTCAGTTGGAGACGCCTGTAACGATTCCAACCACGGATTCCAAGGGCAAGGTTACGTGGGGTCAAATCACTGCTATTACACGCCACGACCCTGGTGACCAGCTATATGAAATCAAGACCACTGGTGGTCGCAAGGTTATTGTTACCGAGTCCAAGTCGCTCCTAATTTGGAACGGTGCAAATAAGGAGTTCGAGAGAATGTCAACACCCGATGTTCGCCCTGGACACTTTGTACCGGTTACGATGAATCTACCTACACCTCCTGTAATTACAACAAGTGTCCCCTTGAGCAACTACTTGCCCAAGACAAGCTATCTCTACGGAACTGATTTCAGTATCGCGGTAAAAGCAATGAGTGATGCTATGGAGGGTAGGGAGAGAATACCAGCGGGTTGGTGGGACTCGGTAAACGGAAAAGAGTTTACTTTGCCCTATACGGATAAGGCAAAGCTGCAGCGCGCTCTGACCAGGTCAAACATGGCAAATATCAAACCAGGATATGTGTATCCGTTTACCACCAACCGCGATCACTCGTCCGTTCCAGACGAGTTTATCTTTAGTAAGGACAATGGTCTCTTCCTAGGTCTCTTCCTAGCTGAGGGAAACGCTGACTGTAAGAGTGGGTATGTTCAGATTACAAACAACAATCCTACGATTCGTCAGTTCGCTACGAAATGGTTCGATTCACAAGGTATTGTAACCCGCGAAGATATTAAGGTAAATCACGTAGGTGGAACCTCATCTTGTATCCGCGGGTACTCGACTATCCTAGCGTCGTTCCTGGACTCCTTTGTCGGACATGGTGCGGGAAACAAGTTTGTTCCTGCGTCAGCCTTTGCAGCGCCAGAAGAGTTTATCATCGGTCTATTGAACGGATATTTCTCTGGAGATGGGACAGTCTCGTCAAACTCCGTGGAAGTGAGCTCTGCTTCGGCACAACTGATTGAGGGTATCAACATGCTCTGCTCTCGTCTAGGTATCTTTGGACGCGTATCTCAAAGCACACTTCAGTCAAATAACGTTGGCACCGAGAATATCCAACCGGTTAATCGCCTTTCTATACGCGCACAGTGGGCAACCCTGTTTGCTGAGAAGATTGATATGATTGATGAAGGGAAGCAGCTACGGCTGCGCGCTCTCTCTCCCTCCGAATCGCATCGTAACTTCAGTTCGCACAACGACTGTGTTCTGGATGAAATCTCTGAAATCAATATCGTCGGTGTAGAGCAGTATCCGAAGGTCTATGACTTGACTGTACCGAGCACGTTGAACTTTGGTCTTGCGAATGGGCTCCATGTTGTGGATACTGCTGATACAGGTTATATGCAGCGCCAGCTCGTAAAGGCGATGGAGGACTTGACGATTCAGCACGACTCGTCTGTGCGTGACGCGGTCGGCAACATCATTCAGTTTGCCTATGGCGAAGACGGTATTAACTCCACCAAGATAGAGTCGCAGCCGCTCAACTTGGGTGCAATGACAGACGCTGAGATTCGGCAGCAGTTTGCGGTTCCTGGTGCGAATAAGAAGCAACAGGAGGACTACATCAATGCTGTTCTTGGTGACCGACAGATGCTTGTTGAGCGTGTCTTCCAGCGCAAGCTAGAGAAGGCGGATAAGCAGAATGTCTACTATCCTGTACATCTTGGACGTCTAACCAGCACGCTGGCACGTCAGATGGAGTTCACTGGAAAGGAGCCCAAAGCCGACGGTCCCTATATTCTGGCTGCACAGGCGCGCATCGTCGACCGCACCTGGACAAAGAACAAGTTGTGGATGGCGCTTCTCCGTTATCACATGGCGCCACTCAAGCTACAGCGGCTCGGCTACACTCGTGAAGCTGTCGATATCCTGTCCGAGCAAATTATTCTCAAGCACTGGAAGGCGATGGCAAATCCTGGTGAGATGGTTGGTATTGTCGCAGCACAGAGTATTGGTGAGCCATCGACGCAGATGACGCTCAACACTTTCCACTTAGCTGGTGTAGCAGCAAAGTCCAACGTGACTCGAGGTGTACCCCGTCTGAAGGAACTTCTAAAGGCGACCCGCAATCCGAAGGCAGTTAGTTTGACCGTGCATCTGCGCAAGGATTTGCGCGGCTCTAAGGACGAGGCACGCCGCGTGGCGCAGGAACTAGAGTTCACGGTCTTACAGGACCTTACGACAGTTGCGCGTATCTACTTTGACCCGCGAGACGACGCCACTCTAATTGCCGAAGATGCGGAATGGCTCGCATTCTACGCGGGCTACGAAAAGAGTCTCAACGAAGAAGAGCTCGAGGAGGCAGCAGAAGAGGAGGAGGAGCCTGAAGATGAGACGGATGCGGCTGCGTCAGGCGAAGTTGCCGCCCCCGTTGAACATGTTAAGGTGCGCAGCCCGTGGATTCTTCGCCTCGAGCTAGACCGCGAGAAGATGTTTAGCAAGAACATTACGATGGATGACGTCGCCTTCGTTCTGAACCAGAAATTCGATACGGAGGTATCCACGGTCTACAGTGATTACAATGCCACCCGCCTGGTCTTCCGTATGCGCTTGAACGAGAAGGATACGGACCCGTTGAACTCGCTAAACCAACTCAAGATGCTTCAGAATAAGATACTGATGGGCACCATCGTGCGCGGTGTACCTGGTCTGCGCGCGGTTACGTTTAACAAGACGAACGACCAGTATGAACTTGTTGGCGACAAGTATGCCGCGGTCGAGCAGTTTGTCCTTGATACGGATGGTTCAAACTTCTTAGATGTAATGTGCCACCCTGATGTGGATTCATCCAAGCTATACTCGAACAACGTGCACGACGTCTTCGAGAACCTCGGTATTGAGGCAACGCGCGCAGTTCTGTTCAAGGAAATCAGCACTCTGTTCGAAGAGACGTACGTAAACTACCGCCACTTGTGTCTGTTGTGCGACGTGATGGCATCGCGTGGTCGCCTGATGTCAGTTGACCGCTACGGTATCAACAAGAACAATATTGGTCCTCTGGCGAAAGCCTCCTTTGAGCAGACGGAGGACATCATGTTGCGCGCCGCTCTGTACGGCGAACTTGACCCTATTACGGGTGTATCGGCGAACATCATGACTGGTCAGCCCATCCGCGGCGGAACCTCATTCAGTCAAATCCTGCTGGACGAGGAGGCGCTCATGAAGTTCGTCGATGAGGCGCCAGAAGATACTCGCTTCGACCCTGAATACGAGTCAGCACCTCTGGACGATGCGCAGATTGACGAGGTTCTGTATAGAAAGGAGGGGGGCTACTGCGCAACAGACAATCTTGCGATTGAGCCGTCAATGTTGCCTATGGGCACAGCGGCGGCGGAAGCCATTCCTGATATGGATATCGTTCTGGTGGACGAGTAAATAAATCAAACTAAAATAAACAACAAAAATAGAAAACCATAGAAATTTTTAATTCCTGTGGTTTTAAAATACATACGTAAACCCTATTTTTGTTCAGAGGTCAGACAAAGTCGCTCATATAAATGATTATTGACGGTGTCTTCATACAGCCCCAGTCGAAACTGTTGGCTAAGAACAAGAGTTAACGTTTAACCATAGATGCGCCCGCCTCAGCCTCCGCGCTGCTTATTCTTGTTCTTACGTGTATTATTATTCTTATTCTTATTCTTCTTCGTATTATTCTTATTATTGTTCATGCCAAGGTAGTTTAGGCTACCTAAGACGCCGCGCGTATTGAACTTCTTGATGGCGTTCAAGTCGACATCGTAGTCCTTTATTAAGTGCTTCGTCGCGCGCACAACCTGGTCGTGTAAGCGCAGCAAATCAACCTTCTTCTCCTTATAGTCGGGGTCGTTCACCAACTCGAACAGTGCATCACGTAAGTGTAGCATACCGTTGACGGTGCTCATCGCATAGGAGTATTGCAGATCGGGATCTTCAACCGCGGCGATACGCCCAACATGCTCCAACTCGCCCTCCGCCCAACCCATCACCCCCTTCCATGTCGCGTGGTACTGCTTGCTGCTCATTTATATCATGGTGGTAGATTTTATACAGATACTAATTTCTGCGCGTAGAAATTCGTTTTATACTTTTGCGAATATTTCTACGAGATTTACGGAAGCCACCAGTAGCTGCTTTGTCCTCAGCGGGTGGTGGTAAACCAAAACCGTACAGAGTACCTTCCTTTCCTCGCCCTATGAGCCAGGCTGGCTCCACGTCCGTGCCCGTGAAGGCGCCGCTCGCGTTCGGCTCTGATTTGTAAAGCCTATCTTCGGTGGTCGGCGCCGTATACATTTCCTCAGGTATAATGGCTTCATCGATGATATACTTATAATTGTTATAATCTATATTGTATATTCTGACCATATTTTGAATCATAATATGCATCATTTTAATTTTATTTATTATTCCCACAAAAACTGGTTTAAAACAAATATCCTTGGAGCTTTTGAGCTGCTCACGCTCGAGTCTCTCCTCCTCTAACAGAGCCTCGCGTCCATCCGATAGATCTTTCAGGATAAGCATAATGTTAAGTACAGCTGCTGTAGCATACATTTTTTGAAGTTTTGGCTCAGAGGTTGTAGCTATACGAGTACATTGCTCAATTTCAATATTAGCCCTTTTAATAACATCAGTTATATTAATATAACGTTCTACTACAGCGGCGTCAGCGGCGGCGGCGGCGGCGGCGGCGGCGGCGGGAGCAGACATTATTCTATTCTATCAAAACAAATTTACTTAAGCAAAAATCTATATTACATAGTAATGTTAGACTTTAAGAAGCACTACATCGAATTAGTTGATTTAGAACCACTCCGTGCAGCCATCGCGGGTTCGCAAATCAATGCGTCAGAATTTTTCGGGGATGCCGGAAAGGAGCACTACAAACTACTAGCCTATCTTTCCACAAAATTTAACAATAGAGATATCATTGATATAGGAACGCACCGGGGCGCTTCTGCTCTAGCACTGTCATATAATCAGAAGAATCATGTCTATTCATTTGATATTGAGCACAAGTATCCACTCGCGGAGTTACCCAACATAACATATTCTACCGATAATCTTATGAGCCCAGAGGGACGCGCAAAATGGGAGACATATATTTTAAACGCTGCGTTCGTATTTATAGATATAGATCCTCATAATGGTACGCTAGAGTACGATTTTTACAATTGGTTAAAAGAGAAGCAATATCAGGGTTTTGTTATATGCGACGATATCTGGTACTTCAAGTGCATGCGCGATAACTTCTGGTACAAGATTCCTACACACTATAAGAAAGATTTGACCGAGCTAGGTCACTGGGCTGGCACAGGTATCATTCAGTTCTATCCGCTACATTTTACTCCTGTCGTAAATGAGACCAACTATACAGTTGTAACTGGATATTTTGACCTAACAAAAATGCCAGATGCTTCTAAAGAAATTATAGACCGTCCGAAGACCCATTATCTAAGCAACGCAACTGCAACGATGTCAATTGACCACAATTTGGTGGTTTTCTGCGAACCCGAAAATTTGGAAGAATTAAAATCGATGCGCCCCGATTATCTAAAGCATAAGACATACTATGTTACGATGAGTTTTGAAGACTTTCCGTTAACGCGCTACCGCGGAAAAATTCTAGAAAATCGCAAAGTGAATAAGTGTCACGATGCGCGTAACACAGCCTCTTATTATCTTTTTTGTATGTCGCGCTATGCTATGCTTAAGACTATAATGGATAAGAATCCATTTAATTCCACACACTTTTCCTGGTTAAACATCTGTATTGAACGGATGGGCTACAAAAATTTGATAGAAATAGATGCAGCCTACAACTTACTGCGGGAAAAGGTATCCACCTGCTATATTGATTATTATCCACTGAGCCTCGCAAAAAATCCAGTCGAATTTTTCAGTTGCGGTGGTCCATCGTCGCTATGTAGCGGATTCTTCACTGGTAAAAAAGAGTATCTGTATCCTTTCTGTAACAAGGTTGAGACACAGTTCTTCTCGTATTTAGAGCAGGGCTACGGTCATGCCGACGAGCAGCTCTTTTGCTGCGTCTATCTTGAAAATCCAGACCTATTCGACGTATACTATGCTGATTACAATCAGATGGTAACAAACTATGTTTGGTTAAAAGACAATCCAAGCTACCCACTGCAACTAGTTATTAGTCACAGCTATGAACGTGGCAACGTTGATGTCTGTCTGGATGGATGTAGAAAGATGTGGCGCTCGTACAAGGCAGGATATGCTGCCTTGAGCGTCCAAGAAGTCGATACGTTGGTTTCCCTTTATCGTAAGTGTCTGATAAAGCAGGGTCTACCCGCCATCTTAGAATAAAAACACCAAAAAGCAGGGGGGCTATGGAGATCTCTGTAGACGGCGAAAAACTAAAATTTACCGGTGCGCGTAACAAAGGGTGGAATCTCTACGTTCCCGGTATACTGTTTGGAGCACACGATTTCAAGCGATTCAATAAACAATATGTCTATGTTGAATTACCAGAATCTAGAAACAGAGTATTCTTGCGCACAGCCACCTTTCTAGAGGTCATAAATACGCCTCCAGCCGAGGCAGAACCAGTTTATATATTAGTTCACGACGTTGCAATAAAAGGACCCGCAAGCTGGGACCCACCAAAGGGACAGGTTGAATACAAAGAGTATGAAGACATAAAATCGCATCATAGAACTGCTAAAGCACAACTACACGCGTTACTGCGTGAGGGTGTGCGTCGTGAAGTTGCAGAAGAGTCGCGTATAGATATTGATGATGTGACAGGTCTACGTGAGATACCCAACTTAGTTGTCGCCGGTAAACATGACGATTTACCGGCGCATTTCCATTACCAGTATCACATTTTTGAAGGCAAAGTAGACTACACGGTCTATCTTAAAGCAAAAGCGAAGTTAGATAAACTGCGTGCGAATCCGCATCTAACCATCTCAATGCCAAAAGACATCATTGAAAAGGATGATATGGCGCTCTGGACGCCGCGTGACGGACTCTCTATGATAATGGAGGGTGACCCACAAAAAATCATAAAACTCTACATGAAGTACAAAGGTTATCGTATATAATTTATCTGATTGAAACGGTCCCAGTCAATTACATAGTCATTGAAGGTGGGTGGAGCCCTTATAGGAAATTCAAGCGTAATCGTATTTGCTAGAATTTCTTTCACTACACACGGAACAGTTGTTTCTATACGAATAGTCGCGTCGCATAGCACTGCCTCGGTTTTTTTCAAATCGATGTAATGGACAGACATAGATACAGAATAGACCTCATAATTCGTTAAAGTCGTTTGTATTTGTCATACGATTGACAGTTTTTCTGTAAGCATGTATTTACGATATCTACTATAGGGATATAATAAAATGCGCTTCGAACTAATTTTTGTACGTCACGGTGAGTCATGCGCAAACGCATGGCAGCATGTTAGTAAACTAACGCAAGCGACCTACAGAGATCCTGAATTGACAACCAAGGGTCGTCAGATAAGTGTCGCACTGTATCCGGCGCTCAAAGAGTTACTTTTAAAGCGCGCGGAAGCGCTGGGTGTAGAGACCAAAAAGATGAACTACACGGTGGGTGCATCAGATTTAATGCGGTCCCAGATGACGGCATTTTATATGCTTGCGGTCCACGAACACATGCCAATCAATATTATGCCGTTCGTGGGCGAAAGAGGATATTCTCCCGATAATCTGGCATTCACAAAAGAAAAGCAACTACAGGTTTACAAAGACGAAGCCCTACCGGATATAGCAGAGCTGATAAATCTGGGAAAAGACGCAAGAGATAAGCAAGGGTGGGTAAATAAGTCGAATTTTCCGTCCTTTATTGAGTGGGCACGACAGAATCCAGAGTTCTTTGGACAAGGACCTGACGGTGTGTACAGAGCGATTATTTTTACACATTCGCAGTTTCTTCAGTCGGCTTTTCAGCCAGAAAACGCGGAAGGCGATACTCTAACAAAGATTACAAACAACGATATCGTGTATACAGTGGTGGATGACGTAAAGAAGCCAACTGCTCCAAAAGACGCGTTTAATGTGCTCTACCCTAAATGGAGATACATGAATATGTCACAGTATAAGCCGAATATAGGCAACACATGCCCTAAAAACTTTAGTTGTCGCATACCCAGACCATGTAAGCAAAATGCGGGTCGGCGCAGTAAGACTTGTAGGCGATCTCGCACCAGACGTCAGAAATAAGTTTAGGGGGCGCTTACTTAGGTCTCTATACGAATCGTCGACTCAATACTGACATACAGTAGCAAGTATTCTTTCGTTATAGTCGTTTAGCAATAAATTACCGATAAGTTTGAAGGCTAAAGACAACGCGAACATGACCTGTATGGAACATGCAAATGTCGCAAACAAACCACCATGGGTCTGGTGGTCAGGCGGTCCGCCTACTAAGAAACAGACATACTTGATTGAAACAGTAAAAGAGGACCCTCAATACGAGCAGTGGTTGTGTTCACCAACCTTAACCCGCACAGCCGAGGTTAAAAATCAGATTGACCTCATCTATAATCAGGGAGTGTGGGACGATTATAAGAAAATCACTAATCCTTACGAATATATCTTTCTGTCATTGAACAGGCGCATGAGCCGCTCAGTGGCATCACGGATACCACTGTCCCGTTCCTATTTTAAGATGCTCGAACTGTGGCTTGGTGCGGACCTACAAAAGGAACTATCTATCTTAGCAGAGCGCGACGGTGGACTAATTACCGCTCATGCTGCTGAGGGACCCGGTGGATTTATTGAGGCGATTCATGATGCTATGGATAAGGTACGATATACGCAAGCAATCACGCTACGCTCAACGAGTAAGAATATTCCTGGCTGGCGCAAGACATCTGCCTTTCTGAACAAACACCCACAAATCAATATTACGTACGGTGCAGATGACACCGGTAATTTGCTAAAGATAGAAAACATAGATAACTTTGTTGCGCGCCAAGGCGAGGCAAAAGCGCATATTTATACAGCGGATGGCGGATTTGACTTCAGCTCAGACTTTAATGCACAGGAGGAGACGATTCTTCCTTTACTAACTGCCGAATTCTATCTTGGATTAAAAAGCATACAGCGCGGCGGAGTTATACTAGTGAAAATATTCGACACAATTCTTCGTCCTACATTGGAGCTGTTGTGGGTTGTAACACGCAGTTTTCGCGAATGGTCTATCATTAAGCCGCGAACCAGTCGTGGTGGTAACGCTGAACGTTACATTATTTGTAAGGGCTTTCTGGGTTTGGATTCCGAAACGGATGAGCTGTTTCGCGCAGCCATTGAGCGGAATTTGAAGGGTGAGACGATTGTATCCTTTCTAACTAACAAGCCCGATCTGGCGTGGAATCAGACGATGTTGATGATACAGGAGATAATAGCATTTCAGGAGGCAGAAATTATCTTGAAGACATTAAAACTTATTGGAAAGCCGAATGACAGAGAGATTCGTGAGTACATAGAGCAGAACGTAGAACGTTCTCTTCAATGGTGTATTGACCACAACGAGTCGATTAATCCGAAATGGAGCGACCCTGAATGGAAACTAAAAACAATCGACGATGAGATTCGTGAACTTGTCGGTCCTCATGTAAACGCGATTACTTGGCGGGGGACTGCATCTGAGGCTTTACAAACCGATCGACCAGAACCGTCCCCACGGCAACAGAGGCATCGTGTTGCGTTGTTTTCCCGTCTTCCCGCGCCTCAAGCCGCGAAAGCATCATCTCGAGGACGTCGGGCGGGTAGTCCTGACGGAGAAGGGTGGCAAAAAGTGTAGGAAACTCTTTCTGATACTCGTCAAATTTAGAGGCAACAACAGCCGGAGCCTCAGTTTTAAGAGCCTCAATAACATCCTGGACCATACGGCGGGCGCGTACAGATTTTTTCTCGGTTCCGCTAATGTCCATGTATACAACCTGTTCCACCACAAATGTTTAAGCCTAAAATAGGAGGATGCGAAGAGGCACAAAAAGAAGAACAAATCGGCGTTCCAAAACGAGAGCGCGCGGTGGTGCACTATTATTGAGCCCACAACAACTAACACCATCACAACCAGGTGGTCTATCCGCTATTCTTCCCACAACCGGTTGGGGGCGTTGGGAGCCGTTTCCTCAATCATATCAGTGGGGACCAAACACAGCCGCACCCGCCGCGCTAGCCAATGGAGGACTCTATACAAATCCCCAGTCAACAGGACCGTGGGCGAGTTCACCTTTCCCGGCTACACAGTATGCGTTAGCAGTCGAAGCCGCGCGTGTAAGTGGCTTACCCGAAGTGGCGTATCATCAGAGACCGAATGACAATTATGGGGCTTCGTATTCGCCTATTACGGGGACGCCTATTACACCCAATCACTGGGCTGCATCGGGTCCAGCCGGACCTATAAAGGGAGGTTCTAGGCGCAGAAGCAGAACTAGAAGATATCGTCGTCGGTTATAGGTAGATGCAGGCAGGCACAAGTGTTACTGTCGATGCGAACGCTGCGCACCCATCTGATATTCGTCCAAATGACCCGCGTCATCTTAATAATCTGTCAAAGAATATGACAAGTATCAATGCACAGGTTTCAGCGGATACGAAATACGACCCGCAGGCGCCGCCACGTGTAGATAAGTCGGGTAAACCGATAAAGGAGAAGTTTGTAAGCGATTTGGGCGCCAGTGACCAAAAAATCAGGGATGAGTCCCTCTACGCCGCCGGTGCCGTAGCGGCAATAGTGGGTGTAACAATCATAGTGGTTCTATCTGATCCGAAGATGCGATCCCCCGTATCGGGTATACGCAATGGATATGCGTTTTTATTCGGTAGCCTTTTAATCTGTCTAGTTACATTGCTGGTCGTAGTACACGCGCGACGGATAAATGAAATTAAAACATGGTATCCACAATTGAACGTATAATAAACTATTTAATAGCTTAATATACAGTTTCTGCTCGCAGTTTAGCGTCTCTTGATGGTGCGATTCTTGCGACGGCGACCACCCGTCTGTCCAATCGGAACTAGGCATGTTCCGGTAATCGTCATCACCATGAAGGTTGCCTGCTCATCACGCCCGACCTCAGAAATATCCGTGTGAAGCGCTACAACCATAGTTGTATTGGGATACGTTGTCTGAACCTTGGTTGTGAACTCCTGGAGACCGCGCGCCTGGAGTCGGTCTACAGCCTCCTGAATAAGTGTGTTCTTGCCACCGAAAAGCGCGCCGAATCCGGCGAACACATTGCGCAGCAGCGATAAGCCTTCAACGCGGTTTAGCATAACCGTTCCAACAGGCGTATACTTAGTAGCATCGTATTGTGCCGTTGTAAGAAGAGGAAACGACATCTATCTACTTATACAAGGTAAATTTGCTCCAAAATTGTGTTCATAAGAAGAGTTAAACTCATACAACCCACGATAGCAAAATTTGTCATGATTCGTAGCTCGCGAGTAGGATCTAATCCACAGAGACGTATCCAAGGGTCGAGTACCGTATCGTTCGAGCCAGTAAGTTTCTGCTCAGCTTTAGTCATAACGCAACCTCTAAATACCACTTGTTGAAGAACAATCAACACGAAGCCGAAAAAGATAAATAGCCGCACCGGGTGAAGCGAGCGCAATGTGAAATAAATTGTATAAAATAAACATCCGCCAACGAAATGTAAAATCATTAGCGCCTGCCCCTTTGATACATCGCCACCGGGGAGCCAAAAAAACAAGATTCGTGCCAATGATATAAATAAATCGATTAGCGATGATTTGATAGGTTTTAATATTTTTCGTATATTTTCTAGTCCTTCATCTTTGGGCTCCATTATTCGTAACCATGCTTTTAATTATCATTCAATTTCGCAGATTAAAAAGGGTTAAAGACGTATACAATTCTATAAATATAAGATGCTAACGAAGAAGCAAACCGACTCTCTCGTTAAGCACCTGCGCGATATGGCAACTATTCTGGAGTCTTCGACGGGCGTAACTGAAGCCACGACAAAGCGGGGACGTAAGCCAGGTGCCGTCTCCGATGATGTTCGTTGTCAGGAAACCTTGACAACGGGCGACCGGTGTAAGAACAGGGCTACAAATGGAACTTTTTGTGGAAAGCACCTAAAAACTTGAATGACCATTCATAAAGTCCAGACATGTAAGAATGTCAACCCGCACATTTGTTCGTGCATCGATTAGCGGTATCGTTTATCTTATTGACTCAATGAAGGGTCGCGTATACACATACAATCTTGAGAGCCCTATTTATATTGGCGATCTCGAGAGAATTCCAGGTGAAGAGCTAGTTACATCAGAGGGGAACCTTACAGGCGCTCGTTTGAAGTTTCGTGAGGATTGGAAGACTGTTGTTGAGCTAGTAAAACCGGTCGTTTAAAAATTGGTATCGCGGTATTTTTTATACAAAAGGTATTCGTCTGAACTACTAAATTTATAAGGTGATTTGGGATATTTAGCAGTAAAGCTGCTAACGCTAATATATAGATTTCGAGCTTTTCGTTTTTGTAGAATCTCAGAGTAGTCACTCGATACAGGAATTATTTGCGTAGGAGGTCCGTATACGGGGTTATACGGTAGATGTTGTACAATGGACAACATAGATGACATATATGTTGATGTATATGTGGATGTGTAGGTTATAGGTACTGTCATGGTGGATGTGAAGGTCGAAAAAAAAGATGAAATTGTTGATTGTGAATACGGAATTTCTCTATTTGCGTACGGTACCAAAAAATCGGAAATATCAGGGTACCGGGCTATATGCGCGAGTTGTCCTTTTGTATAATCGATTTTTTCATCATAGTCTGCAGGTCTTAAAAAAACGGACCCGTCAAGTTGACCAGGGGCGCTAGGGATAATTGTAGCAAGCTTGTTCAGAACAATAAAATTATAATTTTCTATCCGTTCAAATGTATTCCATTGCCGTACCAGGTCCGTAAGTTCAGCACGAGACCTATACTGTACACCCGAAGCATCATATGAAAAAGTACTGCGCATGGTACTGCGCAGCGTGCTCATCGTCCTTGCTTTTGCCCACTCTTTTTTTCGGAGCCGCGCGCGCGCGCAAGCTCGGCGAGAGCCGCCTGAAGGCGCACAGTCTTCTGGTTGAAGACCTGCTTCTCCTTGCGCCCCTTCTTCTCCTGACGGGTCTTAGGCTGGGAATCCATATCGTTCGCGGTTTATTGACCGTGTCCTGACTCCAATAAAGGTGACCGGTATGATTTCAATTTTATCAGATTTCAGATAAATAACTAGGTCTAAGTAGGGGATGGAAGGTGCCTTCCTATTAGAATTTTTTGAACCCAATAAGGAGGCTCCCGAGTTTGCCTTATGCTTTTTAAGCATGGATATTATTCTTGATTATATACGCTACAACATAAAAGATTTAACGGATGAATATATTCAAATGGCGAATCGATTTGCCGCCAAGCGTCCGGTATTTGAAAGACAGTCATTAGACGATGAAAAAACACTACGTGTGTCATATGTACCCTTTATACGCAACGCAAAGAATCGCGATTACAATAAATATATAACAGGACCGCGTGCACCCACTGAAATTGTAGAAAGGGAAGAAACAAGGGAAATACCGGCAGGCTCCGTGAATGCAATTAGTGCGCAAGAAATACATAATCAAGATAAGATAGTTGACTTTGATAATAGTATAACAGAAGGTAAATATGTTAAACTCGGCACCTTCCGTAAATTAGACGAACGAAGTCTTTACAAGACCAATCCGTGGACGCGTGGTCCAATTGATAGAGCGGTGACCTATCGAGCACGCATAGCGGGGAGACCCTATAAGCCTAAACTAAAGAGAGCAGTAACCGCAAAGATTCGCAGAATCCGTCCAAAGCTAGGGGTTCCCCCTCCGTCCGGCAAAATTGGTTTAAAATGAAATAACTCTATTACAACTAATGTTCGCATCCCTGTCTGTTTTGTCTAACGACATTGCACGCCTGTTTGAGCAAAAGAAGCGACCGAAAGTGGTGGTTGTAGGGTACGGCTGGGCTAGCGCGGCATTTGTACACAGCGTCGATAAGTCCAAATATGATGTTCACGTTGTATCGACCAGGACCAAACGATTTAATCAGCCACAACTAATATCACTTTTTAAGCCAACGTATACAGAGCCACCCAAGGATCTTGTTTTAACCGAAGATGAATGCATAGCGGTAGATGAACAGGCTCGTCTAATCAGCGGTCGCAGCCAAAACTACAATTATGATTATCTAGTTGTTGCTTCAGGATCTGAGCCCAATGACTACGGTATTCCTGGAGTGAAGGAACATTGTCTGACGTTTAAGACTGAACAAGACCTGGAGCGCCTCGTGACACTACTGCCCAGCGTCAATCCAATTAATGTAATCGGCGCAGGTCCAACTGGAATAGAACTCGCCATTAAACTAAAACGAATGGGCAATATTGTTAAGTTAATTGAGGCGACGCCTGATATTTTACCTGGGTTCTCTAACTCTATGAAAGATATCGTAAAGGCTACACTCGAACAAAATGATATCGCCGTTGAGCGCGGGCAAAAGATAACTTCTGTCAGCAGTAGTTTTATCACACAAAATGCCATCGATATTCCTATTACCGGACCGGTCATATGGACATGTGGCGTCAAGCCTACCGATTTTATGCGACATCTAGGAAAACCTGACGAGTTTCTTAGTGTAAAATCGGCAATCTTCGCAATCGGCGATTGTGCTACAGGTCGCGGTCCGCCGACGGCTCAGAATGCAGAGCAGCAGGGACTTTATCTAGCTAAGCGGTTCAATAGCGATTTCCAAGGGCAGCCCTACAAGTTCACAGAATTTGCGCGGGTTTTAGATGTCGGTGATGGTCTCTTAATAGAGAAGAACGGTTATGTTGTAAAAATACCAGACTTTCTCAAATCATTTGTCTATTTTGTAATAAACAATAAATGACATACGAGTATCTAAAGCCCCAGTCATATATCAGACTAATGAACTACTCCGATGAGCAGAAATTTATTATAGATGCCTGTATAAAACAGAATAATGTTATTATTGATGCCGTAGCAGGTTCAGGAAAAACAACAACATTATTGGGTATAGCAGCATCATGTCCAGAACTTATCTTGGGCATCTTATTCAATCGGTCACTCAAGGAGGAGACACGTATCCGCGCCGCGCAGCGCGGGCTCAATTCATTGGAAGTACACAACTACCATGCATTGGCACGAAAATACTACGACCAGACGATTTGTAACGACAGTGGTATAACAAAACTTCTTAAAGCCGCGACGAAACCCATTCGGCAATTGCCGCGATGGTCACGTATCGTCTTAGACGAAGTGCAAGACATGAGTCCTCTCTATTTCCGCCTCATCAAAAAAGTAATTCAGGACCTTGCAAATCCCAATTTAAAATTAACCTGCATGGGTGACCGATTCCAGTCAATTTACGCCTTTCTACAAGCCGATACGCGCTTTCTAACTCACGCCGAACAAATCTATCCGTCCGTGACAGGCGATTGGGTGCGCGCGAATCTCTCCACCACATATAGGTGTTCTTCGGCAATCTGCTCTTTCATCAACGAATCGCTGATAGGATATCCGCGCCTCAAACCGTCGAACCCCAAAAAATCATTTCCAGTAACCTATGTCTATGGTAGTCCATTTGACGCCCATAGGTATCTTTTAAAACAAATACAACTTTTTATAGACCAGGGCTATAAACCAGATGATATTTTTATTCTAGCCCCCTCCGTTAAAATGAAGCTCAAGGACACACCGGTCAAATTGCTAGAAAACGCACTCGTCGGCGATGAAATACCGGTCTACGTACCGAGCGAAGACGAAGTCGATATTAGCAAGGGCTCTACTGGTAATCCTATAGCAGGGAAGGTGGTTATAACAACGTTTCATCAGTCAAAGGGCTTGGAGCGCGAGATTGTAATTCTGTACAATTTTGACGATTCATACTACAGAATTTATAATCGCGAAGCCGATCCGAACATTCTCAGTGCCGAACTCTATGTAGCAATGACTCGCTGTAAGAAGCATCTTTACGTAATTCATGATAGCAAAGAGCCTATGCTGCGCTACTTTAAGAATCCGTCTGAAGAATTTGTCCGCTTTGTAAATTCGCGCGGCAATAATATAGATGAGATACCGCACATGGCACACGATAATACAGTAGCGGTTAAGCCGCGCATATTTAAGGCATCAGAAATTACAAATTATCTGACGGCTGAAGCAATTCTTGAGGCGCGCTCTTTTCTCACAATTTTGACCGAATCAGACTCGTACACAAAAATTCATCTGCCGACAATTGTTGAGACCGAACCAAAACGATTCGAAATTGTGTCCGATTTGAACGGCATAGCAATTCCGGCTATCTATGAATGGCGTCATAGAAAAGAGATGCGTATCGCTTCTGAAGATGCCGACGGAACAAAATTTGCCAGCCGATACAACGAATTGTGCGGGAAAATTGTACCCACGGAAGAGCCCAATATTGTAAATGTCTTAGAGATAGCTAATATCTTTTCGGCGATTGATTCTGGCTACCACTACAAAGTTGCCCAAATTAAAAAATACAATTGGACGTCAAATTCCGAAATTGAGCCATGTATGGATATTCTTGAACAGAATTTAGACACGGATGATGTGCAGTATGAGGTAACGATGCCCGAATTGGTTACGGAGACCTATACCATTATGGGACGCATCGATGCGTATTCGCAGAATAGGTCTACACTATGGGAAATCAAGTGTACCGACTCACTAGACGCAAGTCATGAAATTCAACTTGCTGTCTACGCATGGATGTTCTGTCGCAGTTTTCCTAAAAAATTTCCCAGCACACAATTCCATCTTCTTAATATCCGCTCTGGAGAATGCCGCAACATAGTAGCATCTGTAGAAAAATTGGAAGCAATGATGTCGTTTTTGATAGCCGAGAAGACGCGCGTTCCTGTTCGTAAAACGGATGAAGAATTTATCACCGAATTTTCAGCAAAGTTTGAGCCCCGCTTAAAGCAGTTAACAATACCAACAATGATGAATTCAAATCAGGAAGCCCTGTTCATAGATGACGACCCGCCCCTCAGAATTCATGTAAATAGCATCGAACGGACAGCGCCTACATTGACTCCTGCGCTAACACCAGTACCAACTCCAGCACCAACACCCGTACCTACTCCAAGCCAGCAGGGGCGCATTATTGTATTTGACCTAGAGACGAACGGTCTACCGAGTACGCCCTCATTTGGAACCTACTATCCACCCTCAGAACTAGATAAATACAGAACAAGCCGTATAGTACAATGGTCGTGGGCTCTGTACGAGCCCGACGGAACGCTTATCGCCGAGGAAGACCATATTATTAAGCCCAATTTTGCCGAATATCGCATTATGAATCAGCAGTTTCACGGTATCACCGAGTCACAGGCGCGCGTCCAAGGCAAGGAGTTCGAACACGTATTAGCCATATGGCTAACCCATCTAGCCCAAGCCACAACGCTTGTAGGTCATAATGTAAACTTCGATAAGAACGTCCTGCTTTCTGAACTCCATCGTCGCAATCACCTTTCAGCCGCCGAGGCAACCCTATCAAAGCACTGGATTTGTACGATGCAGCGCGCAAAAGAGCTTTGTGCCCTGCGTGCAGGTAATAAACTCAAGCCCCCGAAGCTAATGGAACTGATGCACGCGCTCAACGTTCAGGAGGAGGCAGGTCGCGCCTTTCACAATTCCAAACACGACGTGTATTATACAGCAAAGTGTTTCTTCGCCGAGCAGGTTCTGAAGAACCCATGTCCAAAGATGTATGAAGGAAAGCACGCAGGTAAGACGTATGAGGAGATTCTACAGAGTGACCGCGATTATGCGGTAAACGCACTGGCAGTCTGTAATGTGCGTAAGCTCTATAGTTCACCCCTGCGCAAGTTAGCAAACTGGATGAAGCCTATCGCGGCAAAAGACGCCGTCCTAACGGAGCTTGTAAAAGCGAAAGAGGATGAAGTCCGTGCCATGACAAATTAA
>Ga0114959_10000143_pt1 | contig 68578 bp, 55 predicted proteins | sample C_130625_EF_Meta_FD_87317 | JGI IMG/M metagenome (GOLD analysis project Ga0114959, IMG submission 87317) | Freshwater microbial communities from Lake Croche, Canada to study carbon cycling - C_130625_EF_MetaG | ecosystem: Environmental > Aquatic > Freshwater > Lake | place: Lake Croche, Canada...
CCGTTCACCTGCTCGAACTTACGAGTGCCGTAGTCGCCCAGGATACCGAACATGAGGAACAGCACCAGGAAGCCAGCAATCACCCAAATTCGGGCGAGGGAGGACGCGAACTTGACGCCCATGAAGAACCAAATGACCAACGCGGCTTTTACGGTTGCAATGCCGACGGCCACCAGGTTGTTGATCACGATGCCCGGGATGGGACCGATGCTCGGCAACGTGATATACGAAGCGCCAATGGTAAGCCCCATAAGCACCATGAGCAGAATCAACACACCGACAAGCGTGCCGAACGGCAGCTCGTGCGACGCGTGATCGCCGTGGGAATTTGCGGAGAGTGGAGTAGTGGCCATGGTCTTAGTGGGGTTTCGGCATCAGATACATAAGCGGGAACAGGAAGATCCACACGAGGTCGACGAAGTGCCAGTACAGCCCGACCAGCTCGGTGGGGATGTAATCCTTCATCACCGAATCGCACTTTCTCCACCACAGGTTGAAGAGCGCACTGAGAACGATGATGCCCACGATGATGTGCAGGGCGTGGAGGCCGGTCATACCGAAGTAGAGACCGTAGAACAGTTGAGCGTAGTTAGCATTGGCACCGTTCAAGTGTTCCGGTACCGCGCCAAAGGTCGGTCCGGGGTAGAGATGGTGCTCAAACTTCGCGGAATACTCGAACGCTTTGACGATCAAAAAGATGAACGCACAGGCGATGGTGATGCCAATGTTCGCCAGTACCAGACCGCGCTCTTTTCGCTGAGCCGACCGCACCGCGACGGCCACGGTGAACGAGCTGATGAGAAGCACGATGGTGTTGAAAGCACCGAGCTTGACATCGAGTTCTTCGTGGGCTAGGTACCAGTCCATTTGGTACATGGACCGGTAGAGCGTGTAGATGAGGAAGAGGGCACCGAAAAACATGACTTCGGTGACCAGGAACGTCCACATACCAACGATATAGCTATCGTTCTGCTGTTCGATGTTCTCGAACTGGTGGTGAAGCGCACCGTGATCTTCGTGGGTGTCGTGAGCGATGGCAGCCATTAGTGTCCTCCTTCTTCCAGTTTGCTGGCGGTTTCGTCGTGGCTATCCATCATGCCCGGGTGCTCATGAGCATGCTCAATGGCTTGCTGAGCGCGATCCTGCTCGTATTCCGTGACCGGGTCGAAATCGTAGACTTCGTCGAGAACGATCGGAATCTGCAGGAAGTTGGTCGATGGAGGCGGAGAAGGAATCTCCCATTCCAAGCCGTGCGCTCCCCACGGGTTCGCACTGGCCTTTCGACCATTCATGAGCGACTTACTCAGGTAGAAAGCGGGCAACAGGAAGCCAATTCCCAGGAAGCCCGATCCGAGGGTGCTCATGATGTTGTACACCTGGTACTCGGGCGCAAGGTAGTAGTAGTGATAACGTCGCGGCATCCCCAACCAGCCCACGATGAACTGCGGGAAGAAGGTGAGGTTGAAGCCGAGGAACACGATGATCGCGTTCGCTTTCGCAAGGCCTTCCGCATAAAGGCGGCCGGTCATCTTGGGCCACCAGTAGTGGAGACCGCCGAGGAAAGCGGTCATTGTTCCGCCGACCATAACGTAGTGGAAGTGCGCCACCACGAAGTAAGTTGCGGTGAGGTGCACGTCGGTACCCATGGAGCCTAGGAAGAGGCCGGTGAGGCCGCCAACGGTGAACAACCCGATGAATCCCAATGCGTACAGCATCGGGGACTGCAGGCGGATGTTCGCCTTATAGAGCGTCGCCGTCCAGTTGAAGACCTTGATGGCGCTGGGTACGGCCACCAAGAAGCTGATGAGCGAGAACACGATGCCCTGGTACATGGACTGGCTGGAGATGAACATGTGGTGTCCCCATACCAAGAATCCGAGACCAGCGATCGCGAGGGTCGAGAAGGCGATGAAGTGGTAGCCAAAGACGCGCTTGCGGGCAAAGTTGGCGATGAGCTCGCTGATGATGCCGAAGGCCGGCAAGATCATGATGTAAACGGCGGGGTGGCTATAGAACCAGAACAGGTGCTGGAACAGAACCGGGTCGCCGCCGAGTTCCGGATTGAAGATCGGAAGCTTGAAGGCGCGCTCGAATACAACGAGGAGCAAGGTGATGGCAACGACCGGCGTACCAAGGATGATAACGACGGCGGTGGCGTAGTGGGCCCAAACGAAGAGCGGCAATCGGAACCAAGTCATTCCCGGAGCGCGCATCTTGTGGGTGGTGACGATGAAGTTAATACCCGTGGTGATGGAGCTGAACCCGATGATGAACACGCCGGTGAGAACCAACGTGACGTTCGAGTTGGAGTACATCGAGCTGTACGGGGTGTAGAACGTCCAGCCGCCATCGACGCCGCCATTGATCATGCCCGCGAGGATGAGGATGCCGCCCGCCATGTACAGGTACCAGCTGAGCAGGTTTAACCGGGGGAACGCCATATCGCGCGCTCCGATCATGATGGGCAAGAAGAAGTTGCCGAAGACGGACGGAATGGCCACAACGAGGAACGTGAAGACCATGATGACGCCGTGACTGGAGAACACCTTGTTGTAGGTGTCGCTCTCCAGCACCACGCCTGCGGGCGCCGTGAGCTCCCATCGGATCATTGCCGCAGCAACGGACCCGAGGAAGAAGAAGAAGGTGACGGAGATGAGATACAGGATGGCGATACGTTTATGGTCGCCCGTCAGCAGCCACGACTTTAGCCCACCAAACTCGTTGATGTAGTTCGTTTCACTCGCTGCTGGAGCGGGTTGACTGATCACCCCATTCCCTGCCGACGTTGGATCTACCGGAATTGCACTCATTTTCTTCTTATTGTCCCGCCGCCTCCTGCTGGGCGGCGATCGCGTTTACCGAGAGGTTGCCCTTTCGGCTGGTGGGAGTCGCATCGGTTGGATTCTCACCTTGTTGTTGAAACTGGATAGCGTTACTTGAAAGTGGCGTCATAGAGTTTCGAGCCCCAGTGGTAACGGCAGAACCTCGATCGGTACCGCTCGTGGGAACCGCTGCGGTGGGAAGCCCGAGCACTTTCATATACGCAACTAGCTTAATAACGTCTTCCTCGGTGAGCTGCCCTTGATACTCGGGCATCTCTTGACCGTAGCCAGCGGAAAGCTGGTTGTGCGGGCGAAGGATCGACTCGCGAAGGTAGGCGTCGTCGGCCAGTACAAGTTCCCCGTTGCTCATGCGTCGGCGAGTGTTATAGATGGAGTAAAGCGACGGACCTTTGACCGTATCCTTGGCGCCGTGACAGTTGTTGCAAGCGAGGCTCGTAAAGAGCTTCTGCCCGCTTTGCTCCATCGTCATCGGCGTGGTGGATTGACCACCGTTCGCGATCCACTCGGCGTACTCCTTGGCTGGCATCGCGACAACGGTTCCACCCATTTCGGAGTGTTGCGTTCCGCAGTACATGCTACAGAACAGGTGGTACTTGCCGGGTTGGGTGGCGTTGAACCAGAGCGTGGTGTAGCGACCTGGCACGACATGCATTTGCACTCGGAAGGCCGGAATGTAGAAAGCGTGAATGACGTCTTGGCTGATCATGATCAGCTTGACCGGCTTCCCGACCGGGACGTGAAGGGTGTTATTTTCCCGGACGCCGTTTGGATGCTGCACGTGCCACATCCACTGCTTACCGATCACATAAATTTCTTGCGCATCCTTCGGCGGGACGCGCATGGTCACAAACAGCGAGGCTCCCCAGTAAAAAATGAACAAGCCCAAGATGAGCGGAATGATCGTCCAGCTAAGCTCCAAACGCAGATCTTCGTAGATCGGCCGGGATCGGTCGGCCGGGCTTCCCTTTCGATATTTGATCGTGAAGAAGATCACCCCGAATCCCACGATGGTGGTGAACAACAACGTCAAGATGCACAACGTGTAGAAGAGGGCATCGTGCTGATCCGCAAATGACGATGCACGCGGGGGTTGTAGGGGAAAGTTAAAAGGCATAGTATTTGGATCAGGCGGAGGCCGCTGGACCTCCGGGGTTGGACGAGGAATCGCCAGCGTCGGGGATAGCTGGCGTTCGATACTTGAAGCTGAGATAGGTGATCGAAGCGATTAGGGCGATCAGGGTTGACCAGCCCGTAAACTTGATGACGTTTTCGATAATCGGGCGATTTCGAAGCGCAGCCTGGGAGGGCTTGTATAGCGCAAACTTCTGCGCCTCGTCTGCGAGCGGACTCGGACGGTTAGCGGCGGCATCGGCAAGATTGGACTCGGCGTATTTCGTAACGATCTCTCGACCGATTGAATATCCGGTCACTTGGCCCTGCGGACTCACGTAGACAGCGCCGAGCGGGCTTGCCAAAACGCCTTCCGTGGGCGAATATTTGAATTTGAAGCCTAAGGAATCCGTCGTCGCAACGATGGACTCACGGGTACCGGTGAGGACGTGGAGTCCTTTCTCCAATCCCGGCTGACTCGGCGGTCGCTTTGGTTCTAGGCCGCGGAGCGGATTGTAGTAAGTCGGTGCGTCGATATTTTCGCTCAGCTTTCGCTTCTCGGCAAGCGCCAGCTCCGAAATCTCCTTCGGATCAATGCTTAGGAGCACGAGATCAAAATCTCGCCCCAGAATCATTTTGTTCTGGCGACCAGACTTGCTGAGAACCTTCATGATGGAGTCATCCACCAAGCCCGCGCTGCCTTCGAACCCGAGTTCAATCGGCACGACCATTAACGGTCGCTTTCCGAGGTAGGTATCGAGCGTGACGGTCTTCCCGGTCTCGTCCTTAAACGGCAGATTGGTGACCACTTTGTTTCCAATCTTCTGTTCGATTCCGAGCTGCTGCGTGAGACTCGCCGCCGTTTCGGGTGGATTGGCACTCAATTGGGCATAGGCAGTCCCACCACCGAGCAAGCCGGCAGCCAAGAATCCACCCAGTCCAATCGAGCGAGCAAACATGCTAGTTACCGCCTCCGGTAGGTGCGGCGCTGTTGCCCAGATCGCCGTACTTCTTTACGGCAGCCGACTCTTGCTCATTCATGCGAGCAAGGGCGGCTTCGGCCGATTCGCCGGAAGTGATATTGATCTTGTCGTCGACGGTGCCCTTAGACTTAGCTTCGACCGGGTTCACTTTGCTGATTCCCCGTTCGGCCAAGAGATCAATGGCGCGGTCAATCGGAATGAATACCTTTGTTCGGTTCGGGTCCAAATAACCGGTTGCACTTAGGTGCCCCTCATCCTTTTGGCGCATCACCATCAGATCTGTCTTCGCGGTCGCGTTGGTTTGCAGACGCGGATACGGATCCTGCGGCACTCGCTTGGGCGGGTTCTGATAACCCGATTCTCCCTTGAAGTAATGAGGATCGATGATGTTAAGGAAAAAGGCTCCTAGAACCGCACTGAAGGCAGCGAAGCCAAAGAAGATCACCACCGATTTTTTAAGCTTCGGTAGGTCGACGTCGCGAATTTCGTAGCCCATTTCGACCAATGGGTCTTCGCGCTTGTGATGATTAGTGGACATGAGCCTTTGCCTCCTGCAGTCGGTGATCATAACCCGGCAGCAAGGTTGCCTTCTGGGTCTTGAGAGAGAAGAGAGCAATCCAGATGCTTCCTACGGCAAGTAGACCGATGATGTCGGTGATGTTTGCCGCCGGGTTAACCGGTCCCTGCTGTACGCGGTCGTGAAGCGACGGCACGATCAGCATGAGGATGTCGAACATGTGGATCACGAAAATGAATCCGGTGATCTTCATCAGTCGCTCTGGCTTAGCTTTGACGCGAGGCGCCAGCAGCACAAAGAACGGAATGAAGAAACGTCCAAGAATCAAGAGGAGACCGAGGGCACCCCAGTGGTTCGCTTCCATACCGGCCGGATGAACCGCGCTAGATCGTCGAGCGAAGTAGCTGGTGAATTCCGGAAGGTTGCCGTTCCAGATGATAAGGAACTGGGAAACCGTGGTGTAGCCCCACAGCATGGTGAACGCAAACATCATGTTGCCGATGTCCCGCGTGAGATCCTTCGTGATGATGTCGGTGAACGGCTTGTTCTTGGCGTTGATGCAGAGAAGGGTGATTCCTAGCGCAAGGGCGGCACCGGCTCCGGCTACAAGCTGCCAAGGACCGTACATCGTGCTGGACCAGTGCGGCTCCAGGCTCATTCCTACGTCGGTCCACAGCAGGGTGGAGGCGAGGAAGAAGTAGACCAAGGATGCGGCACCCCAGGAGGATCGTCCCGATTCAAGCTTGAAGTCGTGCGATTTCTCCTGTCGCATGGCCGAATTTCGGAAGCCCCAAGCGATGACCGCAAAGCTTAGCAATACGAACACGATGCGGATCTGCCACGCCGGCTGGTGGAGGAACCACTCTTTGCGCATCAAAACGGGGTCGTTCGCGACGACGTTATGGTCCGCCCACTCATAGAGAACCGCCGGGTTCAGTAGGAAGGGCACAAAGAGAACGGTGAGGGCAACAAAGTTCTGCCAGCTTGCCATCCCTTCCAGGAAGCGCAAGATGGAAAGCGTCCATTGACCGCGAACGGTATGGTGGAGCAGGGTCAGACCCATGGCGCCTAGGGAAACGGACAGCCAAAAAGCCCAACCGTAGAGGAAACTCCCCATCCATTGGTGTTGAGTGGCCGGGTTGAACATCATGGCCAGGCACACACCGACCAGCACCACACCTACCAATCCAAAAGGATAGGTGAGCTTGCTGAAATCGGCCGACGGGGCCGTTCGAGTTTCTAAGGTTTCTTCGTGGGCCATTTAGTGGGCTTCTCCTTCACCGGATTTCGGTTCGGGTTTCGGGTTTAAGCTGTCTTGTAGCGCCTGCGGATCGGCATCCGCCGGCGTCGCATTTTGCGAAAGTTGCAGAGCTCGGATATAGGCAACGATGGCCCACCGATCTTCGGGAACGATGCGGCTAGCGTAGCTGTACATGGTTCCGTAGCCATTCGTGATGACATCGTAAAAATGTCCCAGCGGCATGTTGCGGAGTCGGTCCGTGTGATAGTTGCCAACCGGTCGCTTGATCTTAAATCCGCGGACGGCAATCATGCCCTGACCGTTCCCGAGTTCACCGTGGCACGGGGTGCAATACACCGTGTACCGCTCCTGTCCACGCTTCAATAGCTGCTTTGTCAGCGGCATCGGCAGTTGATCCACCCACTTGCCATTGCTGACGCCGGTGTAGTACGCCTCGTCCTGTCGCTCATGACCGCGGGCAATCGTGCCCGCCAAGAGCGGTCGTGACATTTGACCGTCGGGGAAGAACTCGTTCTCGCCGAGCGGTTCGCCCTTCGGCTGTCGCCACATATCGGTGTGACAACCGGCAAGTAGCACGCCGGACGCCATTAGCCAGATCAGTTTCTTCACGCTTCCACCTCCGACACGTTGAGCGCATCCAGTTCTCGGAGGAACTGAGCGGTCTTTTCCGGATCAAATTGTGGATCTTCCTTCTCGATCGCCAAGAAGAATCGGTCCTGGGTGGCCCGTTCAAACCCTGGCGTGTTGAAGATGGAGTGGTACGGTTTCGGCAACCGGTTGTAGGCCAGCATGCTAAAGAACGCGGTGAGGCCAGCGAACAGAATCGTGCACTCGTACGTGATCGGAATCATGCTCGGAAGCGACACAAGAGGCTTTCCGCCGACATTCATCGGGTAGTCCAGCACGTGTACGTAGAACTGCAGACCGTAGCCGAAAGCGCCCCCGGTTAGTCCGCCCGCGAAGACGGAGAACGGCACCTTCATGTCTCGGAAACCAATCGCATCGCTGAGGCCGTGGATCGGGAACGGTGAGTAAGCATCCATCTTCTTGAATCCGGCTCGACGCGCGGCTTCCGCGGCCGAGACGAGCTTCTCCGGAGAGTCAAACTCAGCGACGACAGCCCAGGTGCCGGTACCCAAATTGGGTCCGTAGGCATTCATGTTAGAGGAAGTGTGGGTGGCGCTCATCGATCCGCTCCTACTGCGACCGGTTCGGCACCCTGATTTTGGTTGGCGACGGTCGGCTCAATTTTGCTGGTTCCGCGATGAATACGGTGCACGAGATCCTTCATTTCGAAGATGTTGATCGCCGGCAAGAATCGCAGGAAGAGCATCATCAGCATCGTGAAGAAACCGATGGTGCCGAAGAACATGGCGAAGTCCCAGAACGTCGGGTAGTACGGCTTATTGGAACTCGGCAGGTAGTTGTTGGTGAGCGAGAGCGGAATGATGACGAACCGCTCCAGCCACATTCCGACGCCGACCACGAGGCTGACGAGCCACACCACCACCAGATTCTTTCTCATGCGAGGAATCCAGAAGAGCTGCGGCACGATGCCGTTACAGAAGATCAGAGCCCAGTAGCTCCACGCGTAGTATCCGTGCAGTCGCTGATCCAGCAGTCGCATTTCGTACACGTTTCCGGAATACAGGGCGTAAAAGACTTCGAGGATATAGCCGTAGAAGACGATGAGGCCGGTCGCCAGGAGAACCTTACACATCCAGTCGATGTGGCGCATGGTGACCAGATCCTTCAGTCCGTAGTAAGCGCGAACGGGAATGAGGAAGTTCATTACCATCGCGAAACCGGCGAAGACCGCACCCGCAACGAAGTACGGCGGGAAGACGGTGACGTTCCATCCCGGTACCTGCGAAATCGCAAAGTCGTAGCTAACGATCGTGTGTACCGAGAGAACCAGCGGCGTGGAAAGTCCGGCCAAAAGCAGGTTAGCCTGTTCGTATCGGTGCCAGTGCTGGTTGGAACCCCGCCATCCGAGCGAGAGAATTCCGTAGGCGATCTTGCCCAGCTTATTCGTGGCCCGGTCTCTCAGCGAAGCGAAGTCGGGGATAAGCCCCATGAACCAGAAGACCAGCGAGATGGTGAAGTACGTCGAAACCGCGAAAACGTCCCATTCCAGTGCCGAGCGGAACTGCGGCATCATTCCCATGATGTTGGGATAGGGGAATAGCCAGAAGAGCGCCACCCACGGTCGGCCGGTGTGCAGAAGCGGATAAAGCCCCGCGCACATAACCGCGAAGATGGTCATGGCTTCTGCGAATCGGTTGATCGAGTTTCGCCATTGCTGCTTCAACAGCAAGAGAATCGCGGAGATGAGGGTGCCGGCGTGACCGATACCGATCCACCAAACGAAGTTGACAATGTCGAAGGCCCACGCAACCGGGACGTTGTTGCCCCAAATGCCGATGCCTTGGTACAGCAGCCAACAGATGGAGACCGCCATCATGGCGGCGCCACCGAGACCGCCGAGAAGGAATAGCCACCACGCCGTCTTATGCAATTTCGGTTGCAGGATAAGGCGACCGATCGCCTCCTCAACCTGCTCGTAATTGTAATCGCCGGTAATGAGGACGTCGTTTAGAGGAACGGCTTTAGCCACCGGTCACCTCGCTTCCCTCGGGCGTCGCGTGAGATTCTTCACTCTTCATTTCGGAACCGTGTTCTGTGGAATGTCCTTCGTGCTTCTTTCGCCGGGGCGATTGTCGCATCTCTTCCGTGATGGGAGAAATTGTTGGATTGGGGTTTCGCAGTTTCGCCAAGTGAGCCGTGCGGGGCTTCACGCCGAGTTCGGCCAATAGCAACCATGCTCGCGGATCGTTGTGCAGCTTGCTGACCCGACTGTTCTTGTCGGCCAGGTCTCCAAAAACGATCGCTTGGGTGGGACAGGCTTGCTGACATGCGGTGACGATATCGCCATCCTTGATGTCCTTGCCGCCCTTCTTGGCTTCCTTGCGAGCATCGTTGATGCGCTGCACGCAGTAGGTGCACTTCTCCATGATGCCGCGACCGCGAACGGTAACGTTCGGGTTGTTCACCATCTTGAGGAGGGCGATGCCATCGGTCTTGGGGGTGTGAATGACACCCGGAATCTCCTTCTTCTCCCACACGACATTGCTGAAGTTCGGCTGGTTGTCGCTGTAGTTGAGGTAGTTGAACCGACGGACCTTGTAGGGACAGTTGTTGCTGCAGTAGCGGGTACCGACGCAGCGGTTGTAAACCATCTGGTTGAGACCCTCGTGACTGTGGACGGTCGCGGCGACCGGACAGACGGGCTCGCAGGGAGCGCGTTCGCACTGCACACAGGCCACGGGTTGCCAGGTCACGTTCGGATTCTCGGCTTCACCGCTGTAATAGCGGTCGATGCGAATCCAGTGCATTTCGCGGTTTCGCTTAACCTGGTTTTTGCCGACAACCGGGATATTGTTTTCGCTCTGGCACGCCGTGACACAGGCATTACAGCCGATGCACGTGTTGAGGTCGATGGTCATGCCCCACTTGTTGCCGTTCCATTCGAAGACTTCTTCAACGTAGAGGTTATTTTCTTTAATTTCCTCTTCCGGCATGGCGAACCACGGGACGACTTCGCTGTTGTCCTCGTTAAAGAGGTCAAGTCGCGTCTCGCGGACAATATCGCGCTCGTCATCGATCGAATCTCCGCCGAGCGGATTGTGGCCCTGGGTGGAAGCGAGGACGCCGGCTCCCGAGGCCTTCAGCTTGATTTCGGGATTCGGAACCAGCCAGAGATTGGACGAAGAGCGGAACGGATAGACGTTGAATCCACCACCGTTGTCGCCGCTCACCGTGGCGACCGTGCCACCGCGCGTTCGACCGTAACCGAGCGTTACGACGACCGTATCGTCGGCCTGACCGGGTTGGACAAAGACGATGCCTTCGACCGTGCTACCGTTCGCTTCTAGCGTGACGATGTCATCGTTATTGACGCCGAGCTGTTTGGCCGTGTTGATCGAAAGCTGTACGCAGTTGTCCCACGTGAGCTTAGTGATCGGCTTTGGCAACTCCTGCAGCCAGCCATTATTCGCGTAGCGACCGTCGTAAATCGTCGGATCGGCCTTGATGATCAATTCCTTCTGAGCGGCAACCGCGGCGAGGTCACCAGGAACGGTTGGGGTCGCGCCGGATAGATTGATCACCGGAAGGGCGGAATTCTTCAACACACCGTCGTGGACGAAATCTCTCCAAGCGGATTCAAAGGACGCGCCCGGAAGTCCAGTCTTTTGCCAGTAACCCTTCACGAGGTCATAGGAGGCGATGGGCTTGCCCATCATTCCGCTCAAAATCTGGGCGGCGGTTCGACCTTCAAACAGCGGAGCGATCAATGGCTGCGCCAGACTGACCGTGCCATCGAATGCCCGAGCATCTCCCCATTCTTCCAGCGGGTGGGTGAGCGGCAATTCCCACTCGACATTCTCGCCCGTTTCGTTCGTTTCTCGAGCCAAGTAGACCGAGTGCTTCACCTTAGCGAGCGCATCGCCGAACTTGAGGTCCGCAGGCGCATCGAAGACTGGATTGCCTCCGACGATGACCAAGAATTCCACTGCCCCTTGCGCCATCGCCGTCGTGAGATCCTTAAGATCCCCATTGGCTTTGGTGACGCCGAAGTCAACCGGCTCGGTGAACTTGACTGTGTTTCCGACATTCTGCAGTCGAGCGTTCATCGCGTGAACCAACGCGTGCACTTCCGGCGACTGACGCGGACCGGCAACGATGATCGTTCGTCCCGGACCGGCCGCCTTGAGATCCTCAACGATCGCGTCGAGATCTTTGGGCGCAACTCCCGATGCCGGAGCCGAAGCCACGGCAATTCCAAGCCGCTGTGCAAGTTCCAGCGCAACCGCAGCTACATTCGAGAACTTGACCGGATAACGGTGGTCCGCCATCAGACCGGTAAGACTGGGCGTTGGCTCAAAAGCGTAGACGCGGCTCATCTCGCCCTTGGTGCCGACGACATGACGACGGCTGGCAAAGTCTCGAGCGTAGCGAAGATTTCCGGGGGTCTCCTCCGCCGCTAAAACGTCGGCGTCCAAGGCGACCACGATATCGGCACTGGAGAAATCATAAATCTGCTCCAGCGGGCGATTGTAAGCAGCGCGGGCGCCTTCGTAGACATTGGCGCGACTTACCGGCTCGTGGGTGAACCACTTTGCACCCGTCTTGGCGCGGAATTTTTCAATCTGATCCAGCAGAGACGGACTCGTCACCGCTCCGGTGAGAATGGCTACCTTACCGGCGCTCTCGGCCAGTTGGGGCTCAACGTTCTTGCTAAAGAGTTCCCACGTCGAGATATCGCCCTTGTTCAAGACGTTGGCAGGTCGTTCGGGATCGTACAGGTTTAGGATCTCGGCCTGCAACATCGAATCAGCAGCGCCTAACGATGCCGGATGCTCCGGATTTCCTTCAATCTTAGTCGGACGTCCTTCGTGTTGCTCCACTAAGACACCCGTCGCAAAACCGCCGATGGAGAGCGTGGTGGCGTAATAAAGCGGAACGCCGGGCACTAGCTCTTCGGGCTGCTTAACGTAAGGGATGACCTTGTCTTGCGGCAGGAATACGCTTCGGCAACCCGCCAATCCGGCCAGTGCCATCGAAGCACCCATGTACTTCAGCAGCGTCCGGCGATCCATCGTCATCAGGCTAGAGCGGTTTGGAAATTCATCTTCCACCCACAGCTGGAACTCTGGCGTATCGGCCACTTCGTCCAGGCTGCGCCAATAGGCTTTGCCCGACTTGCCAGCCAACTTTGCCTGCACAGCGGCCAAGTTAAGTGGCTGTCCGGTCACGTTTTCGTTACTCATCGAAATCCTGTTTCTTCCCCCTAAATTGCTACCAAGCAGAGCTTAGTAGTGGCACACCGAGCAGTCCGCAAGCTGCTGAACCTTAATGCCGTAATACTTGACGAGTTCCTTACCTTTCGCCCGTTCCGCCTGGTCATTCGTACCGGCGAAGGTTCCTTCCATGAGCTCCTGCTCACGATAGGTGAGACCCTTCATTCCGTGCTTCTGGTACTTCCAGTACAGATTGAAGACCTGCTGTCGCGGCTCAAGATCTGGCCGAGTTTCATCCTTGTAAATGTAGCGGTCCGGAGCGCGGTGGCACTCAAGGCACCATTGCATCTGGAAGGGGTTACCCTTGTAGGTGATGTGCATGTGCTGCACCGGTCCGTGGCAAGTGTTACAGTTGAGGCCGCGGGCGATGTGAATGCTGTGATTGAAGTGGACGAAGTCCGGCACCTTGTTCACGAGATTCCACTTGATGGGCGTGCCCGTTTCGTAGCTCTGACGGACCGGCTCCAGGAGCGGCGAGTTGGTCCAGATCTGGCTGTGGCAGCTCATACAAGTCTCGGTAGCAGGAAGACCCGCATAGCTCGACTTCTCAACGCTCGTGTGGCAGTACCGACAGTCGATTCCGAGTTCCCAAGCATGGTGCTGGTGGGAAAACGGCACCGGCTGATTCAGCGGTACCGACACCTTGGTGTTGGCGGGTGATCGACTGAGGGCGGCCAATGCCAACCAGACAGTCGGAACGCCGATCGCGACCCCGTATAGGGTCGCGGCGGTAATCGCGTTCGCACTAGGCTTAAAAATTTGCGCCATTTACAATTGCTCCAGCGCCCGTGAACGGGCAATGGGGGAAAGCGCCTCAGCCACTCCAATTCCCCCAATTGGATGCGACTGTACAGAACGTACAGAAATGACGGGCATTTGCCCCTCATGACGAAGCTCTGACGGCAAAGATGATACCGAGTCTTCAAGCCGACTCGCTGACGATGCAGAAGTGACTTCTGCGGTTAATTTGCGATGGATATCGGATGCGGGAACACTACGGTCAATGGCGAGGGCCAGAAACAGTAATGCGAGGTACAGCATCGAATAATGAAACAGTGAACTCGCGTGCGGCCGATCGATCTGCTTCCACAGGCCAATCGCTTTCATCACCAGCAGCACATTGAGCAGTCCGGCGGCAACCAAGTAGATCACACCAACGCCGGGCATCAGGAACGGCATCATCGTGACCACCACGGTGATGACCGTGTACATACCAATTTGATTGACCGTGGTGCGGTCCCCTTTCACCACCGGCAGCATCGGAATTCCGGCGGCGGCATAGTCGTCCTTAAGCATCAATGCCAAGGCCCAAAAGTGAACCGGAGTCCATACGAAGATGATGGCGAACAAGTAAAGCGCGAGGGGCGGAAGGTCGTTCGTGATGGCGGCCCAACCAACCAGCGGCGGAAATGCCCCGGCCGCACCCCCAATCACGATGTTATGCCAGGTCCGTCGCTTCAGGAGCAGCGTGTAGACGACGACGTAGAAAACCAATCCGCTGAGCGCCATCACGGCCGTCAACAGGTTCCCTGCCGCCCACAGGATCGCGAACGAACCAATTGCCAGCACCATCGCAAAGGCGAGAGCATGCTGACTGGGAATGCTCTGCGTCACCGTCGGTCGCGACGCGGTGCGCTTCATGGTGAGATCAATGTCACGATCGATCACCATATTGATCGCGTTTGCCGCGCCCGCGCTCATGTAACCACCAATCGCGATGGCGAGAAACTGCCAAATGGGCGGGAATCCGCGTTGCGCCGCGACCATCGCGGTAAGGGTCGTGAAAAGCAACAGACTGATGACCCGAGGCTTGGTTAACGCCACGTAGGCATTCACCAGCGTTCGTCCCTGCAGCGGTTCGCCGAGCGGAGCTTCAACCGGCGCGGGCCGAATCTCGACTCGTTCGACACCTTCCGCGAGAGCTGCCACGGCAAGCGCCGTAATCGCGATGAAATTCAGATCCGCCATCGCCAAGTGAAGCATCTGCATCACGATGGGAGCATCCATCACGATGTTGAGTGAACCAATCAGGATCTGCAGTGCAAAACTCAGCATCAGCCAATCCCCGGCCTTCTTCACGTTTGGATCGGGACGAAGATGGTTAATGAGACCAACGGCTAGAAAAATGTAGAGCGTGACCGAAACGGCAATAAGCGGGTGCAAGGGTTGTAACCGCACCATCCAGTGCGAGTCACCCCGCATCGCCGCTTCTAATACATTGTCAACCTTATGAAGCTGGTGAGCGAGGGCAGAGACGGCACCGGATATTCCCAACAGAACAATGCCCGCCACCCCCATGCCGAGGATTGGAACCACCGGGCCTTGGGATCGAAACTGGGGACGTCGCCAACCTTTCGCGGCCAAAATGAGCGTCACCAGGAAAGCAACTAAAACGAAGGTGCTGACGCAGTGAACGGCCATGATGGCGGCTCGGTTCACGCTGTCATTCTGGGCGACCAGCTTAAACTTGACCAGGAATGCGCCGATGGCGCCCTCAAAGAGCGTCATCCCTAACACGCCGATGGCTGCTTTCCGTCCGTAGTCGCCGCGTGGAAAATGGCGGAAAGCGAGGTAGACCAGAAGCAGAGCGAGCGGTCCGCACAGCGCCGTGGAAATCCGGTGAGATCCTTCAATCCACCGGGCAAGGGTCCCCATTAAGGGCGTATTGTTATCGCCGCACAGTGGCCAGTGGTCACCGCAACCATCTCCGTAGTTGCCGGCTCGGAGGAAAACTCCCCAACCAACGACCAGTATGTTGTAGACAAGGGCAAAGACCGCAACCTTCTGAAAGCCCGCGCGAGACATCATTGCGCCGACCCCCTCAGACTTGAACTATCGAAGTTTTCAATAAGTTCAAAGTTTCTGAAAACATTGAAAGTTGTAGTGACCGCCTTCATTGCTCAGTTCGGATAGTGTATCTCAAATATCCAGACGTTCGTCCCAGCCGGGAACCAAATATAAAAAAACGGCAAAGATTTCTTGATTTCCGCCGCAGTGGCTGATTACAGGCCATCCGGGAAGCCGGCTCCCCATAATAAATGAGCAAGGGCGCACCATGTTAGCTTCAACCCTCTTCTGCCTAACCTTCGCCAATCGGCCAGCCGAAACCCGGCTCCCGGTGACCGAATCTGGACTTGGTCAAGATCCGGTGATCTCCACTCCGTACCGCCAGAGTCTCCCGGCTGGCGCGGGGAGCATGACGGCTGGCAAAGTTTCAATTTCGACTGGCGAAGTTAATTCCGTTGCTGAAATACGGCTGGAGCTGACCGCGGCGTTTGAAAATCCTTTTGATCCCGATGACATCGCCGTTGACTTCCTGGTAGATCCACCCAGCGGGAAGAACTATTCGATCCCGGCTTTTTTCTACCGCGAGGCGAACCGGACGTTGGAGCAGGGCAAAGAGGTCATCACGGCGGTCGGAAGCGGAGACTGGCGCGTGCGATGGGCCCCGCGCGAATCGGGACGACACACCGTTCGCATCCGCGTGCGCACCCGTTCTGGTGAGATTATCGGCCAACCGACATCCGTGAACGTAACGGAGCGGCCATCACCGGGATTCATTCGGGTCTCCGAACGAGATCATCGATTCTTTAGCTTTGAGAATGGTACAGCGTACTTCCCAATCGGAGCAAACATCTGCTGGGGCGGCGACCGCGGGACTTTCAACTACGACGATTGGCTTCCGAAGTATGCGGCCAACGGCGTTAACTACGGGCGTCTCTGGCTCTCTCCGGGCTGGAGCACATTTAGCTTGGAGCGAACGGGCAAAGTCGAGGACGGGCTGGGAATGGGTCAGTTTGACCTCAATAATCTCTGGCGTCTGGACTACGTGGTCCGGAAGGCAGCGGCCAATGGGCTGAATTTGATGTTGACCATCGACAGCTATAACATCCTGCGAGACCGGGATGGGGCACCGTACTGGAACGAGAGTCCGCACAACTCGGAAAATGGCGGACCGCTTCGGATATGGAGCGACTTCTGGACCAGCGAAAAGATGGACCGTCTGTACCGGGCAAAACTCCGATATCTGGTCGGCCGCTACGGGGCATTCTCCAATGTAATGTCGTGGGAATTCTGGAACGAGGTCGACCTGACTCGAGATTTCGATTCCGATCGCGTGCAAGCCTGGCACCAGCGAATGGGTCAGTACCTCCGGTCCATTGACCCTTACCAGCACCTCATCTCCACCAGTTTCAGCAGTTCCGCCGGGCAACGAAGTATCGATGGCTTGGCCGAAATCGATTATGTGCAGACTCACCACTACTCCAGTCCCGATATCGCGTCCGTGGTTGCCGATTCTCAAGTGAAGAAAACTTTGCTGGGCAAGCCTCATTACGTGGGTGAAATTGGGGCAGATTGGCAGGGTCCACGCGGAGATGCCGACCCGAAGGGTTTGCAGATTCATGATCCTCTCTGGGTGAGCATTGCCAGTGCCAACGCCGGGGCGGCGATGCCGTGGTGGTGGGACAATTACACTGAGCCGTTGAACCTGTACTCGGTTTGGAAGCCAGCCGCAAAATTTATTGAAGGCATTGACTGGCCGGGCGAAAACTTCCGCGTGGTGCGGCCAACATTTCGGTTCCAACAAAAGCCTCCGGCTCCCCGCCGAGAAGACCTGGTGATTGCGGACGGCCCACGCAGTTGGGAGCCGGGCGAGACCTTTAATCGGCCGCGCGATATTCAGATATCCCCGGCGGGCGAGGTGGTGACAGAGGGGGCCATTTCATCGATCTTGCACGGACGGGTGAACCATCCGGACAAAACCAATCCGATTCGGTTCCTGGTGAATTTTGATCGACCCACTACGTTCAAGGTGACGGTTTCGGAGGTTTCTGGTTACGGAGGCGCTGGCTTACGAATCTCGGTGGACGGAATTGTGGTGGCGGACAAAGCTTTTCCCGATCCGGATGGAAATACAAAAACCACGTCCATCACGTCATTCAACGGCACCTATTCCGTACCGGTACCGAAAGGATCGCACCACATTGTGGTGGAAAATCCGGGAGCCGACTGGGTTGCCGCCAGTTACCGGTTTACCGACGTAAAGACGATTTCGCGTCCCGCCCTGCAAGCGTGGGCGTCTGCGGGGGACTCTTTGATTATTGGATGGGTCCGCCGAGCGGGTCGCACTTGGCAGTCCGTGATTGTAGATAAAGTGAAGTTGGCTCCAACCGAGCCTTCCTACCTGAACATTTCTGGATTGGCCAGCGGAGTGTGGGAGCTGGAGCTGTGGAACACCACCACCGGAGATATCGAAAAGCGGATTCCCGTAGTAGTAAAAGCCTCCGGTCGGGTTGACATACCTCTCCCGGCGATTGCGACGGATTTGGCATTCAAGTTGCGGCGCGCGAAAGCATAGATGGAAACTCGAAAATTTGACTACTTGGTGATCGGCTCTGGTCTGGCTGGTCTCGCCTTCGCTCTGCGAGCCAGCACCCACGGAACGGTCGGAGTGATCACGAAGGCCGAAATCTCCGAGTCCAATACTCAGTGGGCGCAAGGCGGCATCGCGGCAGCGGTTGGAGAAGCCGATTCATGGGAGCTCCACGAACGAGATACGTTAGTCGCCGGAGCTGGGTTGTGTGATGAGGAAGCCGTACGGTTCTTGGTTCAGGAAGCACCGGCCGCCATCCAGTGGTTAGTGGATTTAGGAGCGGAGTTCGACTCGGCTCAGGGCGGTGAACTTTCCTTGGGGCGTGAGGGCGGGCACAGTCGGCACCGCATCGTCCACCACGCCGATAAAACCGGGGCGGAAGTGGAGCGAGCGGTGGTGAAAGCGGTGCGCGACAATCCAAAAATCACCGTCTACGAGCGCACCTTTGCGACCGAGCTCTTAACGGATGGAGACCGTTGCGTGGGGGCGGTGGCCGAGGTGGAAGAGTTGGGGCCAGTGGTTTTTCGGGCCCGCGCCACGTTGCTGGCGACGGGTGGATGCGGAAAACTCTACCAACACACCACCAATCCAAGCGTGGCTACAGCGGATGGGATTGCCTTGGCGGGTCGCGCCGGCGCCGTCATAGAAAACATGGAATTTATGCAGTTCCATCCCACGACGCTGTTCCATCCTCAGCTAAGGTCGTTTTTGATTACGGAAGCCGTGCGAGGAGCCGGAGGAACGCTTCGGAATCACCTGGGTCGCCGCTTTATGTATGACTTTGACGAGCGCCTAGAACTGGCTCCGCGAGACGTGGTCGCGCGGGCAATTGAGGCAGAAATGGCGAAGCACGAGACTTGGTGTGTCTATCTGGATACCACACACCTTGATCCCAAGCTATTGCACCATGAATTCCCCACGGTCTACGAGCGGCTAACAAGCATTGGAATTGAGATGGAGAAAGACTGGATTCCGGTTGTGCCGGCCCAGCACTATTCGTGCGGAGGGGTAAAGACTGACTTGGACGGTCGAACCACCATTCCCGGGTTGTACGCCAGCGGCGAAGTTGCCTGCACCGGGGTCCACGGGGCAAATCGATTGGCAAGTAACAGTTTATTAGAGGCGATGGTATTCAGCATGGCGGCCGCGAAGGCATGCGTTGATGAGCCAGAGGGCGGGCAGGCTGAAGTTTCACCGCTCCGCTGCATCCCAGAATCTGAATCCGTGCGTCTACGACGGGCCATGCAAAAGGCGATGACCACGCACGTGGCAATCAATCGGACCGACGAAGGGCTCAAAAAGGCGGCGCAAATTCAGAAGCAGTTGCTGGCGGAATATGATCGTAAGCCCCTGGCACCCTTTGCGCGCTACCCCCAGGAATCTCGGCATATCTTGGAAGCGGCCAAGTACGTGATCGACGGAGCGTTGGCCCGACGAGCGAATATTGGGCTTCACTTCAACCTCGATCTTGTTTGATCGGAGTGGCATCGTAGCGAGGCAGGGCCGAAACCGGCGGGAAATCGATGCTGCCGTCGAAATCGACCCACGCTTCCACTCGCCCCGGCGCGGAGCTGGCGTAGCTGAGGTCGAATATGTTGCCACGAGTCATGCCTCCAACACTCGCCAGATTGCTTTTTGCGGCCCAAGTGGCCGTGAATGATGTCGCAAAACCGGCCAATCGGGCATCGGTGGCGGTCCACCCCAAGAACAATCGTCCATCCGCAACATTTGCGTCTAAGGCAATGTCTCCAAACAATCGGGCCGGGCTGGCAAAGTACTTTAAGATCGGGGCTTCCGCGGGTTTTCGATCAAACGAACCGAAGAGCTGCCGACGAAACCCAAGGTACGGATCCGGTCGAAGGGGCTCCGCTTCCGCGGTTGCCCGACTCTCTTGAGCCCGACGACGTTGCCAACGGTCGAAGCCGCGCTCGCCATCCAACCCTGCATTCCACATAGCTCCCACCAATCGTCCCTCGGGAGTATCCGAGAAGGCTCCCGCTAGCGACGCCAATATGGCGGCTTTGCGGGATGTGGCACGGTCACCGTCTAAGATGCGCCAGTGACCCCAATCCATCCGCCAAGATAGCGAGGTCAGGAGGGAATTCATCGGCTCCGGCACTTCCTTATTCGTGGAAATAGCCTGCGCCAACAGTCCGTGGGCGGCGATAAGGTCCAGGTCTATCCCTTTCAGATCGAACGGCATTGGCTGGCCCGTATTCGGTTCGGGACTGAGAATAAGCTGACCCAAATACGCTCGCGAAGCCTGGTCCGCCATTCGTACGGTATCGATAGGTGTATTCGATAGCCGAATTCGAAGGGACAGATCGGCCACCGACCCGGGATCGGTGAACGCGATGGTTGCCGCCGAATCATCCGGCACCGCTCCCAACCCGATTGCCCGCCCGGTCGGAATTTTCACGACCGGAAAGCGAACCGTGAGCCGGGTACTCGCCACCACATCCACCGGCCCCTCTTCGGTGACGATTCCGCTCGAGATGGTTTCCGATTGGCATTTCACCGCTCTACCGACGATTGCCGCCATGCGAATGGCCGATGGAACGATAGCCCCAGGTCGGTCAAATTCCCAGGTTCCGGTGACGCTTTGATCGTCGGCGGAGACCGAAACGCGCTGCAATTCGGGTGCTTTCTGCTCAAATAGCGGCGCGACCTTGATGGCTCGCTCGGTGAGATCTCCGAGCGACGCGGCAGAATTTGCCTGCACCCTATCGAGCCCAAATGGAAGGCCAAAGCGGACCCACCCCTTGAAATCGGGCGGGCTCTCGAGCACCCAGTTTCCCGGTCGCCCGGTGACTTTCAGCGCCGCCGGTCCGTCCGGAAAGCCGATCATCCAGGCGGGCTGCTGATCTAAAAATGAAACCAGAATCCACGATGAAGGCGGAGTCGGAACACCGGCGGTTGCCGAGCCACCGGGCCAGGTGAGATACGGAGAACCGATTGACGAAATCCGTAATCGCCATCTTCCCGGGAAATACAACGCGAAACCGGGAGCGGTGGTGGTGAACCGACCCTTAGATGGACCGCTACGGTTGATTCCAAAGCCAACAGTTTGGCCGTACGGTGACGTCGCAATGGCACGGCGGGCGACGAGCGGTGTATCAAATCGTAGAGTTTGCGCGGGACTGACGTTCGCTCGGAAGCCCTGCTCGTTGAACACAATGCCGGCCGATTTGGGCCAAGGGTGATAGCCGTACCTTCCGAACGGTTCCGCGGCGGCGCTTCCCCTATTTACGAGACTGATGCAGCCCACCAAAACGGCCAGCATCGGTCCTTTAATAAACCGTTGTGCCAAGGATTTGAAGTCCAAATCGGCCGGTTCGGCGCGAGAATGTCAGTCCAACTTCACGCCACCCAACCCGGTAGCCGAGCACATAGTTGGTGTCGAGATAGACGTTCTGGAGGAACTGATCGTAGGTGTATGCGTAACCCAATCGCCACGAAGGACTGAAGCGGTACGACAGATCCCCGAACACATTGAAACGGTCAGCGTCTAGGCTCTTGCCGACTTGAACGCTGAGGGCGGTTCGTCCGGCAAAGTAGTTGGAATCGACGCTGAGATAGTGATGCCCGAGTACCTTATCGTCGAGCCCATTTTGGCGATAGTCGTAGGTCATCGTAAACTGCGCGGCGGATGAGAGCCGGCGGAACATACTGGCGCTGCCAACAATCCCCAGACCCTTGCGAGTGCTATCCCCAAGGTTCTGGGTCAGGGTTCCGCTGAGGAGCAGCGTCGATTGTTTGTCCAGCTTGAGGGGATTAGAGGAAATCCTTGTGTACAGTCCCGTCGTATGCGCACTATCGCTGGTGAGCGACCTGCGAGAGTAGTTTGTTGTGACGCCATAGGCCAGGCGAGCGGGCAACGATCCGACCTTGATGGGCTCTTTCTCCACCGAGAGGCCGAGATCCATGGTGTCGTATGGCAGGCCTCGCAGGTTTCGGTTTGCGCTGCCATTGAAAGAAACCTGATACCCAGGCTGCTGGTTGAAGACATTTACGGAGCCAAAGATTGAGCGTCCTTGGGGGCTCTGAAGTTGGAAGCTGGACCGAGTGTTCTGATTGATTTGCAGGAACTGACGGAAATTTGCGTTCCAATCATCACGCCCGATTCCCGAGATGGACGCTCCGCCCTCCATGCTGTCGCCTTTGTTCCAGTTGACTTCGTAATCGAGAAACACGCCTTGGGTGGCGGTGGTGCTTCGACCATAGGCCTCGCCGGTGCTCAGGCGAAACAGCGAGGTTTGTCCGGGGCTTATGTTTGTGTAATACGGGTAATTGATGTTCAGCTTATTGTCGCGAACCTGAACCAGCGCATCGGTGACCACCGGACTCTCGGAGTAGATATTCGTGATCTCGTACAGCGGCATGGAGAGAACTTTGGTCTCCCCCACGTACATCGCGGCTTTTTGGAACTGAATGCCGCGCCGCCTCGATACGACGGCCCGCTTCGCCCGGATTGTGGATGGACTGTAGCTAAGATCCTGGAAAATGAAGCTATCAGAATTGATCGGCGAGGTACTAGGTCGGTAGTCGATGCCCGAGATTTCAACGACGCCGAAGCGCTCCCGAGGTTGCATGGGCTCCAGCCCCGATGGCCCCAGGTCATAAAACCGTAGAGTGTGTCCGTCGGTGGAAAACGCCTGCGGCCGATACATGACGAAAGAGGTCGTTCCGATACCCGATCGTCGATCCAATTGCAGAAACAGTTCTTCAAAGTTCTTGTCGATCTTGCCCATTTTTAGGTGAGCGCGACGCGCTTTGACCGTGAACGATGCCGCATCCACCTGGACATCCTCGGCGCGAATCTCAATATCTCGAAAGCGGACAATGACCGGCCCGGTCGTCGCCGAAGCGGCGACAATCTTTGTATCGGCGGTGTATTGCAGGATGCTAGGGGCAACCACCTCGATGAATTCGTTCGCAACGCTGAGAAGGGCGCGATCACCTACAAATTCAAAGTCCAAAACCGACGGCGCGGCGCTGGCTTTCAGGAGTGAAACCTTAATCCGACTGTAGCCGGGGACGCCACCCGCGATGAGCGTAGCATTAGCGATACCGCCGCGAGTAAGGACAACCGCTTCGCGGAAGGAGCCGAGGGTCGCCTGAAAGAGGACCTGAGTCCCGTCGGGTACCGACGCTCCGTTGGAGTCCTTAACGATCGCCGTTATGGTGGCTGTACTACGACCATCGGCAACGCTTCGGACTGGGAAGGACGAGAGCTGAATCGATTGCTGAGCGTGGGAGACCTGAACAAGACCCACAGACAAAAATGCTCCGATCAGTAGTTCTCTGGATCGGAGCATTTGCATGGTGAGCACATTGTGGGACGCGCGGAGCCGCGTCCCACGTTCGTTTATTACCGGATGACGGTGATCGGATAGAGCTTGCGTACTCGCTCGCCCGTCTCAGATTCGGCCGTGATTTCGATGAGGTAGGGTCCCGGGGCAACCGACCGGTTGGCATTGTCGCGAAGATTCCACACCAGGGTGTTCTCTCCGGCCTTCGACTGTCGATCTCGCGAAAGTCCGTAGACCTCTCGTCCACCACTCAGGATGCGCACCGTGGTGCTAGCATCTCCCGCCAACGTGTAGTTGATGGTCATCGGAGCGTTGGCACTCTTGCTGCTTCGCGTCGCGACGATGCTACCAATCACCGGTCGAGCCGGAGCGCCGGGCTCAGCTTCCAACAGGAAGGTGCGAGTCGTCTGCTCGGCGGCATCGAAGGTGAAGCCACCGGTTCGGCGCAGGTTACGCGTCGTCTTGGTCGCTTCATCCACCAGTCGGAACTGCAAGTTCTTGGGCAACTGCGACAGGTTCGGCCAGGTAATGGTTACCGGTCCGGCCGATCGCGTGGTGACGGCGATGGTCCAGGCTTGCTTGCCGGGTCGATCCGCGAGTGCACTGGACAGCTTAGTAGCCTTGCCCTTCACTTCGCTGATGATTCCGAGGCTGACTGAACCCTTGATCGGTGCGGTCGGCGGTTCATAAGCCGTACCCTTCTGAGCTGCCTTCGCATCCTTGGCGACGCCAACGTAGTTCTCACTGTCAACCTGGTTGTCAGTTCGAGCAACCAAATTGAGTCGCCAGTCCTTCAGGGTCTGAGCCGGCGTATCCTTCTTCGTCTGCGGAGCCACGAACGGCTCGTTAACGTAGGGGAATGCGAGGGTGATGGCGGTGTTGGTCACCGAATCATTTGCGGCAGAAACGTAGACCCAGTAGCCCTTGTTGGGAAGCAGCAGGTCCGTTCCGGCCGAAATCAATCGGTAGTCCGGAGTTGCCGAATCTGCATCCCAGTAGAACAAAGCTCCATTGATGTAGCCACCGTCAACCAGATCGCTGTACTTGCGTACATTGCCCGGATCCTGAGCCACAACGCCACTAAGCTGACCAAGCGGAATCGGGTAGGGGAATGGGTTAGAGATGAGGTTCCAACCTTGGGGCAGCGCCGTTAGAAGCGATGTACCGGAATCGGTATCGGGAGGAGTGATCGGCGACGGAATCGTCGGATCGCCCTTGAGGGTGACAATTCCCTTGGGGCTATCCAGGATCAGCCAGCTACCAATGCCTCGTCGCGGTCCAGTCTGGATCACGTACTCAGCTTGTCGGGGATCCCATTCCAAAGCCTGGAAGTTTTCGTCAACCTTCAGGCCGAGAATCGCTTCCCAGCTGGTGTTGCTGAATTTCCACGGCGAGCCGACCAAGTTTGCCGTCGACGGCAGAGAAAGTCGCGGGGTGGAGGCAACATTAATCGTTCCCGGCAGAGTCTTACGGGCACCCGTCGGCGAGTTCACCTGGACGGTGTACGGCTGAATGCCGTTGATATCTGGCGAAACGCGAACCTGGAAATCTACGAATGAAATCTGGCGCGCCTTGATCTCGGAGATTGTCTTGGTGATTTGCGTCTGGGTGGAATCGGTGGCATCCGTCATTCCGGGCGGAAGGTTGAGGACGACCGACACGTTCTGAAGCGTGAGCTCTTCGTTCGCGCCTGAGTAGCCAACGGTGTTATCGACATACACCCGAAGCGTGAACGGATTTGGAGTCAACGTATTCGCATCGCTCGGGCTGGTTCCAATAACCTTGGGAGCATCGACCACGACCGAGAATGGACGAGTGAAGTTGGAGTTCGACCAAGTGGACTTGTAGTACGCAACGATTTCCCGTGCTGCACCCGCAGCAACCGAAGATGGCTGCCACTTCTGAATATATCCCCACTCAAACGGCCCAACCGGAAGGTCGCTCGAAACCAAGTTGTCGGGCATAGTCGGCGTATTGTTGGTGTAAGAACCCAACAGGAAACCTTCGTCGCCGATCGTTACTTCGTCAACAGGAGTCTGCTCGCTGGTAGCGACTCCATTTACGTATGTTGGACTGTTGACGATCTGAAGACCGTAGGCGTTTTCTTGCGTTACGCCGAAGTTGATGTAGTCCGTAAGCTGAAGCGGAACCGTGTCGGTAATTGTCGACGGGTCGACGAGTCGTTGGAATCGCTGTGGCGTATTGAACGGCTTATTACCGGGAGCATACACGTGCTCGAATCCGACGTTGTTGCCATTCTGATCAAGACCCAACATCCATTGACCGAACCAGAGACCCACATTTGTGGATGCTGCGGTCGTGTTGGTGATCGTCCAGCGCAATTTGCCAGCATCACCCACCAGGTCACCTCGGAGGCGGACCTTGAAGTTGCCTACGGTAGTTTCTAATATTGTGTAGCGGTCGGATCGGCCCTGGAAAGTCAGGCTGATACCGTTTGCACCAAACAGAGTTTTGGTGACGGCTCCTGCGGCAGACTTCTCCACCACCATCGCGTAGCCGATGGAACCACCCACCATGAAGGGCATTCCGAATTGGAGTCGCAGATAGTCATCCTGGTCAGACTGGACCGACCCGAGGGCTCCAATAGAAAAGCCGATGCGGCCTTGGCTATTGAACGACGCACCGCTGGGGGGAACGCACGACTTGTCGTACGTATCCGTACCGGAAACGCCAATCGTCATTGCGAACAGGTCGTTCTCCAAATACTGCGCACCGTAGTCAGTGCTTGGGCCAGTGGTGCTCATTGGCGGCCAGCATGCCGGGTCGTAGCCCGCCTGGGCCGAAGCAAACCCATAGATGCTGCTCAACGCGAGCACGGCTAAACTTTTCGAGAAAATTCGATTCATCGGATTCCTATCATTCGGACGACTTGACCCCCGCCGAGGGTTCGGCGGGGATGGTATTTATTTGACGATCAAACGAGGTGAGTTCGTCAGCGAGGCGGAGGCGGAGGACCAACCGGGGGCTTGTACGACCGCGGAGCGGAGAACACGTAGCGGTCCCAATCGCTTCTTTCCGGTCGAGGTCCAGGATTGTCCTGAGTGTTTCGGATTCCTACTCGCCAGTACACGGTAGTCGCATTCTGGATGTAGCTCGGCAATCCGGTCGAACTTACGTCAATCGTCGGGAAGCTAGAAGTTCCGAATGTCACCTGCTTCTTCTGGACGGTGTACGTGCGGTTCTTGGGGAAGTTAAGATCGCTCGAGAATTCAAGCTTCGCTTCCAGCGAGATTGCATATGCACCGCTGCCGGTCACGATGAACGAGAACAGCTGGTTTCCTTGCAACTGGGCACCTTCATCCGGCTTCGACAGAGTCGGGCGGGTGAGTGCAGTGGCAAGTCCCTTAGCAGCTTGTCGATCGCTAACGGTGTAGCAAGCCGGAGCAACTTCCGGTGCCATCAGGTTACCGGTGGCCGAAGTGGCGGTACTGGTGGAAGTGGTTCCACTTGCCGTGGTAGCCGTTGTGGTCGTAGAGGTGGTCGTGGTAGACGTCGTCGTGGTGTTCGTCGACGTGGTACCAGTTCCGGTCGCGCCAGGAATGTCGTTCTCGTCTACCGCTTGTACAACGTTAACCGAGAATTGATAAGGAGCACCAATCACCAGCGGCTGCTTGCCTGCGCTAGAACCACCGAAAGTGGTCGTACATCCAGGAACCGGCTTTACGATGCCCGCACTGGAAGTCCAGTTGAAGGTGTCCGTCGTGGAGTCGGTTGAGCGAGTGATGTAGCTGCGAGCACTATTGCTCTCAACAACACCGATCGGAACGTCTTGGAAGTCGTTTCGCCAAATCTGCCAGGCCACAGTGTTACCGGCGTTCGAGAACGCATCACCGGACCAGGAGATAAGAATCGCGGCGGTGCCGCTCGGCAGGGTGGCATCCACATAGGATTCCGCCTTTACGCTGGATACTCCTTCCGAACCCTTGTTAGAAACAAGGAATCCGATGAGACCCAAGACGAGGAGGGTGGTGATGAGCCCGCTGCTGTTGCCCTGCGGTCGCTTGCCCACGGTCTTTGGCTGACCATTGGACGCGAATCCAGGCAGAACTTCCGGCACATCGAATACGACTTCAACGCGGTCGCCCGGTCGAATACCCTTCTGCACGCGCTCAGGCTTGACAACCGAGCTGTCGAACTCGACGTCGGTGACCTTAGCGGTAGCAACCTGAAGTCCATTGCGCTTGACGATGACGGTTTGACCCGACTTGAAGCCGGATCGGCTGCCCTGATTGATTAGAGCGGCGCCGGTCGTGGTGTTCAAAACGGTGCCGTAGGGGAGAACACGACCGCGAATCTCAGAAACGGCGGTTGATGCCGCCTGCAGGATGGCGTCGTTGATAAGCGCCTTGTCATCCGTGCTATCCGGGCGAACCGTTGACGTACCCAATACAGCCGCGCCGTTGACGGGCAATTGGCTCGCCACGTCGTAAACCACAACTCGGATTGAGACGTTCGCGCTCTTACCGCCGGAAGTGCGGTTGATTCGATAATCGACCACATCACCAGTCACAACCTTGGTGGCGCGGGCTTCCTGAGCCACTCGCATTAAGTTCGCGAACTGCTCCGGGGGACTTGCGACGCCAAGCGTGGTGATCGCCCGCTGCACTGTCTCCTGCGGAATAAGCTCCACATTCGGGTTCGATATCTTAGATAGCTCACCGATGATGGCGCTGCTGGTACGTGAGCCGAACTCTGTTCCCTTTTCCTTCCGATTAGCGAACTCAACGACAGCAATAAAGTCAGTCGGAGTTGCAACCTGTGCCGTAGCACGGCTAAGAAGGGCCAGGGTCAGGGTCGGCATCAAGAGTGCCAAGACGACGAAATGGCTGAAAATCCTTCCGACTAGCGAAGTGTTGAACCGCCTCACTTTGACGCTTCCTCCTTATACATCCTGTTTTTAGTTGGGCCTCTGCCCGTGAATTGTGGGCATCTGCCCGATCGATGATGCAATGGCGAATTCACGCTGCCTGCATCGAAAATGGCGAAGTTTAGATCTGCTGATATAGCTCCGCTTTCTGAACCGCTGATATTTCCCTCTCGGGTTGAAAGTTTCGTCATTATAAGTTTGATCTAACTTCGGTTGATTACCTGTCCTCAAGCAAATTCATGCCCCGAACTAGGCACCGGCAGTATAGCACGAACTTTTTAGGTTCGCAATAAAGCCAATATCTCGTCCGATGATTCAAGCAATCAGTTCATTTCCGGCCACTGGAGCAACTCCAGAACGGCTCGGGTTTGATCTTGGACGCTTCGGAGAGAATCATTGGTTCTAACCACGGCATCCGCGAACTGCATTTTTACCCGGGTCGGCAGTTGCGCCGCTAGCATTCGCTCGGTTAAATCGAAATCTTGCAACCGTTCCATTAGTCGGCGACGCTGTTCCACCTCCCCGCAGGTCACGACCACCACCGCATCTACGTCGGCAAATCGGACGGTCTCGATGAGAAGCGGGATTTCAATCGCCCCGTGAAAGCCGCGGGCTCGGGCCGCTATCCAGGGATGTAAAATCTGATTGAGTCCCCGTCGGGCCTGGTCATCGGAAAGAATCTTCGATCGAATGGCCGCACGATCGGTGATGGGCAGCCCCAAGAGTTCCTCGACGTCCCCCCGAATATCGGGGTCAGCAAACGCATCGCGTGCCAGGACATCGGCCGACAGCGTAGGGACGCCAAGTTCGGAACAAAACTGAAGGACGGTCGACTTCCCTTCGGCAATTCCGCCCGTGATGGCTATCTGCATATAAAAATAGCCCGGAGCATCTGCTCCGGGCTATAGAGTTTACGCCTCTTCGGCGGGAGCGTCGGTTGACGCCGCTTCGGCTTCGTCATCCGCACTGTCGTCGCGGTTGAGAAGGCCTCGCAGGGCTCCCAGTCGCTCACCGATGGTAGCACCCCCGGTGGCGAATCCTCGGCGGCTGCTGCCTCCGACATCCTCACCCTCGGGTCCACCTTCATCACGTCGGCCACGAGGACCACCCTTGCCGGGTCCGCCCCGCTTAGGACCGTCTCCGCGTCGCAGGTCAACTTCAAATCCGCTGGCGGTTTCCGTCGCCCCCGGTCGAAGCTCGGCTCCACCGCCGATGGAACGCATGGAAAGGACCATTCGTCGCTCGTCGGGTCGGAGATCGATGATCTGGGCTTCGACTTCTTGGCCTTCTTCCACCACGTCTTGCGGCTTTCGAATGCGTCGGATGCTCATCTCACTGACCGGCATGAATGCTTCCGCACCCTCCGGCAGCTTGATGAAGGCACCGCTCTGAACGATGCGCGAAATGTTAACGGTGAGCTTCTGCTGGTTCTTGTAGTTCTCTCGAATGAGATTCCACGGATCCGGCAGCACCTGTCGGTGGCCCAAAGAAATCTTGCCGTTGCCCGGATCGAGTCGCAAGACCATGACCTTGATCTTCTGGCCTTCCTTGAACATTTCCTTGGGGTGCGTGATGCGAGCCCAGCTCATTTCAGAAATGTGGAGAAGACCATCTACGCCACCGAGGTCGACGAATGCGCCGTAATCGGCGAGTCGTCGCACGGTGCCTTCCAGGGTGTCGCCCGGCTTGACATTCGTGAAGATATCGTCCTTAGCGGCCGCTCGTCGCTCTTCTTCCGCCTGTCGGTTGGAAAGAACGACCTTCTTGCGGTCGCGATCGATCTCGATGACTTTGAGATCCAACGGCTGACCGACGTACTTCTCGATGTTTCGCAGTTTGCCGCTTCCCACGTGGGTAGCCGGCACGAAGCCGCGCACACCTACGTCGACCACTAGTCCACCCTTCACGCGGTCGATGACCTGCGCCTTCAGAGTTTCCTGTGACTTGTAAGCATTCTCAACACGATCCCAAACTTCCTCGAAGTCGGCTCGCTTCTTCGAAACGATCGGGTTACCCTCGGCGCCTTCTGGACGAATGACGATGACGCTAATCTTGTCGCCAATATTGAACAAGCCGACGGCCGTCTGCAGGTTCTCTTCGCTCAACTCGCTGAGCGGAACAATTCCTTCCGCCTTCGTGCCGAGGTCAACGAAAACCTTATCCTGATCCACCTGGATGACGGTTGCTTCAATTCGCTCACCCTTGCTGAGTCGCTTAAAGCCGCCTTCGGGAGAATCGCCTTCTACCGAGAAATCTCCCGCCATGTAGCTCTCAAAGAGGTCCATGTCGTTCACGACGGGTACGGCGCGAACGGGAGCGGGCTCCGCCACCGGAGCGGCAGGAGTTTCGGTAACGGCAACCACTTCCGGAGTGGCTTCGGTGACGGCTACTTCGCTCGCGGGTGCTTCTTCAGCAGCAGCGGCGGGAGTCTCCGGTTCGGCGGCCGGTGCGGCTGCCTCAGGTTGGGCGGTTTCGGTGGTGTCGGGCGCCGTGGCTTCGGTGGCCGTGGCCTCTGCTTCCACCGGCGTGGTGGTCGTTTCGGTTGCGGTTTCTACCGGGGCCTCCGCCGCGGCTTCCGTTTCGGTTGCCTCGGGGTCGGTTGGCGTCGGGTTCTGGTCGATCGTCATAGGTCTAAGGATTTGCTCCAAGAAAGAGTGTGTCTAGTATCTCTTTCTCCACTCTTCAGCGAGGAGAGCACGAGGCACAAAACAGTTCATTATGACGCAGATTCCGTACTCCATTCCCGCAAACTGGCGTACAAATTGGCATATCGAGCTCGAACCTCGGAATATTCCGCGCCGCTGGGTTCAATTCTGTCTTTAGTTTTAACAATTCGGACCGATTCTTCCACCGATGACCATAGTCCGATACCCACTCCGGCCAGAATTGCCGCTCCCATTGAGGGTCCTTCCTCGGCTTCCATCTTGACGCACGGTGCGCCAAACATGTCGGCCACCGTTTGCACCCAGAAATCACCCTTGGCGCCTCCTCCAGAGACTCGAACCTCATCGGACTTCGCTCCCAGCGACTGCAGAACTTCGAAGCCGTCCATGAGTCCGGCCGTGACGCCTTCGAACACGGCGCGCGCCAGGCAGGCTCGATCGGTTGACAGGCTCAGTCCGCCAAACGCAGCCCGAGCACTCGGGTCGTTATGCGGACTCCGTTCTCCCGTGAGGTACGGCAGGAAGGTTGCTCCATTGGCGCCCAGCGGGGCGGTCTCGGCAAGCTTCCCAATTTCGGCATAAGTAAGGTCGGGGAAAATCGTTGTTCGGGCCCAGGCCAGCGCGCCGGCGCAACTCAGCATCACGGACATGGCGTGCCAAGCGCCATTGGCGTGACAAAACGTGTGGGCCCGGCCCTGCGGGTCATATTCGGGTTCGGCAAGGCTCGTGAACACCACGCCGCTGGTGCCCAGCGAAACACTCACGACGCCCGGCACCACGGCTCCGGTGCCCACGGCTCCCGCCGCTTGGTCACCCCCGCCCGCCACCACCGGAATTCCGTCGGCGGTTTCGCCCGTGACTTCGTACGATTCGTACGACTTGGGGAAGAAAGCGGGGTCGATCTCGAGCTGCCCCATCATGGTGTTGCTCCACGTTCGTTTGGGGACGTCGAAGATGCCGGTTCCGCTGGCATCGGAAACATCGGTTGCCATCACCCCGGTAAGGCGGAATCGAATGTAGTCTTTCGGAAGCAATACCGACTTCACCCGCAAATAGTTGGACAATTCGTGGTTGCGGAGCCAGAGGAGCTTGGGCAGTTGAAACCCGGTAAGCGGTGGATTGCCGGTGATCGCCTTCACTTGGGCGGCGCCGATGGTGCGGTTAATTTCCTCGCATTCGGCGGCGGTTCGCTGGTCGTTCCATAGGATTGCTGGCCGAATGACCTTATCATTGGCGTCTAGGAATACCGACCCGTGCATCTGGCCACCGAGGCCGATGGCATCGACTTTCCATTCCGACAATTGCGCGAGACACGACTGGACTCCTTCCCACCAGAGCTCTGGATCCTGTTCCGACCAACCCGGCTGGGGCACCGAAACCCCGTATTCAGCGTGGGCTTGGCCCAAAACCTTTCCGGTCTCATCGATGACGATGGCTTTGCATCCAGAAGTTCCGATATCAATCCCGAGGAGTTTGCTCACGCCCCCATTCTTACCCCGCACGCCCAATCACCGGTACCCGAGGGGTACCTTGGTTGAGTGAAAAGAGCCGTTATTGACGTTGGATCCGGATCCGTTTTGCTATTGGTAGCAGAGCAGGTGGATGGTGGCTGGAGTCCAATTCAGGAGACGTCGCGGATGACATTTCTGGGTGAGGGAGCGAAGCAATCGGGACGCCTTCGGGAGGAACGCATGGTTGCAACCCTCACCGCTATTGCTGAAGCGTTTCGTTCAGCCGAAGATTTGGGTTGCGAAACGATTGAAGCCGTGGGAACGATGGCCCTGCGAATAACTGAGAACGCACCGGATTTTTTGCAGCGGGCGGCGACCCAAGGCACGCCGGTGACGGTAATTTCCGGGGAATTGGAAGCCGAACTGGGATTTCGGGCGGTCATCGAGGATCCCCGCTTTTCCGAATTTGAGCGAGTTTCGATTTTGGACCCGGGAGGGCAGTCCACCGAGCTCACGATAGCAGCCCGGACGGGCAACGGTTGGGAAAAGACATTCCAGCACTCATTTCCGCTGGGAACACTGCAGTTACGGGGAGGAATGTTGCAGTCAGAAACCCCAACTCCGGGGGAAATTCTTGCCACTTCCGCGCAAATTGACGATACGATAGGAGTGGAAATCGCGCCCGCCGATCCTGGTCCCGTGGTTGCGTTAGGAGCACCCGGGACCGATCTGGTCATGATCCGAAACGGCTGGACCACCTGGGACGCGAACCGAGTTCACGGTAGCTACTTGGATTACGAGGAGGTAGGCAAAGCGGTGGGTTGGCTGATGCGAATGGCAGACGAGGAAAGGGAGTCGATTCCCGGAATTGAAGCGGGCCGTGGCCAAACCATCCATGCGGGTTGCCTCATCCTGGAACGATTTTTGAACGCACTTGCCGCCCCCGGGGTCTGGGTAAGTGTGCGTGGATGGAGGCACGCGTGGCTCACCCACCCGAAGTAAAGACACCAGAGACTGGGTTTTGGGATCGGCTTCGCCAGGCGGCTTCTGGCCCGTCCGCCGGCACCTGGTTTGCGAGCTTGGCGCTCGCCTCGGTGGTGACATTTTCGGCGGGGAGTTGGCTGGCAAGCTTTTCCCGTCCCGTGGCGCCGATGACGTTCTCCGATTCGGAGACAAAGTCTGAATCGGCCGACGGAAATGCCGGGCAATCGGTAATGGTTCACGTTGTGGGAGCCGTAAAGAGCCCGGGCGTGGTGCGGCTGAAAGTGGGAGACCGAGTCGCGGATGCCATCACTGCGGCCGGAGGAGCGTGGACAAATGCCGCCACCGACGCGTTGAACTTAGCGGCAAAGGTTGAAGACGGCGAGAAGATCATCGTCCCGAAGCGAGGCACGGTGGCGGTAAGCCCGGATAGCGGAAGTCGGTCGCCGACTTCAAGCCCAAAGACTCTAGCCCACCGACGTGGTGGGACGCCCAAATTTGACGATGGAATTCCGGTGGTACCGCCCGGGGTCATGGAGCTGACTCCATTACCGACGCCGAAGCCAGATGGCAACGCCACCGCCGCCGTGCGCAATCCAGCCTCAGCATCTACGGCTCCCGTGGAGGCGGGCGGAATGGTGAGCCTGAATTCGGCAACGCAATCTCAGTTGGAGACCCTGCCGGGGATTGGTCCGAAAACCGCGCAAGCAATCTTGGAATACCGCAAGCAGAACGGACCGTTCGCCAACGTTGACGACATCATAAACGTCAAGGGAATCGGTCCGAAAAAGCTGGAGAAAATGCGTCCCTTCTTGCGTTTATGAAGAAGGGACGCCGGTCGGTTAACGCCCGCCCAATCCGCTGAGCGTCACGCCTTCGATAAAGTACTTCTGCATGAAGAAGAACAAGGCCAATACGGGCAGCATGGTGAGCGTAGCAAATGCCATCAGAAGGCCCGGTTCGGTGCTCCGATCGCCCTGGTATAGCTGCAGCGCGTAGCTTAACGGCATGTTCTCCGGGGAGTTGATGTAGATCAGCGGCCCCATGAAGTTGTTCCACGCGCCGAGGAATGTCCAGATGAAGATCACCGCCAGCGCCGGCTTGATCTGCGGAAGCATGATCGACCAGAAGGCCTTCAGATAGCTACACCCGTCAATCTTGGAGGCGTCTTCCAGTTCCATGGGTACGCCACGGAAGAATTGCCGCAACAGAAAGACATTGAACGCCGAGCCAAAGAATGCCGGCACCCACAGCGGATAAAGGGTATCTATCCAGCCGAGGGTTCGGAAGATCAAGAACTGCGGCAGCAGCGTGACCGCAGCGGGCAGCATCATGGTGGAAAGCAAGATCGCAAACCACTGGTCTCGCCCCGGGAATTGCAATCGGCTAAAGCCATACGCCACCAGACTGCATGACAGCAGGGTTCCCACCACGCTGAGAATCACCAACACCAAGGTGTTTTTCAGATACACCAAGCCGTTCATAGTCTCCGGCGGAAGGTAGCTCAGCGCATCCGGGTAGTTCTGCCAACGCAACCCGTCTTTACGCACCGGCTCAACTTCAGTCGGCGAAAACTCCTTTACCGTGCCTTTTAGCGATTCCGGCGAATCGAATTGAATACGACGTGAGCCCGAATCCATTTCCTCGATGACAATCCCGGTGCCGACCGTTCCGTTCACCTTCGCGGTGACAATCGGAGCATCGCGGGGGATCTCTTTCATCGACTCTCGCCGAGTTTCCATCGTGGTACCGCGAAGGGACAATGGCTTGAAGATATCCATCTTCACCGTGCCGTCTGGCTTTTGATCCAACAGCGTCGCCTGAACGGTTTGGCCGTTGAACGGCACCTCGTACAGCGGGTTCTTGGGATCCATGTAGGGCCGAGTAAGAGAAACCTTAGGGACCCACACAATTCCGTTCGGTGAGGCCATATCCCGGTCTTCCTTAAAGCTGGTGACCAGCAGGAACACAAACGGAAGTCCAAACACGACCGAACCCGCAATCAGAACGGCCTGGGTAACGACCGTGCGACTGAGGTTTCTCGATGCGGTGTGTTGGGCGGCCAGCGCCATCGCCATCGCGCCGCCAAACACGAGCAAGAGGCTGATCGCCAGCCACTTTCCGTCGAACGGAATCGATCCGCGAAGCACCTGGATATCACTGGTCGGATCACTGCGGTACCAGAACGCCGCCGCAACGGTGACGACGGCCCAGATTCCGGCCGCTTGGAACCGTGCCATGCGCTCCTCTCGATTGATCGCCAGACTGCCCTGCGCGACGCGGACGACAAGCATCAGTAACGATGCAAAGCCAAGCCAGCCACAGAATGGCATGACGAACCAAACCAACCGTAACTGGTACACGCTTCCGGCTACCGGGGCGCTTGCACCCGGAATTTGGATAAACAGCGAAACGGCAAGGGCCAAAACCCCCACCAACGCCGACGTGATCATCGACCTTACAATGACGTGGCGTTCCGAATCGGATGCCACCCGGAGCGAAATCGCACTCAAGCCAGCTTTGAGCAGTCCACCCCACCCCAACCAGGTGAGGACGGTTGCCAACAGGTAGATCAGATTGGGATGCATTATCGGTTTCCTCGCGAGACGTTTTGTATCATTTTCTGGTCATCTCCCTATTTGTCAGTCTCGTAATGAACCCAGCGTGGTGCGAGTCTAAATTGAACGAAAGTGAGGATGAGAATGATGGCGAAGATCATCCAGGCAATGGCACTGGCGGGCCCCATTTTGAAATAGGCAAAGCCATCCTGAAACAGCTTGAACACCGGCGAGAGCAACGAGTCATCGGGGCCCACCGGACCATCCTTGCTAGGACGCATGACATACACCCGGTCGAATTCCTGCATCGCGCCAATGAATCCCATGACGGTGTTGAAGAAGATCACCGGCGAAAGCATGGGCACAGTGACGGTCCAGAACTGCTTACGGGGGTTGGCTCCGTCGAGCGAAGCCGCTTCGTAGAGGGTGGTGGAAACCCCCTTAAGACCGGCCAGCCACAAAATCATTCCGCTCCCCGCTCCCCACATTCCCTGGAGGATGAGGGCGTTCTTAGACCAATCCGCACTCTGCAACCAGTTGGGAGGAACCACGCCAAACCACTGGGTGATCGTCGCTTGCCAACCGGAATTTATAAGACCCTTGTTGGCATCAGGAGTGAGAATCCACACCCAAAGCACCGCGCTGGCAATCCCCGGCACAATGGCGGGCATGTAGAAGAAGGTTCGGTAGAACCGCATTCCCTTAGAGGCCGTGTTGAGAAGCAGCGCGATCGCAAGACCGGTGAAGAGTCCGAGCGGGACTCCTAAACCGGCCAGATATAGTGCGTTCCCCAGAGCCTTTAGCAACGTGGCTCGGTCCACCGTGGCGAGCTGGACGTAGTTATTCACCCCTACAAAGCGGGCCTCATTGAGGACGTCCCACTGGGTAAAGCTGAAAAACAGCGAGGCCATCATGGGGCCGACGGTCAACAGGAGGAATCCGAACAGCCACGGTGAGATGAACAGGTAGCCCCAAACCGTCTCGGCCCGCGCGATCCGGCCCATTTTTTGGCGGGTCAGCCAAAAGACAAAGCCCGCGAGCGCCGCGGCCACGATGCCGATGCCGATTTTCAGCGGAATGCTGAGATCAATAACGGGATATTGTTCGCGGTTATAGAAAGCGTCAAGGTCGCGCTGGACGGTTTTTTGCCCGGCTTCAAGGGTCTGCGCGGGCGTGCCTTTCTTGTAGAGCGCCGATTCCATGGCCTTCACGTGCTCGCCCCAAAGCAACTGACCCACGAACGTGGCGGGACGCACGCGTCCGTACTTTCCGATCTCGATGTGCGTAGCCAGAGCGTCGGCAAATTTCTTATCAGCAGGCTTGAATCGGCGGAATGACCCCTCGTTGGCTTCTCGGCTACCCATGAGGCGAGGAATGAAGGCACGTCCCCGACGCCGCTCCCATTCGCGCTGGGCAGCGTAGTCAATCATGCGGCCTTCGGTGCTGGTGCTGAACTTGATAAATTTCCAGCCATCTTCGACGTTGTGAGCACCCTTAGGAATGGCGTAACTGTAGCCACCGAACCAGGTGATGAAGGTGTCCTTCTCGTCTTTAAAGCGTCCCCGCTTGTAAAACCGATCGTCCGGTACTGGGGCCGGAGCCGCGCCGAGGTCGATCTGAGGGCCGTACCGAGCGAGACCGTTCAGAATCCAGTCGCCGTCGATCTTCATCGCGACCTTGCCGGTGATAAACGGATCGTTTTCGTTACCGAGGAAGCCGCTCTGGAACGATGCCGCGTTTTCGTAGCCCCCCAACTGAGCGTATCCGTCGATCATGAACTGCAACGCCGTCTGCGAGTCGGGCGTGTTGAGCGTGCAGGTACGACCATCGGCCGACATAAAGTTGGCGTTGTTCTGGAAGGCATACATGTACAGCCAGGCATTCCCAAAATTGGGAATAAATCCTGCCTTGACCAACTTGCCGTCCTTATCAAACTCGGTGAGAATCTTGTTGTATGCCAGGAGCTCGGACCAGGTTCGCGGCGCGCGATCTGGATCGAGACCCGCGGCTTTTAGCTGAGCGGCTTTGGCTTTGAAATTTGCTTTGTTCCAGTAGAGGATGCGGTTATCGGCGCTGGTGGGGATGGCATAAATCTTCCCCTCGTAAGTTGCCTCTCGCCACGGAGCGTCGTAATACTGCTCTTTGCGCGGCGTCAACGGGTCGGCCGCGTCCCTCTTCATAAAATCATCGAGGGGAAGAAACGCTCCGCGACTCGCCCAGTCGCTAATCGTAAATCGGTCCTGATTGATGACGTCGGGGGCGACGTTGCCCACGATAGAAGTCATCAACTTTTGCGGATCCATCGCCCCCGCCCCCATGCTAAGGATCCGGACATCGATGTCGGGATTGCGCCGCTCAAATTCTTTGATGACGGCATCCTGGCCCTTGCTGTCGGCCCCGATACTGACCCCCCAAACCACCAATGGTCGCTTTTTGCCGGATTCGGTGCCGTTAGGTGCGGCCACCGAGAGGGCGGCACACAGGGTGACCACCAATAGCGGGAGTAGACGACGTCGTCTCATCATATTTTCGCAGATTCTACTTGAATTTGGGTTAAGAATACGAATTCACAAGTAATTGCCCCGTGCCCGTATCTAGCCGGGCGGCAAAATTTCGGCCGGGATGATAGGTGGTTTGCCGGATGGTTTACGGGTGAGTTGATCATCAACCAAATGGTTAGGGATCTTAAATCCGCCATTACTCAGCCAGAAGTCGGAACCGGAATCCCCCGCATCAAAATCGATTCGATCTCGCTGTCGACCGGTGACATCGCAGCTGAATTGCGCATTCGTAATCTGCTTCCAGACTCCGTGGCTACGTACCCATTGATTTCCAAAGCGAGCCTTTCGGTAGAGCTGCCCGTTATCCCCACCAAAATTCTCCACGAATGAATAGAGGCCACTAAGGTAGTTGCCATCCTTCGGCGCTCGGAATGAGGCGATGAGCCCCCACGCTCTTCGGTCGTTAAAGTAGTAGTAGCCCGAGTAGGTCGTGTGGGACCCATCCGGTTTGACGGTTACCAGGAATCGATGCCGATCCCGAGTTTTCCAGTTGTACACGAGGTGACTGTGCCCGCCCGTGCCCTCGTTGCCGAAATCTCCAGCGGAAACCCCGTCGCCCTTCGCCAGCAAAGTCACGCGGTCGTCGGCCGAAACTTTGCTGCGGTCGATGGCTTCGTTGCCACTATCCCAAATCGAGAAGATAATCCGTCGCTCGGTGGGCGAATTCACTTGCATCCCGAAGTATCCGCGCCGGAACCCGGTGGCCATGTAGTAGGTATAGATCGGATCCGTTTCCGCCTTGATTTCGGTGTAAAAGGCGTCGATTTTCTCGTCCAGCGCCCCGGGGTACTTGAGGTGGACACTGGCCGCATTTCGCCGCTCCTTTAGGTTGAAGTGAGAATTCGCGAGGGCCGTGCCGGAAAGGCTGATCGCCTGAACCGCGCCGTAATTGCTTCCACTCTTACGGATGCCTTCTAGTCGAATTCGATAGAAGTCATCCCGCGGGATTGTGTAGGGGCCGAATTCGGTATCGCCGCCAATGATGTCGTGCTTAATGCCCCGATTGGCGATTACCAACTTATAAATCGCGCGATCGCCGCCCGAGATGGCGGCCCGCACGGTCACGTTGAGCGTGCCTTTACTGAGCTTGCCGTACCAGTTCAATGTTTGCCGGGGATCGGACCAGACCGAGTGGCCGGCTTCAGAAATTTCGATGGCGTTTGGATTCGGTTCGCAGTATGCCGTGGAAATAGGAAGAAGAACCGGCGGCTCAACGGCGAGCATCAGGGGAACGATCACGATGCCATATGATGAACGATTCGTTGCCGGGTGCGTGAAATATGCTCACTAAAGCGTCGGTTTGTGCTTTTCACGAAGACGGATAGCGGCATCCCATGCTTTCGCAATGTCATCAACCAGAAGCGAATACCCCCCATCGCCAGAGATGTTCATCTGACGCAGGATATAGGCGGGGTGTAAGGCGGCCATGATCGTTCGCGCGTACTCCGACGGAAAGAACTTGCCTCTCTCCTTCGTAATGGCAAAGTTTTTCTTGATTAGATTTTTTGCGCTCGGAGCGCCGATGCAGAGAATGACGTGCGGCGCGATCGACTGCAACTGAGGGATCAACCACTGCCGGCAAGTATCGGATTCTGCTTCGGTCGGCGGTCGGTTCTGCGGTTTTCCGGTTGACCAATCCGCAGCACGACACTTCACCGTATTCGTGATGTAAACGGACTCTCGGGTCAACCCGGCGTCGACAATCGCCTGATCGAGGAGTTTCCCTGCCCGGCCTACAAATGGTCGCCCGGATGCATCTTCTTGATCCCCCGGGCCCTCTCCCACCAGCACCAGCGGGGAACTTGGATCGCCCTCGCCGAACACGACGTTCCGCCGCCTTTGGCTTAAATCACAGGCGGTGCATACCAAACATGATTCGCGCAGGCGGGCGAGGTCGTCAGTCATTGCCGATCTCAGCCGTTAGCCGGGCGTAGCTATCTTCCAGGGTCTGCGGCATGACCCGCACGCCGCCAACCGCGGTCATGAAATTGGTGTCGCCGTTCCATCGAGGAACGATGTGCCAGTGGATATGGATTGGAATGCCAGCTCCGGCGGCGCGGCCCATATTGACGCCAATGTTCATTCCGTCGGGCCGATATGCGCGTTTGAGCCAACGGGCGGCCCGAGCCAGAAGTTGGTTAATTTCTAGCAGTTCCGCATCGTCCAGCAGGTCAATCTCGGCGACTTGACGGTAGGGAGCGATCAGCAAATGCCCATTGGTGTACGGGAACGCGTTGAGCATGACGAACGCCACTTCCCCGCGGTAGAGGATGAAGTTCTTCGCATCATCCTGCTCGGCCGGCAGGTCCACAAAAATGTCCCCGGTACCCTTCCCATCCCCGGAATTTACGGCGGGTTTTTCGATATACGCCAGCCTCCAGGGTGCCCATAAGACTTCGTTACTCATAGCGGCAGATTACCGCCGTGTTCGTAATCTTCTGCTCTGGTGAAGATATCCATCCACCCTCTCGGATTGAGGTTATGTGCGGATTCAACAGCTACCGAATTGGGTCGGATTTCGTGACGATCTTTGCGTGCCCGTCGACAAAGGCAACGACGTTGGTTTGCTTCCCACCATAGTTGAATCGCGGCGGGTTAGGCATCTGATCCAGTTCTCCGTGCGCGTTAGGATGAGTAATGGTGCTGTCAAACGTCAGCACTGCTTGCGAAGCGTCCGGAATTTTGTTGACTTTGCTGCCGCTGAATTTGTCTCGGAAAGCAATGTACTGAGGCGGATTCAGAACCCCACGGGGACCCATAGAATGGAAATTTGCTTCCGGAAATTTCTGATTCGCCGTCACTGCCGTTTGCCAGGTGTCGGCAATGGGCAAGCGGTCATCGTGATCTTCAGAATACAAGAGACTTGCCCTCGCGGTTTCCACCACATGCGAAAGGAGATTGGCGCGTCGGGACGCGGTCGTGGATTCAACCAGCAGATACCATAGCGTGGCTAACCCTAGGCCAACCAAGGTCGACGTGATTAACCAGGGCAAGAATTTCTGGCGGATTTCCGAAGCGGAAACAATGCCTGACTCAGATGCTCTTGGCAAGGATGATGGCTTCGGCGACTTCCCGCATGGTCTTGCGTTCGTTCATTGACTTGATCTGAATGCGACGATACGCTTCCGACTCATTAATCTTGTGCTCGTCCATCAGAATTCCCTTGGCGCGGTCGACCAACTTACGGGCTTCTAGCTTCTCGGTGAGGTTGGCAACTTCGCCGTTGAGGGCCAAATTCTGCTCGAAACGGCTGCGGGCCACTTCGATGCTCGGAGGCAGGTCGCTCGGCTTGAACGGCTTTACCAAGTAAGCAAACACCCCGGCGCTCTTCGCTCGGGATACCAGTTCCTTATCGGAGTATGCGGTGAGGAGAATCGTTGGCGCGATGTTCTCTTCGGTAATGATGCCGACCGCTTCGATGCCATCCATCACCGGCATTTTCACGTCGAGGATGCAGACATCCGGCTTCGTTTCGCGAGCCAGAGTTACGGCTTGCTGACCGTCGCCACCTTCGGCCACCACGTCATATCCCAGATTCTCAAGCATTTGCTTGAGATCCAATCGAATAATCGGGTCGTCGTCGGCAATCAGGACTCTCATGTTGGCCATGGTTCAGAGGTTTGCGGCCCTAGTTCGTCTTGTTTTAGGTCCGAAGGTGGGAGTATACCGTCAGGAGGAATTCTTACAGATGAATATTACGGGTGATGAACTATGCGTGCAACTTCTTGAAACCGTTCATCCGAACGTTCCGCGAGCCGAATACCGCTTCATTCCGGGTCGCGCAGAATATATTTTTTTTGCGCCGGAAGGCGAAGATCTAGCGTCCGTCCATCGGGAAGCGCTGGCTCAAAATCTTGATCTCGGCTATTTTTCCATCCCGTTAGACCTGGAAAGTTACGACTCGTCCAAGTTACGGTTTCGAATTCCCGAAGGAACGGAAGTTTATTTCTCGATTCAGCCACATCCCATGGCGATCGACGCGCTTACCGACATTGCCGACCTAGAGAATGTTGGCGCGTCACTCCGTCTTTCGGCCGACGAGGCTTCCGGGGCTCTGCTGGCTCACTGCATCGGGTTGAACCTCCCGATTCGAATCGTCACCGAGGAGAATCCGGGGGCGGTTTTGATTGCGACATCCCGCATGGATACGGAAGACCTCTCGCCGCGAGAGTGGGCCGAGGCGATCCGCCAACGCGCTGAGGATTCCCTATCGGAAGAAGCGGCGGAGAGCCTAACCGAGTGGGTCACATCCATCACCCAGGTGGAAGCCTGATGGCTTTTGTGGTGCCGGCCTCCGCCCGCAGCTGGGTGGATGTGCCCGCGCATTCCGATTTTCCCATCCAGAACCTGCCCTTTGGCTTCGCCCAAGTGGGAATCATGGAATACAGCGCCGTCAGCCGGATTGGTGATTACGTGATCAATTTGGCCGAACTCTGTAGCCTGGGGATCCTCGATGGCGAGGAGTTTCCTACCATCGAAGCGCTCCTTGACTTTTCTCCCGACGAAGCGCGTTCCGTACGGAAGGTGCTTTTCGAAATCCTCCGCGAAGATACGGAGGCTGACCGCCGCACGATTGAAAAACGGGCTCTGATTCCCATCGGAGATGTGGAAATGGAGCTTCCGATGGATCCGCCCAACTATCTGGATTTCTACTCAGGCATCCATCACGCCACCCGAGTTGGGCGACTCTTCCGCCCCGATGCGCCGCCCTTGAGTCCCAATTACCGGCAGATACCGGTGGCCTACCACGGTCGCTCGGGCACCGTGGGCCTGTACGACGAGATCGTCCGTCCGAATGGCGTCTTCGTCAATTCGGACGGTGATGTCGTGTTCGGAGCCACTCGGGAGCTGGATTTTGAAGTGGAACTGGGGTGCTGGTTTGGCGAAGCGACCGGGGGCCAGCCAATCGACACGTTTGAAGCGGCGGATTACTTGCTGGGGGTGACTCTCCTAAACGATTGGTCCGCCCGGGATATCCAACGATTTGAGTCATCTCCGCTCGGACCCTTGCTGGGCAAGAGCTTCGCCACGTCGGTTTCGCCCTGGGTGGTCACCTTCGACGCCCTAGAACCTTTCCGGGTGTCGGGGATCACGCAGGAGCCAGATCCGCTCCCTCACCTACACCGGATGGGGAGCCAGCACTACGCCATCCAGCTAGAAGCCTGGATCCAGACTCCGCGAATGCGCCAGCCCCAGCGCGTGTGTCGAACATCGGCCGAGTCGATGTATTGGTCGTTCGCCCAGCAAGCCGCCCATGTCTCCAGCAACGGCACTCCCATCGAAAGCGGGGATCTTCACGGCAGCGGCACCCTCAGCGGCGAAGATCCATCGTCCCTTGGATGCTTACTGGAGATCACCGAGCGAGGCACTAAGCCGCTCTTTTTGCACGAAACTGGTGAGACTCGCCGCTACCTCGAAGATGGCGACGTGGTCATTTTCCGCGGGTTTGCCGACAACGGACAAGTTCGGATTGGCTTCGGTGACGTCCGTTGGGCCGTGGTAGGGGGCTGACGAAAAAATAGGCTCCAAACCGAGGTTTGGAGCCTATGAGACCAGGGATGCCGATTACTTATTGATCGGCGTGATCAGTACGTGGTTGGTCTTCTTATCGTAGTCCACGTTCACTTTCAGGGCATCGCGCAGGAAGCTAAGCGGAACAATCGTGCGACCACGGTCGAGATAAGGAACGGCTTCCATCTTCACCGAAAGATCATTTACGGTGGCGTTCAGGTCGCCGATCAAAATGTTGACCGACTGACCGTTCGCCTTAGCGGCGACGGACTTGCTGGTGTTCTCCCACTTCACTTCTCCACCGGCCGATTCGAAAAGATATCGGAACGGCGTCATGGGGATACCATCATCAACGCGGGGAGCAACGTCAAACTTGACCGCTTTACCGGCGTAGATGACGCCGAAGCTGCTGATATTCGGCAGCCGAGTTCCCTTCTGGATGGCGAGTAGCCGCATCGTCGAAACGACGTTCTGGACCTGAGCCGACACCGGCGGCATCTGCTTGACGACGGTCATTTCTGCCGATAGCGACTTGACCGGGGCCGCCGGGGCAACCTTGAAGTTGCGAGTGTAGGTCGGCGTCATTAGCTTGGGCCCCATCGCTACGGATTGGGCACCGGCAACCGGCTTGAGTCCCGACGGCGTGCCTTGGGTGTTCCCGAGGACGACGTTCAGCACAACGGTAGATCCGCTCGAAACCTTTGGCATGGCACCATTGATGGAACCGGAGACGGCGCGAGTCGAACCGAGCTTGATCGTCTTGAGGCCACTGGTCGCGCCGACGGTAGCACCGCCGATGGAGTTGACCGCCGGGACCAATTCAGACACGCCCAATCGATCGGTTCGACCGCCGGGGTTATTCACGAAAACCTTGATCTTTCGGGTTTTGTAGGTGTTGCTCGAAGCATCAACGGCCCAACCTTCAATCTCGTGCCATCCGTTGGATTCTTTGCTGGTGTCCCAGGCAAAGTTGTAGGGCGGATAGTTAGACATCCCCTTGAAGTTGCCGTCGACGAAGTAGCTGACGTACGTGTTCTTGAGTTCGGAGTTGAACTTGACGGCGATATCAACCGAGCCCATCACCGTTTGGCCGAGCTTGGGAGCCGCCATATAGACCGCGCTTCCCGCCGACTGTTCAGAAAGGATCGTGCGCTTTTCGGTCTTGATGACGCGCCCAGCCTTATCGATCAATCGGATTTCCAGGTTGTTTTCGCCGTCCTGAAGATCGGCCGGATTAACGGTGAAATTAGTCTCACCGGTCGTCGCGGTCGCCGACACGGAACGGGTGCCAATGCTGGTTCCGTTAAGGCGAACCTCCACCAGTGCCACTTCGGCGCCAGCGTATCGAATGGTAATGGTCGGGTTATTAATCGCCCGATCTACGTCTACTTTCACATCCTTAGCCGTGGCTACGGCAGCAAAAGCTATGACTAGTGCCCCAAACCCGAGTTTTCGTCCGAAATCCATGATCATGTAACTGGTCCCTCAACCCAAAAGATCAAAAAATCATCCACTTTTCAATCCTTTGCTCTCTCGTCACCGCAAGGCACACTCGTGCCATTCTCGTTACGAGATGCCGCCATTTTGCCACTGTTCGATTGGAATGTCAACCTTTCGCGGCAAACTGCGCATAAATCGGACCGATTCCAACCGATGTTTCGTTCATTTCTTAACCTTAAGGCGTAAAAATATCGACGGGCCGAACATTTGGCCCTCGATCTCATGATTGCTCCTCTCCTTCTCGCCGTGGTTGGTCACGGATTTGTTGCTCCGGTCACGCCGCCCCGTCCGTCGATTGATCTGCCGCCCTTTGACGCCTATCTGGCCCGCCCCGAGCCAAAAAACTCATTTAAGGTGACCGCTTCCACCACCACTCGGGACGAGATAGAACTGACTAGCCAGACCTGGCAAGGAATTGACTGGAAACACCAGATCCTACTGCAGAAGACAGCCAATCCGGTTGCCAAGGGAGTCGGCGTGCTATTCATCACCGGTGACGGCCCTCGCCCCGGGGATTACCGAGATTTGGCGCTGGTGGCAGGAGCCACGCAGTTGCCCGTTGCCATCCTATTCAACATTCCCAATCAGCCGATCTACGGCATGAAAGAAGACGATCTGATCGCTCACACGTTCGAGCAGTATCTCGCAACCGGAGATGCCACTTGGCCCCTCCTTTTTCCGATGGCGAAATCGGCCATCAAGGCCATGGATGCCGTCGTTGCCGCCACCCGCGGTACCGACAACCCGATCACAAAATTCGTGGTGACGGGAGCCAGTAAGCGCGGCTGGACTACCTGGCTGGTGGGGGCCAGTCGCGACCCGAGAGTCATCGGGATTGCTCCGATGGTGATTGACACATTGGATATGCCGACCCAAATGAAGCATCAAATTGATACCTGGGGGGATTACAGCGTTCAGATTCAAGACTACACGCGACGCGGACTACAAAAAAACCTCGCGGATTCGGGTCCAAAAAGCCTGAGTAGTCTCGTGGATCCGTTCGTTTACCGTAACCGGATTCGGATTCCGGTGCTGATGGTAAATGGAGCGAATGATCCTTACTGGGTGACCGACGCCACTAGCCAGTACTGGAACCGCTTGGGAATGCCGAAATCGTTGGTTAGCGTGCCGAATGCCGGTCACGATCTGGGCAATAAAGTGACGGCGGTGGAGACGATCGGGGCATTTGCAAAAGCGCGCGCCGTGAATCGTCCATTTCCCCGGCTGGATGTCGCGTGGGATTTCTCGGATAAGGCTCACACGAAGGGCGTGATCAAAGTGCGGGCTCGGGACGGGGTACCTGCTTCGGTAAATGTGTGGACCGTCTCGGCCGACAACAAGGATTTCCGGCCGGAAAAGTGGGAGAAATCGGAGGGACCGACCGCCGGCGAGCGATTCGAATTCCGGGTGGATGCGAGTTCGATGAAAAACCGAGCCATCTTCTTGGAGGCCCGGTATTCCACCGGAATCGGTGGATTTAGTCTCACGACTCCGCCGCTGATTTTCTCTAAGTCGTAATCGCGATCTACTCTTTGCTGCCCCTCTGAATAAGGACAGCAAAGAGAATGATTCCGCCCTTAACGGCGCCCTGCCAGTCGGTGCTCACGTTGGTCGCGATCAACAAATTGTTGATAACGGCCAACAGGAGCACGCCCACGACCGTGCCCCAAACCCGACCGACGCCGCCCCGCAGCGGCGTTCCCCCAATGACAACGGCCGCAATCGCGTCCAGCTCATAGTAGAGGCCGGCCGAGTTACTGGAAATGCTATTCACGCGGCTAGCGCTGGTGAAGGCGGCCAAGCCAACGCACGCTCCCAAGAGGGCGTAAGTTGCTAATCGAACCCAATTCACCGAGATCGCACTGTATCTTGCCGCGGCGTCGTTAGCACCAGTGGCGATCAAGCGACGCCCGAATGGAGTTCGGCGCAGGATAGTATCGAATAAGATCGCCACGAGGATCAAAAGGAAGATTGACCAATTGAGCACCAACTGCAAACCGCGCGACGTCCGCAGGAAGCTAAGGTAGATCCCTTCGTTCCCGAATGCAGAAAAGGCATTCGCGGACATGGAACGGACTTCGCCGCTCCCCACCTGAGCCTGCCCAATGGACCGAAAAGCCACGAGACCGGCCAGAGTCGCAATGAAAGGGGCCAGGCGTCCCCATACCACTAAGGCACCGTTGATAAAGCCGCTGAGGATTCCCATTCCCACGGCGACGGCGAACGCCAGCCAGATCGCCATCGGCTCAGGCTGACCCCCGCCGATGGCCCGGTTCATCGCGGTGAGAGCGAAAACGCCCACCATTGCCATCATCGATCCAACCGACAGGTCAATCCCGCCCGCCGCGATCACCAGCGTCATGCCAATGGCGACAATGCCAATAGGAACACTCTGGTTAAGCAGGTTGCGGATGTTCTCGGGCTGAATAAACAGATCCGCCCGGATACACGCCCCGATGATGAACAGAACGACGAGCGCCGAAACGGCGCCGTAGCGATTGAGAAACTTACTCACGCCACCCCCGCGGCGAGGGCCATGATGCGTTGTTCATTCATTTCGGATTCTGTTAATTCTCCGGCAAGGCGGTGGTCCTTCATCACCAAAATTCGGTGGCAAATCCCCAAGAGCTCGGGCATTTCGCTGCTCACGACGACACAACCGAGTCCAGCTTTTGCGAGTTCGACAATCAAATCATAGATTTCGCGCTTCGCCCCAATATCCACGCCGCGAGTGGGCTCATCCAGCAGCAAAACGACCGGCTTGGTCTCCAGCCATTTTGCGATGGAAACCTTTTGCTGATTGCCTCCGCTCAATGAAGAAACGGGCAGGCTGAGATCGGATGCTTTGATTGAAAGCTGGCCTCGCCACTGGCTGGCGGTCTCCGCCTCCTTCTTCCGATCAAGAAACACTTTGCCGAATTCTCGAAGGTGGGCCAGCGTGATGTTCTCCTGAATGGGCATCCCCAGGATGAGCCCCTTACCTTTGCGGTCTTCACTCACATAAGCGATGCCCCGCTCAACGGCAGACGTGGGCGAGCCAGCCGGGACTGCCTTACCGTCGATCGTGACTTCCCCGGTGCGCGGGCGAAAGCCAGCGATAGCCTCGCAAAGCTCAGTGCGTCCCGCTCCCACCAGGCCGGCAATCCCCAGGATCTCCCCTTTACGTAATTGGAACGAGATCTCGGTGGCTCCCGCCGTAGCGAGGTTTGAAACCTTCAGAAGGGTCGCTTCAGAGGCAGCACCCATGATCTTCGCAGTACCCATGATCTTCTCAGGGTAGAAATCGCCGAGTTCACGACCCACCATCGTATTCGCAAGAAGTTCGGGCGTCGCCGACTTCGCGTCCATTGTCGTGACATACTCGCCGTCGCGCAAAACAGAAATCCGATCGCAGATCCTAATGACTTCGGGGAGGAGATGGGAGATGTAAATGATGGTCTTGCCCTGACTCCGCAATTGGTCAATGACGACGAAAAGCGCCTCTGCCTCTTGGCGTCCCAACACGGCCGTCGGCTCATCCATGATGATGATTTCGGACTGGTACGACACGGCTTTGGCAATCTCAACAAGTTGTTGTTGGGCCAGCGGCAGATCACCAACCCGATCATCGGCACTGGCCCGAGAATTGACTTGCTGAAGCAGAGCCGCGGTCGCTTCTCGTTGACGCTTCCGATCAATCAGCAATCCTTTGCGCGGCTCACGGCCCAAAAACACGTTCTCCGCGACGTTGAGGTCATTAACCAGGTTGAGTTCTTGGTGAATCAGGGCCACGCCACTTTCGAGGGCCGCTCGCACACTCGTGAACGTAACGGCCTGCCCGTTACGAAAAATCTCACCGGAATCGGGCGGTTGCACGCCCGCCAAAATCTTCATGAGCGTGCTTTTTCCCGCCCCATTCTCTCCGACGATTCCGTGCACTTCACCGGGCCGGAATTCTAAGGAAACGCCCTTGAGGGCATGAACCGCCCCGAAGCTTTTGGTGATATCGCGCACGGCGAGGCCGCTCGACTGAATTCCCTGGTTCGCCAAAGTGCCCTTATCCTACCGGGAGGAGACCGAAATGACCACCTGATTCGCAATATATTTTTGCCGGGGATAAATTGCGATAATATTCACGGCGACAATGAAGTTCAGTCAAATATTCACCGTCGGCGTCGTTGCCCTTAGCTTGACGACGCTCGCTCTCGTCGGCTGCGGGACGGGTTCAAGTGCGACTTCTGGAGGCAGTCCAGCGGCCGGAACCGGTAAGCGACTCAAGATTGGCGTGTCGATCCCCTCGGCCGATCACGGCTGGACTGCGGGAGTCAACTGGTGGGCCAATAAGGCCAAAGATCTGTACCCGGACGTGGATTGGACCATCGTAGCCGCCGCTAGCCCGGAAAAGCAGATTAAAGACCTGGAGAATCTCGGAACTCAAAACCTGGACGGAATGGTCATTCTGGCGACCGAAAGCGCCGCCATCACCCCCGCCGCTAAGGCGCTGAAGGAGAAGGGCACATTCATCGTCAACGTCGACCGTGGGTTCTTGGAGCCGATCGCCGACATCTTTATTGAAGGTGATAACAAGGCATTTGGCCGTGTGAGCGCCGAATTCATGGCCAAAAAGCTAAACGGCAAGGGCAACATCATCATCCTGGAAGGCATCCCTTGTACGGTCAACACCGATCGCGTCAACGCCTTCCGCGAGGTGATGAAGCAGTATCCGGACATCAAGATTTTGGACAGCCAGAGCGGCCAGTGGAATCGTGAAAAAGCATTGAACGTCACCCAAGGCTTGTTGCTGAAGCATAAGGACGTGAATGCGATCTGGAGCAGCGACGACGACATGGCTCTGGGAGCCGAACAGGCGCTTAAGGAAGCCGGTCGAACCGACGTTTGGCAGCTTGGCGGAGCGGGAATGAAGGACATCATCAAGCGCGTCATGGATCGCGACCCGATGTATCCGGCCGACGTCACCTACCCGCCGAGCATGATCGCGATGGGCATGCACCTGGCGGTTGGCGCCCTGAAGGATGGCAAGCAGAAGGAACGAGCTCAGTTCACGCCTCGCCACCTCCTCTTGGATATCGAAGTCGTCACGCCGGAGAATGCGAAGGACTTCTACTACCCGGACAGCATTTACTAACCCTCACTGAAGCAACCGGGCGGCATCGGCGATACCCTCGCCGATGCCGCGCTTTTCGTATTCACGTAGACACGCTTAAGTACACTCCCCGTATGCCCCGTCACGTTCCCGCGAATCCGACGCCAGAACAACGACGCACACTACTACTCGGCGTCCTGCTGACGGTTTTTATCGATCTCCTCAGCTTTGGGATGTTTATTCCCGATCTGCAGATCCGAGGCGAAAAATTGGCGGCGGATTACCTTCGGGTTCCCATCGCTACCGCCGGTCAAGATGTGAACGTCGGCATCTTTTTAGGGTTGCTAATCGCCGGATTTAGCATCGCTCAGTTGATCTCGGCCCCCGGATTGGGTCGAGTTTCGGACCGAATTGGTCGCCGCCCGGTGCTGCTCATTTCGATCACCCTGAGCACCTGTTCCTATCTCCTTTACGCGCATTCGGACACGTTTTGGCTCACCTTGCTGAGTCGGATTCTAGCGGGTATCGCAGCCGCTAACCTCGGCGTCTGCTTCGCATACGTAGCCGACATTACACCACCGGAAGAGCGGGCAAAGGGTATCGGGTTGATCGGGGCGGGATTAGGACTAGGGTTCATTCTCGGACCGGGCGCGGGCGTAGCAATCCTAAACTTGGGCCATAACAATCCGCTCTGGCTGGGTTACGTGGCCGCGGGCCTGTGCCTGATCAACTTTCTTTACGTGTGGCTAAAGCTGCCGGAAAGTTTGCAGCCGGATGCTCGAGTAGAACGCGAATCTTTTCTCACGGAACTGAAAATCGCTTTTGCCACGCCGGGAATGCCGCTGCTGCTGGCGATGTTCTTTGCTTTCAATTTCTCGTTCGCCCTCCTGCAGTCCACCTTCTTTCGACTCCTCTACGATCAGCGATCCATTTTTCACCTGGAGGAGTTAGACGCAAAGAATAAGGGCGCGATCATCCTCTCCCTGGTGGGCGTTTTTGGGGCCGCAATGCAGGGTGGAATTCTTCCCCGGGTGCTGCCAAAGTTTGGCGAAATCAAACTCCTCCGCATTGGTTTGATTCTGTTGGTACCGGGTCTATTCTTTGTGCCTTACTCACCGCTTTGGGGAGGCATCATTTTCGTCGTAGCATGTCAGGGAATCGGCTCCGGACTCACCCAACCGACCATCTCCGCCTTGGTATCCAAGAGCGCGCCCGCTCGTATTCAGGGCGGAATCTTCGGGGTCACCCAGGCTTTGGGGGCCTTGGCAAGACTCGTCGGTCCGTTGTTTGCCAGTCCGCTGTTTGCGCGTAACGTTGCTTCGCCCTACTGGCTGGCGTCACTGGCGATCCTATTCCCCTTGTTTGCCGCATGGACGCTAAAGCCGCCGGCAACCCAGGCGGTGACCGCTTGAAGAGAGATTGGTTCGGTTCGTTCGTTGCCCTGCTTGTGTTCTTCGCCGGCGTCGGGATGATCGTTTTTACATTTCAACAGGCTCTGCAGATGTTTGCCACGCCTCCCGCCGCCGCCCTCGGTATCCAAAAGGCCAAGCCACTCGACGTAAACGAGACTGGGGCCAACTTAGTCGGAATCTTAATCAAGATCCTGCTGCTGTTTGTACTCTCTGTTTGCGGTTCTTTGGTGGCGAATAAGGGCGTCTCCCTGTTCGGAGCCAGTCGCCACCTTCCGGCACCAAAGACGAACGAGTAGACCTAAGGCACCGGATCGTGGCCCGATCCGCCGCCTAGCTTTTCGTAAGGGTGACAACGGGCAATACGTTTCAGCCCCATCCAACTGCCCTTCATCAGACCGTACCGCTCGATGGCCGTGAGGGTATAAGCCGAGCAACTCGGCGTGTACCGGCAGGTGGGAGGCATCCAAGCGAACCCCTTTTGGTACGCCCGCACCAGAAATACGCCAATCACTACTCCGACGGGACGACGCATCTTTCCTCTAACTCACTCCACCGCTGGCGCAGTTCGGACCGTAAATCTGAAAACGCTAAAAGGGGCAGGGTTGATCCGGCAATAAGGACGACGTCCCACTGAGGCTGACGACCAATCTCTTGCGCGAAGCCGACTTGCAGCCGCCGTCGCTGGTGATTGCGGCGTGGTCGCGCGCCAATTTTCTTCGGCGTCGCGACCCCGACAAAACCGGTGCCGGGTAAACGCAAAACACGGAGGTTGGGGCCAGAAGCCCGCATTCCCTCCGTGAAAATCTTTTCGAACCGTTGCTTGCTCGGCCCTTTCTGCCGGGCCATGAGGTTAAGCCGAAATCTTGTGGCGACCCTTGTTGCGGCGTCGCTTCAGGACGTTCTGACCGTCCGTCGTCTTCATTCGCACACGAAAACCGTGAGTCGTGCTTCGTTTGCGATTATTGGGTTGGAACGTTCTCTTCATGCTGCGTTACTCCGTTAAGACTGGTTATGATACCTAAAATTCTCCGCTCTGTCACCCTTGCGACGAGCGCGGGTCCACAAAGTGACCGGCAATCGCCGTTGCCGCGGCGGTGGCGGGACTCACCAAATGCGTTCGCGATCCGGGGCCTTGCCGACCCTCGTACGGTCGGTTGGACGTCGAAGCCGATCTCTCTAAGGGTCGCAGGATATCTCCGTTCATACCCAGACACATCGAGCACCCCGCCCGATGCCATTCGAATCCGGCGGCGAGAAAGATCTGATCCAGCCCTTCCGCTTCGGCCTGGGATTTCACTGCGTCCGACCCCGGCACAACCATCGCCCGGACGCCTGCGGCTACATGCCCATTGCCAACTTGTCGCGCGGCGGCGCGCAGGTCTTCAATTCGGGAATTTGTACAGGAGCCAATGAACACCGTGTTCACGGGTAGCCCTTGCATCACATCCCCCGGCTTCAAGCCCATGTACTTCATGGCTCGCTCTTCGCTCGCATCCCGAGGATCGGGAATCGGCTGGTCGATGTCGACCGTCATGGCGGGAGTGGTGCCCCAGGTGACCTGTGGCTTCAGCTGCGTTGCATCGATGGTTTCGAGTCGATCAAATTCGGAGGGATCGTCGGTTTTGAGTTCTCGCCACTTAGCCTTTAGACTCTCAAGTTCCGCGCCCTTGGGGGCGAACGGACGATCTCCATCGCTGATGTAATCAAAAGTGACGTCATCGGGGGCGATCATTCCCGCCCGCGCGCCCATCTCGATGCTCATGTTCGCCATGGTAAGGCGACCACTCATCGGCATCGCCCGCACGGTGGAGCCGAAGTACTCCACCACGTAGCCGGTTCCCCCGCCCGCTCCAAGCTTTCGAATCACGGCCAGAATCACATCCTTCGGGGTAACACCCACCGGTAGCTCCCCATCGATCTGGATTCCCAAGGTTTTTGGTTTTCCGGGTGACCGAAGCGTTTGGGTCGCAAGTACGTGTTCCACTTCGCTGGTTCCAATCCCAAATGCCAAAGCGCCAAAAGCACCGTGGGTGGAAGTGTGGGAGTCGCCACAGACAATGGTGAGGCCCGGCAGGGTGATTCCCAGCTGGGGGCCGATGACGTGCACGATGCCCTGTCGCTGATCGCCGTAACCAAACAGGCGAATGCCGAATTCTTCGCAGTTCCGCTTGAGGGCCGCTAGCTGTTGACCGGCCACCGTAGATTCATCGATCGCGCGGCCATCGGTGGGGACGTTGTGATCGACCGTAGCGAAAGTGAGTTCCGGTCGCCTTACGGATCGCCCGTGCTCACGCAGGCCATCGAACGCTTGCGGAGTGGTGACTTCATGGATCAGATGCCGGTCGATGTAAAGCAGAGTTCCGCCACTCGGCAAGTCGGCCACCACGTGTGCGTTCCAAACCTTTTCGAAGAGCGTCGGCATACGATCATTATGGAATGTCGAAACCGGATGTAGAGACCGGTCGTTTCATGTGTGTGATCCCTGCGTTTTATTCCCTCTTAGCCGTTTGCGGCCAATCTGCCGCGACCACCAAGCCGGCGCCGCCGCTCGTTGAGCTAGTCGCCATCTGCAACATCACCGCCGAGGGGGTGACCGCTTGGGGTGCCGATCGACGGTCGCTTCCCGACTTGGCCCGCAAGCTAGAAACGCAACTCAGCAGCCAAGACTACAGCAACATCAACGTGAGAGTCGGCCGGAAGAATCGCTGGCTGGTGTTCCGAACGAACGCACCAAATATTTATACGCAGGTACAGCTCAACGTGGGCGGACGAAATGTCTACGGGTCACTAAATTTCAATGACGATGCGATGCGATCACTTCAATTCATTCCCGTTGCCACGGCCAAGACCGAACGAGCGGTCGATGCCACGGCCACCATCACGGTGATGACCGGTGAGTACATTCGCTTTGCCCCACGCAAAGGGCAAGAGTTCCGGATTGGAAAAGCAACCTACCAATTAGGGGAATTCGTGAAGTCCGAGGTAGCACGCCAGCCGGGTTGGGGAGGATTTTCTGGTGGACAAGGAGCGGGCGTTATCGTGGATGGAATTCAAGGCTTAGGTGAGCATTCCGAACGCCAGGGCTTAACCACGAATACAAAAGCCTTTCAGTGGACCGCGGTGGCCACCGGCCCGGCCCCCGACGTCACGTGGGGCTATAACGTTGGTTTGTTCGATCTTGCCAACCAGAGCCTACAGCTACAGGGCGGTCAGCCGATCATTGAATATGTTCCGGGGCTCGGAGCCATCCGGGTGGTGACGCAGATTGATCCTGCAACCATCGGAATGATGTCGTTCCCCATCACCGAAACCAAAACTTTCGAATTTCGAAAGGTCCCTCTGGATCGTTAATCCTCACTCGTCGTCCGGAATGTCGCCGGCGAGGTCCGCTTCGAAAAGCTCTTCCATCTCGTCGGCGACGTCTTCATCCATTGCCTTGCCTAAGTCACGAACCATGCCCCGCATCGCGGCGTGGTCGTTGACGTCGGCCATATTTTCGAACTTATCCGCCAGTTCGTCGATCCGATCGTCTTCGTTTCGGTACCGGGCAAAACGGCTCACCAATTTCTGCGCTTCCCGCGAACCACAGCCGGGACACTTCACTTCGTCAGGTTCCGCCGTCATGCCAATCAGCGCCGAGAATTTCCGCTGGCAGGCCTGGCACCGATACTCAAAGACTGGCATGATTGTTTCTGAACCCGAAGCGTGATTTCCTTGCCATTCCCCAGCAAGAACTGGCGAACGGCCCATCTACTTTACGCTAAAAGCCGATCCAGCGAGTAAAACTATCGGCGTGGAAACGACACTGCCGTCTTTAGATTCGCCCTACGTTTTATCCCCCGAGCAGATTGCCGAGTACCGCCAGAATGGGCATATTCTGCTCCGCGGCGTGCTGAGTCCAGCCGAAATTGCGGCGTACCGAGAAGTGATCCTGGCCGGTACGATCCGAAATAACCGAGAGACCCGCCCGATGGAGGAGCGCGATACCTACGGCAAGGCATTTCTTCAGGTGATGAACCTGTGGGTTTCCGATGACGACGTCAAGCAGTTCGTTTTCAGCAAGCGCCTAGCCGGAATTGCCGCGCAACTCATGGAAGTGGATTCGGTGCGCTTGTACCATGATCAAGCCCTGTTCAAGGAACCGGGTGGGGGCCACACGCCTTGGCACCAGGACCAGTTCTATTGGCCGTTAGAAGCGCCTCGAACCACCACCCTTTGGATGCCGCTGGTCGATATTGACGCCGTAATGGGCAGTATGACCTTCGCCAGCGGGAGCCACGAAAAGGGTTTTGTGGAAGAAGGCGGACACATTTCCGACACCAGCGAGTCGTTTTTCGACGACTACGTCGCGGCGAATGCGTATCCCCTCACGGGCGGCGGCCCGATGGCGGCGGGGGATGCCACCTTCCACAGCGGTTGGACCATGCATCGCGCGCCCGGTAATGTCACAGATCGCACTCGAGAAGTGATGACCGTGATCTACTATCCGGACGGAACCTTGGTGAGTCAGCCGACCAACGGGTTCCAGTTCAACGATTTGGCCACCTGGCTCAGCAATAAGCCCGCCGGCACTGCTGCCGACGGGCCATTGAATCCGGTCCTATATCCCTGAGTTAGATCAGGGCTTGGCGCCGTCCTGAACCCATTTCTCAAGCATCTTGATTTGGGCTTCAGGAAGGGCGTCGGCCTTCTTGGGCATGCGATCTCGCCCGGTGGCACGCACCGATTTGATCAGGCGACTGTTCGCGGGGTCGCCCGGGGTGACCGCGGCCAATACGCCAGCGTAGTTCGACAGGTCTACCCCGTCCTTCCGGCTCACGGCGTCGTGGCAAGGCATACACTTGTCGTTCATCAGCGCCTGAACCGAGGCAAAGTTGGCGGGTAGAACCGCATCTTCCTTCTTGGAACCTTCGGGAGCCACGAACGCGAAGGCATCGGCCGTGAGCGGATCCTTTCCGATCGTAATCGAAGAGGCCATCACCAGGTAATCCTTCCCTTCGACATTGGCGGCAAGTCCGCGGGCGATGCCAATTTTCTTATCGACGTATAGGGTCACCACGGTCGGAAGTTTCTTGAAGGAAACGGCAACTTCGGTGACATCGTTTCCACCGATATTGCGCGATTGACCAGCATTTGCCGCTTCAATTGAGCTTGCCGGATCCTTCTGCAGGAATGCTCCCCAGGCTTGGACCTCGGGCCGCTTGACAAATGTGTTCACCCAACCGTCGGTAAAGGGCTCCTGAGAATAGGTCTTGGTGGCGTTCTTGTACGTCGTCACCATCTTGCCGTCGGAGACCACATAGCCCGTTGGAGTGGTCAGTCGGAACTGCCCCGGTCGGCTGAAGACCAATTTGTAATCAGCGGGCGATTCGCCCACGACACGGAACTTGTATTCCAACGTGAGGCTTGGGGCAGCCGCTAACACATCAAAATTTCGCGTGAGGACACCGGGAAGAGCCGGAGCTCCGGCCTGAGGCAAAAGTGAGAGGACTAGAAATCCAGAACTCAAAAATAAAGGCAACGAGCGCATTTCCCAATCTTAACGCATCCGATGGTGATATGTTCTGTAAATTAATGCGGGTTAGGGCACGAGATTCCGGATTTTGCCACCCATAATAGCTCCGGCTCGTTCGTTTGAACTGGAAAACGACGATCGCTTCCCATCATGCCCCGCCCACTCCTGAAAATGATCGCCTTTCCGATTTTGCTATTGGCGATCGAAATCCCTGCTGCCCCCATGAGTAACTCCCCACTTTCGGCTTCCTCTGGTAACGATCTCCAGTCGCTCGTCCAAGTATTCCAAGCGGACGAATCGGACTTGTCTCGTCTGTATCCGGTATCCACGTCCGACCAAGCAATGGCACGACGGCGAGAATGGCTGAAGTCGTGGCAAACCCGGGTGGAGGCGGTGAACCTCGGCGATCTTTCCCCGGCCGGACTGGCTGATCAGTACCTCTTCCGAAACTATCTCGCCAAGGAAGTTCGCGAGTTAGATATCACCCAGGCTCGGCAAGAGAAGATTCGTGTGATCGTTCCGTTCGCGCCAAAGGTGACAGGCCTAGAGGAAGCGAGGCGGCAAATGGAGATCCCCGACGCGCCCAAGGTAGCGGAATCCCTTACCGATCTCTCGGTGGACGTGGTCGCGGCGACGAAAAAACTCGACGAGCCAACCTATCCGGCTATGGAAGGCTTTGCAGCCCTCGGCTTGTCTCGGCGACTCCGGGACGTTCTTTCTCACTGGTTTAGCTACTACAACGGTTACGATCCGCTTTTCACCTGGTGGGTAAAAGCGCCGTACCGGGAGCTATCCAAAAACCTCGATGCCTTTGTGGCCGCGCTGGAAAAGAAAGTGAACGGAGACGCCAAAGCCCCGATTGTCGGACAGGCGGCGGGTCGGGATGCGCTGCTGGCCGATCTGGCGTACGAACAGATCCCGTACTCTCCCGAGGAACTCATTGCCATCGGCGAGAAGGAATACGCCTGGTGCGAGACCGAGATCAAGCGGGCGGCGAAAGAACTGGGGTTTGGCGACGACTGGAAGAAGGCCCTCGAGCACGTAAAGCAGAAGTACGCCGAGCCGGGGCAACAACCGGCCCTGATCAAGAAACTCGCGCTGGAGGCGATCGAGTTTGTTGAGAAACGCGATTTGGTGACCGTTCCCCCGGACGCAAAAACATCGTGGGGCATGGAGATGATGTCACCCGAGCGGCAATTGGTAAATCCGTTCTTCCTGGGTGGCGATACGATCATCGTCAGCTATCCCACCAACGGCATGACTCAGGAGCAAAAGATGATGAGCATGCGCGGAAACAATCCGTACTTTTCCCGCGCAACGGTCCAACACGAACTGATCCCGGGGCATCACCTGCAGGGATATATGGAGGCACGCTACCGACCGTATCGCCAACAGTTTTCCACGCCGTTCTGGACTGAAGGGTGGGCTCTGTACTGGGAAATGCTGCTCTGGGATCTCGGCTTTCCCCGGACCCCCGAGGAACGCGTCGGGATGCTGTTCTGGCGGATGCACCGCTGTATGCGCATCGAGTTTTCGCTAAAGTTTCACCTCGGGCAGATGACGCCCGCGCAATGCGTGGACCTCTTGGTGGATCGAGTGGGGCACGAGCGGGCGACCGCCGAAGGCGAAGTCCGTCGAAGCCTCAACGGCTCCTATCCTCCGCTCTACCAGGCGGCATACATGATTGGCGGGTTACAGTTCCGGGCGCTTCACCGAGAACTGGTTGATTCTGGGAAGATGACGAATCGCCAGTTCCACGATGCGATTTTGCATGAGAACAACATTCCGGTCGCCGCGGTGAGAGCGATTCTAGAGAAGCAACCGTTCCCGGCGACGGGTCTCCCGGCTTGGCGGTTCTACGATTCGAAATAGCGATGCGCGGAAGCAGGCGGGTTGACCGCTAGCTTCCGCACCCACCGCAACCACCGCCGCCACATCCACCGCCTCCTCCACAGCCCGAGCTACTGCCGCCATCGCCAACCCCGGCGATCGAGTTATTGATCACGAGCGTGTTGCGGAAGTATTCGTACTCACTTTTGGCGAGCTCCGCAAATCCAAAGAGTGCCAGACCGAGCGTGAGGTCCGGGACGGGAGCCCCTCGCCGAGCGCTTCCTTGCAGGCTCGTTTTGCCCGTTTGCAGGGTCCGCAGAACTTGATCGCCATATCGGCTTCGCCGCGGCTTCACCAGAAAGCAGAAGCTCGTAATCGCGGCCATCAAACAGAGACTGATGAGGAAACCCACCGGACGATCTCTCGCAATACCAATGTTGATTTTGGTTACTCCAATCGCCAGGGGAATCAGAGAAAGCGCGAACGGAATCAGCTGAGCTTGAACGGCTCGATGGCTATCGACCCAAAGCTGTTGTCGTCGAAGATCGGCTTCCATTTGCTCAAGCGCGGGCTTGCCGATCTCCCGCATTTTGTCGGGCAAGATGCCACCCGGTTTGTCCGCGAGTCGCAGTAGGGCGCGGTCCAGGACACTACCGTCCAAGGGGGTGGAATCGATCACCCTGATTCTCCCGGAAATGCGGTTGACGGTGATGCGGCCGGCGGCGGTGAGTCGAGCAATGGCGGTGATGAGGGCTAACTGCGGACCGCCGTTCAGAAATGCAATTTCGTAAGGGTGCCGCTGCCAATCTTCGGCGGGCGGCCCGGTGATCGGTCCGCGCAATTGGTGGCGTACCATCCACGCCAAACCCGCTACTAAGAGAAATAGGCCGATGAAAAACGGCAGAAATGCCGGGCCGGGCCATTCCAGCGGGTTCACCGACTTATCGCAGCCCGTCAGCGCGAAGAGCCCGAGGAAGGTGAGCCATCGCCGTTTCGGCGCGCGCTCGGCGTTTGGTCGAGGCCAAATGTCGGCCGGTGGTGCTTCATCGAACAGTCGTTCGTAGCTGGCGAGCGTGTTTTGATACCAATTTTGAAACTTCATATCCTGCTCCGGGTCTCCGTTGGAGGGATGGTGGTGGAGGGGTTGGCCGAGGGCGTGCGGGCAGAACTGCTCCCAGTAGTTTTGGGTGTAGAGCAGATGCAGGTGCCACGCCTCGTCAACCGCCTTGGATGGGGTGACGCCGTGGCCCGCGGCTACGGCAAGGAAAGCGAATTTTTTGTACTCGTCGATGACTCGCTTGGCGTAGACCGGGGTCCATCCGTTTTCCTTTGCGAGCCTAGTTGTGTAGTTTTTGGATGCGTCCGCCGCATCAATTTCGAAATCACGAATGCGTTGCCAAAGGGCGGTCTGCTCGTGGTTCATACCTTTTTCAGTTGGTTACAACTGCATTGTAATTCGGCACGAACCTATCTGTAGGTCTATCGGTCTGAGGGCCTAAATAATCTCAAGATAGTCCCGATCTGGCATCGGTGGGAACGGATTATGCGGCTCGGCTTGGTACCAGAAGGCGACGCTAGCGATGTCGTCTTGGAGCGGAAGATACCGACCGCCCGACCGCCACCCCAGGGCCTGAATCGTCACCCGCAGGTCGGTTTCGAACCGGATGGGATCCATGATGTGCCAGCGATACATGCCAAAGCGTTGCTGCACTTGGTAGTGACCATCGCCCCGAATCACCTGCGGAAGGCCCGCATACGGAGTCGTGAATTCCTGATACTCCAGCGTTTCCACCCCAAACTGGGTTTTGCCTCGCACATCGAAATCGTACGACCCGCAGAAATAGTCCTCCGTTCCCGTGCCACAAATAGTCGGAAATTCGGTGTCGCCATCCATGAAGAACTTGATCTCGCCCTCGCCCCACCAACCGTTGTTGTTCACGCCCCAGGCCATATAGGTGCCCACAAAGTGCCCCTGCCCATGGATGTGGTCAACAATCGTGTAATCGGTCTTGTAGGGTAGCGGGTTCGTACGTCGAAACTGAGCGTGGAAGTAAGCCGCGTCCTCCGGCACCTCGGTCAGCACGTAATTCACTTGGTAGTACAGCGTCATCGCGTCATCCCCGCGATTTTCCATGGTGATTCGACAATGCTTTCGGAACGGCATCTCCCAGTAGCAATTGAACGCGCTGCCGGGGTTCACACAAACTGCCAGCGACGAAACCGCCGCATACTTCTGCCACCCGCAGGCAAAAAAATCGCCCACCGGACACTCCACCGACGGTGACTCTTCGCCGTCCCAGTAAAACCGAAGGATCGAATTTCTCCAGGTTCCGGTAGGAGTCATCCAAATCTGCTGGATGGCACCGGGGCCTTCGATATCGGCAATGACGAAGGTTTCACCCGCCTCAATGCGGACACTTGGCGAAACTTTCCAACCTCGACCCAGGTCGCGGGCGCAGTTTTGCCCCGTCCCTTCGGTCGCCATCCCGCCCATGCCTTTTTCTCCGGTGAAGTTCTCCGGGGATATCGAACGCGTTCGGGCGTGAGAAAGGCGAGAGAGATTTCCGAGGTGAAGGCCAAGGCCATTAAACTGAGGCATAAATTGGGTCCTGGGCGAAATATATCAGGTCTCGAGCCGGACGTCCATTGTATGCCCCGCTCTTACGCACTTCCCGACGCCGGTGGCGAAGAATCTGCCGCGGGGGCTTCGGCTTGGCCACTGGTGGTTTCTGCAGTACTGGTTTCAGCTGGGGGAGTCGGACTCGATGCCGCGGCAAGGTTGGCCAAGCTCGCTTCCGTGAGACTCCCGAGATTGGGGTTACCGTTACCAGTAGCATCCCCGGACGAGCCAGCCGCGCCCGATCCCGAGCCGATGCTAGATGTCGCGTTGCCCACCAGTTTGCTGAGGGCACTCGGGACGAAACCACTCGCGTAGCCCGCCAGGAAGCACCAAACCAGGAGTTTTGCGGCATCCTTACCGGTAGCCGGATACATTCGGGCAATCAAAAGCTTCGTGCGTTCCTCGTTCTGCACCCGAGCTTGATACTGCTCCTTCTGGGTGCTGACCGGATAATTCTGGGTGTACTTTGCCACCTCATCCGGTTGAGCAGTCACCATGGCTGGAAATAGCTCGCCCATCAAGAACTGACCGGCCACCAGGAAATAGATCACGACGGCAAAGAAGATTCCACTGATGGGAGCGACGTAAAGCGCGGTCTTTGCCGTATTGATTTCCTCGTCAGCCGCCACCGCGTCGGCGCGAATCTGGATTTGGGAAATCGGGGCAAACGTCCCCACAAACCCACCCAATGCGCCCGCTAGCATCGCGAACAGCAGCGGCGGCAGGTGAATGCCCGTTGGCGTGACGAACCAGTAAGAAACCAACGCGAACGAGAATGTAGCCCCCACCAGGGTGGACACCGCAGAGAACCGCAGGAGTTGATCTCGCTTTCTTTCCTGAACGACCAGTTTTGTCACGGATCGGTAGATGCGCCGCATCGTAACGGCAACGATCGCCAGAAGATCTTCTCGGGTTGCGTTCGGCGGAATCTGGTACGCCGAAGCCGGAGCCGATGGGCATGCTCGTGAGAGCCGTTCCGTCAACGGCGGGATCTCGGCTCGCAACTCGGCATCCGAACGCAGTTGGAAAATGGCAATCTCCAACGTTTCCATATGCTCCAAACCGAGTCGGTTAAAGGGAGTGCTGAGGATAGAAACCACGGGGGGAGATGCCTTAGTTGCCCAATCTGGCTGGCGAAAAACGTACTCGGCGCGCAACCGGGCGTACTGGGCAATCTGCACGCTGTTGAGGTAGCGCCAATTCAGTCGTTTGCCCCGACGTCCGAGCTCCCGTTCGTCAACGGCGGTACGGGGATCATCAATAACGGGTTCCATCGCCGCCCGATGCGTTGGGGTTTCCGTCGAGTCGCTCACGGTTGCATCTTACTCACACCAGCATCGACAAAGATTGTTGTTGTTTCCAGGAAATACGGTGGAGTGACGGATTTCTTGTGAACCTGCCAAAATGAAGCCGAAGATATGGCGGGCCACAGCAAATGGAAGAATATTCGACTCCGGAAGGGCAAACAAGATGCTATCCGGGGGAAAACCTTTACCAAGCTTAGCCGCGAGATCATTGTCGCCGCTAAGGCGGGCGGCGGCGATATCGCGATGAATCCGCGGTTGCGCGCGGCGGTCGAAAAGGCCCGCGCGGAATCGGTGCCGGTCGATAACATCAAGCGCGCGATCGACCGCGGTACCGGTGCCGTGGAAGGTGCCAACTACGAAGAGATCATCTACGAAGGCAAGGGACCGGGTGGCGCGGCATTGATTCTGAAGTGCTACTCCGAAAACCGAAACCGCACGGTTGCCGAGATTCGACACGCCCTCAATAAGAATGGCGGTGCCCTGGGCGAAAATGGCTCCGTCGCTTGGCAATTTAAGTTTGTCGGGCAGATCTCCATCGATGCGGCCGGAGTTTCGGAAGATGACTTCACGCTCGCCGCCCTCGAAGCCGGGGCCGAGGATGTGGAAGTGGATGAAGAAGAGATCACCGTGACCACCGCCATGGAAGACCTGCACCGCGTGAATGCTGGCCTGGAAGCCGCTGGCTACAAAACCCGCGATGTCGAGCTCACTTATGTGGCCACGAACAAAGCCGAATTAAACAGTGAGGACCAAGAAAAGCTGCTGACCCTTTTGGATGCCCTCGATGACCTTGACGATGTGCAAGAAACCTACGTCAATGTCGATATCGAAGAAGAAGCATTGGACGAATAGGCGACCGTTTGTACAATCCCATCCGCGATCGGAGAGCTCATCGCCGCCAAAACGCACCGTGGAGGATGCGACTAGCTACACGTAAGTGACCACTCAACCGCGCCCGCCGGTGGCCACTTTGTTACTCGTCACCGCGAATATTGGGGCCGCTTTCGCGGTTTTACTGAACCCTGAACTCGTGAACCAGTTCGGATTCAACCCATCCGCGCCCGGGATCCAAACCGCGTTTACCAGCCTGTTCTTGCACGCCAACGCCTTTCATCTGCTTGGCAACATGCTGTTCTTGGCGGCGGTAGGTTCGGCCGTCGAGGTCTCCACCGGGTTGGTGCGTTACCTCGCCGTCTACTTTCTCGCCGGCCTCGCGGGCGTGCTGCTTCACTACGCCTTCACCCGCCATATGTCTCAACCGTCCGTCGTGATCGGGGCCAGCGGCAGCGTGGCCGGATGCGTGGGCTACTTTGCGCTCCGGTACCGCACGGTCAAGATCGACTTTCTCCCCAAGCTATCCCTCCCGGTTTACGCCGTGACCATGGTGTGGCTGGCTTTTCAGGGAATTGGGGCCGTAGTGAATGTTGGGGCAGATGGGGGTACCGCATTCTGGTCCCATCTGGGCGGCTTTGGGTTCGGCGTCATTTTAAGTCTGCTCTTCCAGACGCCCGACTTTCGGCTACGGGCGGAAGGGAGAGAACGAGTCATCCAAGCCGCGCAGCAATCGCCGATGGCCGTAAAGCTATCGGCAGAGCAGCACTTGGCCAAGCATCCCCAGGACCAGGAGGTTTTGGAACAGCTGGCGGATGCATGCCGGGATGCGGGCGAGGATGCCGCCGAGATCGACGCCCTGATCCGCCTGCAAGCGCTACAGCCGGACCCGGAGCGCTCCGAAACCCTGGCCCGAATCTGGGCACTGGGGGGACTCACCTTGATACCGACCATGGAACGTCAGCGACTGGGCGACCGCCTCGCCGAGACCTCGCCCCGAACCGCGCGATTTTTGCTGGAAAGCATCGTGGAGGAATCAGCCGATGCGGCGCTACCGGACGCTCTTCTATACTTAGCTGCCTTCGAAAAAGACCGCCGACCCGATCAATTTCGACGGTTGGTTCATCGGTTGGTGGGCGACTTCCCCCTCTCGCCGGCGGCCGACCTGGCAAGGAAACGCGGATGGGACAACTAAAATACAAATGGCGTGAGGTACGTCCGCGATTAATTTCGGGGCTGTTGTATGGCCTGTTACGCGGCTTCAGTTCCACCGTTCGCATCACACTCGCCGGCCCCACGCCGCCCGAAGGGCCAGTGATTTACTGCGGCTACCACGGGCGATCTTTTCTGTTTGCGAATTATTTCCGCAACCGGGGCTATTGGGTAATCATCAGTCAATCCAACGACGGAGAAATGCAGGCGAACATCTTTCGCCGATTGGGATATCAGATCATTCGCGGCTCGACTGGCCGCGGCGGCGCCCGGGCGGCGGTAGAGGCCATTCGCGTTTTAAAGCGGGGCGATAACATGGCCATGACTCCCGACGGCCCCCGCGGGCCCACCCACATCATTCAGCCCGGCGTCATCACCCTCGCCCAAAAATCCGGCGCCGCCCTGATTCCCAGCGGCATTACTTCGAAACCCCGTTGGTTTGCGAATTCCTGGGATTCGTATCTGGTCCCCATGCCTTTTGGTAAAGGGGTGATTCTGTTTGGCGAACCAATATATGTGCCCAAAGACGCCACCGATGATGAGCTAGAGCAATGCCGGCTGCGCTTACAGGAAGAATGTAACCGGGTGGAATTAGAAGCCGACACGATGTGCTGACCGTCGTCTAGCAACCGAACCGGTATCCTGATAGCTTCATGGCGGAGTTGCTCTTAGAAGTTGGGACCGAAGAATTGCCGGCGTCGTTTGTCCGCCAGGCTTACACCGATTTGGCCGAGAAAGTGGCTTCGGCTCTCATCGAAGCGCGTCTGCTAGAGACTCCAACCGTTAGCGCATTCGGCACCCCGCGCCGACTCATTGTCAGTATCGCGGGAGTCAAGGACCGCCAAGAAGACTCGGTAAAAGAGGTTCGCGGACCCGCCGTCAAAGGCGCCTTCGCCGCCGACGGAAACCCTACTCCCGCCCTGATCGGTTTCTGTCGTGGTCAAGGTGTAGATCCGAGCTCGGTGCGGACGGAAGGTGATTACGTTTGGATTACAAAAGCCGTGCCCGGACAGTCCGCCGCGGAGATTCTGGCTAGCCTGTTGCCGACCGCAATCCGTGGCCTCAGCTTCGATAAGTCCATGCGCTGGGGATCCTCCCGGATGCGGTTTGCCCGTCCTATTCGATGGCTCCTTGCATTGCTGGACAGCGAAGTAGTTCCGTTTGAAATCGAGGGCGTGGCGAGCGGAAATAAGAGTCGCGGTCACCGTTTCTATGCGCCCGAGGAATTTTCGGTGAAGAATTTTGAGCACCTGGTTTCTGAACTGCGCGCCCGAAAAGTGGAGCCAGATCCGGCGGTTCGAGAGAACATCATTCGCACCGGAGCCGAGTCCGTCGCCGCCGGAATGCCCGAAATCACGGGGTCATTGCTAGAGGAAAATGTGTTCCTCACCGAATGGCCGACCGCGATCCAGGGCACCTTTCCCGAATCTTTTATGGAACTGCCCGAAGCCGTCTTGGTCACCGCCATGGCGAAGCACGAGCGTATGTTCCCCGTCCGGAACATCGACGGTAGCCTGACCAACCACTTTGTTTTCATCCGAAACTCTGGTGAGGACGACACCGTCCGTCGCGGTTCGGAATGGGTTCTGAATGCGCGATTCAACGACGCCAAGTTCTTCTTTGATGAAGATAAGAAATCTAGCCTCGATGACTTCTTGGAGAAGACGCAATCCATTGTCTTCTCGGAGAAACTCGGCACGGTGCGTCAGCGTGCCGACCGCCTCGCCAATCTAGCGGCCGCCATCGCCGAGCGGACACCCGTCGCCGGCGGAGTGGCCGAGGAAGTGGAATGGGCCTTTGCCGCGGGTAAGTACGCCAAGGCCGACCTGAGCACCGGATTGGTTAGCGAATTGAGCAGTTTGCAAGGCGTCATCGGCGGTCAGTACGCTCGGCGCGAAGGCACCCGCGGCGAAATTGCCTGGGCGATTGAGACCCAGTACGACTACTCCGGCAACGATCACCCCCATCAATGCAAAGCCGAGCGAACCTCGTTTCGGTTGGTGATGGCGGATCAGCTGGACAAATTGGCGGGCTACCTAGGTCTCGGATTGGCGCCTACCGGCTCTAGCGATCCCTACGGATTGCGGCGAGCGGTAACAATTCTCATCGACGTGGCTTGGAAGTGGCCCGGCATTTTGCCGAGCTTCGACGAGCTATTCGACCTGGCGCTAGCCGAATACGCCGCGCAGGGCTTCTCCCTAGACATTACCGCGGCTCACGGATTCCTCTGGGATATCTTTGAAGGGCGCTACGAGGCCCTCCTCACGGAATTCAGCCATGACATCCGGGCTGCCGCGACCGCTCGCCCAGAGCGCCACGAATTGACGGTTCCTCAAGCCGTCAAATTCCGCGCCGAGGTCCTGACAAAACTGGCAGCGGACGAGAAATTCGTACAGACTGCCACGCGTCCGCTTAACCTGGTTGCTTCGGCCATTAAGAAAGGAATTCCCGTGGGATCGATTGCCGACGCAACCGACGCCGAATTGGCGGATGAGAATGGAGTTGCGCTGAAGGCGGTCGTCGGTGGTCTTTGGGAATCGGTGCACGCGGCGGAGCGTAGTGGCGACGCGAACCAATTGGCGGAGTTGCTGCCGCAACTGGAGCGGCCAATCAACGCATTCATCGACGGCGCGATGATCATGACGGATAACGAAAGCGAGCGATTTGCGCGGCTTTCATTGCTGAACGCAGTGGGAACACTCCTGCTGACGGCCGGTGACTTCACAAAAATCACGGGATAACCGATGAGGACCGAAGCCGACGTTCAAGACCGCCAATTGATGGGGGGCTGCGCGTCGTTTATCACCACCTCGCTGGTGTGTTACCTGCTGAGCATTTGGCCGTTCATCTTTGCCGACGACCTCTGGACCTCGGCCGGATTGGTGCGGGCGATGAGCTTAGGTTTCATTCCGCCGACCATTTTCGGCATCATCTCTACCCGTCGGTTCGCCGTTGCCGGTGCGTGCGGATGGGTTGCGGCGGCCCTTACCACCGCCATCTTCCTACTCGTGCGGATACAAAATCTGTTCACCGCGGGGGATTCGCGCCAGTTTCCAATGCCCGTGTTTAGCCGCGACCTGATTTGGGTCCTTCCCGTCGGGTACGTGATTGCCGTGATCACGCTCAGCCTCTTGGTTCTTCCTCGCGGCGCGACGGGCCTGAAGCCCGAGACCGAATCGGAGTAAACGGGTACCTTATGCCGTGCTGACTTTTGACCAGCAGGAAGCGCTGTCCGGGGCGAGGGCTCGCCTGGACGCTATTAGGGGGCATCTTTGACCTGCCTCGCCTGCTCCGACAGATCGAAGAATTAGAAGCTCGTTCCGCCCAGCCCGATTATTGGAACGATGCCGACGCCGCCAACAAATTTCAGCGTGAATTATCGCGCCTGAAAAAC
>Ga0114959_10000144_pt1 | contig 68415 bp, 58 predicted proteins | sample C_130625_EF_Meta_FD_87317 | JGI IMG/M metagenome (GOLD analysis project Ga0114959, IMG submission 87317) | Freshwater microbial communities from Lake Croche, Canada to study carbon cycling - C_130625_EF_MetaG | ecosystem: Environmental > Aquatic > Freshwater > Lake | place: Lake Croche, Canada...
AGTTCGAGACTTACCCAACTGAAATGATAAAGTTCTGAAGGGGTAAAGAAGTGGGTCTGGGGGAACGTTATAAGATCGTAAAGATTCACCATCAATCGTGTTGTGTTCCATCACACTGGTTGCATAAGCACTGCGATCAAAGAAGAGATTGCCATCGATCTTTTGAACACCTAGTGCTTGTAGAGATTTCATGAGCTTAGATAACTCTTCAGGAATAAGTTTGGGATCCCCGGTGCCTCGTAAATACAAATTGCCTTTAAGGGTTCCTTGACGAATAGTGCCATCTGTATAGAGATTGGTACGCCAGCGATATTGTGGCCCCAAAATATCTAAGCCAGCAAGTGTAGTCAGGATCTTCATTGTTGAGGCTGGGTTCATGGGCTCCCCAGCGCGCCAATCTAAAATATTCTTGAAAGTATTTTTTCCTTGGCGAGCAGACTCAATTTCTAATACTGAAATACTCACAGCGTCTTTTGGAATTTGATTGCGCTCTAAGCTTTTCATTACGCTTTGAGGCACTGAAATGAGAGCTTCACTAGCCTTTGCTGGGTAGCTAATCAGGCAGAACCCACCCCAGAGAAAGGCTATTGCAGAATGAAGAAGGAGTTGTAAACGATAGAGCATCTCCAATAGGATAAACCTTAGTCTGTTAAAGCAGATGATTAGTCATGCTTGGTAGGTCGGGAGAGATTTGAACTCGCGACCAATGGTTTGTGGCAATACAACGCCCTTGTTACCAAAATCGTTACCAAAGCCATCCTTCGGAGTGGCTTTTCTTATGGTGCCAAGAGTCCGCTATCGGCCAATAAGAGACGTTTGTAAGGAGCAAGCTTGTGCCCTTCTAAGGCGTAGGTCGCACGTTCGAATCGTGCTGGGCAGGCCAAAGGCCTGACTTGCAGAAGAGAAGACATCAAAAAAGCTAGACTTTTTTCTTTACTGTAGTTTTCTTGGTAGCCGCCAAAGCTGATGCAGTAGCTTTTTTCTGTCTTACTTTTGATGGTTGCCCGTGAATTGTTACTGCACCCATTTTTTTTGCAGGCGCAGAAATAGCGCTTGATTTATTGGCACCACTCCAACTTGGTTCAGAAATCGAATTGAATGCTGCCCGTAGCTTCTCTCCCCATACCTGATGGATCATTTTATAATAGGGATTAGATTCATCTAAAGTCACTAGCTTACTTGCCTTAAGAGAGTTCTTTTCGTAAACCAGTAAATCTAGAGGTAAGCCAACAGAGATGTTGCTATTTAAGGTTGAATCCATCGAAATCAATGCACACTTAGTAGCCAGATTTAGCGGTGTCGAAAAATTTAGCACACGATCTAAAATCGGTTTGCCATATTTGGCTTCACCAATCTGGAAGTAGCAATTCTCAGGCGTCGCCTCAATAAAGTTGCCGGCAGAGTAGATATTAAATAGGCGAGGCCGCTCACCTTTAACCTGACCGCCAAAGATCAGATTGCAGTTGAAATCAATCCCTGCTTTTTCTAAGGCCTTATGGTCTCGATCATAAACTTGCTTTATGGCATCTCCAACCACTGCAGCTGCATCATGAGTGTTTTCGACATTCCATAAATTTTTACCATTGAGCATTTGGCCTTGCAGAAGTATTTCTTTGACAGCTTGGGTAATAGCGAGATTGCCAGCACTCATCAATGAAAAAAAACGATTTTTGTCTTTTTGAAACAAAGACATTTTTCGAAAGGCACCGATTTGATCTACGCCGGCATTCGTGCGGGTGTCAGATAAAAAAACAAGCCCATCTTTTAAGCAAATCCCAACACAATACGTCATACCTTAATCCTTTGATTTAATCCCTAGAATTATCCCGCAATTATCTGGGGATAGTTTAAGGTAACTTTTGAATGGAAATGGTAGCGCTGAGCTCTTCACCACCGCCGCCAGTGCGTACTCCTTTAACTGGGGCAGCAGAGTAATAGTCTTTGCCAATAGCTAAGCGAATATGGCGGGCATCCACTAGGCATGCGTGAGTAATGTCAACACTGGTCCAAATTCCCTTCTCGATATCACTGCAAAAATCAATCCAAGCATGGCTAGCTAAGTTTGGTGATTCTTCCGCAAAGAAATACCCACTGACATAACGAGCCGGAATATGGGACGCACGACATAGACCCAGCATTACGTGCGCATGATCTTGGCAAACACCAGATTTCATGACAAAAGACTGTGCTGCAGTAGTCGCAAAATTAGTTTGCCCTGGTACGTATTGAATAGTCTCTTGAATAGCAGTTGCCAACTTGAGAACATCATCGACAGAATTCTTCTTAGGGAGTTTGCTAGCAAAATAGGCCAGCATTTCTTCGCTTGGCTCGGTCAGGTTAGTTTGCTGCAGAAGATAGTAGGGCGATACCGCTTTTGGGTTATCGATGAACTCATAGGCATCTTGTGTCCGTATTTCTCCTTCAGCCTCAATCATCATAGAGATATATGGGCTCTCTTGAACAAAGACGCTGCAAGCATTACCAAAGGCATCGATTGAATTAGAAGCTTTAATCGGAGTATTGATTTTCCATTTACTGACCTCCTGGCCTGCATTGGCACTTGGCGTTAGGCGAAGTTCTTGAATGGAATACCGCACTGGCGTTTCATAGCGGTATTCGGTACGGTGGCGGATCTTCAGATGCATATATTCTTTAAAAGACTTTAGATAGCTGCTAGTGGGATAAGGTAGGCGCTACTAAATTCATTGGCAATATGATTAATACGCTCCAAGAAGGTTTCGATAAATTCCTCTAATCCCTGCTCAAAGACTTCATCAATATCGGAGTAATCAAGGCTTGCTTTGAGTTTTCCTAATAGGCGATCAATCTCTTTGGATTGTTGATTCTTGACCTCAGAAATTAATGGGATCAACTCATTAATACAGCAAACCATTGAGCGCGGCATCTGTTTATTGAAAATCAGTAACTGAGCTACTTGCTTTGGGGTTACTTGATCAGAATAAATCTGGCGATAAATTTCAAAAGCAGATACAGATCGAAGTAGTGATGCCCAATGGTAAAAATCAAAAAAGTTATGATCAGCACTATCTTCTAATACTTGAATGGCCTCTTGATCCTCATATTTATTTTCTAGAATACGAGCCGTGTTATCGGCACGCTCTAATAGCGTTCCTACTCTAATAAAGTAAAAGGCTTCATTTTTTAGCATCGTGCCATGCAAGACTCCCCTAAAAAGATGGCAGCGGTGTTTTACCCATTCTAGTAATCTACTGGGGTCAGATTGATGCCTTGACTCTAGAATTTTCTGTAACTCTAGCCAAGTAGTATTTTGGGTTTCCCATACCTCTGAAGTAATTCGGCCTCGGATGACGCGAGCATTTTCACGAGCTGCAAATAGACAAGAAACAATGCTTGATGGATTGCCGGTTTCATAAATCATGAAGTCCAATACATTTTCACGATTGATCACATCATATTGACTAAGAAAACTCTCTTCTAATTTTGAGATCGTCAGTAATTTTTTCCAGCTCTGCTCCAGAAATTGTGCAGGTTGAGGTAAGAGTGATGTTTGATGATTGACATCAAGCATGCGAGCGGTATTTTCCGCTCGCTCAGTGTAACGAGCCATCCAATAAAGGCAATCAGCAGTGCGACTTAACATGCTTGCTCTTTCTTCATTCCTCTAGCACCCAGGTATCTTTGGTACCACCGCCTTGAGATGAGTTCACAACTAAAGAGCCTTCTTTAAGAGCAACCCTAGTCAATCCGCCGGGAACCATTTTGATGGTTTTGCCTGAAAGTACGAAAGGTCTTAAATCAATATGCCGTGGTGCGATACCTGATTCCACAAAAGTAGGGCAGGTAGATAAAGCTAAGGTAGGTTGTGCAATATATCTATCTGGATTGGCGATCAAATGGGTTTTAAATTGCTCAATCTCTGCTTTTGTTGATGCTGGACCTACTAGCATTCCATAGCCACCAGCACCATGAGTCAGCTTGACTACGAGTTTGTCGAGGTTTGCTAGCGTATATGCCAAATCATCTGTTTTGCGACATTGATAAGTAGGGACATTATTGAGAATCGGTTTCTCGCCCAGATAGAACTCAATCATCTCTGGAACATAGGGGTAGATCGATTTATCATCAGCCACACCAGTACCAATAGCATTGGCTAGAGTGACATTGCCAGCGCGATAGGCTGAAAGGAGTCCGGCCACTCCAAGAGTAGTGTCTGAGCGAAAGGAAAGTGGATCTAAAAAGTCATCATCTACCCGGCGATAGATCACATCGACGCGTTCTGGCCCCTGAGTAGTGCGCATAAAGACTTGTTCATTCTTTACAAATAAATCTTTACCCTCGACCAACTCAACACCCATTTGCTGTGAAAGATAGCTGTGTTCAAAATATGCCGAGTTATACATGCCTGGTGTGAGGACTACTACGTTCGGCTTTTTAACATCATCTGGTTTGACGGACTTCAAGCACTCCAATAGAAGATCTGGGTAGTGAGCTACGGGGGCAACGCGATATTTTTGAAATAGATCTGGAAAGAGACGCATCATCATCTTGCGGTCTTCAACCATATAAGACACTCCAGAAGGAACGCGTAGGTTATCTTCTAGAACATAAAATTCACCTTCACCTGCTCTAACAATATCAATGCCTGCAATTTGTGCGTAGATATCACGAGGTACACTCACATTTCGCATCTCTGGGCGATATTGAGCGTTGTTAAATATTTGTTCTGCAGGAACAATGCCAGCCCTGATGATGTCTTCATCGTGGTACACATCGTAGATAAAGCGATTGAGTGCTTTAACGCGTTGCCGTAAACCTGTTTCTAGAAGCTCCCATTCCTTGGCATTAAAGATCCGGGGTACCTGATCAAATGGAATAGTTCTTTCTGCGCCTAGGTTGTCTCCATAAACAGCAAAGGTAATGCCAACACGCCTAAAAATAAGATCTGCTTCTGCACGCTTTAAACCCATCAAGGTTTCGCTTTGTTGCATTAACCATTGATGAAAAATTTGGTAGTGTGGACGAGCTTTACCATTGGCATCAAGCATTTCGTCATAAGGCAAGTTCATAGTTACTAAACTAATGCCTCTAGAATTATTGGACTCAGTTGATGGGTACAGCTTGGTGCCCTAGTGCACTATTTAAGTGCAATAAGTCGATAAAGTTTCAACAATCAAGGCGCTCAGCAGTTGGTTTGTCGGTTTACCCGACAAATTAGACATCTGACCATTAACCCGTGATGATTCACTGTCGGTTTGACCGACTCCACATCTGTCGATGCCAAGCAAGATCCACCCAATTCCACTCCGAGCCACAGATCTCGGTGCTGATGCCACACTAGATCTAAACACCTTAAAGTCATTGTTTAACTTATTGTTTTAGCTCATTTTTACAGCTTCTAAGGCCGAGGTCGCACGTTCGAATCGTGCTGGGCAGGCCAAATGCCTGACTGGCCCGTGAGATTACTCTAAGAAACCTTGTTTTATCGAATTCAGTTGACTCGGCTCCACCATCTTATGGAACGCTCAGGTAGGGCGTAGGTTGATTCTGAATGACTGCTTTCGGCCAAAAGCAGCCATTTATGAAATTCTCTAGTATTGAAAATTTCTTAACTTGCCAGCATAAATTTTTTCAGTTAGAGTCATTTATTAAATAAGCGCCACCAACAAATTAATATGAAAAATTTAAGATTAATCATGCCCCCTATATCGGAGCCTAGGCGTCATTTTATTAAATCAAGTGCCTTAGGGTTTACAGCAGCAACCCTTGGCCTACCTTTGATTGGATGTGGCGGAAGTTCCGATAGTTCTGCTGGTACTTCGAGTACTAGTACACCTACTGTTTCAAAGAATCTGGTGATGGCCTCTGACGTGAAGTTTGGTCAGGTTGTTCGTAATGGGCAAAGTCGCAATCAACTAATCTATACCAATGCCAATGGTATTTCTTTGAGATATGGCCAAAGCTATACTGATTTGAATGGTCCACAATCGGCTACTTTTTCATCTGATGGAAGTTTTTGGGTGGCTGACGCAGGTAATAAACGCATACTGCATTTGAGTCCAACTTTGGTAGTTCTCGGACAAACTACCAGTATTGCAGGAGTGGCGCTCAAAAATCCAATAGCCGTAGCCTCTATGCCAGATGGACGGCTTGCGGTTAGTGATGCATATTTAAATCAAATTGCAGTAACCGATTCTAAAGGTGTAGGGAAATGGTTTGGAGTCGATGTTCTAGGTACCATTAAAAGCGGGACGAAATTCTCATGGGCCTCTGCACCCATAGATGTTTTAGATTCTCCAAAAGTAATACGCATAGGTACAAATTCAGAAATAGCCGTTTTAGATACTGCTGCAAGACGTTTGGTTATTTTTTCTGACAAAGGTGCTGCGCTTTCTGCAATTCCCTTGTCTATAAATCCCTCGGGCTTTGCTATAGCACCTGATAATACTTACTATGTTTGTGATGTCAGCAATAAGAAAATCATTAGTTTCCCCTTTAGTAATCCATCCTCAGTCAGCACTGTTGCTATGAGCTCCACCATTAGCCCTTATAAGCTAAATTGGTTGGAAGGGAGCTTATCGAACATAAGTAATTTAATTATTTATTCCATAACCTAAGAAACAAGAAAGAAAATAAAATGGACTTTTACCTCGGTCAGATTGTACTTTTTCCTTATATGCGTTCGGACCTGAATGGCTTTGTACTTTGCGATGGCAGTTTAGTGCCAATATCACAAAATAACGCACTTTTTGCGTTGATAGGAACATTGTATGGTGGCGACGGCCAGAATACTTTTGCCGTACCAGACTTGAGAAAGGCTTCCCCTGCAAGCGGTCTTCAATACTATATCAACGTCAACGGTTCGTTTCCAAGCTTCAATTAATCTAAATTGCCACTTTAGTAGCTATACAGTTGTAAGTTGGTTGAGTTCGATAAATGAATGTCTGCTTTGGGTCGATAGCGGTCATTGCGGAGGTTATGTCCGCTAAGGTCCGTTGTGGTGGATAGGATTCATTAAAAGTCCGCTTTAGCAAAACTTCCATTTCTTTTGTAAAATATGATTTCAGTACAATTTTAGCAAGACACTCACTATATATTTTTAATGCATGGCTGCATGGGCTATGTTCTTTCTGAAGCCTTATCCCCTATCCATGCGGGGGAGGAGAATCAAAATGCAAGTTAGTGTATCTTCTACGACTTCAATGTCTAAATTCCAGGGGCAAACCGGCCCCAAATCCCTCGCAGGAAAAAACCGCTCTCGCTTTAATGCCCTAAAGCATGGCAGAAATGCTAAGTCAAAAGTCTTGCCATATGAAAGTGAAAAAGAATATAAAACTTTAGTTAAGGCTGTTTTGCACGACCTAAAGCCAGAAGGGGCTATTGAAAAGGATTTAGCAATACAGGTTGTTGATAGTATGTGGAAGCGATATCGGATGGAAGAAAAGATACGCGTTCGGCATGAGGAGCTGTTTGGCCAATTGGATTGTGAAAAGATAGCCGCTCTTTTGGATGTTCCAGAAAAATATATCCCTTTTGCACCTGAATATTTGATGAATATGAGCTATCGTTTTGGCTCAGTACAAACTGCGGAGGCTTTATATGCATGGCAGCAGTATGAATCTATGATCAAAGATTATGAGTCTGGTGAGCTTACTGATCTTCAAGATATGGCGGATCATTTCACTTCATTTTTTGAGTATGTTGAGATTTGGTTTAGAAGTGCCCAGCAGATTTATTCTCTTTATGATCCAACAGAAAATAAAGTACATCCCAAGTGGATCCAGCAAAAAGAAGATTTTTTTGAAGTAATCGAGCCAATCGGTGCAATGTTGTTCTATCAGTCACACTTTATGGGCTGGAAAGATCAAATTCGTAATTGGATGCAATCTTGGTATTTAGCGCAAAAATTTGAATTACGCGAAGTTGACCAATATGAGTTGGTAGTTATGAAGCAGGCGCACCTTACCCAGGCTTTGTTGGATAAGCTGATGAAAATTCAAAAACATAAATTGGATATTTGGGTTCGCCTTGGTTCGCTGCCAGCCTGGCAAGAAAAAATTCTTACTGCAGTTCAAAAAGGCGTTAAATTGCAAAACGAAATGGCGAATTCTCCATAAAAAACAGTAACTTAAATTTTTTAAGGATGGTGAATTTAGTAAGAAAAAAGTTATTTCTAGGGACCCCTTGAGCAGTTTTAGCTACTTTAAGTACGATTTTAATTATATTTAAGATTTGGCCACCCTTGAAATCTCAGGATTTGCACCTATATAATCAGCACTCCCTGCACGCGAGTGCTAAAAACAACTGCTTTTTAAGCAATTTTTCTTTGGCTTACGTGTGAAGAGATTATAAAGTATTGATTTATATAGATTTTTAATTAGTTAACATTTACTAACATAGGAGAAGAGATGAATTTGCGTCCCTTACATGATCGCGTAATCATCAAGCGTTTAGATCAAGAATCAAAAACTGCTTCCGGAATCATCATTCCTGATGCTGCTGCAGAGAAACCTGATCAAGGTGAAGTTTTGGCAGTTGGCCCAGGTAAACGCGATGACAGCGGTAAATTAAATGCACCCGATCTCAAAATTGGCGATCGCGTGTTGTTCGGCAAATATGCAGGTCAAACAGTTAAGGTCGACGGCGATGAGCTTCTCGTAATGCGCGAAGAAGACATCATGGCTGTTGTGCAGAAGTAATTTCGGTATTTAAGAGAGGAATTTAATCATGGCAGCAAAAGACGTTGTATTTGGAGATAACGCCCGTACCAAAATGGTAGAGGGTGTCAATATTCTCGCGAACGCAGTGAAAACCACCCTAGGACCAAAAGGTCGTAACGTAGTCATGGAGCGCTCATTCGGTGGCCCTACCATTACTAAAGACGGCGTATCTGTCGCAAAAGAAATCGAATTAAAAGATAGACTTCAAAATATGGGTGCACAGATGGTGAAGGAAGTAGCTTCCAAAACTGCTGACATCGCTGGTGACGGTACTACTACTGCTACTGTTTTGGCGCAATCGATTGTTCGTGAAGGCATGAAATACGTTGTTTCAGGTCATAACCCAATGGATCTTAAGCGCGGTATTGATAAAGCAGTAACAGCTGCTCTTGAAGAACTCAAGAAAATTAGTAAGCCTTGTACAACAACTAAAGAAATTGCCCAAGTAGGCTCTATCTCCGCAAACAGCGACCATAGTATCGGTCAGCGTATTGCTGAAGCAATGGAAAAAGTCGGCAAAGAAGGCGTTATTACTGTTGAAGATGGCAAGTCTTTAGAAGATGAACTCGAAGTAGTTGAGGGTATGCAGTTTGATCGCGGTTATCTCTCTCCTTACTTCATCAATCAGCCTGAAAAGCAAGTAGCCATACTAGAAGGTCCATACGTTCTCTTGTTTGACAAGAAAGTTAGCAATATTCGTGATTTGCTCCCAGTACTTGAGCAAGTAGCGAAGTCAGGCCGTCCATTGTTAATCATTGCAGAAGATGTTGAAGGCGAAGCATTGGCAACTTTAGTTGTGAATAACATCCGCGGCATCATCAAGACTTGTGCTGTTAAAGCTCCTGGCTTTGGCGATCGTCGTAAAGCCATGTTGGAAGACATCGCAATTTTGACTGGTGGTACTGTCATTGCTGAAGAAATTGGCCTCACACTTGAGAAAACTACTCTTGAGCATTTAGGTCAAGCTAAACGTATTGAAGTAGGCAAAGAAAACACCATCATCATTGATGGTAATGGCGATGCCAAAGCAATCGAAGCTCGCGTGAAGAATATCCGTGTTCAGATCGACGAAGCAACAAGCGACTACGATAAAGAAAAATTGCAAGAGCGTGTTGCCAAGTTGGCAGGCGGTGTTGCGGTGATTCGTGTTGGTGCTGCTACTGAAGTAGAAATGAAAGAGAAGAAGGCTCGTGTTGACGATGCATTGCATGCAACTCGTGCTGCAGTTGAAGAAGGCATTGTTCCTGGCGGCGGCGTAGCTTTGATTCGCGCGATGCAAGGTATCAAGGGCTTAAAGGGCGACAATCCAGATCAAGATGCTGGCATCAGTATCGTATTGCGCGCTATGGAAGAGCCACTTCGCATCATCGTTTCAAACGCTGGTGATGAAGCAAGCGTTGTTGTAAACGCAGTATTGGCTAGTAAGGGCAATAACGGTTACAACGCGGCTACTGGTGAGTATGGTGACCTCGTAGCACAAGGCGTGATCGATCCAACTAAAGTGACTAAAACTGCTTTGGTAAATGCCGCTTCTGTTGCAGCCTTGTTGTTGACCACTGATTGTGCGATCTGTGAAGCTCCAAAAGATGACTCAGCTGGCGGTGGTATGCCAGATATGGGTGGTATGGGCGGAATGGGTGGTATGGGCGGAATGATGTAATAGCCGTATCTCTCCAGCTTCTCGCTGTAGAAAAAAAGAGCGCCTGGTTCACAAGACCAGGCGTTTTTGTTTGGTAAAGTAGGTTTATGCGAACCCCTCAACCTGAAGAGAAATCAACATGACACAGAGCAGATTGGCAATAGGATGCATTAAGCTGCTTTTATTACTCGTCAGCGTCAGTAGTTTTGTTGTAGAGGCTGCAGATCAACAACAGCCTACTTATGAAAAAAGTATTTCTCAGTTGCGTAACCAGCGCTATTGCGAAGTGTTATATGGCAAACGGAATTGGTTGAATCTCGAGGTAAAGGTCTTTAATACCCAAGGTCTTAATCTATGCCCTGAAGATCAATGGAAAGCCCTCACTAAGGAATCTATCACCAAGACTTATGACGCTTCCTTTGTGCTGCTCAATGGACCACGCTATTGGATGATGGATGAAATCCAAGCAGCAGGTACGACAGTTAACAGCGTCAAAGAGTCTTTTGGCGGTATTGAAATGAATTTGCGGGCAATCGTTGATATCGGTTTATTTAAGCAACTTCTTGGAAGTAAGCAATACAGTCCCAATGAAGTTAAGCGCACTACTAATTTTATCTATAGGGCAGGTAGCGCAGTGTATGAGTTAACTTCTTCGGGTGGTGAGGTGTATGTGATGCAGTCTTATTCACAAATAGTAAATCCAACGCTGAGCATAAAGGACTTAGGCACCTTGGAACAGCAGCTAAAATTACCATCTGGCTGGACATATAAGAGTAGGGTATTGGATCAAGATCTATCTGTGGTGGCCCATGGCATAGCCTATGTTTTACAAGATAATTTAATGAATAGTTACCAAAGAAAATAAGAAATCATCTATAAGATACGAGAATGAAAATTGCAGTGATTACCCCCTACTATAAAGAGTCTATAGCTTTCCTTCGACAGTGCCATGAAAGCGTCTTATCTCAAGATATCAAAGCCGACCATTTTTTTATTGCCGACGGTTTTCCAAATGAAGAATTAATGAGTTGGGATGTTAAACACATTGCTCTACCAGACCCCCATCAAGACAATGGCAATACTCCTCGAGGCATTGGAGCGATGCTTGCTTCTGCCGAAGGATATGACTTCATTACATTTCTTGATGCCGATAATTGGTTTCATTCTAATCACATTCATTCAATGGTTGAATTGTGGAAAAAAACTCAGGCTGATGTATGTTGTTCTTTTACATCCATACACACTCTTGAGGGTGATGAAATGGTCGGGTTACAAGCCTCTGATCAATTGACATTTCAACATGTCGATACCAGTTGTTACTTCCTGCATAGAAATGCTTTCGAGTCTTTAAGCATATGGTTAGATATGCCGAAGATTCTATCTCCTGTATGCGACAGAATATTTTTTGCTGGTCTGAAACATAGAAAATACAAATTTGCTTTTACACAGCAGAGATCAGTCGCTTTTCGATCTCAATATAAAGCGGATTATTTAGCTGCAAAGCTAGCTCCGCCTCCTAATGCCAAGGACAGTGTGGCTGATGAAGCAGAGCAGTATTTACTATCCTTAGAGGGGGTCAGGGAGACAGTAGGAAAACTTGGTTTTTATCCGCTTTGAGATTTACTGAACAGCCTTGACCATATCCTCAACCACCTTCTTTGCATCACCGAAGACCATCATGGTTTTATCCATGTAGAAGAGTTCATTGTCTAGGCCAGCGTAACCAGCAGCCATTGAACGCTTGTTAACAATAATCGTTTTAGCTTTGAAGGCTTCCAAGATTGGCATACCGAAAATTGCGCTACCAGGTGTACGTGCTGCAGGGTTCACCACGTCGTTTGCACCGAGTACTAACACTACGTCAGCTTGACCAAAGTCACTGTTGATATCTTCCATCTCAAAGACTTGGTCATATGGAACTTCAGCTTCAGCTAGGAGTACGTTCATATGACCAGGCATACGACCTGCCACTGGGTGAATCGCATATTTCACCGTCACGCCATGGTGAGTTAACTTCTCAGTAAGTTCTTTTAAAGAGTGCTGTGCACGTGCTACAGCTAAACCATAGCCAGGAACAATAATGACTGTGTCAGCATTTTCCATTAGGAAGGCTGCATCTTCTGGAGAACCCGTTTTGTAGTTCTTAGGAGCACCATCATCAGCACCGCCTGCAGCAGCTTCAGCTCCAAAGCCGCCGAGCAATACGGCAACAATAGAACGATTCATGGCCTTACACATGATGTAAGACAGAATGGCGCCTGAAGAGCCAACGCAAGCACCAGCAATAATCAATACGGGGTTATTTAACGTAAAGCCGATACCTGCTGCAGCCCAACCAGAGTAGCTGTTCAGCATAGACACTACTACTGGCATATCTGCGCCACCAATTGGGATGATCAAGGTAACGCCCAGTACTAATGCAATCGCACACATTGCCAAGAAGGCAGCGTGGCTATCACCCATGTAATAAGCAACGCCTGCACCAACCATCGAAATCGCTAAGATCAAGTTGAGTAAGTGCTGACCCGAGAAAGTGACTGGCTTACCGCTGACCTTGCCTGATAACTTGCCGAAAGCAATCACAGAAGCAGTAAAGGTAATTGCGCCAATAAATGCGCCAATAAAGAGTTCAATCTTTTGCGCGCCAGTATGGGCTTGCGCAGGATTGAATACGGCAGCAATGGCAATCAAGACTGCTGATAAGCCAACAAATGAGTGCATCAAGGCTACAAGCTCAGGCATCTTGGTCATTTGCACTTGTTTGGCTGCGATCGTACCAATAATTGCGCCACCGACAACAGCGCCAATAATCAGTGAAAAGACTGGCTTAAAGTCAGGAATAAAGAAAGTCGTAATGACAGCCAGCAACATACCAATCATGCCAAAGGTGTTACCTTGGCGTGAAGTGGTTGGTGAAGACAAGCCGCGCAAAGCGAGGATGAATAACACCGATGAAATGAGATAGGAAATAGCAGTTATGTTTGACATCATTTTGGTCTCTATATAGATCTTGTTCTAGTTTTATTTAGTTCCAGCCGCATCTGCTTTAGGAGCCTTCTTCTTGAACATCTCCAGCATACGACGAGTGACCATAAAGCCACCAAAAATATTGATTGAAGCTAGGAACACAGCCACGGCACCAATGATGCTGGTGAGGGTGATTTCATCGCCACCAATCACTTCCGTTTGGAGAAGTGCACCAACAATAATAATTCCAGAGATGGCATTAGTAACAGCCATCAATGGCGTATGCAATGCAGGGGTAACGTTCCAAACCACGTGGTAACCAACAAAAATGGCTAATACAAACACAGTAATGTTTTGGACAGTGAGGATGCTTTGAAAGGCAGCGAGATCCATGATATTTCCTTAGTCTAAATTTGTTCTATGAATTTTTACGAATAGCTTGGCCGTCGCGACACATTAAGCAGGCAGTAACGATATCGTCATCAGCAGGGATCACGAATTTCGCATCTTTATCAATAATGAGTTTCATAAAGTCGAGTAAGTTACGTGCATAAAGTGCAGAAGCATCTGCCGCAACCATACTTGCAAGATTGGTGTAACCCACAATTTTCACGCCATGCACTTCTATAACCTTGTCGGCTTGAGTCAGGGGGCAGTTACCGGAACCATTTTCACCTTTGCCTGCAGCAATATCAATTACGATCGAGCCCGGTTTCATCTTGGCAACGGTATCGCTATGCAAGAGCACTGGTGGCTTACGTCCCGGAATCAATGCGGTAGTAATCACAATGTCAGCTTGTTGGGCGCGTTCGGCAACCAAGGCCGCTTGACGTTTCATCCAAGCTTCTGGCATAGGGCGAGCATAGCCACCAACACCTTTAGCAATTTCACTTTCTTCATCAGTTTCGTAAGGAACGTCAACAAACTTTGCACCCAAAGATTCAATTTGCTCTTTAGCTGCTGGACGAACATCAGATGCCTCAATCACGGCACCTAAACGTTTAGCAGTAGCAATGGCTTGAAGGCCTGCAACACCAGCGCCCAAAATTAATACGCGCGCTGCTTTCACAGTGCCCGCAGCAGTCATGAGCATTGGCATAAAGCGTTGATATTCATTCGTAGCAACCATGACTGATTTGTAGCCAGCAATATTTGCCTGTGAAGATAAGACGTCCATGCTCTGGGCACGAGTAGTACGAGGCGCAGCCTCTAAGGAGAACGCAGTGATTCCTTGAGCGGCCATTGCAGCAATCATGTCGTTATCAAATGGATCGAGCATCCCAATCAATACGCTGCCAGATTTAATCTGTTTGAGTTCAGCAGATTCAGGTGCGCGCACCTTAAGAACAATCTCTGCCCCAAATGCATCAGCAGCGCTACCAATGGTAGCTCCTACGGCTTCGTATGCTGAGTCTGGTTGGCTAGCTTTCACACCAGCATCTTTTTGAATGACGACAGTGTGACCTTGAGCGATCAGTTTTTTTACAGTTTCAGGTGTTGCGGCTACTCGAGTTTCCCCAGGCCTTGTTTCCAGCGGCACTCCTATGCGCATGGCATGTCTCCAAAAGCAAAATTTTTAAAAGTCTATTTTATAGATAAACAGGCTAGGTTTTACCTATTTAGTGAGTCCCCAGGTCTGCCGGCTATGGTTTTGCCTAAAATCATGCGAAGTCTGGTTGAGACTTCTACAATGGGGTCTATCTGTCTATAAAAGTATTTTCGCATTTTTTTGATGAGTCAGCCCAATTCTTCCGTAACTACCCCTAAAAACCCCAAGAAAGTCGTTATTGGCATGTCTGGAGGGGTAGATTCGTCGGTAGCAGCCTGGATGCTCAAGGAGCAAGGGCACGAAGTGATCGGCCTTTTTATGAAGAATTGGGAAGATGACGATAACGACGAATATTGCTCTTCCCGCCAGGATTGGCTCGATGTTGTCTCAGTGGCTGATTTGATCGGAATCGATGTTGAGGCAGTGAATTTTGCTGCCGAATACCGTGAACGCGTATTTGCCGAATTTTTAAGGGAATACGCTGCAGGGCGAACGCCAAATCCTGACGTACTTTGCAATGCTGAAATTAAGTTCAAAGCCTTTTTAGATCATGCGATGAGTTTGGGAGCTGACTCTATTGCCACTGGTCACTACGCTAGAGTTCGCCACAAAGATGGCAAAGTGCAATTGTTGAAAGCTCTTGATGCGAGTAAAGACCAGAGTTATTTTTTGCATCGCTTAACGCAGGAGCAATTAGCAAATGTTTTATTTCCTTTGGGAGAAATTCCAAAAACAGAGGTGCGTAAGATTGCTGAAAAAATTGGTTTACACAATGCCCGCAAAAAAGATAGCACTGGAATTTGCTTTATTGGAGAACGACCTTTTAGAGAATTCTTGAACCGCTACTTACCTCGAACACCTGGACCCATTAAAACGCCTGATGGAAAGACCGTTGGAGAGCACATGGGCTTAGCTTTTTTCACCTTAGGTCAGCGCAAAGGAATTGGTTTGGGCGGCAGCCAAGAAGGTAATGGCGATGCTTGGTATGTAGCACGTAAAGATATGGCAAATAACACTCTATATGTAGCGCAAGGCCATGAGCACCCTTGGTTGCTGGCTAATACGCTAGAGGCTATTGACGCAAGCTGGGTTGCAGGTGCTGCGCCTAGCTCAGGAAATTATTCTGCTAAGACGCGTTATCGCCAAGCAGATTCAGCATGTGCCTTAAATGAAGGTGATACACCTTCAAATTTCAGTTTGAGTTTTCCTGATGCGCAGTGGGCAGTGACACCAGGACAGTCTGCCGTTTTATATGATGGAGATATTTGTTTGGGCGGTGGAATTATTTCCGCCTAAGCACCATTCGAATTACGCTGCAGGTGGTTCAGTTTCAATAAACGAAGGCCGCTGCAGTAATTTTTGGTAGAGACGATCTAAGTTTGGATATTGCGCTTGCCATTGAATATCCGGAAAGCGAAACAGTAAATATCCCAGCGCACATCCAACGGCAACATCAGCTAAGGTCATTTGGTTGCCATGACACCATGTGTTCCCACCGAGTCTCTCAGACATTTGACGTAGGGAGTTTCCAATCTTGTCCATTTGACGATCTACCCAAACTGAGCTTTGTACTTCAGCAGGACGCCAAGTGCGCTCTAGACGAGCCAAGATTCCAGCATCCATGACCCCATCGGCTAAAGCTTCCCAAGTTTTAACAGTGGCACGCTCGCGGTTATCGGCTGGAATAAGCTTACTTACTGGGCTAAGGGCATCAGCATATTCAGCGATGACGCGAGAGTCGAAGATAGCCTCTCCATCGTCCAAAATGAGGCAGGGTACCTTCCCTAGGGGGTTTGAGGCAGCTATTTTGGTGTCAGCGGCCCAGACATTCTCTAATTCAAGGTCAACATCGACCTTTTTCTCTGAAAAAACAATGCGTACTTTACGTACATAGGGGCTGGTAAGGGATCCGATAATTTTCATAGGGAGCAGTATAGCGATCCTGGAGATGGCGTGCTTGACCTCGGAACGCATTAAAATCAGGTTTTATTAGATATGTTCAATGTAAAGGCAATATTTGTGAGCCAGCCGCTTTCTACCTTAAGTGCCCTTTCTCCATTAGATGGTCGTTACGCCGGAAAGCTTGATGCTTTGCGTCCCTGGCTTTCTGAGGCGGCTTTTATGCGTCAGAGAGTATTTGTAGAAATCCATTGGTTATTAGCCTTGGCATCAGCAGGTTTACCCGATGTACCCAAAATCAATGCTGCTGATGAAGCCTTTTTGCTTTCACTCCCAGAAAATTTTTCTGATGTCGATGCGCAGCGTATTAAAGATATCGAAGCGGTAACCAATCATGACGTCAAAGCTGTCGAATATTTCTTAAAAGAAAAGGTAGCTAGAAGACCGGATTTATTAAAAGCTAGTGAGTTTATTCATTTTGCTTGTACCTCTGAAGATATTAATAACACCTCACATGGTTTGATGTTGCGTGGGGCGCGCGATGAAGTATTGCTGCCACAACTCAAAAAAGTACTTGCTGTGTTAACTGACTTAGCAATTGAACACGCGAAGGTCCCGTTATTGTCTCGTACCCATGGTCAGCCTGCTTCACCAAGCACGTTGGGTAAAGAGATCGCTAATATTGCTAAGCGTTTAGAACGTGCCATTGATTCAATCGCTGCTGCTCCATTGCTTGGCAAAATGAATGGTGCAGTGGGTAACTACAACGCACACCTGTCTGCTTATCCTGATTTTGATTGGGAGAATTTTTCTAAGAATGTAGTTGAGAAGCGCTTAGGCTTAGTTTTCAATCCTTACACGATTCAAATTGAGCCACACGATGGTATGGCTCAGCTGTTTGATGCCATTGCCCGCGCTAATACGATTCTCTTGGATATGGACCGCGACTTCTGGGCTTATATTTCTATTGGCTACTTTAAGCAGCGTACTAAGGCTGGTGAGATTGGCTCATCAACTATGCCGCATAAAGTCAATCCAATTGATTTTGAAAACTCTGAAGGTAACTTAGGGGTAGCTAATGCCCTACTGCGCCACCTTGCAGAAAAACTGCCAATCTCTCGTTGGCAGCGTGACCTCACCGATTCAACAGTGTTACGTAATTTAGGGCCAGCTTTTGGACATAGCGTACTAGCTTACGACAGTGCTCTTCGTGGTCTTAGTAAATTAGAAGTAAATCACGCAGCAATTGCTGCAGACTTAGAGCAATGCTGGGAAGTGTTGGCTGAGCCAGTGCAAACCGTGATGCGTCGTTATGGCATTGAGAATCCCTACGAGCAGTTAAAAGAGCTGACTCGTGGTAAAGGGATTAATCAAGTGGATTTACAAAATTTCATACGTGGTTTAAAGATCCCAGAAGATGCAAAAGCCCGTTTACTAGCAATGACCCCATCTTCATATTTAGGTAAGGCGGTCGAATTGGCCGAACGTCTCAAAAAGTGAGTGTGAACTCCAATTCAGAATACGGGAAACGTCCCTGGGTCTGGTTTGCTGTTTATCAATTGCTATGGCACCTTTTACTGCCATTGGCTTTTGTGCGCTTGGCTTGGCGCGCACGCCATTCTTTTGCATATCTACACCACATTCCAGAGCGCCTTGGTTTTGGATATGACAAGCCCATCACGCGAGGATCGATTTGGATTCATGCGGTCTCGGTAGGTGAGACTCGTGCTGCTCAACCATTAATTGACGCCTATCTTGCACGTGGTGAAACTATTTTGCTTACTCATATGACCTTAAACGGTCGTCGTACAGGCAAGCATCTCTTTGGTAAGGCTATTGCAGCAGGGCAGATTCGTCAGGTATACCTGCCCTATGACCTTTGTTGGCCGGTTGAACATTTTCTGAAGACTTTTAAGCCCAAGCTTGGTCTCTTTATGGAAACAGAAGCGTGGCCAACGGTTGTCTTTCGCTGTGCAGAAATTGGCCCACCTTTATTCTTAGTGAATGCCCGCCTCTCTGGTAGAAGTGCGCGTCGTGTGAATCAATTTGGCAAAGCAGGGCGTGCATTATTTCAAGCTTTTGCAGGTATCTTGGCCCAAACGGAGTTCGATGCCCAGCGCTATCGTAGCCTGGGTGTAAAAAATGTCGATATCGTAGGTAATCTCAAGTTTGATGTACCGCTGGATCCAAGGCCAGTACAAGAGGGAAAAGTTTGGCAACAAGACCTACATAGCATTCATCGTTTAATGGTCTGTGCTGCTAGTACCCGTGATGGTGAAGAAGAAATGATTCTTAAGGCTTGGAAAGATTTACTGCTCAGCAATACTTTCGCAGTTCAACCCCTGCTGTGCTTGGTACCGCGTCATCCTGAGCGATTCTCAGAAGTGGCCGACCAGATTCTTTCGGCTGGCCTGAAGTTTCGCCGTCGTACTGAATGGTCTGGGGCACCAAAGGACTGCAATGGAATAGAAGTAGTTTTAGGCGATTCTATGGGTGAGATGCCGATGTATTACAGCGCTGCCGATTTAGTAGTGATGGGGGGTAGCCTTTTGCCATTTGGTGGGCAAAATCTAATTGAAGCTTGTGCAGTAGGATGTCCCGTTCTCTTGGGAGAACACACTTATAACTTTCAGCAGGCTGCCCTAGATGCAATCCAGACTGGAGCAGCAAAGCGGATTGAGGGAGATTTATTATTAGGTGAGTCCACTGCCTTGATGGAAGCTCTCAAATCATTACTCTTAAATCCTATTGAGCTTGTGAGTATGAGTCAGGCAGCAAAGACATATTCAATTGAACATCAAGGCGCAACTAAAAACATTCTTGCTGCCCTTGATCAACAAACTTTTCTGTGAAATAAAGTCGATTTAGTTAAACTCGTGCCCCGAAGTTGGGATCATCATTACGGGTATTGTCATCAGGCTTTTTGTCACCCTTCACTAAGTCTTCACGAGTTACTCCTAGCCACATTGCTAGAGCAGCAGCTACGAATACTGAAGAGTAGATACCAAACAGAATGCCAATAGTTAAGGCTAATGCAAAGTAGAAAAGCGTTGGGCCGCCAAAGATCAGCATTGCGAGAACCATCATTTCAGTACTTCCGTGAGTAATGACAGTACGACTAATGGTGCTAGTAATAGCATTATCGATAATCTCGCGCGTATTCATCTTGCGATATTTACGGAAGTTTTCTCGAATACGGTCAAAGATCACCACAGATTCGTTTACGGAATAACCGAGAACCGCAAGCACTGCTGCTAAGACTGAGAGGGAGAACTCCCATTGGAAGAAAGCAAAGAAACCTAAAATGATCACAATGTCATGCAAGTTTGCGATGATGCCAGCAACTGCAAACTTCCACTCAAAGCGGAAAGAGAGGTAAACCACGATGCCGATAATGACAAATAGCAAGGCCATTAATCCATCTATTGCTAGCTCGCGCCCTACCTGTGGACCAACGAACTCAACCCGTTGTAGTTTCGCCCCAGAAGTGCTTGAGTCAAGGGCTTGCATGACTGCGATACTTTGATCTGCTGAGGAAATCAATTTACCTTCAGCATCTTTTTGCAAAGGCAGGCGAATCATCACATCACGAGAGCTACCAAAGTTTTGTATCTGGGTGTCGGTATAACCAAGTTTCTCAACCTTAGAACGAATAGACTCTAGTGGAGCAGTTTGCGGGTAACTTACTTCCATAACTGTGCCGCCAGTAAATTCAATGGAAAGATGTAGGCCGTTGTGCCACAAGAAGAAGACTGCTGCTAAGAAGGTGATTAAAGAAATTGCATTGAGCACCAATGCATGGCGCATAAAGGGAATATCTTTTTTGATACGGAAAAATTCCATGACTTATTTCTCCTTTGGACGCCAAACTTGGCCAATTGCGAGCTTTTGAATCTTCTTATTGCCGTACCAGAGATTGACAAGACCACGCGAGAAGAAAACAGCCGAGAACATTGAAGTCAGAATGCCTAGGCAATGAACTACCGCAAAGCCCTTAATTGGACCTGAGCCAAAGGCAAGCAAGGCAAGGCCTGCAATTAAAGTAGTTACGTTAGAGTCTAAGATCGTTGCCCAAGCTTTATCAAAACCAACTGCAATGGCAGTTTGTGGTGATGCGCCATTTCGCAACTCTTCACGAATTCGTTCGTTAATTAAGACGTTTGAGTCGATTGCCATACCAAGCGCCAAGGCCATCGCAGCAATACCAGGAAGTGTAAGAGTAGCTTGCAACATTGAGAGCACTGAAATGAGCAATAGTAAGTTGACCGCTAAAGCAATCACTGAGAAAGTACCAAACAATAAGTAGTAGGCCATCATGAATATGGCAATGGCACCAAAGCCAATCAAGAGGGATTTAAAGCCCTTTTCAATATTCTCAGCCCCTAAGCTTGGTCCAATCGTGCGCTCTTCAATAATTTCCATAGGGGCCGCAAGGGATCCAGCGCGTAGCAGGAGTGCTAAGTCATTTGCACTTGCAGTTGTTGGTTGGCCAGTGATTTGAAACTTAGATCCAAATTCACTTTGAATGGTAGCAATGGTGAGAACTTCACCTTTACCTTTTTCAAACAAAATCATGCCCATTGGCTTGCCAATGTTTTCTCGTGTAACTTCTTGCATTACACGACCACCAGCAGCATCAAGTGAGATATTGACAGCAGGGCGTTGATTTTGATCAAAGCCAGCACTTGCATCAGTGATACGATCACCACTGAAAATGACCGACTTTTTAAAAACGCCTAAACGGTTTTCACCAAAGCGGAATGTATCCATTCCTGGAGGTGGAGTTTCACCAATGCCAATAGTTGAAACGGTTGGATCGGCCAAGCGTGATTCGAGGGTGGCTGTTCGGCCAATAATATCCTTAGCACGGGCAGTATCTTGCACTCCGGGAAGTTGCACTACGATACGCTCGGCACCTTGCTGCTGAATGACTGGCTCTTTAACTGCCAATTCGTTTACCCGCTTATTTAGGGTAATGATATTTTGTTTAACTGCGTTATCTTGAATTTCTTTTAAAGCAGTTGGCTTGAATTCACCAAATAACTTTGGCGACAAACCTGTGGGTTTAATCTGCCAAGTTAGCTCAGGTTGAGCAATATTGAGTAATGAGCGAGCAGCCTCTGCATCCTCAGTACTACCGAAATTAATAGTGATATTGTCAGGGCCACGATCAATACCTTGATGACGAATATTTTTATCACGTAGCTGGGTACGAATATCGCCGGCTAAAGCGGTCACTTTCTTTTGTACAGCCCCCTTCATATCTACTTGCAGCAAGAAGTAGACGCCACCGCGCAAATCGAGACCCAGAGGCATTGGAAGTGCATTGATGGCATGTAACCAATCGGGCGTATTAGAAAGCAGATTTAATGCAACCGTGAAATTGGGATCATTTTGATCAATATTTAATTTCTGCTGCAATAAATCACGGGCACGTAGTTGAATATCAGTATTATTAAATCGGATTTTGATAGAGCCAACATTACTGGTGTTATCAAAGAAGACGCCAGTATTACTGATGTTGGCATCAGTCAAAACCTTTTCCACCCGAGACTGGGTTGCTAAATCAACCTTGATAGTAGGTTTGGCGGACGAGATTTGAACCGCTGGAGCCTCACCATAGAAATTAGGCAAGGAATATAGTCCACCGATCAATAAGGCAACGGCGATAACTAAATATTTCCAGAGAGGGTAGCGATTCATATTGAGATACTTTTAGTAAGACTTAGTGAGCAAATACATTAAGCGGATTTCAAGGTACCTTTTGGTAATACTGTAGTGATAGCGCCCTTTTGCATTTGCACTTCAGTGCCCGCAGAAATTTCAACAGTTACTACTGCATCTTTTTGCGCAGTGACTTTGCCCATGATGCCGCCAACAGTCACAACTTCATCGCCAACAGATAAAGCTTCGAGCATTGCCTTAGTTTCTTTTTGGCGTTTCATCTGTGGACGAATCATGATGAAGTACAGAACAGCAAACATCAAAACCAAAGGAAGGAAGCTCATTAAGCCACCAGAATCTGCACCCGCAGCAGGAGCTTGGGCAAAAGCGTTAGTAATCCACATATAAAACCTCCGTTAAAGACTATTTGGAAACTGCTTCAGTTTTAGACTTTTAAGTAAAGCCGTAAACCCGCAATTCTAAACTGTGTAGGGCTTTGAGGATGATTTAAAGGGGTATATCTCTTTACAGGGCTATTAATCCTGTCCAGGTTCAACGCCACGTTGGCGATTATTCTTAAATTCCTCGCGGTAGGCGCTAAAACGGTCTTTACTCAAGGACTCTCTGACTTCAGTCATTAATTGCAGGTAATAGGACAGGTTATGGATGGTATTGAGCTGAGATCCTAGAATCTCATTAGCCTTTTGGAGGTGGTTTAAATAGGATCTGGTGAAGTTTTGGCAGGTATAGCAGGCACAAGTGGGGTCTACGGGGCGACCATCATCCTTGTAGCCAGAATTGCGTAACTTCAGGTCGCCAAAGCGGGTAAATAGCCAACCATTGCGTGCATTACGGGTGGGCATCACACAATCAAACATATCGATGCCTGAGCTAACACCCAAAATCAGGTCTTCAGGAGTGCCCACACCCATGAGGTAGTGCGGCATATGTTCGGGCAGCTTGGGTGCAGTGAAATTGAGAATACGTTCAAATTCTGGTTTGGGTTCCCCAACGGAGAGGCCTCCAATTGCAATCCCATCAAAACCCTGCTGACTGACGGCATCCAAAGAGAGCTCGCGCAAGTTTTCAAACATACCACCCTGGACGATGCCAAAAAGACCATTGCCAGTATTGAGTTCTCGGAAGCGCTTTAGGGATCGGTCACCCCAGCGAAGTGACATTTCGAGTGAGGCTCTTACCGTTTTTTCTGATGTGGGCTGGCCTTTGATTTCATAGGGAGTGCATTCATCAAACTGCATGGCAATATCGCTATTTAATACCGCCTGAATTTCCATAGATACTTCTGGTGACATGAATAGTTTGTCGCCATTAATTGGGGAGGCAAAGGTAACACCTTCTTCAGAGATCTTACGTAACGCACCTAAGCTAAATACTTGGAAGCCACCAGAATCAGTGAGGATGGGCTTGTCCCAAGCCATAAAGCGATGTAAGCCGCCATGCTTTTTAATCACATCTAATCCTGGTCTTAACCACAAATGAAATGTATTACCTAGAATAATTTGCGCCTTAGCTTCATGTAAATCGCGCGGAGTCATTGCTTTTACGGTGCCATAAGTTCCAACGGGCATGAAGATGGGCGTTTGCACACTGCCGTGCGGAAGATCGAGTTGACCAAGACGAGCAGGACTTTGGGAGTCGCGCGCCAATATATTAAAGTGAATAGGTTTGGTCATGGCTTTGTATTCTCAAGTCGGCAAAGAAACATCGCATCTCCATAACTAAAAAAACGATACTTCTGATCAATGGCATGTTGGTATGCAGAACGAATATTGCTCATGCCTGCAAAAGCACTTACCAACATTAATAGGGTAGATTTTGGCAGATGAAAGTTGGTTAGCAAACAATCGACGGTTTTAAACACAAACCCAGGGGTAATAAAAAGGTTGGTCTCACCACTACTTTCCTGGTTAAGAGCATGGCTCTCAAGGGCTCTGAGGCTAGTGGTACCTACAGCAACCACTCTTCCGCCAATTTTTTTGGTTTCCTCAATCGCTTGCAAAGTTTGTTCTGGAATAGAGAACCACTCATGATGCATTTTGTGCTTTGAGAGATCTTCTTCTCGGACAGGGGTAAAGGTTCCCGCTCCCACGTGGAGTGTTACTGTCGCCAGTTGCACTCCTGCATCTCTTAATTTCTGCATAATACTTTCATCAAAATGGAGTCCTGCAGTTGGCGCTGCAACTGCACCAGGATTTTTTGCTATTACGGTTTGATAGCGCTGCGCATCTTCGCTATTAGCTTGATGCTCAATATAGGGTGGCAGGGGCAATTCGCCAAAGCGTTCAAGTAGACCAAAGATATTCTCCGGAAAGCGTACTTCATAAAAGCGTCCATCATGGCCAATCATCTCTACCGGAAAGGATTCCCCAGATTGGTTATAAATATGCACAATCGATCCTGTTTTTGGAACTATGGAGGCCCTGATTTGGACCCAAGCCTGCTTATCGCCACTAATACGTTCAATCAGTAATTCAACATTGCCACCAGTCTCTTTTTTGCCATGCAAACGTGCTGGGATCACTTTAGTGTCATTGAAGACCAGTAAATCCCCGGCCTTAATAAGGCTAAGGATGTCTTTAAACTGACGGTCAATTAACTGGACGTGATTACCCACCTCAGCCCTGACCTCCAGGAGGCGGCTATCGGTTCTATTCGCCAGGGGGTGTTGGGCGATTAGGTCGGTAGGAAGTTCGTAATTGAAGTCGGAGAGTTGCATAGCATTACCATCAGGTATTAGATTTTAACGATGACTACCAAACAAGCGCCAAGCACACTCCAAAAGATGGGTTTAGACAGCCCTATGGCCCTTGCTTTGCATTTGCCATCTCGATATGAAGATGAGACCGAACTCTTTACGATTGAAGAGGCTTTAAATCAAGGTAGATTTAGTTCAATCCAGACCCAAGGCCTTGTAATTCGAAATCAAGTCTTATTCAGACCTAGAAGACAGATGTTGATCACCATAGAAGACGACACCGCTACTTTACAACTTCGCTTTCTGAATTTCTATCCAAGCCAGCAAAAACAAATGGCAGTGGGAACGCATATTCGGGTTCGTGGAGAAGTGCGCGAGGGATTTCAGGGTCCAGAAATGGTTCATCCGACTGTAAAGGCTTTAGCAGCTGATGCACCATTGCCGACAAGTCTCACTCCAGTTTATCCAGCAAGTGCTGGCGTTTCTCAGCTAGTCATTCGCAAGGCAGTTGCGCAAGCATTGCGTGATCCGAGTCTGCAAGATAGCTTGGCTGAGTTTTTGCCAAAAAAATTGATGGTAGAGCTACTCCCAAGTAATGATTGGCCAAACTTGCAATCAGCCATTACCTATTTACATCAACCACCTGCTGATGCTGATACGCAAGCATTGCTAGAGAGAACGCATCCCGCCTGGCGTCGCGTTCAGTTTGAAGAGTTACTTGCACAACAAATTTCTTTAAAGCGTGCCCACGCTATTCGTAGAGAGCGCCATGCGCCTAGCTTTACTAAGCCTGTTAAAGATAAAAGGCTTGAGGCTGATTTACTCAGGGCCTTGCCTTTCAAGCTCACCGCTGCACAAAACCGTGTTTGGGCAGAGATTAGCAATGATCTAGAAAAATCCTTTCCAATGAATAGGCTTTTACAAGGAGATGTGGGTAGCGGTAAGACGGTAGTGGCAGCCTTAGCAGCAGCACGTGTCATGGATCATGGTTATCAGGCTGCAGTAATGGCACCTACAGAAATCTTGGCTGAGCAGCATTACCTAAAAATGAAAGAGTGGTTCGAACCATTAGGCGTTCGTATTGCTTGGCTCTCTGGGAGCTTGAAGGCTAAAGAAAAAAGACTGGCTCAAGAAATGATTGAGAGTGGGCAAGCGCAACTCATTATTGGTACCCATGCACTTATTCAGGAGAGTGTAAGTTTTTCTAAATTGGGCTTGGCAGTAATTGATGAGCAACATCGTTTCGGAGTAAGACAGCGTCTAGAGATTCAGCAAAGACTTGGCTCAGAATTGTTTTACTGCCACCAACTCATGATGTCTGCAACACCAATTCCGAGAACTTTGGCAATGACCTATTACGCGGATCTTGACGTATCTGTGATTGATGAGTTACCCCCAGGAAGAAAGCCTATCGTCACCAAAGTTGTTAAGGCTAGTCGACGTGATGAGGTGATAGACGGTTTGCAAAGCTGGCTATCAAAAGGCTTACAAGCCTATTGGGTATGTCCTTTAATTGAAGAATCTGAGGTGCTGCAATTACAAACTGCGGTTGAAAGTTTTGAGCAGCTCACACTAGCTTTACCGAACTTTAAAGTTGGCTTAGTACATGGCCGCTTAAAAGCGGAAGAAAAAGCAGCAGTCATGGCTGCCTTTAAAGCGAATGAAATCCAATTATTAGTAGCCACTACAGTCATTGAAGTAGGGGTGGATGTCCCGAATGCCGCGCTCATGGTGATTGAGCATGCAGAGCGTTTTGGATATGCCCAAATTCATCAATTGCGTGGACGAGTCGGTCGGGGTTCTGCGGATTCTGTTTGCATCTTGATGTATGCCGAACCCTTATCCATAGCAGCAAAAGAGCGTTTACAGACTTTACGTGAAGTATCAGACGGTTTTGTCATTGCAGAACGTGATTTATCCTTGCGGGGCCCTGGTGAATTGCTCGGAGCGAAACAGTCGGGAGATGCGATGCTCCGTTTTGTAGATTTACAGAGGGATGCTTGGTTAATTGAGCTGGCTCAAAAAGCGGCCGAGCGTTTATTAGCCGAACATGCAGACCTGGTAGAGCGCCACTTAGAGCGCTGGCTAGGATCACGCGCTGAATTTCTAAAGGCGTGATAATCCCTTTATGTCTTTAAGTGATCGCTTCATTTCTTATGCGTACCTTATTCGGTTAGATAAACCGATTGGTACCTTATTGCTTCTATGGCCTACCTTGTGGGCTTTATGGCTTGCTAGTGACGGAGTGCCAGATCTCAAAACCTTGTGCATCTTCATGGCGGGTACTTTTTTGATGCGTAGTGCTGGTTGTGCAATGAATGATTACGCTGACCGAGACTTTGATCGTCATGTGAAGAGAACGCAAGCGCGTCCCGTTACAAGCGGTAAGATTTCTGGGAAAGAAGCGTTAATAGTGGCAGCAATTTTTGTTTTACTGGCATTCTTACTGATACAGCCACTCAATTCCTATACCAAGAAACTTTCTCTCTTTGCATTAGTAGTGGCTTTTATTTACCCATTTACTAAACGCTTCTTTGCCATGCCTCAAGCGGTACTCGGTGTCGCTTTTGGTTTTGGCATCCCCATGGCTTACGCTGCCATATTGAATGACATCCCCCTAGAGGCCTGGGTTTTATTTGTGGGAAATATTTTTTGGGCTATGGCATATGACACGGCCTATGCTATGGTTGATCGTGAAGATGATCTACGATTAGGTTTACTTACCTCAGCAATTACCTTTGGTCAATACGATGTTATGGCAATTGCTATTAGCTATGCCATCTTATTTATTAGTCAAATTTGGGTGGCGCAATTGGCAAACCTCAGTAATTACTATTTGCTTGGCTGGCTTACCGCTTTGGCTTGCGCCTTCTATCATCTAAAACTGATCTCTACCCGCAAACCTGAAGAATGCTTTGCGGCATTTCGCCACAATAACTGGCTGGGAGGTTTTTTATTTCTGGGGATTGTGCTTGGCCTTAGTCTGAACTAATCTTTGCCTAATTCATCACCCATTGCTTTGCCACGTTGATTGGCTGCATCAATCGCTCTTCCTAAAATCTCATGCCAACCTTGCTGCTCCAACACTTCAAGAGCTGCTGCTGTTGTGCCGCCTTTAGAAGTGACTCTTTCTCGTAAGACCCCAGCATGTTCATCAGAATTATGGGCAAGTTGGGTGGCGCCCTCAAGCGTTGCATAAGCCAGTTTTCGAGCACTTGCTGGATCTAGACCTAATTTTTCACCAGCAGATTGCATAGCTTCTAAAAATGCGAAAACATAAGCAGGTCCACTACCAGAAAGGGCAGTTACTACATCCATCAGTTTTTCTTCAAGAACCCAGACACTTTGACCTACTGCATTGCAAATGGTTTGCGCTAGGTCGCGATCAGCCTCATTGACGGCTTGATCAGCAAATAATCCGGTAATGCCTTTACCAATTAGAGCTGGAGTATTGGGCATCGCCCTTACACAGCGAGTGTGGTCTAGCCATCGACTCATATCTTTTAGGCGAATTCCAGCAGCAATACTCACAATTAGTGGACCAGGTGCAGATGCATGCTTGAGTTTTGAGGCAAGACCTTTAGCAACCACATTAAAGTCTTGAGGCTTGATAGACATTACCACCACATTATTTTTGGTGAAATCAAAAGCAATATGCTCTAAAGCACTGATGCCTTGGACGCCAAAATCTTCGTGCAGCTTTAGTGCAGTTGCCGCATTAGCCTCTACTACCGAAATTTGACCGGAATGAAATCCATTGGCAAGCAAGCCGCTAATTAAGGCACGACCCATATTGCCACCACCAATAAAAGTGATGTGCACATTGGCATTATTTTGCTTGTTTTGATTTGTGCTCATTTGCTAATCTTATCGCGCTTCCCAAAAATAGCAGTTCCCACGCGGACAATAGTACTGCCTTCGGCAATGGCAGCCTCAAGATCATCGGACATGCCCATTGAGAGAGTATCAAAGAATTGATATCTGGGATCCGAGTAGCGGCTCATCTGAATTTGTCCAAAACAATCACGCACTTGCGCGAAGGCTTTACGTTGTTCAATGGGGTCTGCATTAGGTGCTGGGATAGCCATTAATCCCCTTAAAACGACATTAGGCATTTTCGAAATCTCATCACAAAGCGCTTTAGCTTCAGAAAGAGGGACGCCACCCTTACTTTCTTCATCACTGACGTTGACTTGCACACAAATTTGCAATTCGGCAAGACTCGGAAACTCTCCACGCTGGGCTGATAAACGTTCTGCAATTTTCAGCCGATCGACACCATGAACCCAATCGAAATGCTCAGCGAGCTCTCTAGTTTTGTTACTTTGAATGGGCCCAATAAAATGCCATACAAGCCAAGGGCGTAATTTAGCGAGCCGAGTAATTTTTTCAACCGCCTCTTGGACGTAGTTTTCACCAAAAGCAGTTTGTCCTGCATGCATAGCCTCTTCAATTGCAGAGGTGGGGAAGGTTTTACTGACCGCTAAGAGTTCTACTTCTTCAGGCTCACGCTTCGCTGCTAAACAAGCAAGCTCAATACGCTGCCGTACCTGCATGAGGTTTACAACGATAGAATTCATCTGACCTTAGAGGCTTTGCTGATCAATTGATCAACGATCTCAATCCAATGAAGCACTGGCGTATCTTCTTGCTGTAGATGGGTAATACACCCGATGTTGCCAGACACAATAACTTCTGCACCAGATTCTTCACAGGCTGCATTAAGGTGGTCCAACTTACTCTTGCGCAATTGCTCTGACAGCTCAGGTTGCGTAACAGAATACGTTCCTGCAGAACCGCAGCAAAGATGACTATCTGCGCATAAGCGCACACCAATTCCAAGACTAGATAACAAACCTTCGACTTTGCCACGAATCTGTTGCCCATGTTGCAAAGTGCAAGGGGGGTGATAGACCACGCCAGGTTTTTGGTCAGAGCCAACCAATTGAATTAATTCATTTTGTAAATCTGGAAGAATTTCAGAGATGTCTTTAGTAAGACTTGAAATCTTCTTTGCTTTATCAGCATATTGAGGATCATTCGTTAAGAAGTGACCATAATCTTTAACCATCACGCCACAACCAGATGCTGTCATCACAATTGCCTCAACCCCGCTTTCAACTAGAGGCCACCAAGCGTCAATATTTTGCTTGGCATTATCTAATCCACCAGCTTGATCGTTGAGATGGTAGCGTAAGGCTCCACAACAAGTAGCATTTGGAGCGCTAATCAGTTGAATTTTTAAGGCATCTAAAACACGAGCAGTTGCTGAGTTGATGTTTGGCAACATTCCCGGCTGAACACAACCCTCCAATATGAGCATCTTGCGAGTATGCGAGGTAAGCGGTCTAGCGTAAGGGTCTGTTGAGCGATCTAGAGCTTTATGTCTAGCTTCAGGGATTTTGCGTTTGATACTGCTTGGCATAAGGGGGCGTATAAGGCGGCCTATAGTCATTGCAGAATTAAATAAAGCGGGTTTAGTTAAACCTTCTTTTAATGCCCAGCGAGTCAGGCGCTCACCTAGCGGACGCTCAGGTGTATTTTCTTCAGCCCACTTACGCCCAATATCAATTAAGTTTCCGTATTCCACGCCGCTAGGACAGCTACTTTCACAGTTTCGACAGGTAAGGCAGCGGTCCAGATGCATGCGAGTTTTTTTAGTGGGCACTGCACCTTCAGCCATTTGCTTAATGAGGTAGATGCGACCACGTGGACCATCAAGCTCATCGCCTAGGATTTGATAAGTGGGGCACGTTGCAGTACAAAAACCGCAGTGAACGCATTTACCTAAAATGCTAGCTGCCTCTATTCCTTCTGAAGTATTTGCAAATTGGGGGGCAAGTTTGGTGTACATAGAGATACTTATGGAAGACGTTTGGTAGCAAATACACCGCTAGGATCAAATGCAGATCTCAGGCGCTCTTGAACAAGCTCGAGGGCTTGAGAGTGCGCTTGTTCGCTCAGCAATGTAAAGCGTTGGAATGATGTATCGACGCTGCTACCTTGTTTAAAGCGAGTTGCGTGTCCACCATGACTAGATGCCAACTGTTTAATCAGGTTAAATGTTGCTTCATCCCCTTGCGCCTTAATCCAGCGTTGCTGGCCATGCCACTCTAAAATGATTTCATTGCTTGCGTCGGGAATAGATAGGGGACCACAGGCCGCAGGTAAAGCAAGGCGGTACAGAGTTTGATCAGCAGCGAGATTTTCAAATAATGGTAACTGATGCTCGCGCAATGCATTCCAAAACACTTCGGCAGATTGAGGGTCTACTTCACTTGCATTGACTAAAGAGCTCATCAAAGGTACCGCCGCCTTGATTGCCGCCGCCGCACCTGCTAAGCGAATGCTTAACTGACCCTCTTCATTAGAGTTACCAATCCAGCAGCTTGCTGACAGTGGCAAAGGTTGACCAGCCCACTCATTTAGGACACGCAAAGCTTTTTCTTGAGAGATTTGGCAACGTAGTGTTGCTGTTGCTGCAGGCCTTGGCAATACTTTGACTGATGCCTCCAAGAGTAATGAAAGAGTGCCCATAGAACCAGGTAATAAACGAGAGACATCATAGCCAGCAACGTTTTTCATTACTTGCCCGCCAAAAGATAAATCTTGTCCCCTGCCATCCATAATACGTGTGCCTAAAACAAAGTCTCGGAAATTGCCGACGCTAATGCGTCCTGGACCAGCTAAGCCCGCTGCAATCGCACCTCCAAATGTTGCATGCTTGCCAAAGTGGGGTGGTTCAAATGCCAGCATCTGATTTTTTTCTTTCAATGCCGCTTCAATTACTTTCAGGGGTGTGCCTGCACATGCAGTGATGACTAGCTCTTCAGGCTGATACTCCAAGATTCCAGAGTAAGCACGAGTATCTAGCTTTGTATGGGTATTCGAGTTGCCATACCAGGATTTTGTACCGCCACCTTCGATAGACAGCTTTGTTTTATTGTTGCTTGCATGGAGAATCTGCTCACGAAACGCCTCAATGATAGGGTTGGCAGCATTCATTAAAAGCGCTCCAACTCCGGATGCGGTAGTTTGCCCCCACTAATGCGCATGCGACCATATTCAGCACAGCGACTCAGTGTGGGGATGCCCTTATCAGGGTTGAGAAGTTTTTCTGGATCAAAAGCGCTCTTCACACCCCAGAAAGATTCGCGTTCACCCTCACCAAACTGAACACACATGGAATTAATTTTTTCAAGGCCAACTCCATGCTCGCCGGTAATTGTGCCGCCAAGCTCAACACAAGCTTCTAAAATATCAGTGCCAAATTCTTCAGCACGATGCCATTCTTCCTTATCAGCGCCATTAAATAAAATTAATGGATGCATATTGCCATCACCCGCATGAAAAACGTTCAAGCAACCCAAACCATATTTTTTTTCCATGCCTTGAATGCGCTTTAGCAAAGTTGCAATATGTCTGCGCGGAATAGTCCCATCCATACAGTAGTAATCCGCGGCAATTCTTCCTGCTGCCGGAAAGGCATTTTTACGGCCACTCCAAAACTTCAAGCGTTCAGTCTCATCTCTAGAAATACGAATGCCGCTAGCACCAGATTGCTCAAGTACCTTAGTCATACGTTCAATTTCTTCAGCAACTTCTTCCGGCGTACCATCAGATTCACAAAGCAGAATAGCTGCAGCCTCTAAGTCATAGCCTGCGTTTACAAATTCTTCTACAGCCCTTGTGGTTGCTTGATCCATCATTTCTAAACCAGCAGGAATGATGCCGGCAGCGATAATCGCTGCAACAGCATTGCCACCTTTTTCGATATCGTCAAAGCTGGCCATAATGACGCGCGCTAATCTTGGCTTAGCAACTAATTTCACGGTAACTTCAGTTACAACTGCGAGCATACCTTCGCTGCCCAGAACAATGGCGAGCAAATCTAAACCAGGAGTATCTGGAGCCAAGCTACCAAATTCCACAATCTCACCATTCATTAAAATGCCTCGCACGCGCAGAACATTATGAAGAGTGAGACCGTATTTAAGACAGTGGACACCACCAGAGTTTTCATTCACATTGCCGCCGATAGAGCAGGCAATTTGTGATGAGGGATCTGGTGCATAGTAGAGGCCTAGATGGGCAACCGCTTCAGAGATAGCTAAGTTGCGAACTCCGGGCTGAACCACTGCAGTGCGAGTAAACGGGTCAATACTCAGAATTTTTTTGAGCTTGGCAAGAGAAAGTACTAATCCTTGGGAGATTGGCATTGCTCCGCCGGATAGCCCAGTCCCAGATCCTCGTGGAACCACTGGGATTTTCATTGCAAAGCAGATTTTGAGAATTTGTGCAACTTGCCCTTCCGTTTCTGGGAGGGCTACCGCTAATGGCATCCTTTTATAGGCAGCCAAACCATCACATTCATAAGGAATCGTGTCCTCAGGCTCCCACAGTAAGGCATGCTCAGGGAGAATCGGGCGCAATGCTGAAACCAGTTTTGACTGAAGTGCGCTTATAGCAGCTATATCGGGGGGTAGGGTCATTATGTTCATAGGAATCATTTTAGCCATTTACCTATAATTAAGCTTATGGGAAATCGACTATCAAAAATCGCCACTAGAACCGGTGATGAGGGCATGACTGGCCTGGGCGACGGAAGTCGTGTGGAAAAGGACCATTTACGGATATGCGCTATGGGCGACGTAGATGAGCTGAACTCAGAAATCGGTGTTTTGATGGCTGAGGACATCCCTGAAAGCGTCGCCCCTGAGTTAAAAGCACTTTTCTTGCAGATTCAGCACGATTTATTTGATTTGGGGGGTGAACTCTGTATTCCTAATTACAAGCTACTCAAGCCTGAGCACGTAGCTCAGTTAGATGTCTGGCTTGAAAAGTACAACAAAGAACTCCCCCCTCTGACGGAATTTATTCTGCCTGGCGGTACACGAACAGCTGCACAAGCACATGTATGTCGTACTGTTTGCAGGAGAGCTGAACGCTCGATTGTGAGATTGGGGTGGGCAGAACCCTTGTACGAGTCCCCTCGACAGTATGTCAATCGTTTATCCGATTTGTTATTTGTACTATCGCGCGTTCTGAATCGTGCTGCTGGTGGAACAGATGTGCTTTGGAAGCACGAAAAAAAAGAGACTAAATAAATTAGCCTCTTTTAGTTTAATTACTACCTATATTTAATTTGCTTATTATTTCTTTTTGCTTCTGCGTTTTTTCACCGCAGTAGCCAAGCGCTCCAGGACTTTAACCGAATCATCCCAATTGATGCAGGCATCAGTAATGCTCTTACCGTACTCTAGTTTATTTGGATCATCTTTACCAGGTGTAAATTTCTGAGCACCATCGTTGAGATGACTCTCTACCATCACACCAAAAATCTCATGTGATCCAGATTCAATTTGCTGAGCAATATCATCTGCAACAATGATTTGGCGCTCATGTTTTTTACTGGAGTTTGCATGTGACAAGTCAATCATCAAACTGGCTGGGAGCTTTGCTGCTGCTAGCTCTGCGCAGGCTGCTTTAACATGTTGTACTTCATAATTAGGCTCCTTACCCCCGCGCAAAATCACGTGACAATCCTTATTGCCCTTAGTTTCTACGACAGATACTTGGCCATTCTTGTGAACGGACAAAAAGTGGTGTGGTCGACCAGCGGCTTGAATAGCATCCGTGGCAATCTTGATATTGCCATCTGTACCATTTTTAAAGCCAATTGGGGCAGACAAGCCAGAAGCAAGTTCGCGATGAACTTGACTTTCAGTTGTGCGTGCTCCAATAGCGCCCCAGGAGATAAGGTCGGCAATATATTGTGGAGAAATCACATCAAGGAACTCGCTACCCGCTGGCATGCCTTGACGGTTAATTTCCATCAGAACCTGACGAGCAAGTCGCAGACCTTCTTCGATGCGATAGCTTTCATCAAGATAAGGATCATTGATTAAACCTTTCCAGCCAACAGTAGTACGTGGCTTTTCAAAATAGACGCGCATCACAATTTCTAGTTCACCAGAAAAACGATCACGTTCAGTTAAGAGACGTTGACAATATTCCATTGCCGCTTTTGGATCATGAATCGAGCATGGCCCAATGATGACGAGTAAGCGATCGTCTTTGCCATGAATGATGTCGCGAATCTTCTTACGAGTCTTACTGATCAATGCTTCGGTTGGAGTTCCGGAGATCGGAAAAAAGCGAATTAAGTGCTCCGGCGGAGGCAGAACAGTAATGTTGTCGATACGTTGATCGTCAGTCTCTGACGTTTTATCAACGGCAGAGTACCAATTGGCGGGATTAGTTTTTTGTTGGCTCATACGACTATTTTAAGCCGTAATTCTGGAATTTCAGGCAGTTCCACCGACAGTCAGGCTATCTATCCTTAAAGTAGGCTGTCCAACCCCAACTGGGACGCTTTGCCCTTCCTTACCGCAAACCCCAACACCGCCATCCAATTGAAGATCGTTGCCGATCATAGAGACCTGTTTTAAGGATTCTGGTCCGCTGCCGATAATGGTGGCGCCTTTGACCGGATACTGGATTTTGCCGTTTTCAACCCAATAGGCTTCAGATGCTGAAAAGACAAATTTGCCGCTGGTAATGTCTACTTGGCCACCGCCAAAATTGACGGCATATAGACCCCGCTTGATGCTGGCAACTATTTCTTGAGGATCATCTTTGCCTGCCAACATATAAGTATTCGTCATTCGTGGCATTGGCAATGAAGCGAAACTTTCACGTCGACCATTTCCTGTCAATGGCATTTTCATGAGTCTGGCATTAAGACTATCTTGAATATAGCCTTTTAAAATTCCATCTTCAATCAAAGTCGTGCATTGAGTTGGGGTGCCTTCATCATCAATATTGAGCGAACCTCTGCGACCCGTTAAGGTCCCGTCATCAACAACGGTGACACCTTTAGCAGCTACGCGTTGTCCAATACAGCCAGCAAAAGCGGATGAACCTTTACGATTGAAGTCGCCCTCAAGACCATGACCTACAGCCTCATGAAGAAGTACGCCTGGCCAACCTGGACCCATCACAACCGTCATTGGTCCAGCAGGTGCAGGGCGGGATTCAAGGTTAATTAAGGCGCCATCAACGGCTTCATCTACATATCGATTGATTATTTCAGTATCAAAGTAAAGGTAGTCATGCCGTGCGCCACCGCCAGAAGCGCCAGATTCACGCCGTCCATTCTGTTCAGCGATGACGTGTACTGAAACACGCACCAGCGGACGAATATCCGCAGCCAATAATCCATCTGCTCGTGCTACTAAAACGACATCAAATTCACCAGCAAGACTAGCCATCACTTTAATGATCCGGGGGTCACGAGCTTTTGCGCGGCGCTCAATACTCTCAAGCAGAGCAATTTTTTCTTTAGGTTGTAAAGAATCAAGCGGATTAAGGTCGCCATAAAGCTTGTTCGAAGCAGGGTGAAACAATTTACTAGCAATGGCCTGCTTACCACCCTGAGGGCCAATCACGCGAGTCGCTTTCGCTGCTTTGCTCAGTGCTTCTAAGTTGATCTCATCTGAATAGGCAAAAGCGGTTTTATCGCCATAGATGGCGCGAACCCCAACACCTTGATCTATATTGAAACTTCCAGATTTCACAGCACCTTCTTCAAGACTCCAGCTTTCACTTCGAGTATGTTGAAAGTACAGGTCAGCATCGTCTAGACGGTGGGCGAACATATTGCCAAAAGTTTGGTGGAGATCCTGCTCTGAGAGTCCAGTTGGTTCTAGCAAAATAGACTTTGCTAGCTTGAGAAGATCTGCCTGTTTTTTGGCTTTAGTCCAATTAGCCGGAAATAGTGCTTCAGGTGCATTCATGTAATTTGATAGATCTTTCATTAAAGCTTGCGATGCGCAAGGGCAGGTAACTTAGAGCGTACCTCGTTTAATTTATCTTTGCACAAAATCCCTGAAATAAAGCCTTCGCCTTCGGGTAAGTTTTCTAAGATAGCGCCCCATGGGTCTATCAACATCGTATTTCCCCAGGTCCGGCGTTGATTCTGGTGAATACCGCCCTGTGCAGAGGCCAAAACATAGCATTGATTTTCAATAGCGCGGGCACGTAACAGAATTTCCCAGTGATCTTTACCAGTGGTATAGGTAAATGCTGCAGGGATGATGTGACAATCCACTTGCCCTAGTGCTCGATATAACTCAGGGAAACGCAAGTCATAACAAATGCTTAAACCAAAAGTCCATTTTTGGCCATCGACAGTTATTTCAAACATGCCAGGTGTGCTACCAGCTTCAATAGTTTCTGATTCTTGATAGCGCTCTGTACTCGTCTGAAATCCAAACAAATGAATCTTGTCATAGCGCTCAACTCTTTGACCTTCGGGATTAAATACAAGGCTGGTATTTAATACTTTGTTTGGATCGCTTGCTTCAAGAGGAATACTGCCTGCAACTAAATAAATACCATTTTGTTTTGCAAGCATTGCTAACTGATCTTGAATAGGACCACTCCCTAAAACTTCTCTCACTTTTACCTTATCAGTATCTTTTAGGCCCATGAGGCAAAAATATTCTGGTAATACTACTAACTGCGCGCCATCATATGCAGCTGCAGTAACGAGCCTGCTCGCAGTAGCCATATTTTCGCTTACTACTGCTGTTGAAACCATCTGAATAGAGGCTAGTTTTAGTTCTACTCCACGGGTTGATGTACTCATGATCAGGTATTAATTTGGGGAATTATTTGGACCGACATTTGATGGTGATGTTTTTACAGGTGTGGCCTGAGAGTTTCCTGCTTCAGGTTTCGTTTGCTCTTTTAGTAAATCTTTGCTGCGAATTGTGTTTAATGTTTTTGCATCAAGCGGTTGACCTTTTTGATCTAGCGGAATCACTTCTGGATTTTCCCATGAACCCTGTACCAAGTAGTCTGATTGAAGATTACGATTAATTTGATTGGTGATGAGGTATTGCCCAACCAAGGCGCCCAGCCCAACAATAGGGTTAATGGCAAAAGCGGCTAGAGAGCCTGCCGTTGCATCAATTGTTGGAAAAATGGTGACCCGAAGATCTTGCGTTTGATTGGGGATATTAATTTGTCCAGACATGGCAACTCTAGCCTGATCTAAGTTCATAGTGAATTGCTTGGTTTGTGCAATACCATCATTAATATCAAAATTGCTATTAATTGAATTAAAAGGAGTGCCCTTAGTCACAATGTTCCCAAGACCACCTTTGAGGTCAAGGGTGGCAAATTTAAAAAGACTCTGCAGGCTAAGAACATCCAAAATTTTGGCTCCACTGGTATTGACTTCTAGCAGGCGGCCTTTTTCAAGATTTAAGTTCACCTTACCAGTGAGAGTTTCATACTTTGGTTTGTATGGAGGACCATCCCACTCGATATTAGCCGTTAACTTACCTTGGCCGCCCTCTACCGATTTTTGCGGGCTCCAGTGAGCAATAATTTGCCCTGCATCTTTGACATTCATATCTAAATTAAGATTGCTATGTTCAGTCTGTTTTTGTGTGGGACCAATCCACTTTCCTGAAATTTTGGAGTTGCCTTGGAGGTTGTTGGAATGGATAGATTCGATGGTCAGTAAATTATTAGTGACTAGTGTTTTGATTTTGACTTCGCCAAGTTGAGCCTTAGACCAATTTAAATCATCAATCGTTAAATCTAGACTAGGAATTGCATTAGGAGTGAGCCTGTTTTTTTCAGGAACATTTTTTACTCCGGCTTTTTTAGGCTCAATACTGGCGCTATTAGCAATTTGCGTATCAGGAACTTTTAAGCGACTTAGGCGCCCACTCAGTAGACCGCTGAGATATGTTTTGTTTGCCGCTTGATATTGAATTTCGCCAGCGATGAGCGGTGAGTTAATTCGTGCCTGCCAAACATTATTTCTATTAATGGCAGATAAATTGATATCTTGCCATGGGCGATCAGCCAAGATGAGCTTCTTCACTTGTGCTGTTAGTTGTAAATCATTTGAAGTAGAGTCATCAACATTGGATGCAATATTCTTTTTGTTTTTATCTTCCAGAAAGTCTTGCCAAGCATCAAGATTGAGTTCAGCAGTAATAAGATTGAGATTAAAGCCTTGTGGACTTAAGACTGCAGGGGCGCCAATCCCCAAGGCATAACGCAATTCATCATTTTCATTGAGATCTCCTTGAAATGAGTAAATCTCGTCAAGCTTACCACTCCAATTAAAGCGTGTTACTCCAGAGGTATTAGGAGCAGTCTTGAAGCTTACTTGCCCCAACATCGGAGCACCCTTGATTTTTTTTGCTGGTGCAGGAGCTGAACTTGCCCAGTTACTTAAATCAATTTTTAGGTTTGTTTCACTCCCTGTTTTGCTCAAGCTGAGAGTTCCTTCATATTTTGCCGTACCGCTCATTGCCTCAAGTATTGAGGTCGAGCCTGTCTTCAATATATTGAGAAAGTAGTTCTTAATAAAGCTTGCCGAAATATCGCCTGTAACACTAAAGGTTTTTTTGCCAGATTCTGATGCTACGCTGCCAATCTTTAAAGATCCCCCAAGGAAATCAGCAGTGACATTTTCAAACTCGGGATTGACTTCAGTGATTCTGATTTGCCCTTTTAGATTTTCAAGAGGAGGTAATTTACCCCATTGAGCCCTATTTCCTGGAAGATCCAAGCGTACATCCACACTTGTTTGGGCGCTTCCCGATAGAGGTAGCTTGAGTCCTAAGCCCAGTTGCATGGGTCCCGTTACTTGTAAACTTTTTTCGAGACTATTTTGTTTTTTAGCAAATGGTGAGGCAAGTGCATATTCTAGTATTTGTGCTGATTCGCCTTGAGCTTTACCATCGACCGATAGTATGAGTTGCTTTGCGCTGATATTAGGAATTTCTGCATGAAATTGGCTTAGCGCAACTTGCTTATAATTTGCCTGCGAAATATTGGCAGTAAAACTTGAGTTTTGCATCGCTATTGAGCCATTCACATTGGTCAATGCAGCCCAGACCCCTTGACTACTCGGTGGTGTTGGGGCTGGGTTATAGGTGGTATCATAGATAGGAAGATTAAGAGTGAAGCTGCCATCGTTTTTTTTGGGGAACGGCACCTCGTTTGGATCCCCTTTAATATGCAAACTTCCTTTTTTGATAACACCTGCATCAAATGCTGTTCTAAGATAATTTTTGACCTCACTGCCCATACCAACTGGTAAATAACGGTAAGCAGTCTTTAAATTGGCTTTATCAAATTCCATATCCAAAGTCATAAAATCCGGCTTATTGGATTGTGCTAAAACATAATTGAGGTTCAAGCTAGCGTTGATTTCTGGGTTGCTCAAGGCTAGCTGCTTTGCGTTAATTACCCAATTCCCTTTTTCTTTTGCCCAGGAAATTTTCCCGCTTGCCCGATCTAATTTGATTTTTGGGTCTACGAGGAGATCATTGATATCAAATTCCACATCATTCGAATCGATTGAAAAACTCCCTTGACTTTGATCGCTCGAGATAAAGCCAGAGAGATTTGAAACAGAGGGCATAGTCTTATTGACGCCCACAAAGCTTAGATTTATGAGTTGCGCACTGACACTGAAATTGAGCTTATTGGATTTAAACCATCCACCTGGAATTTTTAATGCAGACAAGGCTGATTTATTTTCCGACCAATGAATATCGAGGTTCTGTAGTTCACCGTCCGCCTGAGATGCTTTAATCCATTGATGTACTCTCTTCGATAGGGGAAGGTTAAGTGCAAATAGGGCAACATCCTCCACTAATATTTTTGGTGAAGAAAATCCAAATTCTTTAATCTCACCATCTGCACCTGGCGGCCTCCAGCGGAAAGTCATTGGACTGAGAATTTCTAGGGCTGCAGTCTTTGGGCTACCTAATTCACGCCATGCGAATGTTTTGGTCGTGATAGAAACGAGGCCACCTTCAGTTTCTTGGGTAAGATTTGTCTCCAATCTTCCAAGTGCAATGGCATCTTCATCTTCTGCTAGTTGAATAGTGAGGTTGTCAGCAGCAACATACGCCTCGCCACCATCAGGTTTGCCGTTATCTAACTTTAGTTTTCCTTTTGAGCTTAGCTTGCCCTCTAAAGTATTTAAGGAAATCTTAAATACCTGGCTAAGTTGATTGAGATTGAGGTCATTCAGATTCCAAGAAACGGTGCCAATCCAATCCCGCCAATTGCCCGCTTGACCCCCGATATGATGAGCAAAGTTTGCCCTAATCTCTAAGGGGCCACTAGTCCATGGTGTTGTGGTTTCTAGCAAAACTTGATGATTGCGAATGCCATTACTAAGCGAAAAATTTTGAATATCTATTGAGGCGATAGGCTTTTTGTTTTCTTGATCATCCCAAATAAATTTAAGGTCATTCACCTCAATATTGTTTTGAGAAAATAACCAATTCTCCGCGGCATGATCTCCCGGGTTTTTGTGAATCGGAATCCCAGCAATCGTAATGATTCCCTTTTTATCGCGCTGGGCATAAATTTGAGCGCCTTTGAAATTGAGCTGATGAAAATAGGGCGCTAAGTGATATAAAGAATCCCAGCTTAATTCGCCGCTAATTTTCTGAATTTCTAAGAGGGGATGCGTTTTATCGGCGCTATTAAATCGTAATCCTTCAATTTCAAAATTTGGTCGGATCCCTGTCCAAGAAACTTGCAGATTATCCATAACAACGTCTGCTCCAATGCGGGCTCCAATTAACTTCTCTACCGTTTCTTTCGATTTCTCAATTTGTGGCCAAACGATGAAACGAATTCCTAGATGGCCAATGATCAAAAGTGCCAGGATAAAACCACACAGAATCAGGAAGCGTTTGCGCCAGGCCCCACGAAAACCTTGAGGACGTTTTGCTAATACGCTCTTGAGGCGAGGCGGAATGATGTTTTGCAGCATGGCCTCTATTATCCGTCAGGCTTTAGTCGATCGCCAAGCATCTACCATTGGTCTTTGGCTACGGATTAAGATGGGGGAATGGATGATTTTTCTCGGCAAATTGCCTTTTTAGAGCAACATTCCACCTATGCACGGCGGTGGCTCAATGCTCGCCCTGAGTGGATCAATTGGCTAAGGTCTCAAGTAGGTAAAGAGGTGGATTTACCAGGCATTCGAGATTTACTCAAATTCTGTGGAATTAGCCCAGATCAGTCGCAGCTTGATGAGTCGCAATTTATGACCAATTTGCGCTTAGCTCGCCAGCGGCTCATGATTTGGATCGCGCTGCGGGACCTCAATGGACTGGCTAGTCTAGATGAGGTGACTCATGGGCTGAGTCATTTTGCTGAGTTGGCGGTTTCTGAGTCTATTGCTTATATTCGTGAGGATTTAAAAGCTCGCTTTGGTCTTCCTTGGAGCAATTCCAATGATGCTGAAATGCCCTTGATGGTTGTCGGCATGGGTAAGCTTGGTGGCTTTGAACTGAATCTATCGTCTGATATTGATTTGATATTTTTGTACGAGCATGAAGGGGAGACTAGAGGTGGACCTAAGAGTCTCTCGAATCACGAATGGTTTACTCGCATGGGTAAACGCCTTATCAAGCTTTTGGCCGAACACGATGAGAATGGTTTTGTTTTTCGTGTGGATATGCGACTCCGACCTAATGGAGACTCGGGTCCTTTAGTCTGTAGCTTAGAAATGCTCGAGGAATACCTGATGGTTCAGGGTCGAGAGTGGGAACGCTATGCTTGGATTAAGGGGCGTTTAATTGCACCTTTACCGAGTTCACCAGAGCATTCATATTGTCTTAAAGAATTAGACCAATTGATTCGTCCATTTGTATATCGACGTCACTTGGATTATGGGGTGATGGCTTCTATTCGTGAATTACATACCCAGATTCAACATGAGGCTGAGAAGCGATCTACTGGACATCATGGGCGTGAGCGAGATATTAAATTAGGTCGTGGCGGTATTCGGGAAATTGAATTCTTGGCACAAATGTTTCAATTGATGCGGGGCGGTACTGATCCTCGTTTTAGAGTACGTCCCACATTAGAAGTTCTCAATCTCATTAAGCAGCGTGGTATCTTGCCAGAAGAAGAGGTCAATGCCCTGAGCGCTGCTTATGTTTACTTGCGACGTTTAGAGCATCGCATTCAGGCATGGGATGATCAGCAAACCCATTACCTTCCAGAAGATGCTGCAGCTCGCTCCCGCTTAGCGACTTTGATGGAGGTGCCCAATAGCAATCAGGATACTGCTACGTTCATAGCAGAGTTAGATCATCATCAAAATAACGTTGCTCGACTTTTTGAAAAAGCTTTTTTATTAGATGATAGTGCACGACTTGCACTTGCGCCATTAGCTTTGAGCTGGGAGCCAGACCCAGCATTTTTTCCTGGAGCGCTTGTACGTTGGCAGATATGGGCAGCCAGCTCAAAGAAAAAACAATTACCAGAAAAAAGCCGTTTAATTTTTGATAACTTGATGCGTAAAGCAGCTGAAATTTTGCAGATGGATGGAGTAAACCAAGCGCATGCAGATCAGACCTTATTACGTTTTTTTGATTTACTTGAAGCGATTGCAAGACGAAGTGCTTATTTATCAATCTTGTCTGAGTATCCGAAGGCTTTATTAAATATTTTGGCTTTACTAAAAGCATCACAGTGGGGCGCGCGGTACCTAACACAGCATCCTCATTTATTAGATCACCTTCTGAACTCCCGCACTGAGAAGACACTAATTGAACAGCCTGAAGAATATTGGCGGGAAGTTAAGGCTAATGTCAATATTCGTCTTGACGACGTCATGGCTGATGGTGATGGTGCAGAGCGGGCTATGGATATCTTACGAGTGACCCATCACACCGAGACATTTATTACTCTTTTGGCAGACCTAGGGATTGGTGTTGAGCAAGCGCTGTCAGTAGAAAAAGTAAGCGATCATCTATCCACCTTAGCAGACCTCATATTACAGATAACATTTGAGCGGGTTTGGCCAGAAGTAGCGCAAAAGTTTGGGCTATCAAAAGAGGAAGTGCCTCCCTTTGGAATTATTGCCTATGGAAAATTAGGTGGTAAGGAGCTTGGTTATGCTTCGGACCTAGATTTAGTATTTCTCTATCAGGCTTCTGAATCTGATTATGCTGCGCAGGAAGCCTATGCACTTTTTGCTAAAAGGATGATCAATTGGCTGACCGCTTTTACTTCTACTGGAAGTTTGTTTGAGATTGATACACGTCTTCGTCCTAACGGATCAGCTGGATTCTTGGTTACCAATGCCACAGCGTTTAAAAAGTATCAAATGCGTGAGGGCGATAATGCTGCTTGGGTTTGGGAGCACCAAGCCTTAACGAGAGCACGTTTTTCAGCGGGCAATCCAGAGCTCGGTTTTGAGTTTGATGGCGTTCGTTCAGAGGTGCTGGAGCAAAAGCGTAATATCGATCATCTGCGGTCTGAAATTTTAGAGATGCGCCGTAAGGTGCACGATGGACATCCAAATGCAAGCGCTGAGTTTGATTTGAAGCATGACTCTGGAGGTATGGTTGATATTGAATTTATGGTGCAATTCTTGGTTCTGGCATATTCATATCAACATAGGCAATTGCTTGGCAACCTTGGCAATATTGCCTTACTGAAAATTGCAGGCGAAGTAGGTTTAATTAGTAAAGATCAAGCCCTATCTGTAGGTGATGCTTATCGCTTGCTAAGAGCACGTCAACATCGCTTGCGCTTAAATGGCGCTGACAAAACTCGTATTAATCTTGAAGCTGAGCCCGATTTTGTGGTTGCAAGAAATGCGGTTGAGGACTTATGGTTACAAATCTTCCATGCGTCTTCTGCTGCTTAAGAAATTCTAGTTTTGCTCAAGTAGTTCACGTGCATGTCGACGTGTAGTATCTGTGATTGTTGCTCCGCCTAGCATCCGCGCTACTTCCTCGACACGTTCTGCTCTACCCAAGGCCTGTACCTGAGAAATCGTTTTATCAGCACTTTGGGATTTGCTGACTTTGAGATGGTGATTACCTTGGGCAGCCACTTGAGGCAAATGGGTAACGCACAGTATTTGATGCGATTGGCCTAATTGGTTTAATAACTTGCCAACTGTTTCGGCGACTGCGCCGCCAATGCCAGCATCTACTTCGTCAAATATCAAGGTAGGCGTGAAAGAGGCTTTGCTAGTGATTACACTAATCGCCAAACTGATACGAGCGAGCTCGCCTCCAGAGGCTACTTTGGCTAAGGAGCGTGGCGTACTTCCAGCATGGCCTGCAACCAAAAACTCAATTTGCTCAAGACCATATGATCCGCCCTCATCGAGTGGCGTTAAGGCTATTTCTAGGCGCCCACCTGACATAGATAAATTCTGCATAGCCTCTGTCACAAGTTTGCCGAGATCTGCTGCAGCAAGCCCGCGCTTTTGAGAAAGTTGTTTAGCAAGTTTGAGGTAAGTGGCTTCCTCATGCTTTACTTTTTCGCGTAAGCCATCAATGTTTTGAGATGCAGTTAAAGCATCTAGGCGCTCTGAGGTATCTTGCAGGAGCTTTGGTAGCTCATCTACTTCGGTGCGATATTTTCTGGCGGCATTATGAAGAGCTTGCATGCGCTCTTCAACTTCTGCAAGTCTTGCTGGGTCTAAATCTACTTTTTGTAGGTATCTGTTGAGACTATGAATCGCTTCATCTAGTTGAATTTGTGCACTATCTAAAGCTTGATTGATAGAGCCTAGTGCTGGATCATGCTCTGCTAATGCACTGATCGTCCCACATATTTTAGAGAGGCTAGATTCAATCGAGTTATCAGCATCACTTAATACTTCAAGCGCTTCTTGGCAACCACTAATAATCTTGGCGCCATTCGCTAGGCGAGAATGTTCACTTTGAATGCTCGTCCATTCCCCATTCTGAGGGGAGAGCTCAGAAAGCTCTTCGAGTTGCCACTCTAGTCGCTCACGTTCACGCTCAATATCTTGCCCAGCATTTTCAGCTTGCTGTAAGCGACGACGGGAATCTTGGAGGCCTTTAAAAATTTGAGCTACCTCAGCTGAGAGCGGGAGTAAGCCAGCATGGCGATCTAGTAATTCGCGCTGAGCCCCACCCTTGAGGAGGAGTTGGTGAGCATGTTGACCATGAATGTCTACCAGCTGATCGCCAGCTTCACGAAGTTGCGCCAATGTAGCAACGCTCCCATTGATGAAAGCACGACTTCGACCATTATTTTCAACAGTTCTCTTGAGTAATAGACTTTGCCCATCTTCCTCAACTGGAAAACCTTGTTCATCAAGCCATTGGCTAAAGTGCTTGACTTGCTCGGCGTCGATTCTAAATAGTGCGGAGATTTCTGCACGATTACAGCCCTCGCGAATTTGGCTACTATCTGCACGCTCACCCAGCACTAGGCTTAAGGCGTCTAAGAGGATTGATTTACCGGCGCCAGTCTCGCCAGTCAAAACAGTAAAACCAGCAGAGAATTCTATTTCGAGCTGATCGACAATGACAAAGTCACGAAGTGAGATGTTTTGAAGCATGTATTAGCGTAGCAAAGAAATCGACATCAGAATGTCGATGGGTACTCATTCCAGTGCAGCTTCTCGCGCAAGGTTTTGTAGTCACTATGATCGCGAGGGTGCAACAGTGTGATGGTTTTATTCGATTGGCGCACTTCAACCTTATCGCCACTTTGAAGATTGGTTTGTGATTGCATATCAAAATTGACAATGACCTCACGACCATCTATTACTTCAATAACGGTGACGCTGTCCTCTGGTAAAACGATTGGGCGATTAGAAAGTGAATGCGGGGCAATGGGTACTAGTAATATGCCTGCAACCCGTGGATGCAAAATAGGGCCTCCGGCAGAAAGTGCATATGCTGTTGATCCAGTTGGTGTGGATACGATCAAACCATCAGATCGCTGGTTATACATAAACGAACCATTGACGTGTACTGCTAATTCCACCATGCCAGAGATTCCTGAGCGGTTTACTACAACATCATTAAGTGCTAAAGCATGGTTTATTTTTTTGTCGTCGCGCAGAACGATGGCATCTAACAAAGTGCGATTGTCAGCCTCATATTCGCCGGCAATCATTTTTGGAAGAATGCTTTGAACAGCCTGAATAGGGATATCTGTCATATACCCAAGACGCCCCATATTGATGCCTACCAAGGGAACATTACTACCGGCCAGTTGACGACCAATGCCCAACATGGTGCCATCGCCACCCAAGACCACCACTAAATCAATTGCGCCAGCAAAGTTTTCTACAGTTTTAGTAGGGTAGGCATTGAGGCCAAGATGGGCAGCTGTAGCCCCCTCAATGAAGACTTCGCAGCCTAGGCCCGAAACCAGCTTAGTCAGGTCCTCAAGGTGATCCTCGATGCCATCTGCCTGGAATTTGCCGACTAGGGCAATCCGGCTAAATGTCTTCTTGGTGGAATTTGGGGATGGGCTTAACATATAACGATTAAACCATAGGCATAAAATCCCTTCCACCATGGATGAACGTTCCCGCGCTTTACTAAAAACCCTCATCGAGCGATATATCGAGGAGGGTCAGCCTATTGGCTCACGCACCCTATCTCGATTCTCTGGCTTAGACCTTTCAGCAGCCACCATTCGCAATGTCATGGCAGATTTAGAGGATATGGGCTTAGTAACCAGCCCCCATACTTCTGCTGGGCGGATTCCAACACCGCGAGGATATCGTTTATTTGTGGATACGATGGTGACAGTCCGGCCTTTAGAAGAGGTGGCGGCTAGAGAGGTTAAAAATGGCCTTCTGCCTGACTCCCCCCAAAGAGTACTGAATTCAGCCGCACAGATTTTGTCGAACTTGACCCACTTTGCAGGAGTAGTAATGACCCCCAAACGGGCTCAAGTGTTCAAGCACATTGAGTTTTTGCGCTTAGGCGAGGGCAAGATCTTGTTGATTATGGTGACCCCAGAAGGCGATGTGCAAAATCGTATTTTGCCAACGACGCAGGATTACACCCCTAGTCAATTGATTGAAGCTGGAAATTACATCAATGCCCAGTTCGCTGGAAAAAGTTTTGAGCAGGTTCGACTGCATCTGAAGGCGGATTTAGATAACTTAAGAACAGATATTTCTGGTTTGATGGCCTTGGCTTTGCAAAGTGGCGTTGCTGAATACGATATGAGTCGTGGGGATATGGTGCTTTCAGGAGAGCGTCGCCTACTTAATATTGGCGATTTGAGCTCTAACCTCGATAAATTGCGCAAAATGTTTGATATGCTCGAGCAAAAGTCAGTATTGATGCAATTACTAGATGTATCTAGCCATGCCGATGGTATTCAAATCTTTATTGGCGGGGAAAGTGATTTATTGCCTTATGAAGATTTAGCTGTAATTAGTGCGCCTTATAGTGTTGATGGTCAAGTAGTTGGTACTTTGGGTGTCATCGGACCTACTCGTATGGCATATGACAGAGTCATCCCGATTGTGGATATCACCTCCAAATTATTGTCAGGCGCATTAAGCTCCTGAAGAGCTATTGGAATTTATAAATACATTAATTAGAAATAACTATTTTGAATCAGAACCCACACTTACGAGCCCATAAAACTGCAGTACTACTACTCAATTTGGGAACGCCATCTGCGCCAACCCCAACAGCAGTGCGAGCTTATTTAAATGAATTTCTATCTGACCCTCGTGTCGTAGAAATTCCACGTATTATTTGGCGATTCATTTTGAGAGTCATTATTCTGCCGATTCGGAGTAAGACGTCAGCAAAAAAATATGCATCAATTTGGTTGCCACAATTCGGATCTCCTCTAATGCATTACTCTCGTTTGCAGGCCAAGGAACTAGGCGAAAAATTGGCCAATGATGGGCATACTGTTTTAGTTGATCTGGCAATGCGCTATGGCAAGCCCTCTACTCAAGAAATCTTGGAGAGCCTGAAAGAGCGGGGCATGGAGCGATTACTACTTCTGCCTTTATATCCCCAATATTCAGCAACTACTACCGCATCTAGCTTTGATGAAGTCTTTCGCGTATTGGGCACCTGGAGAAACCAGCCCGAGCTACGCTTAGTCAAGCATTACCACGACAACCCTGCTTATATTGCGGCACTTCGCGATCAGGTGATGAGCGCCTGGGATAAAGATGGCATTCCAGATTTTGAAAAAGGGGATCGCTTTGTCATGTCTTTTCATGGCCTACCTAAGCGCAATTTAATGCAGGGTGACCCTTATCACTGTGAGTGCCTAAAAACAGGCCGCTTGCTTGGAGAGGCTTTAGCTTTACAGCCAGGACAATACCTCGTTACTTTCCAGTCTCGTTTTGGCAAAGCTGAATGGTTAAAGCCCTATACCGCCCCAACTATTGAGAAGCTAGCAAAAGAAGGTTGCTCGCGACTAGATATTTTTTGCCCAGGATTTCCGGCAGATTGCTTGGAGACCTTAGAAGAAATTGGCATGGAAGCAAAGGAAATATTCTTAGAACATGGCGGCAAGGATTACCGCTATATTCCTTGTTTTAATGGCAATCCAAAATGGATCGAATCCTTAAGTCATATTGCGTATCAGCACCTACAGGGTTGGCCTTTAGGTACTGATTCTGATGCGGAATTGGCTAAGCGCAAGGAAAGAGCTGATTTGGCTGAAAGAGCCATTACTTGAAAATGAATGAAACATCCCAATATGAAACCACATCAGACATTTTTATAGAAAAGTAAAATAGCGTCCATGACACAAGAAAATCAAAACCCTTCTTCTGAGCAAGAAAATTCCGCAGTGGATCCACAAGCAGAAGTAGCAGAACCTGCTGCTGTAAAAACGCCTGAGCAAGAGATTGCAGAGCTCAATCAGAAGATTGTCGAGTTGCAAGACAACTTCTTGCGCGCTAAGGCTGAAGGTGAAAATATTCGCCGCCGTGCGGTGGAAGATATTGCTAAAGCGCATAAGTTTGCAATTGAGAGTTTTGCAGAGCATTTAGTACCAGTAACCGACAGCCTTTATGCGGCCTTAAGTACTGAGACTGGTGATGCTAAAGCTTTCAAGGAAGGCCTTGAGATCACCTTAAAGCAGCTGCTATCGGCTTTTGATAAAGGTCGCATGACAGAAATTAATCCCGCAGTGGGGGATAAGTTTGACCCACACCACCATCAGGCAATCGCCTCTGTACCGTCAGAACAAGAGGCTAATACCGTGGTTTCTGTATTGCAAAGGGGTTATACCGTGGCTGATAGGGTCCTCAGACCTGCTTTAGTGACGGTTAGCGCTCCCAAATAAATTGAATAATTAGGGTCAAAACCCTCAAAAATCAATAAAAAAGGCAAATTTATGCCTTTTTTGCTCTTCAAACCCTTGAATTCTCCTTTTTAGACCCCATCTAGACGGTATTGGAATATTCACGGTAGTTCAGGCGAATCAGAGTAACTACCCAAAATAAATTAGAAGCACAACACAGTAACTTAATTTTTTGGAGCAATTATGGGAAAGATTATCGGAATTGACTTAGGAACCACTAATTCGTGCGTTTCAGTCGTTGAAAACAATGCACCTAAGGTTGTCGAGAATGCAGAAGGCGGTCGGACAACTCCTTCAATCATTGCTTATGTTGAAGATGGCGAGGTATTAGTTGGTGCGCCCGCAAAACGTCAGTCAGTCACCAATCCTAAGAACACCATTTACGCAGTAAAGCGTTTGATGGGTCGTAAGTTTACAGATCCTGAAGTGCAAAAAGACATCGGCCTGATGCCTTACAAAATTATTCAAGCAGACAATGGCGATGCTTGGGTTGAGGCACGCGATAAGAAAATGGCACCACAACAAGTCTCCGCTGAGATTTTGCGCAAGATGAAAAAGACTGCCGAAGACTATCTCGGTGAAGAAGTTACAGAGGCGGTGATTACCGTTCCTGCTTACTTTAATGATAGCCAACGTCAGGCTACTAAAGATGCTGGCCGGATTGCTGGCTTAGATGTAAAGCGCATTATTAACGAGCCTACAGCTGCTGCCTTAGCATTTGGCTTAGATAAGCAAGACAAAGTAGATCGCAAGATCGCTGTGTATGACCTGGGCGGTGGAACCTTTGACGTATCCATCATTGAGATTGCTAACGTTGATGGTGAGAAGCAGTTTGAAGTGCTCTCTACTAACGGGGATACATTCTTGGGCGGTGAAGACTTTGACCAGCGCATCATCGACTGGATCATTGCTGAGTTCAAGAAGGAGCAAGGCGTTGATTTAAGTAAAGACGTTTTGGCCTTGCAGCGTTTGAAAGATGCGGCAGAGAAAGCCAAAATCGAATTGTCATCTGCACAGCAAACCGAAATCAATTTGCCATACGTGACGGCTGATGCTAGCGGCCCTAAGCATTTGAACTTGAAGTTGACACGTGCTAAGTTGGAGTCTTTGGTTGAAGAGTTGATCAACCGTACAGCTGGCCCTTGTTTGACTGCGATCAAAGACGCTGGTGTAAACGTATCAGAGATCGATGATGTGATTTTGGTCGGTGGCCAGACACGTATGCCTGCAGTGCAGGACAAAGTAAAAGAAATCTTTGGCAAAGAGCCGCGCAAAGACGTTAACCCAGATGAGGCAGTTGCTGTTGGCGCTGCGATTCAAGGTTCCGTATTGTCTGGCGATCGTAAAGATGTATTGCTCTTAGACGTTACCCCATTGTCATTGGGTATTGAAACACTTGGGGGCGTGATGACCAAGATGATTCCTAAGAACACGACTATTCCGACTAAGCACTCACAGGTTTACTCCACTGCTGAAGACAATCAGCCTGCTGTAACCATTAAGTGCTTCCAAGGTGAGCGCGAAATGGCTGCTGCTAATAAGCTACTTGGTGAATTTAATCTTGAAGGTATTGCTCCTGCGCAGCGTGGTCTGCCACAAATTGAAGTGACTTTTGATATTGATGCCAATGGTATTTTGCATGTCACCGCAAAAGATAAGACTACTGGTAAAGAGAACAAGATCACTATCAAGGCGAACTCTGGTTTAACTGAGGAAGAAATTGTACGCATGGTTAAAGATGCGGAAGCCAATGCTGAAGAAGATAAGAAAGCGCTTGAGTTGGTGACAGCTCGTAATACTGCTGATGCTTTGGCTCATTCAACCAAGAAGGCTTTGGAAGAGCATGGTGCCAGTTTAGAAGCCTCTGAAAAAGAAGCGATTGAAGCTGCCCTTAAAGAGCTAGATGAGGCCATCAAAGGTAGTGATAAAGCAATCATTGAAGCAAAGACTGAGGCCTTAGGCAAAGCAAGTCAGAAGTTGGGTGAGAAGGTCATGGCTGCTGAACAAGCTAAGGCTGGCGGTACTGCTGGTGCAGCCCCTGGTGGTGCGCAACAAGCTGCTCCAGATGCTGATGTGGTTGATGCTGACTTTAAAGAGGTTGATGACAAGAAATAATCGAGTCAACATATATTAATTAACGTAGTTAAGATGTACTTAAATAACAAGTCGGCTTCGAGCCGACTTGTGTCATTCAGGTTGTTGAGAGGAACAGGCCGTGCCTAAAAGTAAACGCGATTTTTATGAAGTGCTTGGTGTAACAAAAGGCGCTAGTGATGAAGAGCTTAAGAAAGCTTATCGAAAATTGGCGATGAAGTATCACCCCGACCGCAACCCTGATAGCAAAACATCTGAAGCCCAATTTAAAGAGGCTAAAGAAGCTTACGAAACATTAACTGATCCCAATAAACGCGCTGCTTATGATCAATATGGTCACGCCGGTGTAGATCCATCGATGGGCGGTGGTGGATTTGGCGGCAACGGCGGATTTGCTGATGCCTTTGGTGATATCTTCGGAGATATTTTTGGTCAAGGTGGCGGCCGTCATTCTGGGCCACAAGTTTATAAAGGTGCAGATCTTCGCTACAACATGGAGATCACACTTGAACAAGCTGCCGAGGGTTACACCACACAGATTCGTGTGCCAAGCTGGAGTAATTGCAAACCTTGTCATGGTACAGGTGCAGAGCCTGGCAGCAAAGCAGAAAAATGTTCTACTTGTGACGGTCATGGTCAAGTGCGTGTGCAACAAGGGTTTTTCTCCATGCAGCAGACTTGTCCAAAATGCCGTGGCACTGGCGAATATATTCCCAAGCCTTGTAAAACTTGTCATGGTAGCGGCAAGCTTAAAGAGCAAAAAACGCTGGAAATTAAAATCCCTGCAGGCATTGATGATGGAATGCGAGTTCGCTCAGTGGGCAATGGTGAGCCTGGAATTAATGGCGGACCGTCGGGAGATCTCTACGTAGAGGTGCGTGTTAAGCCGCATAAAGTGTTTGAGCGCGATGGCAGTGATTTACATGTACAAATGCCGATTTCATTTGCAACAGCAACAATCGGTGGAGAAATTGAAGTGCCAACTCTATCTGGGCGTGTTGAGTTCCCGATTCCGGAAGGAACACAAACTGGTAAGACTTTCCGTTTACGTAACAAAGGTATTAAAGGATTGCGCTCAACTTTAGTTGGCGATCTTTTTGTTCATGTTTTGGTGGAGACACCTATTAAGTTGACTGATGAGCAGAAAACCTTGCTTCAGAAATTTGATGAAAGTCTGAAATTTGGTGGCGATAAACATAGCCCACAGCAGAAGGGCTGGTTTGATGGAGTAAAGAGTTTCTTTAATTAAGGATTGATTAGCCAGCAAAGCCGTATTCAGGCCCAGGGAATTTTCCAGACTTGACTTCGCGTATGTAAGCCTTAATTGCTGCTTCTACTGAGTGGTGACCTTCCATAAAGTTTTTGACAAACTTGGGTGGCTTACCAGGGCTGATACCTAACATGTCTTGCAAGACCAATACCTGTCCAGAACAATCTGGTCCTGCGCCAATACCAATTGTTGGAATATGAACCTCGGCAGTAATTCTGGCTCCAAGTGAGGAGGGGATAGCTTCAAGTACGACCATTTGTGCCCCAGCATCTTGGCAAGCAAGTGCTTGTTCGAGCATGATGGTGGCAGCATCCTTTGATTTACCTTGTACCTTGTAGCCGCCTAAGAGGTGAACTGACTGAGGCAATAAACCAAGGTGAGCGCAAACAGGCACAGCGCGATCAACTAAGTATCGAATAATTTCTACTTGCCAATCTCCGCCACCTTCTATTTTGACCATATCTGCACCAGCTTTCATTACTGCGGCAGCGGACTTCAATGCTTGGACCGGATCACCATAACTGGCAAACGGTAAATCCGTGATCAAAAAAGCATGAGTATTGGCACGCACTACACATTCTGTGTGATAGACCATTTGCTCGACTGTAACCGGGGTTGTGCAAGAGTGACCTTGAATCACATTGCCCATGGAGTCGCCAATCAAAATCGTCTCAATACCACAGCGATTTAGCAGCGCTGACATGGTTGAGTCATATGCGGTAAGCATAGTGATTTTTTCTCGCTCGGCATGCATTGCGAGAAGTTTAGTAATCGAGATTGGCTTATCGCCTTGTAGGTAACTCATGGCGTGAGTTTAATGAATTAATGCGTCGATGGGCGATAAACGTCTTTTTCCCCGCAATTACAGTTCTTACAGGGCAATTTCTCAATTTTTTGGTGAGCCACATTAGGTAAATAAGTTTTTAATTCTCCCAGGTCTGGCAAGAAGAAATCGGGGGCAATTTCTAGGAGAGGTAGAAGTACAAAGGAGCGCTCAATAATTCTTGGGTGAGGCAGCATCAACTCAGTTTCATTTTGGATAACGCCTTCAAAAAATAGGATATCTAGATCAAGCGTGCGGGGTGCATTCGAATAAGGACGCTCTCTGCCAAACTCTTGTTCAATTGCTTGGCATACGTGAAGCAATCCATAGGGACTGAGTTGAGTTTCAATTTCGATTACAGCATTGACGTAATCATCACCAGTCGCATCGACAGGAGCGCTCTGATAAAAGCAGCTCTTAGCCAAAATCTGTAATTCGGCGCGTAAAGCTAAACAAACAATGGCGTCAGTGATGAACTGACGAGTGTCACCGATATTGCCGCCAAATCCGATAAAAGCTCGTGCCATATGATTCCAAACTAGAGATCAAACTACTTTACTGAAATTTCTCTAAGTCTGCTTAGCTTGCTAAAGTTTCGGGTGGGGCATCCGATTTTGGCTTTCTGCGACGTCGTCTTTTAGTGGGGGAGGCCGAGCTACTTCCTGAATCGGCTTTTGCGCTGGCCATTAAGGCTTCTTGTCCTGCAGGGTCTGCAGCAATGAAATCTGTCCACCATTCGCCAAGGGCTGGGTTTTGTTCGCCTGTTTCGCAGCGCAGGAGCATAAAGTCATAACCTGCTCTAAAGCGTGGGGATTCAATGAGGCGATAGGGATAGCGACCTACTCGTTTTTCAAAACGGGGCTGCATTGACCAGATTTCACGCATATCGCTCTCAAAGCGCCGTTGAATGGTCATACCACTACTTTGGGTGGCAATCGTATCGTCCATGGCATCGTGTAGAGCGGGGGTATTAGCCATACCTTTAGCTAAATTGGTTTTCCAGTTCTTCAGAAGATCAGGCCAGAGCAGCGTGGCAAACAAGAATCCAGCCGAAACACTTTTGCCAGATTGAATGCGTTGGTCAGTATTGGCTAGTGCTAATTTAACGAAATCATTTGCACCCTTAGAGTCCTCGCCGCTATCGAGAATGTGATCGAGTAATGGTAATAAGCCATGGTGAAGACCAGCATTTCTTAAGCCCTGAATCGCAACCCAAGCATAACCAGACATGAGTAACTTGAGAATTTCATCAAAGAGTCTAGCTGAAGGTACATCTTGTAAGAGGTCGCCCAACTTAGCAATTGGAGCACGTGTGTTGGCATCAAGCGTAAAGCCAGTCTTGGCAGCGAAACGAATTGCTCTGAGCATGCGTATGGGATCTTCACGATAGCGTTTGGCAGGGTCTCCTATCATGCGTAAGGTCTTCTTTTGCATATCTGCCATACCGCCGTGGTAATCGAGAACGGTTTCGCTAGAGGGATCGTAGTACATGGCATTGATGGTGAAATCACGTCGTGCCGCATCTTCTCCTTGTGAGCCCCAGACGTTATCACGCAAGATGCGTCCGCTTTCTGCAACATGGTCACCGGCATTATCAAGTAAAGCTCTAAAGGTCGAGACTTCAATAATTTCAGGATGACCTTTACCAAAGAAAGTTACATGCACAATCTGAAAGCGGCGCCCTATGAGACGCGCCTTACGAAATAATTTTTGGACTTGGTCTGGCGTAGCGTTGGTAGCAACGTCAAAATCTTTTGGGCCAATTCCTAAGGCAAGATCACGTACCGCGCCACCTACGATAAATGCTTCAAAGCCAGCCTGTTGAAGTGTATGGGTTACTTTGACAGCATTCTTGGAAAGTAAATGTGGATCAATCCGATGCGCTTTTTTAGGTATATGTTTCGGTGCACCAGAGTTATTCGCTTGCGTATGCTTGATCATTGGATCACGACGCAAGATACGCTTGATGAATTTAGTAATCATGCAAATAACTCAAGAATCGGCCAGTTTCGTTTGACGGCCTCATTGCGAAGACGCTCATCAGGATTAGTGGCAACAGGATTACTGACCTCTTCTAAAAGAGGGAGATCGTTCATTGAATCAGAGTAGAAATAGCTGCGCGGCATCTTATCGAAAGATAGTTTGTGAGCTGCTAGCCAGGCATGCATATTCTGAATCTTGCCTTCACGGAAATTGGGGATGCCCTTTACTTCGCCCGTAAAATTGGCCAAGGGATTATTTCCAATCGTAGCGGGTTCGGTTGCGACGAGGTGCTCAATACCAAAACTTTCCACAATCGGCCGAGTGACAAAGCTATTAGTAGCAGTAATGACGCAACATAAATCTCCCGCATCTTGGTGGCGTTTAACCAGGTCGATGGCCTTTTGACGTATCTGACCCTGAATCACTTCCCTCATGAATGCGTCATGCCATTCCTTTAATTGGGAGCGGGAATGTTCCGAAAGCGGCTTTAAGGAAAAGCGGAGAAATTCATGAATATCGAGCTTACCGTCTTTGTAGTCTTGATAAAAGCGCTCATTTTTTTTGGCGTAATCATCACCATCTACTACGCCAATGCGTGCTAAAAATTGACCCCACTCATAATCGCTATCGCAAGGGAGGAGTGTGCTGTCTAGATCGAAAAGGGCTAACTGGGTCACAAATAGAATATTTAGTAAATTATTTTGGCTGTAAGAGCTCGCGAACAAGGGGCAAGGTTACAGCACGTTTTGTTTCAAGCGAATAAGCATCCAAAGCATCAATTAAAGCCATTAAATTAGGCATATCGCGATAAAACCGATTCAACAACCAAGGCAAGACATCCGGAGATAACACTAGACCTCGTGCTTTGGCTGCTTGTTCTAATGCTTGTATTTTCTCATCATCATTCAAAAGCTGTGTTTGAAACACTAAACCCCACCCTAAACGTGTACGCAGGTCTTCGCGTAGGTCTAGATTAGCGGGAGCAGCTTTGCCAGCCATAAAAATATGAATGTTTTTGCTAGCCTGTATTCCATTGAGAATTCGAAACAATGCACCTACTAGCCGATCATCTAAACGATCAACATCATCAACGGTAATGACGGAAGGTGCATCATTTTGAGCAAGCGCATCCATCTTTTCTTCGAGTCTGACCCAAGAAATTGGCTCATTTGGCTTTAAAGAAAAGTGCGCTAGGTTCAGGTTTTCTGCCACGCTTGTCATTGCTTCTAGCAAATGCGTACGACCAGATCCTTCTGGTCCCCACCAGTACATCCAGCGATGATTGAGCGGATTGGTGACTTGATTGCTCGGACTATTTTGCCAAGTCTGATAAAGATGTTTAAGTGCCGAAAGCAAAGCAAGATCTTTGCCGGGTAGATAGTTATCTAGACTTGCTTTGGGGGTATGACTAAGATCTAAAGCGAATTGTTTTGGAAGCGAGGGTATGTTCATTACAACGACATTTATTTTTGATACCAAGAGCTTTGTATATAGACAGACCAAAAGTATTGAACCAATACCAAGCTCACGGCGCTAATAGGCAAAGCGAGTAGTACGCCAAAAAACCCAAAGAGATTTCCAAAGAGCAGCAAGGCAAACAGGACTGCTACTGGATGCAAGCCAATGCGTTCTCCAACTAGGCGAGGTGTTAAGAAAAAACCTTCGAGTAGTTGTCCTATGCTGTATATGACCAGAACACCGACAAGTGCAGAACCAATACCAAACTGCAGAATTGCAGACAGGACGGCTAGCGTTAGACCGAGAGCAATTCCGATATAAGGAATCACAATCATTAAAGCAGTAAATACACCTAAGGCTACAGCTCCTTTAATACCAATCAAACTTAGACTAATACTATAAAAAATAGACATGATGGATATGACGATGACCATACCGCGTAAGTATTGAGAAAGTAGTCCATCAGTATGCATTGCAAGGTGATGAACGATTTCTTGCGCGCGAACTGGAAACAGGTTTTTTACAAGGCCAAAGAAGTGATCCCAATCAATAAGTAAATAAAACATCACAAAAATAATCAGCACTGAATTAACAAATCCAGCAATGACTGAACTTCCAGACATGAGAACTCTGTCGATTGTCATTGTCATCAGCGAATCTGCGTTATCGCTAATGTGCGTAGAAATTTTTTGAGTGGCTGCAGTTTTTAAAGTGCCCCAGTCAACATTGATATGGAGCTCTGTTAATTTTGGCCCAAGCCATGCCTGAGTATTTGCAATCCACTCGGGCAATTGCGCCTTAATCAAAGGTAACTCTGTTTTGAGTAGGCCAATGAAGAGGCTCAAAATGGCGATCAGCACACCTAAGCCTAAAATGACAGTCAGCAATGCTGCTAAGGTGGCTGGCACTCGACGTTCCTCCAACCATAGAAAAGCGGGCCTTAGGATGTAAGCCAGAATAAATGCAGCCAGAAAAGGGGTAAAAATTTCAGCCATTACAAGTAATCCTCTAGAATTCAATGATTCTACTGACCCAATCCCATTTTTTACTAATATTCCCACTAAGTTATGACTTCTTCCCCAAATTCCGCTTCAAAAGGCCTTTCTTATCGTGACGCTGGCGTCGATATTGACGCAGGAGATGCCTTGGTCGACCGCATCAAGCCCATGGCTAAGAAAACTATGCGAGAGGGCGTATTGGCTGGAATTGGTGGATTTGGCGCCCTTTTTGAGGTTCCGAAGCGTTATAAAGAGCCGGTATTAGTTTCCGGTACTGATGGTGTTGGCACCAAACTGCGCCTTGCCTTTGAGTGGAATCGCCACGACACCATTGGCCAAGACTTGGTTGCGATGAGCGTGAATGATATTTTGGTTCAGGGCGCAGAACCACTTTTCTTCTTGGATTACTTTGCTTGCGGAAAGCTCACTATTGATACCGCTGCTACAGTGGTTGGTGGTATTGCTAAGGGTTGTGAGTTATCTGGTTGCGCATTAATTGGTGGTGAGACTGCTGAAATGCCTGGCATGTACCCACCAGGTGAATATGATCTCGCTGGGTTTGCAGTTGGCGCAGTTGAGAAATCCAAAATTATTTCTGGTAATACGATTGTTCCGGGCGATGCCATTCTGGCAATTGCTTCGAGTGGGGCTCACTCTAATGGCTATTCTCTGGTGCGCAAAATTATTGAACGCGCGGGCGCAAAGCCAAGTGATGATTTGGGTGGTCGTCCACTAGGTGATGTCGTCATGGCTCCAACAGAGATTTACGTCAAGCCTCTCTTAAAACTCATTTCTGAAATTGATGTTAAGGGTATGGCTCATATTACTGGCGGCGGTTTAGTTGACAACGTGCCTCGTGTTCTTCCGGAAAATACCCAAGCAGTTTTGCATCGCGATAGCTGGCAGTTGCCAGAACTCTTTCGCTGGTTGCAAATGAAGGGCGGTGTTGCTGATGCAGAAATGGTCCGCGTATTTAACTGTGGCATTGGCATGGTGGTGATTATTTCTCCAGATCAGGTAGATACTGCAATCACCTCATTGACAGCGCAAGGTCTTAAGGTGTGGGTTGTGGGTGAAGTAGTGGAGCGCCCTAAAGATGCTCCGCAAACCATCGTGATTTAAACTCAGATTTACTTCTGAACTAACTTGCTTTTGCAGTAATCTAGCGCCGCCTGAAAATCTTCAGGACTAAAGGGATCAAAGGTTTTTCTGCCAGAGATTGCGCGTAACCAAGTCAATTGCCGTTTGCCAAGCTGTCTAGTGGCGGCCAAAGCTTTGTAGCGCATTTGCTCAAAGTCAATTTGATCATTGAGAAACTCCCATGCTTGCCGATAGCCTACTGATCTAATGGCAGGCAGGTCTGCATGTAAGTCGGTATTGGAACGAAGCGCCTTAACTTCATCCACAAACCCGGCTGAGAGCATTTCATCGAAACGCTTTTCTAGATTGGCATGAAGTCTTACACGATCGCTAGGCTCAAGTGAAACCAAATGAATCCATGAGGGAATGCTGGAGCCTTCGCGGCCATCTTCGCTTGGCGAGTCAGCTAACAGTGTGGACATGGGTTTGCCGGTAATCTCAAATACTTCCAAAGCGCGTTGTACCCGTTGTGAATCGTTAGGTTTTAAACGGGCGGCAGTTTCGGGGTCAACGATAGCAAGCTTTGTATGCATCGCAGGCCAACCGATGGTTTTGCCTTCTTCATCTAGCCTTGCCCGAATTTCTGGATTAGCGGGAGGTAAAGCAGATAGCCCGTAAGCCCAGGCACGCCAATACAACATCGTGCCACCAACCACTATGGGAATATTTCCCCTGCTTCGAATTTCAATACATAGTCGGCTTGCATCTTTGGCAAATCGTGCAGCAGAGTAAACCTCAGTAGGCTCAAGGATATCGATGAGATGGTGTATGACTAATGCTTGTTCTGCTTTAGTGGGCTTTGCGCTGCCAATGTTCAAACCACGGTAAACCAATGCAGAGTCCATGCTGATGAGTTCGATACTCACACCAAGGGATTTAGCGTGTTCTGCCAGTAACATGGCGAGATGGGTTTTGCCTGCGCCAGTGGGACCAACAATACACAGTACTGGCTTGGCCTCTAACGCATGCATAGCCTGAATGTAGGGTTCAGTTTGCATACCTGATTATAAGAGCCTGTTAATATCCGCATCAAGCCAATATTTGGAGTGCAAGTGGATGGATACCCTTTTACAACTAAGTGATTTATTGCTACATATTGATCGTCACTTAGATGTAGTGATCGCGCAGTATGGTCCTTGGGCCTATGGACTGTTATTTGCAATTGTATTTGCGGAAACCGGTTTGGTGGTTGCCCCTTTCTTGCCTGGGGACTCCCTTCTCTTTATCGCGGGCGCTTACTGCGCAACTGAGCACTTCAATATCTGGACATTGTGTCTTGGCTTGCTCGTTGCAGCAATAGCGGGGAATACAGTGAACTATTTCATTGGACGTTGGATTGGTAAACGTGTTTTTAGTAGTCAGTCACGCTGGATAGATCAAACCGCTTTGCGTAAGACACACTCTTTTTACGAGAAGCACGGTGGTAAGACAATTATCTTGGCGCGTTTTTTGCCCATTATTCGAACCTTTGCACCATTTATCGCAGGGGTATCTGAGATGAACTTCTCACGCTTTCAGTTTTTTAATGTCACTGGCGCAGCACTATGGGTATTTGGCTTAGTTATTGCTGGCTACTTTTTTGGCAATATCCCCATCATTCGTCAAAATTTAAATGTGATTGTTTTGATTGGCATTGGTGCAGCTGCAATTCCAGTAGTCTTAGCTGCTCTCTACAAAATATTCCAGCGCAAGCAAAAATAAGTTTTACTGGTTTTAATCTCAGTCTTAGTGAAACTTTGCTTGACTCTCAAGCGTGGCAATATGTTCGCGAATATCACTCGCATCTTCTGCTTCCGGTGCTTCACTAAGATAGCGATGCATATCTTCTAAGGCAGGGCGTAAATATTCGAGCTGCGCAAAGATCAAACCGCGATCACGAATTTCTTCAATCGAGTCTGGCAATAAAATGACTAAACGTTCTTGCACGCCCAGTAGTCGCTCCCAGCGCTCATGTTCTGAATAGATCATTTTGAGGTTCCGCAGGAAGCGAGACAAGATTTCACGGGCGTTAGAGGCCCGTAGGAAGACATTGAGGGGTAGGCTTAATTCACCGCGATATCCTTTGGCATCTAAATAAGGATCTAGCATTCCTTGAAGTTGATTTTTTGAGAGTGATTCGCCAGTGAGTGGATCCATGATGATCTCACCTTGTTGTAAAGAGATACGCATCATGAAGTGATTGGGAAACGAAACACCACGAATCTTTAAACCAATTTGTTGCCCCAACTCCATCATCAAGATTGCCAAAGAAATCGGAATGCCTCTACGATTCTCAATCACGTAGTGCAAATAAGAATTTTCAGGTGCGTAGAAATCATTTGGGTTTGGACCAAAACCTAACTCCGTATAAAAGAAGTGCTTCAGTATTTGCAATCTTTGAATTGGGGATGTGTCTGGAGTAATGCGCGACTTTAGCTTATTACCAAATTGATCGAGTTGATCAAGTACGCTTTGAACATCTAAGTCTGGATAGGCGTGTTGCGCAACAGCGATTGCCGCTTCGGTTAACGGAAGGTGTTCGTCTTCAGCAACTAAAGACGTGAAATAGTCGAGTTGTTGTGTTGGCATAAGTTCTATTTTGCATGACGCAAGAATTTTTGCCAGCGAATTCCAACAAGACCTAGGGCCCCAAAGTAAGTTATGGCGGCAGCGGCCAACCATGCTGCCAGCAGACCAATACGAGTCCAGGGCTCTGCCTGCAAGGCGATCCAATTATGGGCGCCGGCAGCATAAAAAAGGACCGCAGAAAATGGGACGAGCGCCAAAAATAATTGCCCTAGGTATTTTGCCCAAGCTGAGCTTGGGAGGGCGCCACGCTGGTGGAGGCCAAGCCATAGGAGGGCAGCATTCAGGCAGGCACCGGCACCAACGGATAGGGCTAAGCCTGCGTGACCAAGCCACGGAACAAAAACCAGGTTGGCTAACTGGGTTGCAACAAGTACAAATAAGCCAATTTTGACGGGGGTACGAATGTCTTGGCGTGAATAAAAGCCGGGCGCTAAAATTTTTACCAAAATTAAGCCAATGAGACCCACTCCATAAGCAGCCAAGGCGCGTTGGGTCATTAGCACATCAAGGGCATTAAATTTTCCGTAGTGGTACAGCACTGCAGCCAATGGCTCACCAAAAATAAAGAGTGCAATGGCACAAGGCGCAGCCAATAAGAAGGTCAGCTGCAATCCCCAGATGAGTAGCTCACCAGCGTGAACTAAATCATTCTTGGCATTGGCTTTACTCAAGCTAGGCAGTAGAACGGTGCCTAGGGCAACTCCCAAGAGCGCAGTAGGAAACTCCATTAGGCGATCAGCATAAGAAAGCCATGACACGCTGCCCACTTGTAAACGTGAGGCAATATTGGTGTTGATAATGAGTGAGATTTGCGCTACTGATACCGCAAAGACTGCGGGCCCCATGAGTTTTAAAACCCGTTTTGCTTCGGGATTTGCAATTGCCCCTTTGATAGCGCTAGGCAATAATCCAATACGCGGCAAAAGACCGAGGCGAGACAGCGCGGGAATTTGTATTGCCAATTGCAAGACGCCACCCAAGAGAACACCAATGCTCAGAGCATAGATTGGCTGTTCCAAATGGGGCGCCAAGAAAAGGGCGCAAGCAATTAAGGCTAAGTTGAGTAAAACAGGCGTAAAGGCAGGGATGGCAAAGCGCTGAAAGGTGTTCAAAATACCGGCCGAAAGCGAAACCATTGAAATCAGGCCAATGTAAGGAAACATAATTCTGGTCATAACAACGCTGGCCTCATAAGCTGGCCCACCACTAAATCCCGTAGCAATCACTAGGATCAGCACAGGAGCGCCGATCACCCCAAGTAATACCGTGAACACTAAGGCCCAAAACAAGAGGGTAGAGACAGCATTAACGAGGATTTGAGCCTGTTTTTGATCTCCATCCTTGGAGATTTCGCCCAAAATCGGCACAAATGCCTGAGAAAAGGCGCCTTCGGCAAATAGGCGACGCAATAAATTTGGTAGCCTAAAAGCAACATTAAAGGCGTCTGTCCACTCGGAGGCCCCAAAACTACGGGCAATTAAGGTTTCTCGTAGTAATCCCGTAATGCGGGACAGCATGGTGAGGGAGCTAACCTTGGCGGCGGCAGAAAGCAGATTCATGAGCCGATTTTCACCTATTTATGGGTCGACTGGGCTTTTTTGCCCCTTTCAGGTAAAATCTTGGGTTTTGGCGAGCTTGCTTATGAGTCTAGCGAGTCCGCAGGATTTTTAACTAATCGCATTTTGCAATTTATAGAGGTAAGGTTTAAAGATGGCCAATACAGCACAAGCGCGCAAACGCGCACGCCAGGCAGTAAAACAGAACGAGCATAACTCCAGCTTGCGCTCAAAGCTTCGCACTTCCGTTAAGGCAGTTCGCAAAGCAATTGACACTGGTGATAAAGCTGCTGCAGCGAAAGTATTTGCAGCAACTCAAGCAACAATCGACAAGATTGCTGACAAAAAGATTGCTCATAAAAATACAGCAGCGCGTCAGAAGTCACGTTTGTCTGCAGCTATCAAGGCGATGGCAGCGTAATACAGTATTCGTTTTAGGCTGGTCGATTCATTTCGACCTAAGCCCGCTCCTCATCAGAGCGGGTTTTTGTTTTTAGGACTGGGTTTGGGATTTGGGTTCGAATTCACAAGCCTCTTCGATTGGTAGGGCGTTGTCTTTGGCAAAGTTGCAAACAAAGTCAAGCGCCCTCGGATCAAGATCACCCAGTCTGGTGTCAATAACAACGCATTTCACTGTAGCAATCACGACTGGTATGACATAGGGTGAATAAGTGAAGCGTGGGTCTCCTAAGTCTCCTGGAGGGCGAAAAGTTGCCATAACCCCACACAAACGCTCCGCCCAATCACTAGGTCGAAATGCTTTGCCAGAAATGGTGATGCCTTGAATGAAAAGCTTTTTATGGTTCAAGTTAGTGTAAGGAAGATGGTAGGAATCAGTATTGTTAAGCCCTCTAGCTTAACAGCCCGAGTTAGCCGTAAGATGACTTAAAGTTCTTTTTTGTGCAGTCAACTGTTTTAAGAAAAAAATGCAAGCCAAAACTTTAGTAGAAAGCTCAACGATGACATCTCTGGCAAAGCCTCAAGTGCCTGGTCAGGTCAAGCACTACCTACAGTTTTCTGACCTCACTCGTGAAGAGTATGAATATTTACTCAAGAGATCAGCATGGTTAAAGGCGAAGTTCAAAAGTTATGAGACTTGGCATCCTCTGCACGATCGTACCTTGGCAATGATTTTTGAAAAACATTCAACACGTACCCGCCTATCCTTTGAAGCAGGCATTCACCAGCTTGGCGGTCATGCCGTATACCTAAACACTCGCGATACCCAGTTAGGCCGTGGTGAGCCTGTAGAGGACGCTGCGCAAGTTATTTCTAGAATGACTGACATCATTATGATTCGTACTTTCGGTCAGGACGTCATTGAGCGCTTTGCTTCCAATTCCAGAGTTCCTGTCATTAACGGCCTTACTAATGAATTTCATCCTTGCCAAGTATTAGCGGATATTTTTACTTTTGTGGAAGCCCGTGGCTCGATTCAAGGTAAGACGGTTGCTTGGGTGGGTGATGCCAATAATATGGCTTATACCTGGCTTCAGGCTGCTGAATGTTTAGATTTCCAGTTTCGTTTCTCAGCACCAGAGGGATATCAATTAGATACTTCGCGCTTAAGCAAAGCTGCACAAAAGCATTTAACAGTTTGCGCTGATCCTAAAGAAGCATGTAAAGGCGCTGATCTCGTTAGCACTGACGTTTGGACAAGTATGGGTTATGAGGATGAAAATACCTTGCGTATGAATGCCTTTAAGGACTGGATGATTGATGAGGAGTTGATGTCCTTAGCAAAGCCAAATGCGTTGTTTATGCACTGCTTGCCAGCCCATCGAGGCGAAGAGGTTTCTGCTGGCGTCATTGATGGCCCCCAAAGCATTGTGTGGGAAGAGGCAGAAAATCGCTTGCATGTTCAAAAGGCCTTGATGGAGTATTTACTCTGCGGCCGTTTAGATTGAGTTCTTGTCTTAGTTTGTTATTAGTTAATTTTTGATTGAATAAAAATCATGTCCGATATTAAAAAAGCAGTCCTAGCTTATTCCGGCGGCCTCGATACCAGCGTGATCTTGAAGTGGCTTCAAGATACCTATGGCTGTGAAATCGTCACCTTTACTGCTGATCTTGGTCAGGGTGAAGAACTAGAGCCAGCCCGTGCCAAGGCATTGCAGTTTGGTATCAAACCAGAGAATATTTTTATTGATGACTTGCGGGAAGAGTTTGTGCGTGACTTTGTCTTCCCAATGTTTCGTGCCAATACGATCTACGAAGGTGAATATTTATTGGGTACTTCGATTGCCCGCCCATTAATTGCTAAGCGCCAAATTGAGATTGCTCGCTTAACTGGCGCTGATGCTGTTTCGCATGGGGCCACTGGAAAAGGTAATGATCAAGTTCGCTTCGAATTAGGCTACTACGCTCTTGAGCCAGGAATTAAAGTCATTGCCCCATGGCGTGAGTGGGATCTTCTGTCACGTGAGAAGCTGATGGCTTATGCAGAAAAGCATGGCATTCCAGTAGAGATGAAGCATAAGCAAGGTGGCTCACCTTACTCCATGGATGCCAACCTTTTGCATATTAGCTATGAAGGCCGTCATCTAGAAAATCCGAATGCTGAGGCTGAAGAAGCTATGTGGCGTTGGACAGTCTCTCCTGAGAAAGCACCTGATACCCCAGAGATTATTGAAATTGAATTTAAATCTGGCGATCCTGTAGCTATTGATGGCAAAGCCTATAAACCTCATGAGTTATTGGCAGAATTAAATCGTGTAGGCGGTAAACACGGCATTGGTCGCCTCGATTTAGTTGAGAACCGTTTTGTTGGTATGAAGAGTCGTGGCTGCTATGAAACTCCTGGCGGCACAATACTTCTAAAGGCTCACCGTGGTATTGAGAGCATTACCCTAGATCGTGAAGTGGCTCATCTTAAGGATGACTTGATGCCGCGCTACGCTAGCTTAATCTACAACGGTTTGTGGTGGGCGCCAGAACGGGTAGCTTTACAAACCTTGATCGACCATACACAGCAGATGGTCAATGGCGTAGTGCGCCTAAAGCTTTACAAAGGTTCTGTATCTGTCATCTCACGCGATTCAGCAAATACTTTGTTTGATCAAAATATTGCAACCTTTGACGACGATGGCGGCGCTTATAACCAGGCCGATGCCGGTGGCTTTATTAAGCTTAACGCCTTACGTATGCGAATTGCTGAAATTGCAAAGCGTAAACGTGCAAAGAAGTAATCAGACCCAACTAGTTTAGAAAGAACCAAGATGCAATTTGATCAAGTTTCAGTAGGTAAAAAAGCGAATGTATTTTTTGATGGTAAATGTATTTCTCATACCGTGACCTTGTCAAATGGTGTTCGTAAATCAGTTGGGGTGGTGTTACCCAGCACCTTGCGCTTTGACTTAAGTACTAAAGAGGTGATGGAGGTGGTAGATGGCACTGCTTTCGTGAGTATTAATGGCGCTCCAGAGCAAGCATTCAAAGCAGGCCAAAGCTGGGAAGTGGAAAAGGGTGGCTACTTCATCATCCGCGCTGAACAGCCAGTACATTATGTGTGCCACTTTGAGTAAATAGACCGCGGCAACAAAGCAAAACGCAGACCAAGGTCTGCGTTTTTTATGATCTAAATCTTATTTTTTCGGTAACCCTGAAATAATAGTGCCTGGGACAATGACCCTCTCCGAGAACCATTGCTTATTCATCTCCAGTGCATAACGAATCGTAGCCTTGGGACAGTGGCTATTTAAAGTCCCTGCTTGCATTTCTTCGATATTCACAATCCTGCCATCGTCTGCAATGAACGCAATGGATAAGGGGATCTTAGTATTGTTCATCCAAAAACAATGCCCTGCTTTTTCCTCGAATACAAATAGCATTCCAGAGTTAGTGGGCATGCTGGTTCGATTCATTAGTCCCACCTCTCGGGCTTTGGGCGTATCTGCAAGCTCCGCTTGAATACGATAGATGCCTGTTTTTAATTCAATAGTGGGTAGACCAGCATTGACTTGAGCCAAGGCAAGGTTGGCACTAAAAAAGAGGCTACAGATAAATAGTTTGCGAATCATTTTTGTGGGCATGAACATGAGGAGCATTTTAAGTTAGGCTATTCGTAGACGAAAAAAAACCCAGGAACAAGTCCTGGGTTTTCGATAATGATCTAAGGACGATTAAGCCGCTTGGATATTGGTAGCTTGCTTGCCTTTAGGGCCTTGGGTAATGTCAAACGTTACCTTTTGGTTTTCCTTAAGGGTTTTGAACCCAGGCATAGTAATTGCGCTGAAATGCGCGA
>Ga0114959_10000145_pt1 | contig 68378 bp, 68 predicted proteins | sample C_130625_EF_Meta_FD_87317 | JGI IMG/M metagenome (GOLD analysis project Ga0114959, IMG submission 87317) | Freshwater microbial communities from Lake Croche, Canada to study carbon cycling - C_130625_EF_MetaG | ecosystem: Environmental > Aquatic > Freshwater > Lake | place: Lake Croche, Canada...
CCTTTGCAATTTTCGGCAAAAAATTGATTGGTCTGTTCTGTCTCCTGCTTGTGGCCTGAGTTCGAACGGCGCTGCTACCGGAAAAAACCACTTCTTGAATGAGATTCTAGGTAGTAAGCCCTACATTCTATAGCAATCCCCTAAAATGACTCAATTCTTACTGAATCAGGTCTAATCCATTGCATGGCATCAGCCCAAGAACTATCTGACTTTCTGAGCAGTGTCGAGCAGCGCGCTTTTAAGCAGGCGGTCTACGCCGTGCGCGATGACGATGCCGCAATGGATATTGTTCAAGATGCCATGATCAAATTGGCTGAAAAATATGGGGATAGACCTGCTGGAGAGCTCCCATTGGTTTTCACTAGAATTCTGCAAAACCGTATTCATGACTGGTTTAGAAGGCAAAAAGTCAGAAATACCTGGGTCACCCTCTTTTCTAATATGGGCAAAAAAACTGATGATGGTGATGATTTTGACCCTCTGGAGTCACTCTCAGCGCCAGATGACAGTGAAATTCACCAAGATGGGGCTCATAAACTAGAAAAAAGTCAGCTTTTACAGGCTTTGGAGTCAGAAATATCTAAATTACCTGTACGTCAACGAGAAGCCTTCCTGATGCGTTATTGGGATGAGCTAAGTATTACTGAGACGGCCAAGGCGATGAGTTGTAGTGAAGGTAGTGTCAAAACCCATTGTTCTAGAGCCACCCAAACTTTAGCTAAAGCATTGAAATTAAAAGGAATTACGCTGTGAAACACTTTGAAGATCAACTTACCCAGACCCAAGTCGACCAATTCGGTAAGGCTAGCGCTGCCCTGCTTCGCCAAGGTACTCAGAGCATTCCTAAGGACATAAAAGATCGTCTATATGCCGCGCGCATGAAAGCACTTTCCCTTAGAAAACCTGAAAAGATTCGTATTCAGAAGCAAGTTTTAGCTGGTTCAGCTCGTAACTGGACTTCTGGTTCCAATGGAGTTTGGGATACCGTTGGTTGGATTGCGCCTTTGGTTGTCCTGGTTTTTGGTCTGATTGGCATCGCCCAATGGCAAGATGACTCTCGTATTAATGACATTGCTGAAGTCGATGCGGCTCTGCTATCGGACGATGTACCGCCTGATGCTTACGCGGATAGCGGGTTTATGGCTTTCCTCAAGAATGGACCTTTATCTGATTCTGACAGCACATCTGATCTATCCCACAGCAAATAATCGCAATAAATAATTTAACTCGCTTAATGTCATTGACAGCTCGAACGCAAAAAGTATGCAGCCTAGTGCTGCTCCTTTTAATTTGCACAGCTCAAGTGAGCCCAACATTGGCTCAAAACGCACCAAGCGCTCCTCATGCAAAAGCTGCCGCCATTCCTGAGAAAAAACCCGATGGTACATGGGAAGGTTTGAAACCAGCCCAGCAAAAAATTCTTGCACCACTTGAAAGCGACTGGGATTACATGTTGCCTGATAGTCGCAAAAAATGGACACAAGTTGCCAACATTTACCCCAAGATGAGCGCCCAAGACCAAGAGCGCCTGCAATCTCGCATGGCTGGCTGGTCCAACCTATCGCAAAAAGAACGTCGACTTGCCCGTGAAAATTATCTTGCAAGCCTAAAGTTTCCTGCCGAGAAAAAAGCGGAGGCTTGGAGTGCCTATCAAAAACTGAGTGATGATCAAAAGAAGAAGTTGGCTGAATCTGAAAGCAAGAAAAAACCTACTGCAGCCAATGCACCAACGCTGCAGCAACACTCCATATCGCAGAAAGCCGCGCTCCCCGCAACCGTTTTGGCACCTAGCACTCCCGCACCAGCAGATAGCTCAGGATCCAATCCGGAAAGTAGCTCTTCTAATAACTAAGCAGCTCTATGACGCCTGCTGAATTAGCCGCATTACCCTCACCACAATTTTGGCGCCGTGTTTCATGCTGTCTTTATGAGCAATTGGTTTTGCTTGGAGTGATTGCATTTACTTTTCTCGTTCCTAATCTCGGTTTAGGAATTTTATTCGGCGTCTCATTACCTAGTTGGCTTACTTTTATATATCTGTATGCTGTATTAGGCATTTACTTTATTTGGTATTGGACTAAGTCTGGACAAACGCTTGCTATGCAAACTTGGCGAGTACGAATCATTGGGCAAGATGGTAAAAATCTAAACAAGCGGCAGGCATTTTGGCGCTATGTTTATGGTTCTCTCTGGTTAATACCATGCGTATTATTGCAATGGGCTTTTCATCTAGAGAAATGGCAGATTATTGAAATGCTATTCACTGTGGCGTTATTTATTTGGCCCATAAGTATTTATTTAGATCGCCAAAATATTTTGTATCGACAAAGCCTACCTGACCGTTTGGCGGGAAGCCGCTTAGTCGAGCTACCTAAAAACCTTGTAACCCTGCGTTAGTAATCTAATCAGCATCCTTCATTAAGCCTCTCGTAGACACTCGATAGCCGTAGCCTTCTGAATTTTTTTCTGAAAGCTGTATCCAGACGCAAGGCAGGCAAACGCACCAAAACCCAGACCCATCCATATTGCCTGTCCAAAAGCATTAAATTGAATTTCCATCACATAACGACCTAAGGCCCAGGCAGCAATACCAGAGGCAATGCCAGCAAGCAGTCCCGCCAATAATCCAATCATTACCAGCTCAATATTTGCAATGCTGGCCAAGGTGGAACGAGAAGCACCCAATGCTTTTAATAGGGCTGCATTTTTATAGCGATCGTCTTGGGTAGCTGCAATTGCTGACATTAAGACCAACACCGCAGCCCCGATCGTAAAGGCAAGCAATAAACCCAATACTGATGAGAGCTTATTGAGCACCTCCTGAATTTGCTGCAGTGACGCAGAAACATCCACAATCGTTAAGTTGGGATATGTTTGGCTTAGTTGAAAATCCAAAGATTCTTGCGCAGGGGATTGGTAGTAGGAAGTAATCCAAGAGTGCGGCAACAATTGCAATTGTGCTGGCGGCATAATCACAAAAAAGTTCACGCGCATCGATCCCCAATCTAATTTACGTAAAGAGGTAATGGGTGCAGTTATTTTTTCACCAGCAATCTCAAAAGTGAGTTGATCCCCTAATTTCAATTTCAAGGTTTTGGCTATACCAGTTTCCATCGATATTTGAGGTGCATCACCTTCGATCCATTTACCTGAAGTAATCTGATTTCCCGATGGTAGTTGATCCGTATAGGACAAATTAAATTCACGATCAATTAAGCGCTTTGCATTCTCTTCAGAAAAATCGTTCGGGGTCACCTCTTTACCATTGATATCTACTAAACGACCGCGCACCATAGGATAAAACTGAGGACTGGAAACTCCTGCGCTCTCAAGGGAATTCGTCAGACCTTGTTTTTGATCGCCCTGAACGTTAATCATGAAACGATTAGGCGCATTGATTGGAATATTGCCCTGCCAAGCGCTTAAAAAATCAGCTCGCAGAAGTAACACTAAAAGTAGCGCCATTAAAGCAATGCCCAGTGCTGTAATTTGAACTACTGCCAATCCCGTCCTGCGTCCTTGTGACAAAATCACAAATCCAAGCGCAAAGCGATGAGTGCGTATTGAGCTGAGCATACGCAAAACACACCAAGATACAGCAGCAAAAATGGTGATTGCAGCGCCAAAACTGAGACAAGTCCATAAGGCCAGTTTCCAGTCTCGGGCAGCAAGCATGATTAATGCTATCGCAGCACCTAATCCACATAAAGCAGTCCACAAAGTAGAAATGGCGATGCCATCAAACTCTTTGCGGATTAATCGAATTGGAGAGACTTTTACTAAGCTGTAGATTGCAGGTCCTGCAAAGCCAAGTAACAAACACCAAGCTACTAACACACTCCAAAGTACGGGCCAAGGGGATGCTGACGGTAATTCAGTGAGAACTAGGTTTCCCAGAAGAAAAGTCAATACATACTGCCCAAGATAACCCAATAAAGATCCAAAAAGGGCTGCAATGAGTCCAAGTCCTAACAGCGTTTCACCTTGACGTTTGAGAATCATATTTGAGCTTGCCCCTAGGCATTTGAGAGCTGCACATACATCAGCCTGTTTGCGGGTGTAGCGATGCGCAGATAAAGCAATCGCAACTGAAGCCACCATGGCCGTTAATAAGGCAATTAAAGATAAGAACCGATCTGCGCGCTCTAGAGTTTTACGCATGAGTGGCTGTGCATTTTCGAAAGTTTCAATACGAATGCCTTTTAGACTCTCTTTAACTATATTTTGGTTTGCCCATCTTGAATATGAACTAATAGCAGCATCCGAACCCGCCAATAGCAATCGATAAGTTACCCTGCTACCAAGACCAATAAGGCCTGTTTCACTTAAATCTTGAAGGGACATCATGACTCTGGGAGCAAAGTTCATAAAACCAGCGCCACGATCAAGCTCACGCTCAAGGACCCCGCCAATGACAAATGTCTTTTTGCCCAGCACTATGGCGTCCCCTTCTTTTGCATGCAGACTTGCAAGCATGGCAGGATCTACCCACACAGAGCCTTGCTCTGGGCCAGAATCAAATAGCTTGTCTTGAACCTTAGATTGGACTCGTAGCGCTCCACGCAAAGGATATTGAGGACTTACTGCTTTAAGCGATGCCAATTTGCTGTGTGAACCAACAGTTGCCATGCTCGGGAAGACAATCGTTTGTGCTAGCTGTAAATTTTGCTTTCTTGCCTCGTCTATAAATACTGTAGGTAATGGTTGATCAGAAACAATGAGCAAATCGGAAGCTAATAGCTGACGGGCATCAAATGCAAAAGCCCTTTGCATGCGGTCCGCTAAAAAGCTGACACTACATAATGCGGTGACTGAAAGCGTTAAGGCAACTAATAACCACAGTAATTCGCTTGATCGCAAATCACGTCTTAAGCCACCGAAGAAACGATCAATTAAATTACTCAAATTGCCTGAATTTGCCCGCCATCAACACGCATGACAGTACCCGTAATGAATGAAGCATTTTGACTGGCTAAGAATGCTGCCGCATCACCATACTCTGTTGGATCACCATATCTTCCCATCGGAATTTGACGCAAACTGGCTTTCACTACATCCTCATAACTTGTGCCTTCACGTTTGGCACGCGCTTCATCTAATTGGCGCAAGCGATCTGTTGCCACTCTCCCCGGCATGATGATATTGACTGTAATGCCTTCGGCAGCCACTTCTGCAGCCAATGTTTTAGACCAAGCCAGCAATGCGGCACGCAAAGTATTTGAAATGGCTAAATTTTTGATGGGAGCAATAGCTCCTGAAGTAGTGCTAGTGATAATGCGGCCCCATTTACGCTGGCGCATACCAGGTAAAACGCGATCTGTAATAGCGATAAGCGATAAGACCATATCGTTAAAGCTCTTTTGCCAAAGCGCAGGGTCTTGGCCAGCTGCCGGCGTTGGTGGTGGCCCGCCAGTATTATTAATCAATATATCAATGGGACCGAATTCTTTTTCAACTTTTGAGACTAAGCTATCAATGACAGATGCATCAGAGAGATCCCAGCTAAGGGCAAGTGCTTGTCCGCCAGCCGCTTCAATGAGCTTTACAGATTGTTGCAAGCCTTCTGGATTGCGACCGGTTACTGCAACTTTGACGCCCTCTTTCGCCAAAGATACTGCCATTGCTTGACCTAAACCACGACTGGAGGCCATCACTAAAGCGACCTTACCTTTTAATCCTAAATCCATTTCATCTCCAAAATCTGTTTCTAATTATTTTTGATACTTTTAATCTAGCTGCAATCGCTGCTTGGCAACGACTTCTTTATAAACGGTGTATTCCGCTTTGATTTCTTTTGCAAAAGCGTCAGAGCCATTCACATTAATTAATGAGCCCGTATCCTCAATACGCTTTTTAACGGCAGGATCGGCAACGACCTTTTGCAGTGCTGCCGTGTACTTATCGACAATGTCTTTTGGCATTCCTGCTGGGCCTAGCAGTCCATAATAGGCCATCCGATTTACGGGGGCAAGGCCAACTTCAGAAAATGTAGGGACATTGGGCAATTGCGCTAAACGTTTTGGGGCGGCAACTACGATTGGAACCAACTTACCATCTTTAATAAACGGCAAAGAGGAGGGCAAATTATCAAAAATCATAGAGACTTGCCCACCAACTGTATCCGCTAATGCAGGACCTGCACCGCGATAAGGGATGTGAACAATAAAGACCCCTGTCAAACTCTTGAATAACTCGGTTTGTAGATGACCAATACCGCCAGTACCAGAGCTTGAATATGAGTATTTTCCAGGATTCGCTTTTAAGACTTCCATAAATGTTTTGAAATCTTTCGCTGGGAAAGATGGATTGACAGCAATGATATTAGGCGTTGCAGCAATATTGCTAATGGCCGTGAAATCCGTTACAGGATCGTATCCAATCTTTGGATTAATCGCGGGATTAGCGGCGGTAGTGGAGACTGTAGCCATACCAATGGTGTAGCCATCCTTAGGCGCGCGCACCACCTCAAGAGCCCCAATAGAACCACCCCCACCCGCCTTGTTTTCAACAATAACCGTTTGACCTAGCTGACGACCTAAGGCATCACCTACAGCGCGAGCAATGATGTCCGTGCTGCCACCTGGCGCAAATGGCACGACTAAACGAATTGGCTTATTTGGGAAATTTTGTGACTGCGCTGCCGCTAGAGAGCCAGTTGTAACAAGAATAATGGCACTGATCAACTTTAAAAAGTTGGCTGGTAAGGATTTCATAGACTTACTGACCTAATGGTTTTGGTAAATTGCCGGCATATTTAAAAAGCTGCGCCTCATATTCATTCAAAATCTGAGCCAGCGCCTCTTGTAGGCCTGACACAAGAGCCTCGGGAGTATTGTCTTTGAGAGCAACACGCTTGGTATAACGATTTGCACCAATCAGGGGATTGGCTTTACCGTTACCAGTTGCGCTTAGGAAAAATTCAATGCTCACCACCGCCTCAGCTTGCTTACGATAATCACCGTAAAACTCTTCTACTGTTGCTTGCAAATAATAGAAAGGAAAGAGACTGTTACTTTGGCCCACCGTTGACGAGAAAATATTGGCTTTATTGATCCACTGACGCTCAGCGTTTCCAATCATTTCAGCAGGAATAGTCGCATAAACGTTATAAAAATCTTTTTCATAACGTTGATCACCTGTTCGGTAGACCAAAGATCTGCCATCAAAAGGCGGCGTAACCGATACAGCCCCCATCTTCAGCCAAATATCTGTGCGGGCTTGGCGTGGAGCCGTAGTTCTATCCGGAGAAACCATCCAGGTTGCTGGACCTACTGGTGGTCTAGTAGGTAAGGAACAAGAAACCAAACCAGAGATAGCGAGGGAAAAGACTATGTGCTTCATCATTTCTTTGCTCCAGACTCACCAGCACCAGCACCCTGTGGTGTTATTTTTTTTGGCGGATCACTCCAAATCAGACTAGATGGTGATTGGCTTGCAATGCGGCTAAATTCGTTTAAATTCTCGCTAGCCTGCTTGATATTTTCCATTGTCAACACAGTATCGCCTTGAACACTAGTGATAGTCTGACGCAAGGAAGTGGTTGCAGCCACCAACTCACGCACCAGAAGACTGATTTCTTCTTTGTCGGTTGCTTTATTAATGCGAGCCATGATGACGTTTAATTGCTTAACAGATTCAATAGCACCTTCATTACCTTTACCATCGCCAGCCATCAAAACATTTAAATTAGCAAGCAAGGCATCGAATTTCTTTTGAGTGCCATCGATATTCATATCGTTTAAAGCACCAATTAATTTTTGTATACCAGCTATGATTTCATCTGCCTGATTTGGTAATGATGGAATAACTGAGTACTCAGGCTTCCAAGAGTAAGGAAGTGGTGGAGTAGCAGATGCATTTGCTACAAAATCAAACTCAATATAGTTCACGCCGGTAATACCCATAGACTTTACTCGTGCACGTAGATTATTTTTAACAAACTCGTCAATTTGATCTGGATTTACCTTATCACCAAAAATTTGCATTTGGACAACCACATACTGGCGACGATTGTGAAAAGGTATATCTCTTTCGTAGATATCACCAGATAGACCAATCATGGTTACCTGACCAATCTTCACTCCTCTGAATCGAACTGCAGCCCCAGCGTCCAAACCAGTTACAGATTGTTTAATATAGGTTTCAACCATAAAGGACTTTTGAAAGATTTTGCCCCCACCAAAAATGAGGATCACGGCAATCAGCACACCAATTGCTGCAAGCACAAAAACGCCTAGGCGAAAATAATTGGGATTTGAGTTATTACTCATGCTGCGTCCTTGCTCATAATACGATTGAAAAATTGATGCACTCGCGGATCTTTGCTGGTATCACGTAATACCTTAGGATCACCCTCGGCAATAATGCCTTTAGCTCCCTTATCAAGCATGATCACCTTATCAGCAATGGCATAGATACTGGCTAGCTCATGGGAAACAATGACAAAGGTAATACCCAGGTTTTTCGACAAATCTTGGATCGTGCTGTCGAGATCGGCAGAGGTAATGGGATCTAGACCAGCTGAAGGCTCATCCAAGAATAATATCTTGGGATCTAGTGCCATAGCCCGAGCAATCGCCGCTCTCTTTTGCATGCCGCCACTAATTTCACTTGGCATGTAAGACTCATAAGGCAAGAGTCCGACCAGATCAAGCTTACAGCGCGCCAATAAATCCATTTGGACTTGTGTCAACTGAGTATATTCCTGCATAAATAAGGTCACGTTATCAAGCAAGTTCATAGAGCCAAATAAGGCGCCCTGCTGATACATCACACCAAAGCTTGTCATGATCTTTTGACGCTCCGCACCAACAGCAGAAGTGATGTTTTGTCCCTCAATGAGAACATCACCTGCCAGAGGCTGGTAGAGACCAAATAGATTTTTTAGCAGACTGGATTTGCCGCAACCGGATCCACCGAGTATCACAAAAATTTCACCGTAATTAACAGAGAAATTCAGATTTTGCATCAGTACATTAGAACCATAACCCACAGTGAGGTTTTGAACATCGATTGCGAATGGAGATTTATTAGGCACGTCCATCAGAATCCAGTCTTATAGGAAATGAAGGCAAAGATACCGTCGACCAACACAATCAAAACAATACTACTGACTACAGCTCGTGTAGCTGAAATACCAACCGCAGCCGCACCATTCCCTGTTTGCATACCGCGAAGGCAGCCAACCGCTGAAACAACAACGCCAAATAGTGTGGCCTTAATTAAACCCGAACCAATATCTTCGATATCTACAGCAGAAAGCATGCCGTTATAGAAGTTTATAAAAGGAATGCCATAGATCAACATTGTCAACATTGAAGAAAAAATACTGACAATATCGGCAAACAAAGTCAAAATCGGCGCAACCAAAATGCCGGCAAGAACGCGTGGGACGACTAAAAAACGAATAGGGCTTAAACCCCCAGAAACCAAGGCATCTACCTCGCTATTGACAGTCATCGTGCCGATCTCAGCGGCGAACGCTGCTGATGATCGTCCTGCTAACAAAATAGTAGTAATTAATGGGCCCATTTCTCGCACAATCCCCAAAGCTGCTAAAGGACCAACAAAAGATACGGCACCAAACTGCTCCATACCGATAGCCGCCTGGAAAGAGAGAATCACGCCAATCAAAAAGGCTACTAGACCAATAATCGGTAATGCCGCTATACCCGCTTGTACTGCTGCATTAACAAAGTCACCCCAGCGCACTTGATTAGGGTTTCGAATAGACCAAGCTAAATCAGCTGCAAGATGGCCTGTAAAAGAAATGAGGCCAACCGCATCATCAATTAAATTCTGCACAGCCATACCTGTGCTAACCACAAAACTTCTTTTAGCCTTTACAGGCGGCACAGGAAATAAATTACTGATTGGGTTGAATTCATTTAACAAAGGTTCATAGCGAGAATCTAAACCAAAGACGTCAAACTTTGCACCAGATGTTGTTTGCGCTTCTTGAACGCTAATCAGAAACGCAATACCAGCGCCATCTAAAAAAGTAACTTTAGATGCATCAAAAGTAAGTAACTTGCTTTTGCTATCGCCCTGCTTAAGCCATGTATCTTGAGAATCGCGGATTTGGGACCAAATACCCCCCAAGGAATAGACGTTAATTACGCCATTGAGAGTTACTTTAGCGTTTTGGAGATTAAGCTGGGACCAGACCGCAACTGGATTTTCAAGGGAGAAATTAGACTTTGAAGTAGAGTTTGAAGCAATCATTTAATTACTATAAGGGACAAAAGTGAACTAGATATGAAATAGCAAGATTATTTGATTGGTTTACTAGAAGCTGAAGTGAAGCTCTCATCTCATTATTTAGAAACATTAGGCACAAGAGCATCAAATAAGAAATCCCTAATTTGGTGCATATTCAGAGCAAAACTTGAATATAAAAGATTAAGAGCTATCAAATAAATGTAACTTAAGCGCAACACACGAATTGTAAATTCGTCTTAACTAGGTTGCTTATGTATAAAGGGAATGTATGAAAAAAATTAGTGTTTAAATGCCGTAGCTATATTTTTATTATCCACACTTACTTACACACAGAGCATTTTTTGGCATCTAAGCTAAAGTCAGAATTACACAAGATCAGCCCCAAGGAAAGATTCAGTGAATACATTTGAATACATAAAAAGAACCATTAAAGATGACTTTGCTGCGCTCATTGGATTCCTCTCAGAATTTAAGTTTTTTGTGCTCTTCCTAGGTATTAGCTTGATGGCTCTAATTTATTTTTTAGATCCATTTCCAAAAAAAAGAAATTGTGATTGCCACAGGCTATCAAGATAGTGATTGGTACCACTTTGGGGAGCATCTCAAGCCATATCTTGAAGAAAAAAACATTGAACTTGAAGAACTTGTTACCAGTGGTGCAGTTGATAACTTTCAATTACTAGTAGATCCCAATACAAAAGTGAATGCAGCCTATACATATGGCGGGGCACTTACAGAAAATCAGGCGAAGCAAGTGTATTCGTTGGGAAGTATTACCTATGAACCTATATGGATTTTTTATAATTCTAAAAAAGTTGGAAAGATTACTAGATTCAAGGATATTTCAAATCTAGAGGTAGGTGTAGGTCCCAAGAAAAGCGGTTCTTTTCCATTGACCCAGACTCTTTTTAAACTCAATGGTATTGATATTGAAAAAGATCAGCATTTTCATTCAGATCAATTTGAAACAAATCTAGATAAGTTTAATAACGGTACTTTAGATGTCTACATTCTTGTATCTAGTATTAATGAACCGATTGTCAAAAAATTACTGAATACACCTAACGTCGAATTATTTAACTTCACCAATGCTGAGGCCTATCAGAAAAAGGTGCCCTATTTTGATGCCGTAAAAATGCCAGCAGGTTCAGTTGACATTGCAAAAAATATCCCATCGCAACATATTAATCTGGTTGCAACGACTATGTCATTGGTTGTCAAAAAAACCATGCACCCCGATTTACAGCTTGCTTTATTGATGTCACAGAAGCAAGTTTTAGAGAGAACTGAAGCTCTATTTTTTGGTAATCGCAATGAATTCCCTGCATATGTTGATACCCGAATTCCAATAAGCCCCGTGGCACAAAAATACATTACCTTTGGCCCTCCTCAGCTACTTCACTACTTGCCATTCTGGACAGGCTTATTCTTGACCCGATTCTGGCTTGTGATTCTCACAATTGGCGCTGCCCTGTACCCTCTTTCTAAGCTCCATTTAGGATCAAGAAAGTTTCAATATGAAGTTCATAAGTACCCAGGTTATCGCGACCTTCTTGAGATTGATAAGGCGATCACCCTAGACAACTTGAGTGAAACAAAAAAGTTGCAGTATCTGAAGAAGCTGGAGGAATTAAATACCCATGTATGTGGATATGAGGTGCCTATTGGCATGGAAAAAGAATACTTTCGCTATGTGAAATCTTTGGCCGATACAAGATTAAAAATCTTACGTCTACCCAAACAAAATCCGCCAAGCTAATTTATTACTGGAATTGATTAATTAGCCTTAATTTCCTTTTCTATTGAATCAATAAGGTATAAAAAGCCAAAATAATCCCCCTCTTTACCTGCAGGGGCTCCAGCTCTAATGACCTCATCCTTAATCACTGATAACTCTTGTGATAATTCATTTTTTTCTAGCTCAGTGAGTTTTGTTTTTTGCAAGCGCTCTGTGATGGCAACAAATTTCTGACTATGTAGGCTTTTTTTCACAGAATAACGAAATTCTCTTAACTTGATATTTAGCTTGGAAAGCGGATAAAAGATTGCCAACAAGGTCAGCAATAAGATCCAGGCTCTGTCAATAAATCCTGCCATCCAAAAAGGCAGATAACGTGCAGCATGGGGTGGACCATAGTCATAGAAATGTTCCGCTACGGGACTTATTTGTATGAGGGGATCAACATACGCAGGAAATTCATTTCTTTTTGCAAAAAAAAGATTTGTAGAATTTCGAATCACATCTTTGGTTGCCATTAACAAAGCCAATTGAACGTCTGGATGCATATCTCTTCGCACTACTAGACTGGCAGTAGTGGCAATCAATTCAACATCTTTTTTGGGAACTTGTTCATACAAATCAATCGAACCTGCTGGTAAAGTAACTGCCTCGATAAAACTCATCCTTTTTTGATAGGCATTTGCATATTTGTAATTAAATAACTCCACACCAGGTTGGAGTAAAAATTTACGAATTTCTGGGTCATAGGCACTAGCAACCCTGACTACTGCATCCAAGTTACCTTTAATAAAATCATTTTCAAGCTCTTCAAATGATTCAGATATGAAGTGCTTATTGTTAGTAACGTCAATTTGATTTAACTCAAACAATTTTTTTGCAATAAGATAGGAGCCGCTTTTTAGAGGGCCAAGACCAACTCTGAGCTGTGAAAAATTCGAGATATCATTAATTTCTCCAGTCTTACTTTTTCTGTAAAAAATCCATATAGGCTCGTAAGAAACACTGCCCAAAGAATAAATACCATCCATCTGCTCTTGATTTAACGCTCCCCCATATGTGAAGGCCACATTCACACCTTCGCTTTTATGAATTAATTTATCTACGTTATCAATAGCGCCATCGGAGGTAATGATGGAGGTCATCAAACCTCTTTCTTCTAACAAAAGAGATGCATTCTTGGCAAATGTATACCAATCAGATTGCTGATGGGCGGTTGCGATATTGATCTTTTTATTTGGAAAAGGATCTAGATAGAAAAACAAAGCAATAAGAGCGACTATGAATGCGACAAAAAGAAGTTTTGAGTCTCTAAATTCCTCTTTGATGGCAATAAATTCATCCTTGATGATGATTTTTAAATATTTAAAGGAATTCATTTATAGAAATTTATCAGCTAGATTATTTGCAGTAAATAAGTGCATCTTTTTGCTTATGTTACAGCCCTTTAACCTTGGTCAGAATTTAGCATATTGAATACTAAAATTTATGCTGAAATTGGGAAGAAAAAACGCCACCCTTAGGTGGCGTGAAGACATCAATCGCGTCTGATATAAGATGATTTGGTGCGGCTGGCAGGAATTGAACCCACGACCCCTTGGTTCGTAGCCAAGTACTCTATCCAGCTGAGCTACAGCCGCAACGTCCATAATTATGCCATGAAAGAGAAGAACTACATCACCCCCGCTGGTCACGAACGCATGAAGAACGAGCTCCTACAGCTCTTGAACCTTGATAGACCTGAGGTTGTTAAGGTTGTCCACTGGGCTGCCAGTAATGGCGATCGGTCTGAAAATGGAGACTATATTTACGGAAAAAAGCGTCTGAGAGAGATTGATAGACGCATTCGCTTCCTTAATAAACGCCTAGAATTTGCTGTAATTGTTGATAATTCCGCCCGAAAATCAGATGAAAACGATTCTGAACAGGTCTTCTTTGGGGCTACTGTGAGCTACGCCGCTCTCGAGGGATCTGAAGCTAATAAGGAGATTGTGATCACCATAGTCGGAGTTGATGAAGTGGATCTAGATAAAGGGCATGTCAGCTGGGTATCCCCAATTGCGAAAGCGCTCATTAAATCTCGTATTGGGGATTGTGTTTTTATACAAACCCCAACAGGCCCTTCTGAAATTGAAATCCTTGATGTTCAATATCTCTAGCTTTAAAACTTAAACAGAACGAGTGCGTGTCACTCGCATCACGTCGGGGTTAGAACGTAGGCTACGCATCACCTTAGAAAGGTGCAAGCGATCGTAAACCTGAATCGTAAAACGAATTGTTACCGAATCCTCTTTGAAGCGATCCTCCATAGAAACATTCATGATGTTGGAGTCTGCTGAGGTTACGCTACTAGCCACCCTAGCCAATACGCCTTTGCCTTGCCTAGTATCGATTGCTAGATCTACTTCAAACTCACGATTAAGTTCTTTGCCCCACTCAACCTCGACCCACTTATCGCTGTCCTTAGAGAGCATACGCAATGCGATAGAACAATCATTAGTATGGACTTGTAGGCCCTCACCTTTGCCGAGATAACCAATAATATTGTCCCCAGGAATGGGGTGGCAGCAAGTTTGAAAGTGTATGGAATTGCCCTCTTGGCCATCAACTAAAATCGCTTGACGCTGATGATGGTGACCTATCTCTTGATTTGGCGCAACCCAATCTGCAACCCCTAAACGCATTTGCTCAGCTCCGCCCACATCATCAATCAGAATCTTCAGGCGAATGGCCAGCTCTTGCGGCGAGCGTCTGCCTAAGGCGATATTCACACAAGCCTCCTCACGGGTCTTATCGCCTGTCCAATGCATCAACCTTTCCCAAATCTCGGGAGTAAGTAGTGCAGCATCAACACCCTGTTGGCGTAGAGCGTTTGCCAAAAGACGCTCACCCAACTGAAGTGATTCTGAATAATGTTTAGTCTTGAGTGAATGGCGAATGGAAGCACGTGCTTTACCGGTGCGGACAAACGCCAACCAGCCAGGATTGGGCTGCGAACTGGCTGAAGTAATGACTTCAACAATATCGCTATTCTTAAGCTCACTTCGTAAAGGCAACTGCAATCCATTAATCTTTACCGCTACACAAGTATTACCAAGATCACTATGAATAGAGTATGCAAAGTCTAGTGCAGTTGCACCTCTTGGTAGCGCTCTGATCTGGCCCGTAGGCGTAAACACATAGACTGCATCCGGGAATAAATCAATCTTGACGTGCTCTAAGAATTCTTGGGAGTCGCCACTGCTGTCTTGAATATCAATCAAAGATTGCAACCATTGGTGAGCGCGGTTTTGTACCTCGCTCATATCAGGAGAGCCGTCTTTATAAGCCCAGTGAGCAGCTACACCTGCTTCAGCAACCGCATGCATTTCAGTTGTTCTAATCTGAAACTCCACTGGAACACCAGAGGGGCCCAATAGAGTGGTGTGTAGAGATTGATAGCCATTTAGCTTAGGAATGGCGATGTAATCCTTGAACTTACCTGGCATCGGCTTGTATAAAGAATGCAAAATGCCTAGGGCGCGATAACACTCATCAATTGATTGAACCGTCACACGAAAAGCATAAACATCTAACACCTGAGAAAAACTTAAATGCTTAGCCCGCATCTTAGAATAGATGCTAAAAAGCGTCTTTTCTCGACCACGCAGATCCACCCCTAAATTGGCTTTGGAAAAAGCCATGCGAGAAGCTTGCAAAATCTTCTCGACCATTTCTTTTCGATTACCCCGCGCCCGCTTGACTGCGCCTTCGATAACCCGAAAACGCATTGGCATGGAATAACGAAAACTCAGATCTTGGAGATCACGATAAATCACGTTTAAACCAAGGCGATGCGCAATAGGGGCATAGATCTCAATAGTTTCGGCCGCTACACGGCGACGCTTCTCCATCGGCACCGCATCAAGGGTGCGCATATTATGGGTGCGATCTGCCAGCTTAACCAAAATGACACGGACATCACGCGCCATAGCCATAAACATTTTACGAAAGCTTTCTGCTTGCGCTTCTGCATGACTTTGAAACTCCAATTTATCGAGTTTTGTTAAACCCTCAACTAGCTCAGCTACCTTATTGCCGAACTTTTCAACTAGGTCTGCTTTTGTACAGCCGGTATCTTCAATCACATCATGCATTAATGCAGCCATGATCGATGGCGCATCCAATCGCCAAGTCGCACATAACTCAGCAACTGCAACGGGATGGGTAATATAAGGCTCACCACTATGGCGATACTGACCTAAATGGGCAGCGTCAGAAAACTGAAATGCTTTTTTAATTTTTGAAATTTCATCGGGTTTGAGATAGGAGAGCTTTGAGAGCAATCCCTCAATAGAAACTACCTGATGCTTTAAGGGGAGACTGGGTGCAGATGTGGGGCCAAATAAATGACGGCTCGATTGAGCCAACAAACTGGCAATGATAGATTTTTTACCACTCTGAACTGAGTCATCAGAATCAATATCCAAAGTCTGAGCTTGATCTGAGCTTTGAGCTGAACCAAGTGAAACATCTTTAGGCGAGATGTTCCCTGCTTTTTCCGATGTTTTAACTATTCCTAAAGGGAGCTCCACACCGGAACCCCTTGATTAGAGTGGTACTTTGGTCAACATGTCACGGTCAGTCACACCAGCAGCTACTTCACGTAATGCAACTACAGTAGCTTTATCTCTGGACTCAACGCGTGGGGAGTGACCTTGTACTAATTGGCGCGCACGATATGTCGCAGCCAAGACCAATTCAAAACGATTTGGAATAGTTTTAAGGCAATCTTCTACAGTAATACGGGCCATGCTGAACTCACTTAATTTAGCTTCGATACCTATAGGATAACTGATTAGACCCCGAGGCGCCTTAAAAGGGCTGGATTTCTGGCCATACTGGGTCCAGAACGCAGTCTACTAGAGGCCAAGATATGCTTCAAATCAACCAATGCCTGATCAAATGAATCATTCACCACGATGTAATCGGCCTCATGGGCATGCATGAGTTCGACGTGGGCAGCCGCTAGGCGTCGTTGAATAGTTACCTCGTCATCTTGACCGCGCTTACGCAGACGCTCTTCTAAGGCCTCAATAGAGGGTGGAAAGATGAAGATCCACTGTACGGAGGGAATCAACTTCCGAATTTGTTGGGCGCCCTGCCAATCAATTTCCAGCATGACATCGCTACCCGCTTGCATCTGAGACTCAATCCAAGGTTTTGAAGTTCCATAAAAGTGACCATGGACCTCTGCCCATTCTAAAAAATGACCTTGGTTACGCTCTTGTAGAAAGTCTTCTTTTGTTAAAAAGCGGTAATCCTTACCGTCAACTTCCCCTGGTCTTGGAATACGCGTTGTTGAAGATAAAGATAATTTTAGACCAGTCTCATCTTTTAATAAAGCATTTACCAAAGATGACTTGCCCGCACCTGATGGGGCAACAATCATCAACATACTGCCTTGATAGGATGGAGTCATAGAATTAGTCATCAAACTATCAATAGATTACTCGAGATTTTGAACTTGTTCGCGCATTTGCTCAATCAGAAGTTTGAGCTCTAAGGCTGCTTGTGTGCATTCCTCAGATACAGACTTCGAGCTTAAGGTATTGGCTTCACGATTAAGTTCTTGCATCAGAAAATCTAAGCGCTTACCTACCGGACCTTTGCCAGCAAGTGCAGTATCTACAACCTGAAGGTGGGTCTTTAAGCGCGCGAACTCTTCGGCGACATCTATACGGACCGCATACAGTACAACCTCTTGGCGAATTCGCTCCATGAGCTCTGTGCCTGCTTTAGCCTGCTCTTGAGCTGCCAGTGCTTCAGCCAAACGTTCAGTGAGTTTTTCTTGATACTGAGAAACATATTCTGGTACCTTAGGTTCGATTGCCTTCACAATCTCACGCATCTTACTTGTGATGCTGTTGAGAACGCCAACCAAAGATTTACCTTCGGCATGGCGACTATCCATCAGAGCAGCTAGAGCTGAGCGTCCTGCTTCTACCGTGGCAGTAATCCAGCCATCTTCCTCGCCACGTGGCTCAGAGACAATACCTGGCCAACGCAGCACTTCTGCAATGCTTAATTCTTGAGCCTTGGGGAAAGACGCCTGGGCTTTTTCTTGAAGGGTGTACAGAGCATCTAGACGGTCACTGTTAATAGCGCCTAGGGCATGGGGATTGCTTTTAGCTGCACCTGCTGCACCGCTATTGACCCGCCATGCTGCTCTAAACTCGACTTTGCCGCGTGAAAGGTTTTGAGTAGCTATTTCTCGTAAGGCAGGCTCAGCCCCACGGCACTCGTCTGGAAGACGAAATCCTAAATCCAGAAAGCGGCTGTTGACAGCCCGACATTCCACCTGCAGATCAGCAACTACACCCGCTCCTAGGGAGACTTGGCGAGAAGCGCTGCCATAACCAGTCATGCTCGATATCATATGTACATTGTAGTTTCATTATTGAACTAAATCCGATTCATACCAAACCCACAGGACCCTATTTCCATGAGCACAGCAAACCCAGCCAGTATTGCCCGTCCCAGCGGCCGCAAGCCGACCGATTTGCGCCAGGTGACTATCTCCAGGGCCTTTACCAAGCATGCCGAAGGGTCGGTATTAATCACTTTTGGAGATACCAAGGTTCTCTGTACTGCCAGCATCCTTGAAAAGGTGCCACCTCATAAAAAGGGCTCCGGAGAAGGATGGGTAACCGCCGAATACGGCATGCTCCCCCGCTCCACTCATACCCGAAGCGATCGTGAAGCTGCCCGTGGCAAACAATCAGGCCGAACCCAAGAAATTCAGCGTCTCATAGGTCGCGCCATGCGTAGTGTCTTTGATTTGAAAGTTTTAGGTGAAAGAACCATTCATCTCGATTGCGATGTTCTACAGGCTGATGGCGGAACACGTACAGCATCTATCACTGGCGCCTATGTTGCTGCTCGTGATGCAGTAAACCAACTTCTCAAAAGCGGCACACTAGCCAAAGATCCAATCATTGATAGCGTTGCCGCAATTTCTGTTGGAATTTACCAAGGCGTTCCAGTTCTTGACCTGGACTATCCAGAAGACTCTTCATGCGATACCGATATGAATGTGGTGATGACTGGCAAAGGCGGCATGATTGAAGTTCAGGGCACCGCTGAAGGTGCAGCTTTCTCTAGAGCGGAACTTAATGCGCTACTAGACTTGGCTGAGCAAGGCATTAAAGAATTAACCCAGCTGCAAATTGATTCATTTAAATAAACTCATCTTTACTTAAGCTATGCAAAAAATGGTTCTCGCCTCTAATAATGCCGGCAAGGTAAAAGAGTTTCAAGCGCTATTGGCCACGCTGAACTATCAAGTGATTCCTCAAGGTGAATTGGGCATTCCTTCCGCAGAAGAGCCACACTTTACCTTTGTGGAGAATGCACTTGCCAAAGCAAGGCATGCAAGTGCAGCGGCAGGCCTGCCAGCATTAGCTGATGACTCCGGAATTTGTGTGCACGCTTTAAATGGCCAACCGGGAGTTTTATCTGCTCGCTTTGCTGGTGAGCAAGGTGATGATGCAGCGAATAATCAAAAACTCATTCAAGAATTAAAAGATCAAACTGATCGAGGCGCTCATTATGTGTGTGCCCTAGTTTTTGTCAATAGCCAAAATGATCCCGAGCCCCTAATTGTCCAAACCCGTTGGTACGGCCAAATTATTGAACAGGCAGCTGGTAGCAATGGCTTTGGCTACGATCCCCACTTCTTTTTAACTGAGCAGCAATGCACTGCAGCTCAATTAGATCCAGCGCAAAAGAACCTGATTAGTCATCGGGGCCAAGCATTGCGTGAATTGATCGTTCAACTTAAATCGCGCAACTAAAGTCTTGTGCTGAATTCAAACCCAAATAAAGTGAGCCTTACTGCATTGCCACCACTGGCTTTGTATATTCACTTTCCGTGGTGCGAGAAAAAGTGCCCTTATTGTGATTTCAACTCCCATCAAATTAAAGATGGTATTGCTAAAGCAGGCTTTGAGGAAGATCGGTATATCAACGCACTCATTACTGACCTAGAAACTGAACTTCCCAATGTATGGGGACGGCAAGTTCATAGTATTTTTATTGGTGGCGGCACTCCCAGCTTGCTCTCAGCCGAGGGAATAGACCGATTGCTCTGCGCAGTGCGCGCTCGCATCAACTTGGATCCAGATGCTGAAATTACCATGGAGGCCAACCCAGGCTCTATTGAAGCTGATAAGTTTGCGGGCTTTGCAAAAGCAGGGATTAATCGAGTTTCAATAGGGGTTCAGAGCTTTCAGGATGAACAACTGAAAGCCTTGGGTCGTATCCATAATGGCGAGGAAGCTCGGCGCGCCATTGAAATTGCAACGAAGCATTTTAAATCCGTGAACTTGGATTTAATGTTCGGCCTACCTAAACAAAGCCTAGAGGCAGCTAAAGCGGATGTTGTAACAGCACTCTCTTTTAAAACACCACACCTCTCTTTTTATAACCTTACCTTGGAACCTAATACATACTTTGCTAACTTCCCACCGCAACTACCAAACGATGATGAAGTAGATGCTATCTTTGAACAGAATTTAGATCTCCTCACCAAGGCAGGCTATCAGCGGTATGAAGTTTCTGCTTATGCTCAAAAAAATCAAGAGTGCAAACACAATCTGAACTACTGGCGCTTCGGTGATTACATCGGCATTGGTGCCGGCGCTCACGGAAAGATTTCTTTTCCAGACAAAATCACTCGTCAAGTAAGAGAAAAACATCCAGAAATCTATATGAAGGCCATGGAGACCAAGGGGAATGCCATCATTGAATCTAAGATTCTTGCACCCAAAGATCTCCCCTTTGAATTTATGCTTAATGCACTCAGATTATCTGATGGTGTGCCTACTAATACTTTTAGCGAACGTACCGGCCTGCCTTTAAATGTCATTAGCAAAGGCTTAGCTGAGGCTAGCAAAAAGAATTTGCTTGATGAAAATCCCAGTCAACTCAAAGCTACTGCATTAGGAATGCGCTATCTCAATAATCTTCAAGAGATGTTTTTGGATTAAAAGTCTTACTTGCCAGACCAGGTATGGGCTATTCCATTAAGAAATGCAGCAACACCATTCTTAAAGTCTGCACTTCCATAAGTTTCACTGATGAGATCATTGCAATCGGGCAATTGATTCTTAATGAGTCTTGCAAGAACCAGCTTGCTTGATTTTTGAGTAATAGGAGCTAATTGACTCAGTCGATCTGCGAGCTTATCTGCCTCTACCTCTAGTTGCTCTTGCTCATAGCTTGCCAAAAGATATCCTTGTTTGAGTAACTCCTCAGCCGATACCATTTCCGCTAATAACAACATTCGTTTCACGATATTGATATTCAAATGAGCTACTAACCAAGCAATGTTTCCAGCAGATAAGCAGTTACCTAAGGTTTTAGCTATCGGCACACCGAACTTGGCGTCTGGTGTTGAAATTCGAAAATCACAACAAGATGCAATGGCTAAACCACCTCCTACTGCCATGCCATCAATTACTGCAATGGTCGCTATGGGTAAAGTAGCGAGCGGAGTCAGATAGTCATCAATACCTTGCTCGTAGCGGACACCGTCTTGACCATCTTGAAAGCCAGCGAACTGAGCAATATCACTGCCAGATACAAAAGACTTGCCACCTGCACCCCTGAGGATAGCGACACGAACTGCGGGGTTTTGAGCAAGTTCTAGGCAGATATCTTTAAGCCCTTGATACATTGCAACCGTCATTGCATTACGAGCAGCTACATGATCAAAAGTAATGTAGGCAACATTTCCACGTATCTCAAATGAGACTTGTGCAACATTAACCTCTTTATCTTGTTGTGCCATATAGCGCTTATTCAGCTTTGATATTCAGACTCTTAACTAAACGCTGGTACTTAGCCAGTTCGCCAGCCAAGAACAAACTAAAGGCTGCTGGTGTTGCAGGGCCTTCTGGTTGTAAGCCTTGAGAATCTAGTGTCTTTTTAATTTGCGGATCGGCCATCGCTGCTTTAACTGCCTGGTCAATCTTATTCACTACCGCTGGATCCATACCCTTTGGACCCATGATGGAGTACCAGTTGGTTACATCAAAACCAGTAATACCTACTTCATTAAATGTAGGTACGCTTGGAAGGATGGATAAACGCTTAGGAGTAGATATGGCCAAAGCCTTCAAGCTGCCGTCTTTTATTTGCTGCAAGTTTGGAGGCAAGGTATCAAAATTCATGGTGATCTGGCCACCAAGTAAATCAATGATAGCTTGACCGCTACCCTTATAAGGAACGTGGTTGATTTGGATGCCAGCAATCTTGGCAAATAAAGCGCCTGCTAAATGCTGAGTACTTCCAATTCCAGAAGAGCCATAAGTCATTTGACCTGGATTAGCTTTTGCCAATGAAATAAGTTGCGATACAGAGTTCACAGGCAAAGAAGCTTTCACTACCAAAACGTTAGGTACGTAGCCTAAATAAGTAATGGGCGTGAAATCTGTAGCAGGATTGTAAGGAACGTTTGTTAAAACAAATGGAGCGATTGCATTGGAATTGGAATGTCCTACAAGCAAGGTATAACCATCTGGATTTGCCTTGGCAATTTGATCGGCCGCAATCGTTCCTGCCGCGCCTGATTTGTTTTCTACAATCACACTCTGACCAAGAATCTCACCCATCTTTGGGGCAAGAGCACGGGCAACAATATCAGTGCCACCACCAGGTGCAAATCCAACAATCAATCGAATTGGTTTAGTTGGAAATGCCTGCTGTCCAAGGGCAAAGAAAGAGCTTGTGACTAAGGTAAATGCGAGTAAGCTACGAACAACCCACTGATGTGATTTAAGCAAGATACAGTCTCCAGATAATTTTTATTGTGTTTGATACCATTGGTGATCAATTCTAAACATATAAGAACAATCGAGACAATGCCGAAAACACCTAGTAAGGACCCTATTGTTGGGGTTCGTGAGCATTCTTCTAAGCCATTACCCCTCGCTGGTGTCCGCGTTCTTGACGTGAGTCAGGTTATGGCTGGCCCTTACTGTTGCATGCTATTGGCAGACTTAGGTGCGGATGTCATCAAAATTGAGCCCCCTGGAACAGGTGATCAAACCCGTGGCGCAATGGGGTTCAAGATGAAGGGCTCAGACAGCATGGGCTTTCTGAATATGAATCGCAATAAACGCAGTCTGACCTTAAATCTCAAAACTGAAGCAGGTAAAAAAGTATTTTTTGAATTAGTAAAAACTGCTGATATTTTGGTGGAAAACTATCGCCCTGGAGTGATGAAGAAACTGGGGATTGATTACCCTTCTTTACAAGCCATTAATCCAGGTTTGGTATATGCCAGCATTTCTGGCTTTGGACAAACCGGTCCGTGGGCAGATCGACCTGGATTTGATTTGATGGCACAAGCGATGTCTGGCGTCATGAGTGTCACCGGTTATCCAGATGGCCCTCCAGTTAAAGCTGGTGTACCAGTTGCTGATATTGGCTGCGCTCTTTTTGCGGTTTACGGCATTTTGTCAGCCTATATTGGCAAAACAAAAACTGGTGAAGGTCAATTTATTGACGCTTCTTTATTTGATTCTGCTTTGGCATTCTCGATTTGGGATACTGCTCAATACTGGGGTACCGGGGTTGAACCCTACAAACTAGGTACAGCCAATCACATGAGTGCCCCCTATCAGGCTATGAAAGCCTCTGATGATTACTTTGTCATGGGTGCGACGAACCAAAAACTCTGGAGGTTGCTTTGTGACAATATTGACCGTCCCGAATTATTTGATGATGTACGTTTTAAAACGAACCCTCTTCGCCTTGCCAATCGCCTGGAACTTGCTACTGAATTAGAAAAGTCATTTGCAACTAAAACTGCTGATGAATGGGTGGATAAACTACTGGCTGCAGGTATTCCTGCAGGGCCAATCAACACCTATCCAGAGGCATTTGATAGTGAACATGGACGCCATCGCAAGATGCGCATGGAAATTGATCATCCTATTGAAGGAAAAGTTCCCAATATTGGATTTGCTGTCAAGATGAATGGCACACCACAACAGGTTTATCGCCACCCCCCTCTATTAGGTGAACACACCAATGAGCTTCTTGCAGAACTGGGCATCGCTGGCGAAGAACTCAAGTCGCTTGAAGCTGGCGGCGCATTTACTCCATAAATTACTAATTTTTAGAAATATCGCTGGTATAGAATTAAAATCATTTACACATTGGTTTAATGGAGCATATTAATGAATCGATCTAAAGCCAAGCAATCTCTGGTTAATATGCTTTGCGAAATAGAAAACCCTAGCGAAATGCAATTCTTTCTAGAGCAAATACTAACCGTTGGAGAGATTAACGATTTATTAGATAGGGTTCGGATATATGAAAGTCTTGCATGTACCGAGGTACCTCAAAGAGAATGCGCGAAAACCTTAAATGTCAGTATCTCCAAAGTCACTAGAGGGGCATCAAATTTACGAAAACCAAAAACAAAAGACTATTGGAAATCAAAATTTTCATACAATAATTAAACAAAGAAATTTAGTCTTTAAGCATTAATTTTATCAGCAGCGTTTCTAAACCTATATTCAAATTACTAACTACACATATACATATTCCTCCATAAAATTTTGAAGGATTTGCTTGCCATACTCTGTTCCTATACTTTCAGGATGAAACTGAATACCTTCTAACTTTAATGAGGCAAGTCTTATGCCCATAATGTAACCATCATCCTCAGATCTAGCGGTAATCTCAACTTCAGTAGGAAAGTCTTCATCCGAGATTACAAGGGAGTGATAGCGCATTGCCATAAAAGAATTGGGTGAGAACGAACTAAAACAACCTTTTTGATCGTGTGAGATAGGGCTTGTTTTGCCATGCATGAGATGTGTTGCGTACTGGACTTTGGATCCATAATGCAATCCTATCGCCTGGTGACCTAAGCAAACACCTAATACCGGCATACGCTCAGCATTCAACTCTAGTAGTTTTCCATAGCCAGAATCCTTGGGATGCCCAGGTCCAGGGCCAAGTACAAGTACATCCCCTTCTGACTCATCAATAATTTTCGCCAACCTGATGTCGTCTCTTCTATATAAACTAACATCGCACCCACACGACTCGAAATAGCCAACCAGGATATGGACAAAACTATCATATGCATCAACTACGATCACACGATATGACATGAGATTTCCTCGTTCGTAATAGCTTTAAATACAGAACCCATCTTATGTAAGGTCTCATGATATTCACCTTCAACTTTAGAATCAGCTACTACTCCGGCAGATGCGCGCAATGTAAACTCACCACTACGTTCAACTGTGGATCTAATACATAAAGCTGTATTAATAAAATTCACGCCTAAGCTAATTACCCCTAAAGCACCAGCATATAAACCTCTTTCGCTATCTTCAATTTCAGAAATCAGCTCAATAGCTCTAATTTTTGGGGTTCCGGTCATGGTGCCCGCCGGAAAAGAGGCTTGTATCACATCATATTTATCAAAATCACTTTTGACTTCTGATTGCGTAGTCGAAACCATGTGATAAACATGTGAATACTCTTCGACAGACATTAACTGAGTAACCATAAGACTTTGCGGTAAGGAAATTCTACTTAAATCATTTCTACACAGGTCAACTAACATCATATGCTCAGCCACTTCCTTTGAGTTTGATTGAAATTCAGCCATCGCCATCTCTTTACTCGATATAAATGACTTACCAAGTGTTCCAGCTATAGGCCTCATGATCAATTCCTGATCATTCATATAAATAAACGACTCGGGACTAGCTCCAATAACTCTATATGACCCATAATCAATCAAATACATATAAGGAGATGGATTTAACATCCTCAAGCGCTCATAGACCTCTAATGACGAAACTTCACTAGTAACGGTAATTTTTTGACCAATTTGAATTTGATAGACATCGCCAATCTGAACATGTTTTAGTGCAGTATTTGCCTTTTTCAAATACTCATCTTTAGATGTTTCTCTATTTATAAAAAAGTTTTTATTAGTAATTGGGGTTAAATCAATATCCGTATGGGTTAAATAAGGCACAATTCTGGAAGCTTCAATTGAATCGGTTCCAACATAAGCATATTCATGAAGCGTTACATGATCATGGCTGCATTCAATATAAGTTTTATAGCAAACCAATGATATGTCGGGCACATCTCCCTTCACATAGCCAGAAATTTTTTCTATGAAATATATGGTGTTGTAAGCAAATATCACAAATGCCATAACTCCATCCTCAACGCCTTTAAGCTCGGAATCTAATAACCTTAAGAAATCCCATATTTCATTTCGTTCAATTAGTTGATATTGCAAGTACTGATCATTTGATGTGACCAAGTGCTGGCCATCGTATATGGAACGAATTTTATTGATCAATTGACTATTGCCAGCAATAGTCACTATGCAGTCATAAACCTCTATTTTTAGCGCTGGATCAATTCCAACCAAGGAAACTTTAGAATCAGGCGATCCTGGACCCAGAGACTCCATTAGAACCAAGTTTTCACTTCTGAACTCAGCAAGCAAATTGTTATAGAAGCAAAAAGCAGCTGAACGATAGCCCATACCCTCAGGAGGAACACTGCTCAATTTTATTACTGTTGATTTTTTGTATGAGATCATTTTTGGAATTATGTATTGATGTATCATTACAACAATACAATAATTACAAAAAATATTCAAGCAGAAACGGATGATTTAGATGAGGTAATTTAATGAAAAATCAGAAGGAAATAAGCCAAGCGCTAAGCAAGGCTCGGCCAACTCACTAAGTCTCGTTATCTGGGCTCGCAGTTGGATACCAACACCAATTACACTGCTAGAAAGACCATTGCGAGCGGCATTTGATTGACCCATACCAAATTCTTAGGTGACTTGCGGGGCGCTCTGGGGTTTAACTCTCTTTTCTCCGTTTGTACCGACTTTGAAATTGACCGGGGTGCATTAGATCCACTGTTTTCAAGAATTAGGGTCATGTTTTACTATCAATTCGGGCAAAACGGGCACGGCACCAGTATTAGATTATTCGCCAGCTTTTAATAGTAACAATACAATAGTCACAAATACTAAATTAATAGTATTTACTATATCTCCTACCACTGTGTTGTAATTCACTCCTCATACCTTAAGGATAAAAATCATTATGAAAAAAATTATCATTGCTGTTGTCATTGCAGCTATCGTAGTTGGCGCCTACCTTTATCTCACTAAACCCAAAGCACCTATCGCTGGCATCGCTGCCCAAGAATCTGCACTTCTTTATGATGGTGAAGTCACTAAGATCGATGCCGCAACTCGCACTGTTACCCTAAAAAACAACGATGGTGAAACTTCTATCGTTGCCGGCCCTGAAGTGAAGAACTTTGCAGAAATTAAAGTGGGTGACCGTTTTGATGTTGTCTACGAACTCGCTGTAGCTATTGAATTGGTTAAGGTAAAAAATCCAGGTGTAACTAGTGAGCAAGTTACTACTAGCACAGCTACTGCCCCACAAGGCGACAAGCCAGGCATGATTACTACCAATACCGTAACCGCAACAGCTAATGTTGAAGCGATTGACGCTGCCAAAAATATCGTGTCTTTGAAAGGTCCGCAAGGTAACATTTTCAAAGTTAAGGTTCAAAATCCTGACTTGATGAAAGATATCGCTGTAAACGATCAAGTAAAAGTGGTTTACACAGAAGCTATTGCTGCAGTAGTAAGTGCGCCAGCTAAGAAGTAATCAAGAAATTTAGTGGTTTCTTAGCGGCTCTTTTCTGTAAGCTAGAAAGACAAAAGCCCAGCAAGTAGTTGCTGGGCTTTCTATATTTGACTTGGCGGAAGAGGTGAGATTCGAACTCACGGAGGACTTTCATCCTCGCCAGTTTTCAAGACTGGTGCATTCAACCGCTCTGCCACTCTTCCTTTGCGATTTCAGCCCTAGATTATAAGGAACTTTTGATTTGCCCTTCTAAATGCTTGGCAATAGCTAGGCTGGAGGTTAATCCTGGGGACTCAAAGCCATATAGATTAAAGAGTCCCTCTAGACCGTGATCCCTTGGAGTATTGAAGCAAAAGTCTCCCGCTGGGGCATTTGGTGGCACGATCTTTGCCCTTACCCCTGAATAATCTGGCTGCAATGATTGGTCTTTTAGACCGGGCCAATAGCGTCTTACTGCCTCATAAAAGCCATCACCTCTTTTGGGATTGACGGTGTAATCAATCTGCTCTTCTGCATTGATATCGAGCCATTCGACATCAGGGCCAAATTTTGCTTGCCCACCCATATCTAGAGTTAAGTGAACTCCTAGACCACCAGGCTCTGGAATGGGATAAATCAAATGCTTGAATGGTGACTTTCCAGATAGGGAAAAATAATTTCCTTTAGCAAAATACGCTTTTGGAATTTGATCTTTAGAAAGAGAGTCAATTTTTTGTGCCACCGCTGGCGCACTCATACCTGCGCAATTAATCAGCAACTTAGTCTGAATGTACATACCATCTGCGCCACCGATTTCCAATTCAAATCCATCTTTAGCTTTTTCACCAATCGGGTTTGCACTGATCAAGGGTGATTGATAGGCAAGCATACCGCCAGCATCCTCAAATCCTCCCAGGAGAGAAAGCATGAAGCCATGGCTATCGATAATCCCTGTGCTGGAAGACAAAATCGCCGCAACACAATTGAGTTGAGGTTCAAGTTGCTTAGCCTCATCACCAGAAATCAGCTTAATGCCAGGGACACCATTGTTTTGCGCCTTATATAAAAGCGCCTGAAGATCATTAATTTGATTTGAGTCTGTAGCCACAATGAGCTTGCCATAGGGCTGAGTAGCAACCTGATGACTGCGACAATACTCGTAGAGCATTCGATTACCCTCAACACAGAGCTTGGCTTTGAGTGAATCCTTGGGATAATAAATACCTGCGTGTATTACCTCGCTGTTGCGGGCACTACTAATCGTGCCAAATGAAGACTCACGCTCGAGCAGAATTGTTTCCCTTCCCTGAAGGGCCATCTCCCTAGCAACAGCCAGACCAACCACTCCGGCACCGATGACGACACAATCGAGTCGCTCCATCTACTTCTTTCGCTTTATTTTTTAGGTATCAATATAGTCAAATCGTAACATTTTCAGTGTTTTAGTGGGTTTTGGGGCACTTCTTGATAAACTCTATAAATGTCTTCAAAACCAGCCACAAAGAACCCACAAACGGTATTTACCGCCAAAGATATCGTTTTAGATAGCGCTTATCAGGGTATTGACGCTGCCGACTGGAAATCTCTATTTAAACAAGCTAAAGAAGCTAATTTAGAGCAATTTATTGCCGATCTGTTTGCTGGTAAACCAGTCAATAACTCTGAAAATCGCCCTGCACTCCATTCTGCCCTGCGTAATCTGGAGATGACTCCCGTTTTAATCAACGGTAAAGATGTTATGCCAGAGGTTGCACAAGTATGGCGACATATAGAGGCACTTTGTAATACATGGGTTGGCATTACCGATGTGATTCACATTGGTATTGGTGGCTCTGATTTTGGTCCCCGCTTAGCGATCGAAGCATTGGCACATGTTCCTGATATTGAATCCCGTGGCATGCGCATGCATTTTCTAGCTAATATTGACACTGCGGAACTCAATCGTATTTTGCAACGTGCTTTGCCAAATAGTACGCGCGTCATCATCGTATCCAAGTCATTTACAACTCTTGAGACCACAATGAATGCCAAGGCAGTGGTTAAGTGGCTTAAAAATCATGGTCGCACTGATACACAAATTGCACATGCAATTTACGCAGTCACTGCGAATGTTCCTGCCGCAGAGGCTTTTGGCATTTCTCAAGACAACATCTTCCCATTCTGGGATTGGGTTGGCGGGCGTTACTCTGTTTGGTCTGCCGTTGGTTTACCCATTGCCCTGCAGTATGGCTTTGATACCTTTAAGCAGTTTTTAGCTGGTGCACATGCGATAGATCAACACTTTAAGTCAGCGCCTTTAGAAGAGAATCTACCAGTCATCATGGCACTGAGCCTGCTCTACCAGCAAGAGAAGCACAACATCAAGTCTTATGCAGTTATTCCCTATGCTGATGCATTAGATTGGTTTCCGAAATGGCTACAACAGCTTGATATGGAAAGTAATGGTAAGAGCGTGGATCGTGATGGCAAGCCAGTCAAGTTCTCATGCCCTGTAGTGTTTGGTAGCAGCGGTAGTAATGCACAGCATTCCTACTTCCAGCTACTGCATCAAGGCACAGAAATTATTCCAATTGATTTCATCACCATTCGGGAGCCGATGAGTCATTTGCCAGAAGCAAAAGAGCATCACCGCATTTTGCTATCGAATTGCCTGGCTCAAGCCCAGGTGCTTGCTAATGGCAAAAACACAGACAACCCAAATAACACCTATCCAGGAAAACGCCCCAGTAATCTATTGATTCTGCCCAAGCTCAACGCTTTCTATTTGGGGGCGCTGCTGGCTCTGTATGAGAACCGCACAGCTGCACTTGGAGCACTTTGGAACATTAATAGCTTTGATCAGCCCGGTGTTGAACTAGGCAAAGTATTAGCCAAACCGATCGAGGTCGCATTAAAAAATGGCGGCACTATTCAAGCAGATGCCAACATTGATGAAGTGACGGCAGCCCGCATCAATTTATTTAACCAATAGTTTTATTAGCCTAGCTTCAGCCTAGATATCGAAAGAACGCAGATGCAACTCTCCCCATCCATTTTCAAGGCTTATGACATTCGCGGCATCATCGATGAGACCCTAGATCCATCGATTGCCAAACTGATTGGTCAAGCTTTTGGAACCGAGATGCGTGAACTTGGTGAAACTGAAATTGTCATCGGTCGTGATGGACGTCTATCAGGTCCTAGTTTAATTGAAGCATTAACTGAAGGTCTGCTCTCAACTGGCATAAATGTAATTGACCTAGGTATGGTTGCCACTCCCATGGTGTACTTTGGCACCAATCAAGAGATCAATGACAAGAAGCCAAAGTCCGGCATCATGATTACTGGGAGCCACAACCCCCCTAATTACAATGGCTTCAAGATGGTTCTGGGCGGTGCAGCAATTTACGGCGATCAGATTCAGGCATTGCATAAGCGCATTGAGGCTAAGCAATTTGCTAGTGGTCAAGGTGTACGCAGCACCTTTGATATTTTCCCAATGTACTTAGAGCGTATTGTGAGTGATGTGAAGTTAGCTCGCCCTATTAAGATAGTTGTCGACTGCGGTAATGGTGTTGGGGGTGCTTTTGCTGGAAAACTATTTAGAGCCTTAGGTTGTGAGGTGCAAGAACTCTTCTGTGAAGTCGACGGACATTTTCCGAACCACCATCCAGATCCAGCTCATATTGAGAACTTACAAGATCTCATTAAGAACCTACAAACCTCAGACAACGAGCTGGGTTTAGCCTTTGATGGTGATGCTGACCGTTTGGGTGTAGTTACCAAAGATGGTCAAGTGATTTTCCCAGATCGTCAAATGATGCTCTTTGCTAAAGATGTTCTATCACGCAATCCAGGCGGACAGATTATTTATGATGTCAAGTGCACCCGCAACCTTGCAACCTTTGTAAAGAAACATGGTGGCGAGCCTTTAATGTGGAAAACAGGTCACTCATTAGTGAAGGCCAAGCTCAAAGAAACTGGCGCACCTCTTGCCGGTGAAATGTCTGGTCATATCTTCTTTAAAGACCGTTGGTTTGGCTTTGATGATGGTCTGTATACAGGCGCTCGCTTATTGGAGATCCTCTCTAAAGAAAAAGATCCAAATATGACTCTCAATAACCTACCTAACGCCATTTGCACACCAGAGTTGCAATTAGCCTGTGCTGAAGGCGAGCCTTTTGCCTTGCTAGAGACTATTAAGGCCAACGCCAAGTTTCCTACTTCTGAGTCAATCAACACGATTGATGGCGTACGCGTTGAATATGCCGATGGTTTTGGTTTAGCTCGTCCTTCGAACACCACACCAGTGGTTGTGATGCGCTTTGAGGCAGATAGCGATGAAGCTATCGCCCGTATTCAGGCGGAGTTTAAGGCTGTCTTATTGGCCGCTAAGCCGGATGCAAAGCTGCCCTTCTAGGATCTGCACAAAAAATCTAGGGGTCTAGTAATATTTCGTATGAATTCAACTGCTAGTACCCCTATTTCTTTTGATTACCCCCAGCAAGATTCTGCTGGAGTTACTTGCACCGCCCAAGCATGGGCAAAGACCCCTCCTCAGCTTCATGGCGCAGAAAAAGCTGCTGTCATTGATCGTATTAAGCAGTTACTGATTAAGAAAGATGCTGCCTTAGTTGCTCACTACTATGTCGATGGCGATATTCAAGACTTGGCATTGGAGACTGGTGGTTATGTTGCCGACTCTTTAGAAATGGCGCGCTTTGGCAAAAATCACTCTGCCAAGAATTTGATTGTTGCTGGTGTGCGCTTCATGGGTGAATCTGCCAAGATTCTCAGTCCAGAAAAACGTGTCTTCATGCCTGACCTCGATGCAACCTGTTCTTTGGATTTGGGTTGCAATGCTACTGACTTTGCGACTTTTCGAGCAGCGCATCCCGATCGTATTGTTGTTGTTTATGCAAATACAAGTGCTGCAGTAAAAGCACAAGCCGATTGGATGGTCACCAGTTCATGCGCTCTTGCTATCGTGCATCAACTCAAAGTTGAAGGCAAAAAAATCTTGTGGGCACCGGATCGTCATTTAGGGCGCTATATTCAAGAGCAAACTGGCGCTGATATGTTGTTGTGGAATGGGGCTTGCATTGTTCATGATGAATTTAAGGCAGTTGAATTAGAAATGCTCAAGGCTGCTCATCCCAATGCCATGATTTTGGTTCACCCAGAATCCCCGCAAGCCGTTGTTGACCTTGCAGACGTTGTTGGCTCTACATCCGCGATGATTAAGGCAGTGGTTGAAGGTACGGCTTCTGAATACATTGTGGCAACGGATAATGGCATCTTGCATCGTATGCGCCAATTAGCCCCGAACAAGAAGCTGATTGAAGCCCCGACTGCTGGCAATAGTGCAACATGCAAGAGCTGTGCCCATTGTCCTTGGATGGCGATGAATGGCTTAAGAGGAATTTTAGATTGCCTAGAAAACGCATCCGGTGAAATCTTCATCGATGAGCCTATTCGTGTTGAGGCATTAGTCTGCATTGAGCGCATGCTCGACTTCACCAAGAATCATCCCGAACTTTTAGCTAAAGCCCAGCACGGCTTTGTGAAGAATATTGGTGCCGCTTAGTTTTTTAATTCTTTTCTTTTTTGACAAATCTTCATGTTTGAATATAACGAATCTTTAGAGCAAGCCCGTCAACGCAATATTCATGATGCCTTGATGGAAGATATTGGTACGGGTGATTGGACGGCAAAACTCGTTCCTAGCAAACCCGTGCATGCACAACTGATCGTTCGTCAAGAAGCCGTTCTCTGCGGTATTGATTGGTTTGAAGGCACTCTTAAGAAACTCGATCCTAATGCGAAGATTACTTGGCATTACATGGAGGGCGATCTCATGAGGCTCGATACCAAGGTTTGCGATATCACAGCAGATTCTCAAGCATTACTCTCTGCAGAACGTACTTGCATTAACTTCTTACAAACGCTTTCTTGGACGGCCAGTATTACTCGCCAGTATGTAGATGCCATTGCAGGCGTTAGCCCCAATCCTACAGGTTGTGCAGTCTTAGATACGCGCAAGACAGTGCCTGGACTTCGTCAGGCTCAGAAGTATGCTGTGCTTGTGGGTAGAGGTAAAAATCAACGTCTTGCCCTATGGCACGGCATTCTTATTAAAGAGAACCATATTGCTGCGGCTGGTAGCGTATCGGCTGCCCTGAAAAATGCTCAAGCTTTAAATGCCGGGGTGGATATCCAAATTGAAGTGGAAAACTTTGCTGAACTTGAAGAAGCATTGGCTGCAGGTGCAAAGAGCATCCTAATCGATAACTTCAATATCAATCAAATGAAACAAGCTGTTGCCATTACTGCTGGACGTGCTTTACTAGAAGCCTCCGGGGGCATCAACCTGGATCAAATGCGCGCTATTGCTAGCACTGGGGTAGATCGCATCTCTCTTGGAAAGTTAACCAAGGATGTGCATGCAGTGGATTTCTCAATGAGAATCTTGGGCTAAGATTCTTTCGCTTGCGAATTTGCCCTAACCTTACTTAACCTTACTTAACCTTCCCTAACCTTATAAATAATCTGTTTCAATTAGAGGTCTAAGAGACGGAATCCGTTTCAGCACCCTCTGCTTGAGGAGTCAGAATGGTTGGGTAGGATACAGCCCATGTACCGGGGTAGTCACGGCTGTAATGTAACCCACGACTCTCTCTACGCATTAAAGCTGAGCGTACGATGAGCTCTGCACATTCCAATAGGTTTCGAAGTTCAATCAGGTCACGAGATACCTTAAAGTTAGCGTAATACTCCTGCACCTCGTAACGCAGAAGCTTAATGCGATGAAGGGCTCTCTCAAGACGGCGATTTGTTCTCACAATGCCAACGTAGTTCCACATGAGGGAGCGCAATTCATCCCAGTTATGAGCAATAACCACTTGCTCATCTGCGTCTTCTACCTGACTCTCATCCCATAAAGGGAGCTCAGGCATTGCCGGAGTCTTTAAGGATGAAATATCTTCTGCTGCTGCTTTGCCAATAACGACGCACTCTAATAAGGAGTTACTTGCTAGACGGTTAGCACCATGAAGACCCGTATAGGTTGCCTCTCCTACCGCATAGAGTCCAGGCAAGTCCGATCGTCCCTTAAGATCAGTCACTACGCCGCCACAGGTGTAATGGGCTGCAGGAACTACTGGTATTGGCTCTTTGGTGATATCCAAACCAAGACTTAAGCAACGTGCATAAATCATCGGGAAATGCTCTTTAATAAATACTTCGCCTAAGTGAGTTGCATCCAGATGAACAAAATCTAGGCCATGCTTTTTCATCTCAAAATCAATTGCTCTAGCAACAATATCGCGCGGCGCTAACTCATGGCGCTCATCATGCTCAGGCATAAAACGTGAGCCATCAGGCAGCTTTAATAAACCGCCCTCACCGCGCATGGCTTCAGTAATGAGAAAGGTGCGATCGCTGGGGTGATACAAGCAGGTTGGATGAAATTGAATAAATTCCATATTGCCTACCCGGCAACCTGCGCGCCAGGCCATAGCAATGCCATCACCTGTAGCAGTGTCGGGATTACTGGTGTAGCGATATACCTTACCAACACCACCAGTAGCCAATACGACTGACTTCGCTTTAATGGTTTCTACCCGATTGTTTTTAATATCGAGTGCATAGACTCCATAGCAACGATTAGGCTGAGTGCGTTGGGTCTTGGCATCTAACTGACGATTGGTAATGAGATCAAGTGCAATCCAATGCTCCAGAATCTGAATATTTTGATGAGATCTTGCTTTATCAAGCAGCACCTCATGAATTGCCTTGCCAGTAGCATCAGCAGCATGCGCAATACGGCGATGACTGTGACCACCTTCGCGGGTTAAATGCAAACCCATTGGGCCAGTTTCATCAGCCGTAAAGGGCACACCCTGCTCCACTAACCAACGAATTGCTTCAGCACTTTCTTCGGCGATATAGCGGGCAGTAGATTCCACCACGAGGCCTGCACCTGCATCTAATGTATCAGCTACGTGTGAATCAATACTGTCATGCTCTTTATCGACAACGCCAACAATGCCACCTTGCGCCCAAGCGGTAGCTGCCTCACCCAGACCGCGTTTAGCCATCAGAATTACTGGCTGAGACTCAGCCATATGCAAAGCAACGGTTAGGCCAGCTAATCCAGCCCCAATAATGAGGACAGGAAGTTCAGCGTTGCTATTGGTATTTGAGGAGGATTTGGTGCTTGCCATGGAGGCTTCATTCTAACTGGCATTAGAAATGTTAGTTAAGCCCTAGTTCCGGTGTTTTGTGACACAAAAGGCGTGGACTCAAGTAATTTTGACTCTGAAAGGGATAATAGACAATTGGCCACAAAAGTAGGAGGAAGATACGGATTATCCATACAAGCACGCTGTAATCGAAACAAGAATTGAGCCTGCTCCTCTTCGAAATAACCACTCACCAGGGTTAACGACTTTATATATTTGTATAAATCGGGCTCGAGCATTGGACGCTTATCTACCAAGTAATGGAGAGCAGAGATTTTGCCTTTGCCCTTACCTCAGCTAGAACTTCAGAACCAACCCTATTTTTATATTTCGCTTTCCTAATTTTCCAATCTAAAGATTTAACCTGATCGGACAATATTACGGATTCAACCCCATCCACCTCTACCAACACCTCAAATGGATATCTTTTGATTTGGGTAGTTAATGGGCAGCAAATCATCAGATTTGTCTTTTTGTTATACATCCCTGGTGTTAAAACAACAGCAGGCCCACGCCCCGCTTGCTCTCTTTCACCTTGAGGATCAAATTCAAGCCAAACTATATCGCCAGCCTCTGGAATATAAGACCTCCCCATTAAAGGAGCTCTTTACCAATAGGGATGCCGAAATTACATTCGCCGTGAAGATTCTTCGTAGTGATTCCAGCTAATAAATCATCTAACTGATACTCTGGCTTAAGCATTGGCTCGATAACAATTCGACCTTTTTGAACTTTTAAAGATACTAATTGGTCAATATTAAGTTGAGCTGATTTCATAAGGGCAGTATTTAAGCGCAAAGCTGGGCTATTGCCCCACTTTTTAATCACTGTTTGCATATAACCTCCCTTATAAATGTATCTACATTGTATCTACACTATAAGAACTATCAAGTTGCAAATTAAATCCCCACCTAATGAGCAGGGTTTAAAGTGTGAATCGATGTAATCAAGGCTTTATGCAGGAACCTTCCTGCCAGGATCATTCGTTCCATAACCCATGTACTTAGAGACTTGACCACCCTTAGCGAGTTTGACCGCACAGTACTTAAATTCGGGGATCTTGCCAAATGGATCAAGCGCTGGGTTGGTGATGAGGTTAGCCGCAGCCTCGAAGTAAGCAAACGGAATAAAGATTACCCCTCTTGGCGTGCCATCATCTCTTCTCACGTGAATACCGACCTCACCACGACGAGACTGAACAGTAATAACGTCGCCGGCTGTAACGCCTAACTGCGTCATATCCTCACCATGCATGGATACGGTTGCCATAGGCTCAATAGCATCTAACACTGTCGCACGACGCGTCATACTACCAGTATGCCAATGCTCTAACTGACGCCCAGTGATCAATACAAACGGATACTCAGTATCTGGTCGCTCATTTGCCGGAATGATGTCAGCGGGAACGAGTTTTACTTTGCCATCTGGAGTTGCAAACTCATCATCAAACACAATTGGACGACCTGGGTCTTCAGCAGATAAGCATGGGTATGTCACGCTAGATTCTTTTTCTAAGCGCTCCCAAGTAATACCTTTGATGGCGCCATGCATCGCTTGTCGCATTTCATCATAGACTTCTGCAACGCCAGCATCAGGACCTTGATAATTCCAAGAGAGACCCATGCGCTTAGCAATCTCTTGAATAATCCATAGGTCAGGCTTTGCATCACCTGGAGGATCAATCGCCTTCTTGCCCATTTGCACCATACGGTCAGTATTGCTGGCAGTACCAACCTTTTCAGGCCAGGCGCTTGCTGGCAAAACAACGTCGGCCAAGAGTGCAGTTTCTGTCATGAAGATATCTTGAACTACCAAGTGCTCTAAGGAAGCTAAAGCATGACGAGCGTGATTGAGATCAGGATCGCTCATCGCCGGATTCTCACCCTCAATATACATGCCGCGGATCTTGTCTGGATCTGAATCAGGTGCAGTGATCTTATGCATGATTTCCACAACGGTATATCCCGGCTTCTGATCTAATGGCGCATCCCAAAACTTCTCAAACCAAGCATGCGCTTCTGGATTATCAACGCGCTGATAGTTCGGGAACATCATTGGAATCAAACCAGCATCACTAGCACCCTGCACGTTGTTCTGACCGCGCAATGGATGCAAGCCAGAACCAGGCTTACCAATTTGACCAGTAATACTCACTAGGGCGATTAAACAGCGAGCATTATCAGTACCGTGCACGTGTTGACTTACGCCCATGCCCCACAAAATCATAGCTGACTTAGTAGTAGCAAATTCTCTAGCAACTTCACGCAAGGTTTCTGCAGGAATACCGCAAATCGGCGCCATCGCTTCTGGGCTGTAGCCCTTGATATTTTCTTTTAAGGCTTCAAAATTATTTGCGCGATTTTGCACAAAGTCTTTATCAACCAAGCCTTCTTCAATGATCGTGTAAATCATGGCATTGAGCATGGCCACATCAGTATCTGGTTTAAATTGCATCGTACGCCAAGCATGCTTACTAATTTCAGTTGCGCGTGGATCACACAAGACAATTTTGGCACCACGCTTAGCGGCATTCTTAAACCAAGTAGCTGCTACAGGATGGTTTGCTGTGGGATTGGAGCCAATCAAGAAAATCATGCTCGAGTGCTCAACATCATTTACTTGGTTGCTTACCGCACCAGAGCCAACACCCTCAAGAAGCGCCGCTACCGATGAGGCATGGCAAAGGCGGGTGCAGTGATCTACGTTATTACTGCCAAAGCCAGTACGAACCAGCTTTTGAAATAAATAAGCTTCTTCATTACTACCTTTGGCAGAACCAAATCCGGCCAATACCTTTAAGCCATGCTGATCTTTTAATTTCTTGAGTCCCCCAGCGGCAACTTCAAGCGCCTCTTCCCATGTAGCTTCACGGAAAATATTGGACCAATCTTGATTACCTTCAAGTAAGGCCTCATCTTTTGCTACGCCTACTTTGCGAATTAATGGCTTGGTAAGACGCTGTGGATTATGGATATAGTCCATACCAAAACGGCCTTTGACGCAAAGACGATTGTGGTTAGCTGGTCCATCACGACCCTCTACACTAACAATCTTCTCGTCTTTAACGTTATAAGTAATTTGACAACCAACACCACAGAATGGACAAACTGAATCTACTTTGCGGTCAACTATTTGTGAACCAATCAAACCTTTCGGCATTAGTGCACCCGTTGGACAAGCTTGCACACATTCACCGCAGGCAACACAAGTACTATCACCCATAGGATCGTTCAAATCAAAGACGATCTCACTGTGACCACCGCGCATGGCATAACCGATCACATCATTGACCTGCTCTTCACGACAAGCACGCACACAGCGATTACATTGAATACAGGCATCCAAATTCACAGCCATCGCTGGATGAGAAATATCACTCCCAACCTTCTCACGACGAAGCGCCTTCAGTTCAGGACGAACGGTGACATCCATACGGGCAGCCCAGGTGCTGAGCTCACCGTGTTGATTTGTATGCTCTTGCGCCTCAGTATCGCCAACCCACTTAAAGCCTTCATCAGGCATGTCGGAGAGCAACATCTCTAAAACTAGTTTCTGACTCTTGATAGCGCGCTCGCTATTGGCTTTCACTTCCATGCCTGGTGTAGCACTTCTGCAGCAACTAGGAGCGAGCGTACGCTCACCATTAATTTCCACTACGCAAGCACGGCAGTTGCCGTCAGGGCGATAGCCATCTTTAAAACAGAGATGTGGAATATCAATGCCATGGCGTTTAGCAGCTTTGAGAATCGTTTCACCCTCATAGGAAACAATGGTCTTACCGTCTAGCTTGAACTCTATGGTTTGTAATTCGAGTTCTTTAGGATTTGTTGGTGCGTTCATGTTTGTCTCGTTATTCCCTGATTGTTCTGAGTACTTAGCTTCAGTAACTTCCTTATTGCACTTCTTGAGGGAAATATTTATGAATACAACGAATAGGGTTTGGTGCTGCTTGACCAAGACCACAAATAGAAGCGTCTACCATCACAGTAGCTAAGTCTTCTAAAGTTTCTTGATCCCAGGATTTGGCTTGCATGAGTTTGGCAGCTTTACCTGTGCCCACTCTACAAGGTGTGCATTGTCCACAGCTCTCGTGTTCAAAGAAATGCATGACATTGAGTGCCATATCGCGTGCTTTATCTTTGTCGCTAAACACCATGACAGCGGCAGAACCGATGAAACAGCCATAAGGCTGCAAGGTATCGAAGTCGAGCGGGATGTCGTTCATAGTGGCAGGCAAAATGCCGCCCGATGCTCCACCTGGTAGATAGCCATAGAAATGATGGCCCTCCTGCATACCGCCACAGTACTCATCGATTAATTCTTGAATAGTAATTCCTGCTGGCGCTAACTTCACACCCGGTTGCTTCACACGCCCGCTAACACTAAAACTACGTAAGCCTTTGCGATCGTGACGGCCGAAGGAGCTAAACCATTCTGGTCCACGCTGAACAATATCGCGAACCCAATATAGGGTCTCAAAGTTATGCTCTAGGGTTGGACGTCCAAACAAACCTACTTGGGCAATGTAAGGAGGCCGCATACGTGGTTCGCCGCGCTTGCCTTCGATACTTTCAATCATGGCAGACTCTTCACCGCAGATATAAGCACCGGCACCACGACGTAATTCAATATTCGGCAACTTAAATGGCGGATTAGCCTTGAGTTTTACCAGCTCGGCTTCAAGCAACTGACGGCATCCATGATATTCGTCACGCAAATAGATGTAGCAAGCATCAATACCCACCACGCTTGCTGCAATCAGTAGACCTTCTAAAAAGCGATGGGGATCACGCTCTAAGTAAGTACGATCTTTAAATGTTCCTGGCTCACCTTCATCGATGTTCACGGCCATCAATCTAGGAGCGATCTGATCTTTCACAATGCGCCATTTACGACCCGCTGGGAAACCTGCACCACCTAAACCACGTAGACCAGAGCTTTCCATTGCTTGAATGATGCTCTCAGCATCTTCCTTGCCTTCAACAATTTCTTTGGCTAAAGCATAGCCACCTTGAGCACGATAAGACTCGTAACCCACATAATCTGGTGATATTGCTTGCATCTCGCCCTGAGGAGAGATGCCCTGCTCTACTAATGCCGCAGGATCAAAAACGGCATCATCCTTAGCCATAGGCTGAGTAGTCAAATTATTTTTAACTGCGGCTGCTACCTTTTCTGTTGTAGCAAACAAGACTGGGTATTGGTGCACTACCGCTACTGGTGCCTGCTCGCAACGCCCTACACATGGGGCTGCTGCGACTTTGATATTTGGATTACCAAGAAGAGATGGCAGTTTGGCTAACAGATTCTGTGCGCCCGCTAATTCACAAGCAATGCCATCACACACACGGATGAGAATATCTGCAACAGGGTCATTGCCACGAACCACTTCAAAGTGGTGATAGAAAGTGGCCACTTCATATACCTCTGCCATTGGCAGGTTCATTTCTTGTGCAAGTGCAACTAAGTGGCGATCATGCAAAGCGCGGTATTCATCATTGAGTTTATGCAGATTTTCAATCAGCAAGTCACGACGATGTGGTGCATTTCCAATTAACTGACGCACCTGCGCAATAGAAGTATCGTCAGCTTGACGACCTTTTAACTTACTCTTACGACGAATGGTTTCCCTTAAATCATCTGCCGTTGCAATGGCAACCGCTTGGACTTCTCCAGAAGGCTTTGGATGATTCATAGTTCTTAGTCTCTAATTTTTATATTGATGGCTATTTTGCTTCGCAAAAGTGCACGGCTTTATACCATTTTGCCCACCTAAGAACCTGTCCAACTCAATGCTGAAACAGCCCTAGATATACAAAATAACGCCTTATTTTGGGGTATTTAAAGACCTAAGTCCTTGACGGAGCTCAAGGAGTTGAATCGAGGGTTTACCCTCATTACATCAATGAGGGGGATGGCTTGTCGCCAGGAGGTAATGAGTAGTCCAGCTTACGCTCATATACCCTTGCTCTATAGCAATCCTGATAGCCCTTGCTACCAATTTGCCAGCCAATAGAAGTGCAGTCGTCCTGAGCAGCAGATTCAATGGAGCCGCAACCAGCGAGGCCCAGGACACTCAAAAAAGTGAAAACAGAGAAAAACAGCAATTTTGTTGAATTCATAGGCTCAAGTCTACTTGATTCTGATCTCAATATCGAGAGGCATCCCCTCTTCTCCAGCCTCTGCAGCATGAAGTTCATATTGCAGACTTGTTTTTATAGGGCAATATCAGTAACAATGAAAACTATCATAAACAGTAAATATGACCCCTTATGGATAAATTATGAAAACCTTGTTTAAGCAGTTTGCCTTATCGATTTTTACTCTTTTCGCTTTAACTTTGGGTGGCATGGCGAATGCGCAAAATGCAGATGGTTTTACAGATCTGATTGATGGCGTAAGTTTGAGTGGATGGAACATCATTGGCAGCGCCAATTGGGTCATCGGCAATGGTATCGTGGAAGGAAATAAGCCGAATGGTTTTTTGGTAAGCACCAAGACTTATAAGAACTTTGTAATCAAAGCAGAGTTTTATGCTGAGTCTGATACGAACAGCGGTATTTTTATCCGCTGCCAAGATCCCAATAAAGTTTCTGCGGCAAACTCTTATGAAATCAATATTTGGGATACACGACCGGAACAGGCTTATGCAACTGGAGCCATTGTTGATGTTGCAAAAGTTGATCCTGTTCCTAAGGCGGGTGGGCGTTGGAACACCATGGAGATTGTTGCGAATGGGTCCAACTTTAAAGTGATGTTGAACGGTGTGGTGACTGTAGCCAATGGCCAAGATAGTAAATTCTCAGAAGGCCCTATCGCACTCCAATCAGCTGGTGGCGTGATTAAGTTTAGGAAACTACAAATCAAATCGCTTTAGTTCATTGAAGACTTATCTCGTATCGATCACCACATGCCACAGGTCTCAGAGCTCTGGCTTCTTGAAGCATTTCGACCAATCCGTAATAGGACATTGTTTTTAATGTGCGGGATAAGTTACCTTGCTTTCTTCCTGTCAGTTCTGCCAGCTCAGAGATCGACACAGGCTTAGACGCTCTAATGACGTGCAATAAAGCTCTGTTTTCATCGCTCAAGACTTGTGCCAAGGAGCGCATCGAGGTAAACCATATCTTTGGATCCGTTGCCTTAGGCTTTAATTCACCCTTAGCGATAGCCAGAACGCGCGCCCGGATATCTTTTTGTGACGCAATCCCAATTTTGATAACTTTCATTTCTCTTTATCCAGTTTTAAGACCTTATCAACATCTACAAAAAAATCGCTTAAGAGTTCATGCGCATCTTTAAAGTCATAGCGGATACCAGGATCGGTGGAATTGCGATGCTTGTGATCGTAAGCTAATTTCTACCTGAATACCCCGATCTAGATCTTACAGAATGAGCATTGTCGTAACCTAAAATTCTCACCCCTTTTGGGTTATGCAAGATTAATATCATATGCCACGTGGTACAGCATCGCTAACCTTGGCTTCCCAAACCTCTATCTTTGCCCAGTAACCATCACCATGATCAATGACCTCTTGATGCAAATCCAAAAGGGTAGAAAGTCCACGCTTTCCCATCACTTTTAATATATCACTTGATGATATACCAAAAGTAACACCCCTGTTTAAATCATGGCATTATTTTGCCGGAGGAAAGCCTACTTTTTGCTCCCACATATTATTAAAGACATTAATGATGGGTTTTTCATAAACACCAGCCTTGGTGTAGGGCTCATCCTTTAACCATGCGTCTACATCAGCCCTGCTGGGGAAATCAATTGCGATCAAACTGCCTAATGTAGTTTTGCCATCCTCTGATGTCAGAGGTCCAGCAAAGGCCATGCGATCTGATAATTGAGCTAAGTAAGCGCGATGCTCAGGGCGAATCTGAATGCGTAAATCAGCAGTACCGGGTTTATCCATTAACAAAATTGCAAAAATCATGTTCTCTCCATCTTTGAATTGGTTTTGTGCTGTTACTGTTATTTTCCACTTAACTCCTGAGATATTACGGGAAGTTACAAAGAAAAAACCTCCCCAATGACTGCTAACGACCCTTAGCGGATGCCAAAAAAAACCCGCCAAGGCGGGTCCTTAATACTTAAATGTAGTTAAAACTTGCTTTAGCTTAAAAATAATCTATGCGTTAGCAATTACCTAATTACTAATAGTGCGATTAGCAACATATTGAATTTGGCGATTTAGCATATCATAAGATTTAGTGGTTAACTCCCTGTACACCTGCCTTACAGCAGGATTTGTACATACTGGATGAGATCCTTGATTTGAATTCAGCAAGTCACTGCCAATCCATTTATCACCTGTAATCAATACTCCACTTAGAGCGGCTCGAGAAACTCCTTTTGAAACTGAGTCCACAACAGAAGGCAGTATGTAGTAACTGCCACCAGACAAACAGAGTCCTCTAGATGCACCACTAATAGAGTCCACCCCCTGCGCACCCTCTGGAACTATCCAAGCCAGATTTAGGGCAGTTCCTGATGCAATAGTTGTCATTGGGGTAGCTCCAAGATACTGATCTATTACGCTTGGATTTATCGTTCTAAATTTAACGTCGTTAGCATAGACCCCCGAAGTATTACTTACAAAAGGCATTCCGCCAGTTATTCTGCCCGCAAGAACGGTCGCGCTATTCCAAAATGCAGTTTGATTGGCCCATGAAAGGGCACCATTCGAGTTGGTGTAGGAGTTATCCATAAATAGATACGCCCTATAACGAGCTCTTGAGGCATCCCCATAAATATTTTTATAGGCCAACTGCTCGGCATCGGTCACGGCAACAGACTTAAATGTAACGTTTGATTTTCTAGGACAATTTCCCGTTACACACGTTCCAACATTTGACCTGGTAACCGCCGTTCCCGACGAGTTTGCATAAGCCCATGTGGCGGCTGAATTAGCCTTATAACCATTGATTGTAAATTGACTATTGATACCAAAAGTTGAAGCAGTCGAATTTGTTGGTCCAGGTGATACAGACTTTGCAATGCAGTCATCATATAATATTTTCTGGTCGCCAGAGTTATTTACTGGATCAAAATCTGTTGAATACTTAGCTGCAATCGCCAAATAATTTCTACTATCAGTCACGGCCGGATCAACCAGCTTTAAAAGAATTCCTCCAATAGGTGCTCCATCGGCTTGTACAGCAGCATCTGCCTGTAAAAATGGGCCAGTTACCCATGCGCAAATCATCTTAGGATCTGGTTTATTAGTGCTGTCAAAGTAGTATTTGGCTGCACTTTGACCGGGTAATTTTGCTCGATGGGTTGTTGTATTAATTTTAATGCGGCCTTCGACTCTATTATTGGCCGGGGTTCCCTGATCATCAATGAAGGTAAAGTTAGCATCAACCCCAAAATCAAGAGCGCGCTGATTGCCAAATAAACTAAAGGTATCAACTCCGCCGATTGTTGCTCTGGTTAATAGCTCAACTTTGGTGTACCAGAGACCGTTTACGTCAGTGAAATTGACATTGACTACATATGCATCTCCAGAGCCTGGATAGATCGCTGTATTGTTTACAACATACAAGGGGGCTACTGATACCTTGATTGGGGTACCAGCATAATTTGCAGAGTTTAGAATAGCGCCCCATCTCTCACCATATGAATAACTACTATGCAAGTAAAGTGGATCAACATATGACTTGCATTCAGCAGAAATATTTGAAAATGCAACCGATACATTGCCGCCAACATCGGTAACTGGATTGGATACACGGTTACCTGCGGAATTACGCAAACATTTAGCAATATTTACCTCTAGTCGAGCCAGCGCACCTCCAATAGGCAATGTACCAGTTGGAAGAGTGCCGCTAGAGCCTATTTTCGTTAAGGTTATATTAGTTGCATTAGCACTTTCCATCAGAGGTTCAGTTTTATTATTTATAACAATTCCACTAGATGTTATCGCAACACCCACGGTATCAAGCACTTGATCATGACCTAAGTGATCAGCAGTTAAAGGAGATGTTACTGGATTAAAGGTGGATGTACTTAAAGATGCATCCTTCAATATAGGCGATATTACAGCTATCAAAGCCTGATTTGCCGCATTCACATTGGTTGCCGTGACAGCCGAGGGAAGAATGCCTGCAGCATTGTAGGAATTATTAGCGTTAACTAATCCGGCTAACGCAGTAGTTAGTGTAGTCACGTTTGCCGTTTGATTACCAGTCGCCTCACTTGATGGCATCACAGATACCAGACTAACCTCTTGAGTTCCAACTGCACCAGATGCTGTAATCACCAATGGCTTTGTCAGCCCGCTAATATCCACATTTGAATAGGCGCCATCACTATTCGTTGTGAAAGTCAATGTTTTGCCAGTAGCATCAGTAATCACGACTGTTGCATTTGGAACTGGGGCTCCTGATGCCACAGTGCCACTGAGCGTTGTACTCGGGGCACCTCCAGTTGTGGAGCTGCTACCACCCCCTCCGCCACAAGAAATAAGAAGTCCCGAAACAATGCAAATACTAATGCGAGTAAAGATTTTCATGTATGCGTCTTCTTATAGAAATTAGAATTAAATCTTATCATATTTAAATTCAGCTGAATTTAGTGTAAACCCTAGTAAGACTAAACCTCGATTGAAAGTCTATCAGGGGCCATTTTGAGGCCCCCTAAAAACCATCAATTGCTCTTCAAGTCTCTCCTACTGGCCGATTTCAGACATCAAGAGTCAATTTAACTAATTTGACCGTTCTTAGCCGAAAGCAGACCATCGGCGCCAAAAGAAAAGCCACCCCGAAGGATGGCTTTGGTAACAAGGGCGTTGTATCTCTACAAACCCCTTTTAATGCCTATTGACATGGCGGAAGAGGCGGGATTCGAACCCGCGGTAGGCTATTAACCTACGCACGCTTTCCAGGCGTGTGACTTAAACCGCTCATCCACCCTTCCGTGTAGCCATTTATTATACGATTGACGGTAGGGTTGTCTCTAAAAGCGTATTTAGCGGCTTAAAGAGACTCTTTGAGTTGGTCTAGGATGTGGGGATTTTCTAGGGTTGAGGTATCTTGAGTCACTTCCTCTCCTTTGGCAATGACGCGCAAGAGACGACGCATGATCTTGCCAGAGCGGGTCTTAGGCAAGTTATCACCAAAACGGACATCCTTAGGTTTAGCGATTGGTCCAATCTCTTTTCCTACCCAGTTACGTAACTCGGTAGCAAGCTTCTTGGCCTCATCACCAGTTGGACGACCACCTTTCAGAACTACGAATACGCAAATGGCTTCGCCAGTCAGCTCATCAGGACGACCAACCACTGCAGCTTCCGCAACCAATGGGTTAGCCACTAAGCAAGATTCAATTTCCATTGTGCCCATACGGTGACCAGAAACGTTCAAGACGTCATCGATACGACCGGTAATAGTGAAGTAGCCAGTATCTTTATTACGAATTGCGCCGTCACCAGCCAAGTACAAAGTACCGCCTAATTCTTCTGGAAAATAGGATTTGACGAAGCGATCTGGATCACCCCAAATCGTACGAATCATGGATGGCCATGGACGCTTTACAACCAAGATGCCACCATTACCATTTGGCACATCCACGCCAGCCTCATCCACAATTGCCGCCTGAATACCTGGCAATGGCAATGTGCATGAACCTGGAATCATAGGGGTTGCACCTGGCAATGGCGAAATCATGTGACCGCCAGTTTCTGTTTGCCAGAAAGTATCTGCAATAGGACAGTTGGAGTTACCAACATGTTCGTAGTACCACATCCACGCTTCTGGATTGATTGGTTCACCAACAGAACCTAGAAGACGCAATGAAGATAAGTCATAGCTCTTTGGATGCACTGCTTCATCATTGCTAGATGCTTTGATCAATGAACGAATCGCGGTTGGCGCTGTATAGAAAATAGATGCTTTGTGTTTTTGGATCATGTCCCAGAAACGACCAGCATTTGGATAGGTTGGAACGCCTTCAAATACGATTTCCGTGGCGCCAACTGCGAGTGGGCCATAAGTAATATAGGAGTGGCCCGTTACCCACCCAATATCGGCAGTACACCAGAAAACGTCATTTGGCTTGATATCAAATGTCCACTTCATAGTGAGAATTGCCCACAAGAGATATCCGCCTGTTGAGTGTTGAACACCCTTAGGCTTACCAGTTGAACCGGATGTGTAAAGAATAAATAATGGATGCTCTGCGCTGACCCACTCTGGCTCACATGTAGTAGCTTCATTAGCCACAATCTCTTGCATCCAAACGTCACGGCCTGCCTGCATCGTAACATCAGTCCCAGTTCGCTTACTGACGATGACATGCTTTACCTTAGGACATTCACCAGTGGAAAGGGCCTCGTCACAAATTGCTTTAAGTGGCAATGCTTTGCCCCCACGGAACTGTCCGTCAGCAGTAATCACTGCAACAGCACCGACGTCCACAATACGATCACGCAATGCTTGCGCAGAAAAGCCACCAAACACTACCGAGTGAATTGCGCCGATACGGGCACATGCTTGCATCGCAACAATACCTTCGATAGTCATTGCCATGTAAATGATGACGCTATCGCCGGACTTAACGCCCATCTTTCGAAGTGAATTTGCCATTTTGCAAACACGCTCGAGCATCTCCTTATAAGTTACTTTGGTAACAGTGCCGTCATCCGCTTCAAATATGATTGCGGTCTTATCGCCCAAACCGGCTTCAACTTGGCGATCTAGACAGTTATACGAGGCGTTAGTGGTGCCATCTTCAAACCACTTATAGAACGGTGCTTTAGATTCATCCAAAACTTTGGTAAAGGGCTTTTTCCAATAGAGATTCTCTTTAGCAAGGCGACCCCAGAAACCGTCGTAATCTGCATTTGCTTCGGCGCAAAGCTTGTGATAAGCATCCATCCCTGGAATGGACGCGCTCTTTACAAAGTCTGCAGGTGGGTTAAATACGCGGTTCTCTTGCTTTAATGGTTCCATGCTTACAGCCCTCTATCAAATAATCAATAATCTAAAATCAACTCCAAATGCGAGAAAATGTCGCAAAATAACAGGTTTTCACCCTCAAGACCTTAGAAGATAAGTGAAAACACTTGGGATTTGTTCTATGGCAAACCCTTAAAATAGGGCAAACCTTACTAATAATGTGGAAATAAGCAGATCACCATGACCAATATCAAACAAAACGACCTTATTCAAAGCGTTGCAGATGCATTTCAGTTCATCTCCTACTACCATCCAAAGGACTTTATTACTGCCATGGGCAAAGCTTATGAACTGGAGCAAGGTCATGGCGCCAAAGATGCGATTGCCCAAATTTTGACCAATAGCCGGATGTGCGCCGAAGGCCATAGACCAATGTGCCAAGATACTGGCATTGCAGTGGTCTTCCTCAAAATTGGTATGAATGTGCAATGGCCTGATGCAACGATGAGCGTTTCCGATATGGTGAACGAAGGCGTTCGTCGTGCATACCTCAATCCAGACAATATGTTGCGTGCATCGGTATTGGCTGACCCTGCTGGCAAACGTAAAAATACAGGTGATAACACTCCTGCTGTAATCCATTATGAAATCGTACCAGGTGATGATGTTGAAGTGATCTGCGCAGCTAAAGGTGGTGGCTCAGAAAACAAAGCCAAGATGGTTATGCTTAACCCCTCTGACTCCATTGTGGATTGGGTTCTGAAAACCGTCCCTACCATGGGTGCAGGCTGGTGCCCGCCGGGCATCCTCGGCATTGGGATTGGCGGTACGCCAGAAAAAGCGATGTTGATGGCTAAAGAAGCCTTGATGGGCCCAGTCGATATTCAAGAGCTGATTGAGCGCGGTCCTCAAAATCGCGTTGAAGAGTTGCGTCTAGAGCTCTATGAAAAAGTCAACAAGCTTGGCATTGGCGCTCAAGGTCTCGGTGGATTAGCTACGGTTCTTGATGTCAAAATCCTGGACTACCCAACCCATGCCGCTTCATTACCAGTAGCCATGATTCCAAATTGTGCCGCCACTCGTCATATTCATTTCCATTTACATGGTGATGGCCCCGCTAAACTAGAAGCCCCTTCCCTCTCCGATTGGCCAGATGTCACTTGGACGCCAGATGTTCAAAAATCAAAACGTGTCAATTTAGATACCCTTACGGCTGAAGAAGTAGCCAGTTGGAAACCAGGCCAAACCTTATTACTCAATGGCAAAATTTTGACTGGTCGTGATGCCGCCCATAAGCGTATTCAAGACATGCTCGCTAAAGGTGAAGAGCTCCCAGTAAGTTTTAAGAATCGCGTCATCTATTACGTTGGTCCTGTTGATCCAGTGCGTGATGAAGCTGTTGGTCCAGCTGGTCCGACTACCGCTACCCGCATGGATAAATTTACCGAGATGATGCTTGCCAAAACGGGTTTGATCTCTATGATTGGTAAAGCAGAGCGTGGACCTGAAGCAATTGAGGCCATAAAGAAACATAAATCAGCCTATTTAATGGCTGTCGGTGGCGCCGCCTACTTGGTATCCAAAGCCATTCAAACTTCTAAAGTGGTTGGCTTTGCTGATTTAGGTATGGAAGCCATTTATGAGTTTGATGTCAAAGACATGCCCGTCACAGTTGCCGTGAACTCAGAAGGTATCTCTATGCACAATGAAGGTCCACGAGAGTGGCAAGCCAAAATTGCTGGCATTCCGGTCAAGATAGCTTAATCACTTTATTTATCTGAATTTTTTTAGAGCGCATAGTTAACATTGGCACTAATCGGAGTTTTTGATTCTGGCGTAGGGGGCTTGTCCATTCTGGATGAGGCTCTACGTCAGCTGCCTCATCAAAACTATATTTATCTTGCAGATTCCGCAAATGCACCTTATGGGGAAAGATCTAGTGACTGGATTGCTGCGCGAAGTCTCGCCTTATGCCGATATTTAGCTGATCAACATTGCGATGCCATTGTGGTAGCTTGCAATACCGCAACTGCACAGGCTATTAAAGAAATTCGTGCGCAACTGTCTATTCCAATTATCGGCGTAGAGCCTGGTATCAAGCCAGCAGCCATGCAATCCCAAAATAATATTGTCGGAGTCTTGGCCACTGAAGCCACTCTCAAAAGCGATAAGTTTAATGCTTTGTTGGACACTCTTCCGTCCGACTGTACCTTTATTAAGCAGGCAGGTGCAGGCTTAATTCCCTTGATTGAGTCAGGTCAAGCTGATGGTGGAGTCACCTTGGAGCTACTTGCAAAACACCTAGAACCTATTCAGAATGCTGGAGCAGACACCTTAGTGCTGGGATGTACTCATTATCCTTTTTTAAGAAAAGCCATTCGCAAATTACTTGGTGAATCCATTACGCTAATTGACACCAGTGAAGCAGTTGTTCGTCAACTCAAACGACAGCTGGAGTCACTTCAAAAAGAAAGTAGTGAAAAAGACTTTGGATCGGTACTTTTCCTAAGCAGTAAAAATGATGAATTATTACTATCGATGGCTCAAGACTTAATGTCGGCAGATTTAACTTTACACCTGGTAGAGGCACGCATATTGGGTGAAGTGAGATGAGTGCTTTCTTAAAAAAATTAGATTCTTTCGTTCCGTTCAATAAAACTGAACGCATCATCATTTGTATCGTGGTACTTTTACATGCTCTTCCAGCTCTCGAGTTTTTGCACTTTAGCAAACGCCCACCACAAGTAGATGATGAGCGTGTTATGGCCAATCTAGTTAGTCCAGAAGCGGCCAAGACACAGCAGGCACCAGCTGCTCCCCCACCCAAGCCAAAGGAGGAGAAAAAGGCTACTAAAGAAAAATTGAGCCCAACTCAGGAGCAACAAGCAACACAGCAAAGCCAGGCTCAGAGTAAATCCGAAGCTCAGTCACAATCTCAGATGCCAAATGCAGCAGTTGCCCCTGCCACTAGTGGGGGTGCTAGCGGCACCCCTATTCAAACTGACATTGGTAAACTAGTCGTTGTTTACCAACCAGATGCTGATGCTTACTATCCTTCATTTTCCAAACGTTCTGGAGAGCAAGGGGCAGTTGTGGTGCGTTTAATTATTGATGAAGGCGGTAATGTTGAAGACGTTATTTTGTTACAGTCAAGCACTTTCCCAAGACTCGATCGTGCTGGAACTGATATTGGCAAACGCTATCGCTTTAAGCCTTTTTTAGTCAATGGTTCACCTCAAAGAATTTCCACCAATCTTTTAATTAAATTTAATCTCAAGAATTAAACATTATGAATACACCATTTGGTATAGCAAATCTCTGGCTTGAGGGCGATGCAATTACCCGCTTTGTGGCTATAGCCCTTATCACCTGCTCCATCGTTACATGGGTCATTTTATTAACTCGCCTATGGGATTTACGCAGCCTTCGCAAACTCAAACCCGAGCTCGAGCAATTTTGGCGCGCCACTTCATTTGAACAAGGCCTGCAAGCATTTAGCAATCATGCGACCAATCCATATTATCAAATCGCTAAATCAGCAACTAAGGCATCAGTCCACCATCAAAGCCAATCAACCAATCATCGTGAACTACTACAAACACTGAACTATTCAGAGTGGATGGCAAGAAGCATTAAAAATAGTATTGATAGTATTGCTGCTAGTCTGCAAAAGGGTTTGACCTTCTTAGGCTCTACAGGTGCGATTGCTCCATTTATAGGTTTGTTTGGTACGGTTTGGGGTATCTATCATGCTTTGATCTCTATTAGCAGCTCTGGAAGCGCACAAATTGACCAAGTAGCTGGCCCCATTGGTGAAGCCCTCATCATGACTGCGCTTGGCTTGGCTGTGGCGATTCCTGCTGTTTTGAGTTTTAACGCCATTAATCGTGCTAATAAATTACTAGTTGCCGACCTGAATCGTTTTGGGAATGATTTATTAGCTTACTTCGTTACTGGTGCCCGCGTTAGTTCTGGGGAGTAAGCATGTCTTTTCATATTCAAGACGAGCCAAACGACGACAGCATCATGTCAGAAATCAACATGACACCGATGGTAGACGTCATGTTGGTACTTCTTATTATCTTCATCATCACCCTACCGGTGATTCAGCAAGCCGTTAAAGTAGAACTACCTAAAGCCAATAGTGTTCGCAATGAAGTGAAGCCTGAATCAGTGCAATTATCTATTGATGCCAAAGGTCAAATTTTCTGGAATAGCACTCCAATTGATCTAAAAACCTTTGACGGCTATGCAGAAAAAGCTGCTCAGAAAGAACCTCAACCAGAAATTAATCTGCGCGCTGATAAATCAGTCAAATATGAGTACGTTGCTCAAGTGCTAGCTGCTTCACGCCGTGCGGGTCTGACTAAACTTGGATTTGTAACTGAACCAAACTAAATTCCATATTTTGAGTTGGTATTGAATGAAGTTTGCTTACTTGCTTTTGTATGGCAATTTACCGAGTGAGCATTGCTCTTCAGTAGTGTAGGTGCCGTTTCCGATAGTTGCCCCTAAGATTCCACCCTGTATTTTTTCGACTTTCTTGAATTTGCCGGTGACCGGGTCAAGAGTAATATTTGTTATCACATTACCAGCGGGATAAGAAACTCCCATAATTTCTTCAGGCTCAAACTTGGCCTCGATCAATATCAAAATATTGGGACGTGCTAACGTTACGCTTTTGACTGATTGCACTCCAAATACATCTGACTGATCTAGGTCACGACCATCTAAAAATACCTTTGCCTTTTGAGGGCCAGATGCAAGAGTAATCTTCATCTCATACTCTTCGGTATAGCCTTTTTCTGAACGCTTGCAATTAAATTCGAGTACATCAACACCCCAAGCAGCATGAGATAGAAAAACCAGGCCAATGCAAGAAAAAGATTTAAATAAGATTATTTTTATAGACGTAGTTTTAAACATGTATGTTTTCACAGGCAAATTTAAGGCTAGGTAAAAAATATATATGCCAAACTAGTCAGTCATATTTGAATTAATTGGGATTCCGAGCGCCAATGCTTGACTCTTTTTAAGCTTACGAATGTAGGCATTTAATCCAATAATGATGGGCTGCCCATCGAACATGGCAGTCGTTGTTTGATTGCCATGACTGCTAGCCACCACTAAAGTCTTACCACTAGTCGATGGAGTTGGCTCTTGAAGTTCAATTTCAATCAAGAGTTTTCCATCCTTCACTTCAGCTTTCATAGGTACTCCTCAAATAACAGAATAAGCAAAATTATGCCCCAATTGTTAGCTTAAAATAGGGCAAGATGTAAAGATAGTAATGAATACGTCCCAAGTAATAAGGTGTAATGCTTAAGGTTAATGTTCCGCAGTAAAAAATAATCAATCTACATGGTTTGAATCATCACTTCTTTATCAGAACAGCTTTCTTGAAGACTCTCTTACTTTCCAAAAAACTTCATTACGCCCTTATATTAATTTGTATTTCGGCTTGGGGGCCCTTTTACAGGGCAGTACTAGATAAGCTATGGATGGTCAATGGGGATTTACATACCGTTGGGTATTGGGCGCAACTACAAACAATGCTTGAATTTATAGGTGCGCCAGTTATCTCTGGTATTGCGATAGGCTTGACTATTCTTGCCGCACAACAAGAAAAGGCACACCATCAAATCATCCTAATTAGCGGATACCTCCTAAGCCTACTCATCATACTGCCATTTTTACTACTAACGATTATCTTTTCTGAAACCGTTTGTCAATGGATTGGTCTTAGCAGTGAATATAAACAAGATTTTATTTTGTCAACGATTGCAGGTTATTTGAGCATTGGTATAGCACTACTCAATAGTCTACTCATTGGAAAAAATCAGCAAGGTAAAGCACTTTTATTGGCTTTTTTTTGCGGGACTCCGGCTATATTAACGCTGACAATTTGCGTGTTTTTTAATGCCTCCCAGCCAATTACTTGGGTATTATGCAGCATTATTTGCATAGGCTTGTCTATAAATATTCTAATCATTTTTCTATCAATTAAATTAATAAACAATGGCAATTTTGATGTTTCAATGTTTCGAAAGACTTGTCATCAACTGCTGCGATTCATACCCGCAGGTTTATCCATAGGAATCTTATCCCCCCTATGTGTCTTGTTGGCTAGAAGTGTCATTGCGTCCCAACAAAGCTGGGAAAATGCCGGTATGGCAACGGCAATCTGGAGAATCTCTGATTGGATTCTTAGTTCAGCAGTCACCATTCTTTATTTTCACTATCTCCCTATGCTGAGCGCCGCCTCTTCAAAGGGCAGCATTAAAGCCTCAGTTATGAGGGTGATGTTAGATGTTGGCATCCCAAGTTTTATTGGCCTACTCTTACTATTAATTTTTAGAAATGAAATCTTGCATATTTTATATAGCCCCACTACAGATGTCACCTTTAGCACAGCATTTCTTTTTTGGTCTGGAGAGGTCGCCAGGATTCTTTCAGCTGTTTTCTTAATGGGTCTTTTTGTTTTGCATGCAACAAAGATCATCGCTATATGGGACTTCTTCAGTCAACCATTATTTGTTTTGCTCTTACTTCTGGGAATGTCAAAGAGTCTTGAGTTAACTGGATTAGCCTACTTACTAACCTACCTCTTATATGCAACTTTGTGCATAACAGCTTTTCTATATATAGATAGGAATCAATTTCATAAAGCGACACTAAGTAAATAAAAGTCTCTTATTGATGCCTTAACTAGACTTCTTATTTGACAACCTTTAAAACTCCCATTTTTACAAGCCAAACAAGACTGCGCAATAAATGGCGCTGGCGCATCGGCGGAAATCCAATTACTAAATCAATAGCCTTCATTTGGGAGTCTCTGACTGCATTCAGGATCTGTTTGGACTCTTCCACCGAGGGAATAATCATGACCGCAAAATCAACCATAGACAACTTCCTAAATGATTCAATTTTAGCGATAGCCTGGTTAGCATCATCATCTACGAGACTTAATATGGTTTCTGGCCCAAGTACAGTTGATGGATAGGAAGAAAAGAGCCTGAAGGGATCCATTCTTGCAGGCCAGGATTGTTGTGAGATTTTTAAATGAGCTGCTTGAGACAGTCTTAAGGCATTTAATTCTGACCATAACTCTTCGTACCGCGGAATGATCTTACCCCAATCATAATTTGCCAACGCCCTATTCTGGCCAGCTAAACCCATTTGCTTTCTAAGTTCAGGGGATTGAATGAGTTTTATAAATGCCTCTGCTGTAGCCTGTATATCGACCGCCACTAGACTAGATGTGAAACCAGAGTACATATCAAAAGAATCTAAGAATAAAGCATGACGTAAAGCAAAATCTTCCCCATAGCCTGGTTGTGGCATCAGAGTTGGAATTCGAAAACCATCAATACCATCGCGAACAGTGTCCTTATAACCATCCCAATCCGATACAACCACAGGTATACCAGCAGCCATGGCTTCAATCGGTGTAAGACCAAAAGTTTCTTGAATATTATCTGAAAGACTACAAAAGATATCAGCGCTAGCCCATGCCATTTTAGGATTATCGCGGTCGCGACCGTCTAAATACATTAGATCAATATTCGGGCATGCTAACTTAAAAGCCTCTTCATAGGCTTTTTGAATGAACTCATTATGATGCTGACCACACTCCACTAGAAGAATTTTTTTACCAGTCTTCTGTGCCGCAATATTTAAAGCCTGATACATCGCTAAGGGATGCGCTTTTGCATGAAAAGAAAGTCTACCGACATACAATACCACTATCGCCTCAGGATCAATACCTAGCAGTTTTCGAGAATTTGTTTTTTGATCAGTAGTACTAATAAAGTCATTTACATGTACACCCAATGGAATAACAGGTAATTGAGGGCGCACTTGTTTAGTAATGCCTAATCGATCACTCAAATATGCAGCTTGAGCATCTAGCATGGTCTCTACAGATTTTTTTGCAGCGCTACTAGTACAAATCAGCGCATCCCATGGCTGTACTGGACTAGTGAGCATATTGGCAATAGCATCCATTGCAAAACTACTGCTGATGGTATGAGTGATACCGCATACACTCCAAGCACCATCACCAAAAGCAACCCGATGAAATGCTTCTTCACCAATCACGGGACCAGGATAGAAGGCTACTCCAACATCGGCTAATGACCCTAAATTTCCCGGCCCTATTGTCCTTATCCTCTCATCACGATTCAATTTTTTGACTAAATCAGCAAAATCTTTTACATATTCAGGTTTAGCTACTTGCACCCAAAACTCTGGCGCTTTGCCATGTAATAAAAAGCCGCGAAGAAAAGATTCTCCCGCAGCATTGCGACCCATTAACTTGCTGCCGCTAGTCTTGTATGCTTCAGGATGATAGTAAATTGCTGCATTCATAATGAAAATGATCTAATGTTGAACCAACTCAGTAATGAGTAAAACCAAAGCTACATTGAAAATATAGTGGCGAGAGCAGACAAATCAAAATATTACCCCATGGTGATAAATGAATCAGAAACCTAGAAGTATGTCTTTGATAACTAAACTCAAATCCCTCACCTCAACCCTGTTTCAATCTTCATAAAACTTGTAGGCAAGACAGTTACCATGACTCAATACAAACAGCATAATGTGATTTAAAAAATATGAGGTTAACCATACAGTAATGCATAAGTCATTGATTTATATAATATTAATTATCATTCTAACGGGTTTTCAGGGAGGACTAAAAGCGCAGCCATCTCCTACCAGTAGCGAATCTATCTGTACAGACCCCATACCCAATCCAGCATCTAAGGTGATATTTACAGTCCCAAACTTTGAAATAGATAACACTTTGTCGATAGACGAGATCACTAAGCTATCTAATGTGACTAATGGCAGCAAAAATAATGGTATTACTAAGGCATCCCTTAAACAACTTTATGGACTATCTGGTGCAGGAAACTCTCCTCGTCCTGGCATTAACTGCATCAAAATCGGTCTTGATGGCAAGCTAAGCTATACCAGTCTTAAAATTTACATCGGCAAAGAATTTAAACCGAATACCTGTGAGTACGAAGGAATTCTTCGCCATGAAATGATGCACGTCCAATCGCTTACCAATATCTCTGAAGAACTCACAAAAGAAGTAGATAGCTACTTCAAGTCAAAGTATGGCGATAAAGTACTCCTAGTTAAGGGAAACTTTCAATCTCAACCAGTAATCGACGATATCTTTAATTACGGCAGTAAACAATTTGACACAATGGTAAGCACTCAGACCAAAAAAATTGATACCACCCTTCCCTGGTCCAAAATCAAGCTTGAATGCAAAAATTAATCAAGCTTGATTTTGAAAAGAATACTAAAGCAACATTCAGATAACTTTTAACCAAGAACATATACATCAGTATGGTCTAGCACAGGATGAATAGCTTGGCCTAGAGTAGCAATCCTTACTGCAGCTGCACCACCAGCACCATCAGCATCGTAATAGAGATTACCTGCAGATGAGTCATAAACGATGCGTTGATTAGCATTCGTTGCAGACTTAGCACCATTAGCTGCATAGAACTGGTTGCTGCCAAAGCACCCAGACCCTGAACTCCCCAAAAGCTCGATTGATGAATATCAAGACGATCTTGTTCGGGGTCAAAGTCAGTAGTGGTATTGAAGCGCTGTATTCCCATACTCAGATCTATCGATACACCTCAAGGAGCCGCCAAGATCATTAATAATGAAAAAACTAGTCTAGTCATTTTTGCTTACAGCAATATTCTGTCCGATATGATTGATTGTGCTTTAGCTTGTAACCTGATTCCTAGCAAGATTTTTATTGATCGACGGGAACCATCTGGGTATTAACAATTTCAGTTTTATCGTTTTCTTTAGCTTTAGCCCATTGACACAAAATAAAGATACGCTGAAAGAGCATTAGCACTCAAGCGATTTGAGTTGATCACCCATAATCCTGCCTTGGGAACATTCTTCTGGCTTTTCAAATTCTGACAAGAATGTTAATCGAAGGATGTCAGGATGGAGATCATGAATATAAGGATGGGATACCCCGTCAATAACCCTTTTTATTAAAGAGAGATCAATACTTTTTTAGAGGATGAAATAGATCTTGCCAATAATTTAGTTTTCACGAATCTGTGTTCGTAGAGGTATCCTGATATTAAACCCAAGAAAAAATCTGAGATTCGCACTCCAGCCCTGTGCTTTACTGATCAGAGTAACTATGGTGGTGCCCGAGGCCGGAATCGAACCGGCACGACTTTTTTGAGTCGGCAGATTTTAAATCTGCTGTGTCTACCGATTTCACCACTCGGGCCTGCAACAATGAAACGTAATATTGTTGTGCTAAATAAATCAAGACAATCGAAATTTTAGCATGCATGCCCTTTACAAACCCTTAGAGCCCCTTTTGCCCCGCTACGCATGACTGGGTTGCGCAGACGATCTAAAATAGCAGCATGAATTTACTGGTCAAATCATCTGGACCCAGCAAGCTTTTACGAGTTAGCCTATGGCTAATCGGGCTATGCCTGATAGCGGGTTTAAGCATCAGCCTTGCTTATCTGTATTACGCACAATCCAATATCTCGGGTAAGCGCACGATTAAAAGTTTAGGCGATTCGGTTGCTATTACTTTTGATGAAGCCGATATTCCCCACATTAATGCAAAAAGCCAGGCAGACGCTTACTTTGCCTTAGGCTATTTGCATGCTAGCGAGCGCTCTTGGCAGATGGAGATGAATCGCCGCATTGCTAGTGGACGATTATCTGAGGTATTAGGGGCTGATACTGTGAAAATTGATCGCTTTGTACGCACCTTAGGAATTAAGCGTGCAGCAGAGCGTCAATTTGATCGCTACCCCGTCTCTGCTAAGCGACTCTTACAGGCTTATGCCGATGGGGTTAATGCTGGCAATGCTCAATTAGGATGGGCTCTACCAGTAGAGTATTTTTTGACGGGCTCTAAGCCTGGGCACTGGTCTCCGACAGATAGTGTTGCCTGGATGCTCATGATGGCTTATGACCTAGGGGGTAATTGGCAAAAGGAATTACAACGGCTAGAGCTTTCTCAATACCTTACCACCAAACAAGTATGGGAAATAGTTACACCGTATGAGCCTGGAGAGCCCGTTAGCAATCTGGATTTTTCCAAGCTATATAAAGATCTCAAAGTTTTCAATTCATCACCGGGCTCCACCGAAAGTAAGCCACAAAACTTACCGGCTACCGAACTAAGTCAATGGGATCAAATCGGCGGCAAAGATGGTATCGGCTCAAATAACTGGGCTCTTAGCGGAAAATTAAGCGCTACTGGCAAGCCCTTGCTGGCAAATGATCCCCATTTAGGTTTGTCCGCCCCAGCGATCTGGTATTTTGCACATCTTGAAGCCCCAGGGTTAAATGTAATCGGCGGTACCCTCCCTGGAATTCCGGCGATTGTTTTAGGAAGAACCGATAAATTTGCTTGGAGCTATACCAATACTGGCCCCGATGTTCAAGATTTATATATTGAGCGAATTGATCAAAATAATCCAGGGATGTATCAAGGACCAGATGGCCCTCTTCCGTTTAAGGTTCATCAAGAAATTATTGATATTAAAGGAGCGCCATCGCTCACCTTTCTAGTAAAAGAAACGCGACATGGCCCCGTCATTTCTGATTCTTATGCTCGAGCTAAACGTGTCATCGACACCGATCGTTATGCATTGGCATTGCGTTGGACTGCGTTAGATATAGAAAATCAATCCATTGCTGGTTTATTAGATATGAATCGCGCCGTCGACCTTGATCAATTCAAGCAAGCTTTACGAAAAAATTACGCTCCGATGCAAAACGTGGTGATGGCAGACATAGAAGGAAATATTGCCTACCAGGCTGCAGGAGTGGCACCAAAGAGATTGTTGCACCATGGACTATATGGCGTAGCCCCAGCGCCTGGCTGGGAGAAGCAATATGACTGGAATGGCTACGTACCTTTTGAACAACTTCCTGCTAGTAACAATCCCGAACAAGGCTGGATTGCCACGGCAAATCAAAGAATTATTTCAATCAATGATCCCAATCCCTTGACGGGTGATTGGGAATTGCCAACACGTTATGACCGCATAGTGGATCTCATCAAATCTAAAAATATTCACTCAGCCGATGATATGAAAACCATGCAAGGCGATACCTTATCGCTTGGAGCAACGCCACTATTGGAGCTCTTCAAGTCCAGTCAAAGCTCACACCCATTGAGCGCTAAAGCTATGGAGATTGGTAGAGGATTTGATGGCAATATGAAAGTGGATAGTGCAGGCGCACTAATCTTTAATGCATGGGCAGACCAACTTACACGCAATCTTTTCTCTCGCCTGAGTTATATGTTCACTGAAAATTATGGGACACGTAACTATCGCGCTCCTCTGATAAACCAAGTTCAAAATCCGAATAGTCCCTGGTGCGATGATCCCAAAACACAGCAGGTTGAATCCTGTCAGGACTCTTCCAATAAAGCTCTTGATAAAGCACTTGAATATTTGAGCAAAGAGTATGGCAACGACCCCACAACATGGTCCTGGGGGAAGGCGCATATAGCCATCTCCGAGCACCGCCCTTTTAGCAAGGTTCCACTTCTAGGAAGCCTATTCAATATCAAAACACCCTTTCCAGGGGATAGCTTTTCAATCAATGTGAGTAGACTAGAGCTCATGCAGTCTCAAAATCCTTATGAGACGCTTCAAGCACCAAGCCTGCGGACTATCTATGACTTGTCTGATCTTGAGAAGTCCCTTTTTATCTACCAAACAGGCCAATCAGGGTGGGTACAAAGCAAAATGTATCGAAATATGAACTCATTTTGGGCAAACAATGAATATCTCCCTCTGCAGATGAAGCCACAGAAGATCAGCCGTCAACTTGAGTTAAGTGGCAAGTAAACGTCTTGCATTAATTGGATCTTCTCCAATCGGGCGTTTAAAATACCCATAAATACCAACAGCCATTACAAAGGACTGAATAGCCATGAAATCGATTGTCACCCTACTCGCAATTTCCTCCACACTTCTAGTTAGCGGAAATGTCATGGCTGAATGGCAAGAGATTGGTAAAAATGATCAGTCAATCGTGTACGTAGATACCGCTACCTTGCAATCTCAGGGCAACTTAGCTCAGATCATGTCAATGCTGGATTTTAAAAAACCTGGCCAAGATCCGCAAACCAAAGAGAATGTGAATTCGATTATTGGTCTCAATGAATACGATTGCAGCACTGGAAAATATCGACCAATCGAATTCAAAGTGTTTACAGGAAATCGCGGCAAAGGCAAGGTAGCTGTTGATCAAAAAACTCCTAATAGTATTTTTGAAGCCATTCCAAATGGATCATGGGCTGCCGGAGTATTTAATGTTGCGTGTCGTAGCAAGTAAATACCAGCAACTGCAATTTCTTCTAGCTCCCTGGATTGGCATAGCCTTTGTAATAGGCGTCTTGACAGCATGTGCCGCACCACTGGCTGCACTCAGTGGATCTGGAACTGCAGCCGCTAGCACGGTTGGAACTGCCGCAGTTGCTAATCCAGGAACGGCGGCAAGTCTTGCCTCTACTGCAGCCACAGGAAAATCACCTCTTGAGCATGCAGCATCTGCGGCCACCAAAAAAGAATGTAGCTTCTTTAATTTGATTGACTCAAAGCCAATCTGCATAGAGGTGATTCTTCCAACCATTACTGATAACAGCACACCCTTATTCAGGCCAGCGGATACATCAAGCAAATCAGCCCAACAATAGGGGAGCGACTCGTTTCAAGTTAGGGGATAACAGACTAAAATTGGTCTTTTCCCGCATTTCTCTATAAGTTGAATATGTCTACAGAAAATTACTATCTCACCCTCACCTGCCCCAATAAACCCGGCATTGTTGCTGCTGTTTCGACCTATATATTTGAGCTAGGTGGTGACATTGAAGAAGCCCAGCAGTTTGATGACAAAGCTTCGAAGCGCTTCTTTATGCGTGTCAGCTTTAGCTGTCCCGCAAATGTAGATTCACTCAGAAATGGTTTTCTAGAAATCGCCAGACGCTTTGAACTCATCTGGGATTTGCGTGCAGTCAAAGACCTCAAGCGCGTATTAATCATGGCCTCAAAATTAGACCATTGCTTGGTTGACCTACTCTATCGCTGGCGGATCGGTGAATTGCCAATGATTATTTGCGGTATTGTTTCAAATCATCCACGCGAAGTCTACGCCAGCATTGATTTTGCTGATATTCCCTTCTACCATTTGCCAGTAACCGCAGATACCAAGTCAGTTCAAGAAGCGAGATTGCTGGAGATCATTGCAGAGTCAAAAGTCGATATGGTGATCTTGGCACGCTATATGCAAATTCTCTCTGATGACTTGTCATCCAAGCTATCTGGTCGCTGTATCAATGTACATCATTCATTCTTACCAAGCTTTAAAGGTGCCAAGCCTTACCACCAAGCACATGCTCGTGGCATTAAATTGATTGGTGCTACCGCTCATTTTGTAACTAGCGATTTAGATGAGGGCCCAATCATTGAGCAGGACGTTACTCGCGTAACCCACGGTGATACGCCAGATGATTTAGTGCGTAAAGGTCGCGACCTTGAGCGGACAGTTCTCTCGCGCGCTCTTCGTTACTACCTGCATGATCGCGTTCTCATTAATGGAGCTACATCAGTAGTGTTCTCCGACTAAGGATTGAAACTGCAATCACTTTAGCGTGATTTAGTGAAATATTATTTAAAATTAAGGCCTCACCCCTGGCGACTCTAAGGGGAGTCCTTTAGCACGCGACATCAGAAATAATTCTAACTGCGCCATCTCAGAAGAGCCATATTCAAACTGCTGAGCTCTGACGCCGCTCATACAGTTTCGCAGACGTCGCTGTAATGAGCCTAGAGTCTGCCACTCTAGGCGGTATATTGGGTAGGCATTTGGATGACCCTGGGGTATTAGACTTCCGCCCAATTTCAAACCAGCTCTATCCTCATGGCATTGTGCACAAGATAAGTTGAGCTGCCCCATTCGCTCATTAAATATCTTTCGCCCCTTTTTCATATAAGAAGTATTGCCAGAGTTTTCACTAACAGCAATTGGCATACCTTTTGATTGAAAGGCAATAAATGCCGTTAGCGACAGGAGATCTTTACTCTCATAAGCCAATGCAGGAGCTGATTGTGTGCCAACTCGACATTGATTAATTTGTCCCTCTAGGGTTTGAAGCTTGCCCTTAATCACCTTGGGAAACTGAGTAGCTACCCCGCGCATTGATTTTTTAGCATCACCATGGCATGTCCTACAAGATTTATTCTGTGGCCCCATTTGTTGTTGCCACAAGAGCTCACCATCACCCACCCAAAACATCGCCGGGTTAAGCGATACATCATCTTGCATTGCCTTGTTCTCAGCAGACATCAACTCATAACTAGATTGTTGAACTGGGGGCGCTGAGTTTGCAAACCCCATGAAGCCAAATACAGCAAGCAATAGGCAAATACTGCAAAGAAAATAAGCAGATAATCTATTCACGAAACAGTGATGCGCGCCTGATTAACTGCTTCGTAACCATCATCTCCAGCCCACTTAAATTCAAGGGTTCCAGATTCCACAGCTACAGTAGTAAAAATGATTAAGGGATTAGCACCAATGCCTGAATAGAAATCCGCTTTAAATACTTCTACATTATTGTAGGTACAGGTAAAAGTGCGAATGATATCTCTTGGTATTAACTTGCCAGACTCGGTATAACGAAAGCCGGACTCCATATCATGCTGTGCAATCGCGCGGATCTCAATAATAGAATCTTTTTTTGCCGTTGTCGGCATAGTGATAGACGTACGGGATGTTTTACTCATACCATCTCCGTGCATGCTGAAAGCGTAACCAGGGTCTCAGCAGAACCTCTCCAAAAACTTCCATTACTCATCTGAGCAATTGCCCAGACTGTCTGGCTATCGGCCAAACGAACTCGAGTGGTAATGTTGGCCGTGCCTGATCGAGGCGTTAGAAATACCGTAAAGATATTAGGCAAAGGATTACCCTCAGCAATTACATGAATAGACTTCACATAATCATTTGCTGTCATAGGACTATCAACACTCACCTTGAGAACCACTAAATTACCATTCTCAACCAAAGGAGGGATAGTTAAAGTGACTTTTCCTTCTTTTACAACAGCGCCCCCAGTAATCTTTTGCATTGCCTCATCAGCATCTGCTTTTTTAGCAAAGGCACTTAAGGGGTTTACACAAAATCCCAAGGCCAATAGTCCAAAACCTTGAACTTGCTTGAGCCAATGTCGACGATCGTATTGAGTCTCTTTTTTCATCTGGATTTCAGTTATTTGGGTTATTCAAAGTCATTAAGAAAGCAACGACATCTTCTATTTCTTGTCCATTCAATATAGTTTGACCAATGAATTTAGGGGCCACTCGATTGAGGTGATTAGTTTGATAGTAGGCCGGCATAATAGTTTGCGGATTAAAGTGGGCAGCATTGACAATACGCGCTCTTAATTGAGGTGCATTCAAACGAGCCACGCTCGCCTTCAGTTCGGGGGCTAAATTGCCCTGAAAGCGCTCCTCCGGAAATGGTCCACTATGACACAGCAAACACAAACCTGATTGACGACTAGCTATAATCGCTCTGCCACGCATTGCATTACCGGGATCAGCAGAAAGGGATTCGAAAATCGAATCCCCCGTGATGACTTGAGCATTTACTGCGCTGAAATTGAGGACGACTAGCAATGAAAATGCTAGTGCGATCCTCTTTCTCATGGGCACTGTTTCACTTTGATTTAGCGCTTAGACCAACTTAATACCGCTATTTTTCAAAGGCACTGTACGCAAGCGTTTACCTGTTGCGCGATAAATTGCATTCAGCACCGCTGGAGCAGCTACTGCAATCGTTGGCTCACCTACTCCACCCCATTCCTTGCCACCACCCTGAATAATGATGGTTTCGACTTTAGGCATTTGGTAGAGGCGAATTGAATTAAAGGTATCAAAGTTCTTCTGCACAACAGCACCTTTATCGATTGTGATCTCTTCTTCGAATAAGGCTGATAGACCATAAACGAATGAACCAGATACTTGACGCTCAATTTGCGCAGGGTTAACCGCATAACCTGGATCAGTTGCAGCAACAATACGATGAATCTTCACTTCATTGCCGTTAGTCACTGAGAGTTCACAAGCTGCAGCTACATAACTACCAAATGAACGCATTTGCGCAACACCACGATAAACGCCTGGTTTAGCTGGCTTAGTCCAACCAATGCCATCGGCTACTGCATTAAGCACTGCCACTGCACGTGGGAAACTTTCCATATGCTTACGACGGAACTCGACAGCATCCATGCCAGTGGCTTCGGCCATTTCATCCATAAAGGTTTCAATAAAGATCGCATTTTGGTTTACGTTCACGCCACGCCAAAATCCCGGTGGGACGTGGGTGTTTCGCATTGCATGATCAATATTTAAATTTGGAAAGCTGTAGCAGATACCATGCTCCCCCGAAGGTTCAACTCCTTGGAATGCCAAAGGATCCTTGCCCTTGTTTGCTTCCACAACAGCTGGACGAACTGCCGCCAAAATAGATTGGCCAGATAAACGCATATTGACCGCTGTGACATTCTTCTTATCATCAATGGCAGCAGACATTTTGCACATCATTACTGGGTGATAACGACCTTGAGTCATATCCTCCGCACGACTCCAGATCAATTTAACCGGAGTTCCAGGCATTTGCTTAGCGATATTAACTGCTTGAGTGGTGTAGTCCTGGAATGCACCCCGACGTCCAAAGCCGCCGCCAAGGTTTACCTTATAAACATTACATTTGTCAGCAGGCAATCCAGAGGCAGCAATCACGGCAGCCAAAGAAGCTTCACCGTCTTGAGTCGGAACCCAAGCCTCGCAAGAGTTGGCAGTCCATTTAGCAGTTGCAGTTTGTGGCTCGAGGGTTGCATGATTTAAAAATGGGTAGAAATAAGTAGCCTCGAGAGTCTTAGATGCGCCAGACATTGCAGCCTTCACATCACCATTGGCATTATGGACAAATGCATCGTTAGCATTTAAACCTTCTTCGAGCATCTTCTTGATAGAAGCACTAGAAACATTGCCATTTGCACCGTTATCCCATACAACATTCACTTGATCCATAGCGACTTTTGCTTGCCAGTAAGTTTCAGCTACAACCGCTACTGCAGAGTCACCTACCTGAACTACTTTCTTAACGCCCTTCATGCTTTGAGCTTTTGCAGCATCGTAACTCTTCACTTTGCCACCAAATACAGGTGACTCTTGAATGGTTGCCACTAACATGCCTGGCATTTTTAAATCTATTGCGTAAACCTGTCGGCCAGTAACCTTATCTGCTACACCATCAATACGGTTTACAGACTTACCAATGAGGGTCCACTCTTTTGGATCTTTGAGCGGAGCGTCTTTGGGCACTTCCAACTGAGAAGCAGCTACAGATACTTTACCGAAAGTGGTTTTCTTGCCAGAAGGGGTGTGGGTAATAACACTATCTTTGGCCACGCACTCTGAAGCAGGTACGTTCCATTGATTGGCGGCAGCCTGAATCAACATGATGCGTGCTGCAGCGCCGCCTTTACGAACATACTGTTCTGAAGTACGAATACCACGGCTACCACCAGTTGAGTAGCTACCCCATACTTTATTGCGCTTTAAGTTCTCGCCAGGAGATGGGTAGTCATAAGAAACTTTTTTCCAATCACATTGCAATTCTTCGGCAACCATTTGAGCTAGACCGGTGATAGTACCCTGGCCCATTTCGGAACGGACAATACGCACCACCACATCATCGTTTGGCTTAACCACCACCCACACACCGATCTCTGGAGTGGCTAATGGAGTCATGGAAGAAGTGCCGGAGCCGTCTGCAGCATTAGCGGCTGACATCAATGAAAAGTCAAAACCAATTGCTAAGCCAGTAGCAATTGCGCTACTGCCAATAACAAAGTGGCGACGGGAGGTATTTGTAGTTGTAGTCATGTCTTTCCCCTTATGCCTTGCTTACAGCATGGATAGCTGCGCGCACTTGTTGGAAGGTGCCGCAACGGCAAATATTGGTGATCGACTCATCAATTTGAGCATCAGTAGGTTTTGGATTGTTGCGCAATAAAGCAGTGGTTGCCATCACCATGCCAGATTGGCAGTAACCGCACTGCGGAACCTGATTATCCACCCAAGCTTTTTGTACTTTAGAGAGTTGACCACTCTTCTCTAGACTCTCAATGGTCTCGATTTTTTTACCTTCAGCAGCAGCTACCGGCAAAGAGCAACTGCGCATCGCTTGACCTTCAAACAAGATCGTACATGCACCGCATTGGCCAATACCACATCCGTATTTTGTACCTGTTAATCCAATTTGCTCACGAATCACCCAAAGCAATGGTGTTTCTGGATCTACGTCCACCTTATATTTTTTGCCATTGACATTCAGTTCAGCCATGAGTCTTCTCCTGTGTTTTCTGTATTACTGTTTATTGTTATAGGGACATTTAAATGCCCCTGCTTTTGATGTGATTATCTTAACTAAGAAATAATATATTGCGATGCAACATAAATGGGGTAGTGAATGGTGAACTGTGAA